>TARA_R110000787_G_scaffold279698_2_pt1 | contig 11522 bp, 9 predicted proteins | sample TARA_R110000787 | Tara Oceans TARA_R110000787 (sample SAMEA4397920) | marine metagenome | biome: Polar Biome; feature: [DCM] deep chlorophyll maximum layer (ENVO:01000326); material: water (ENVO:00002006), including particulate matter (ENVO:01000060) such as... | depth 35 m
ATTTTTAATTGCGGATGCAAAAATACGATTATTTTTGAATGCAACAAGTTTATGCAAACTTTTTTTAAATAAATTAATACGCCTTTGCAAAAAGCACCATTTTATTCGAAGGTTTTCCAGTAACCATACAAGTCCCCATCTCTTCTTTTGCATCTAAAGGAATACATCTAATCGTTGCTTTTGTTTCGTTTTTTATTTGCTCTTCGGTTTCAGATGTACCGTCCCAATGAGCCAATATAAAGCCGCCTTTAGTGTTTAGCACCTCTTTAAACTCATCATAAGTGCTTACTTCAGTGGTTTTCTCTGTTCTAAAACTAGCAGCTTTGTCATAAAGATTCTTTTGGATTTCATCCATTAAATCAACTACAACTGAAACTACATTATCTCTCGAAATAGATTCTTTTGTTAACGTATCTCTTCTGGCAAGTTCTAATGTTCCGTTTTCAACGTCTCTAGGGCCAATAGCCAATCTTACTGGCACACCTTTGAGTTCGTATTCATTAAACTTCCAACCGGGCTTATAAGTGTCTCTATTGTCGAATTTAACACGAACACCTTTTGATCGAAGTTCTTTCATCACTTCCTTAGCTACTTCACTTACCATGTTAAATTGTTCATCATTTCTATAAATAGGAACAATTACTACTTGGTCTGGAGCAAGTTTTGGAGGCAATACTAGGCCTTTGTCATCACTATGGGTCATAATTAGCGCTCCCATTAAACGTGTAGATACACCCCAAGAAGTTGCCCAAACAAAATCTTGTTTGCCATCTTTAGCTGTAAATTTAACATCAAATGCTTTAGCAAAATTCTGACCTAAAAAATGAGAAGTTCCAGCTTGTAGTGCTTTTCCGTCTTGCATTAACGCTTCTATACAATACGTTTCTAAAGCCCCAGCAAATCGTTCGCTTTCCGTTTTTAAACCTTTAATAACGGGAACTGCCATGTAGTTCTCTACAAATTCAGCATAGATATTAACCATTTGTTCGGTTTCTTCAATTGCTTCTTGTTTAGTCGCATGAGCAGTATGACCTTCTTGCCATAAAAATTCAGTAGTACGTAAAAACAACCTTGTTCTCATTTCCCAACGAACAACATTTGCCCATTGATTTATTAATAAAGGTAAATCTCTATAAGATTGAATCCATTTTCTATAAGTATCCCAAATAATAGTTTCCGATGTTGGACGAACAATTAATTCTTCCTCTAGTTTTGCGTCAGGATCAACTTCAACTCCACCTTTTCCGTCTTCTCTTAGTCTGTAATGTGTTACAATAGCACATTCTTTTGCAAAACCATCTACATGACTTGCTTCTTTACTAAAGTAAGATTTTGGTATAAAAAGTGGAAAATAAGCGTTTTGATGTCCAGTTTCCTTGAACATTCTATCTAATTCAGCTTGCATTTTCTCCCATATAGAAAACCCATAAGGTTTAATAACCATACAGCCTCTTACGCCGGAATTTTCTGCTAAATCAGCATTAATAACCAGTTCGTTATACCATTTTGAGTAATCTTCGCTTCTCTTTGTTAGATTTTTAGCCATAGCAGTGTGTTTGGCACAAATATTGTATTTATTGTTAAAAATGTTTTAGTTCTCGGCAAAACTAACTAAATTTATAATGTCCAACAATTAAATTGCTATTGTTATGAAAACCTTTATTCTTTCTTTTAAAAACTTAAATCCATTATTACTAATTGGATTTGTATTCTTACTAATAATTTCTTGTGGAACCCATAATAAAAACGATTATGATGAAGCAGATGGAATATACTCATCAAATCAAAATAATGTAGTAGCTGAAGAAACCACTGCAGAACAAGATAAGAACAATTATTACAAACAATATTTTAAAACAAAAGAATTAGCCTATAAGGATATTCCTGAAGATGATGCGATTTTAACAGATGTTGAAGCTTATCATTCTACTGAAAGTCTTGATGAAGATGGGTATGTTGTAACTGAAGAAAAAGAATATAGTTCAGAATACAATGAAGGAAATGGAGCTTGGGGTACCAATGCTACTCAGGTTTCTGTAAATGTATATGGAGGCTATGGTTATACTCCTTATTATGGTGGCTGGGGTATTGGACTTGGATGGGGTTACCCATATTATGGAGGCGGTTACTATCCTTATTATGGATATGGTTGGGGATATTGTTATCCTTACGGTGGTTATTATGGAGGTGGTTATTATGGAGGAGGTTATTATGGTGGAGGATATTATGGTGGAGGATATTACGGCGGCAACGGTTATGGTTATGCGTCCAATAGAGGAAGAAGAAATACAGATTATTTAGCAGGAAGATCATCTTCAAGAGGAAGAAGTAGTGCTAATAGTTATAATAGAAGAGGTAATAATAATGGATATTCAAGTAGTTTTGGCGCAACCAATTCAAGAAGAGGAGGCTCTTATTCTAGATCAGAATCTAGTAGAAGATCTGGAGCTGCTAATAGTAGTGTAAGACCCTCAACAAGACCAAGTTATCAAGGAAATTCTTCTTCAAGAGGGAATACAGTTCGAAGATCAAATGCTACTACTAGACCAAGTACTACTACTAGACCAAGTTCGAATACTAGAAGAAATACCACTACTAGACCAAGTTCGAATACTAGACCAAGTAGTTCATATAGAGGGTCAAGAAGCAGCTCACGTAGCAGCGGTAGCTCACGCAGCAGTGGAGGGTCTAGAGGTGGAAGTGGAAGACGTGGTGGACTTTAGTCTTATTTTCAATTTTTTTTGATTAGATTTTTATTATGAAAAGATTTTATTCCTTATTGATAATGTTTATTTCTGTTAGCACTATTCAATCACAGAATTTAACAGATGCAATTCGTTATTCGACTGAAAATTTAAATGGTACAGCGCGATTTAATGCTTTAAGCGGAGCGTTTGGAGCATTGGGTGGAGATATTTCATCCATTGCTATTAACCCTGCAGGAAGTGCAGTTTTTATAAATAGTGCTGGTTCTGCAACACTTTCTGTAGTTGATAAAAAAAATAAATCAAATTACTTTGGTACTAATACCGAAGCTTCATATACCAACTTAAAGTTTAATCAGGCAGGATTCGTATTTCCTTTTACCAATCCTAATCAGAGTTCGGTTTTTAATAAATTTTCTTTAGGTTTTAATTATATTGCTTCAAATAACTACGATGATGATGTTTTTATAGCTGGAACTGGAAATACTTCAATCGGAGAGTTCTTTATAGCACAAGCAAATGGAGTGCCTTTAGACTTGTTGCAATTACAAGGAGATGAAACTATTTCAAGTCTCTATGCATATCTTGGAGTTAATGAAGGAGTATCAACTCAAAATGCTTTTTTAGGATACCAAGGATTTATTATTGACCCTATTGATGCAGAAAACCCTGAAAACACACAATATTATTCAAATATAGCACCAGGAAGTTTTAATCAAAAATATTACTATAGCACAGGAGGCTATAATGGAAAGTATACATTTAATTTTGCTACAGAAATTAATAATATGATCTCTATTGGAATAAATTTAAATAGTAACAATTTTAATTATAGACAAAGTACTTTCTTGAACGAAACTAACTATAACTCTGGAAGTTCAGTTAATTATGTTGGTTTTCAGAATGACTTATATGCCTATGGTGGAGGATTTTCAGCTCAATTTGGAGCAATTGCAAAAGTGACTAATTCATTAAGGTTAGGTTTTACATACGATACTCCAGTCTGGTATAATATTTACGAAGAAACTACTCAGGTTTTAGAAACGTCTAGAGAAGTAGAAGGTGTTGTTTATAATGAATATATAAACCCTCGAATTATAAATGTGTTTCGTAAATACGAAATAAAAACACCTTGGAAGATAGCTGCAAGTGGTGCGTTTATTTTTGGAAAAAATGGATTAATAAGTGTTGATTATTCTTATAAAGATTATTCATCCATAAGGTTTAGTCCATCACAAGACCCAAGTTTTGCAACTCAAAATATAGCAGCAGAAAATCAATTAAAAGGAGCGTCAGCTATAAAAATTGGTGGAGAATATAGGATAAATAGAATGAGTTTAAGAGGTGGGTATCAATATGAAGAAAGTCCATATGATAATAGTACAGCAAGAGAGGATTTAACAGGTTATTCTGGTGGGTTTGGATTTTATTTAGGTAGCTATAGTCTTGATTTTTCTTATTCTAGGATTCAACAAAAAGGAGAGCTGCAACTTTATGATGTTGGCTTAACTGATTCAGCTTCTATTAACAATATTAGAAACAACTATACTTTTACTGTTATTTATGAAATTAATTAGTCCGGTATTAGGTACTATAGTTTTAGTTTATATTTTGTGAAAAATCAATATAAATAAAAAAGCCATCCTTTTAGAATGGCTTTTTTTAATTTATTAATCCTGGTAACCTAAATTAATTTTTAATTTATTTTCTAGAAACTTTTTTAGTTATTGATCCTGCAGAAGTTTCAATATTTAATAAATAAATACCAGTAGCTAAACTAGAAACATTAATTTGATTGTTGTTAGTTTGTTTTAAAACAACATTTCCTAAGACATCATATAAATTTGTTGAAATAATTTCAACTCCAGAAGGAGCATTGATATTTATAATATCAGATGATGGGTTAGGGTATATAGATAATTGAGATAAAACATTATCATTTACAGATAAAGCTTCACATGTTGCTCCAAAATAAAAGTTACCAAATAGTTCACCACTATCTGCTTCTCCTTGAAATTCCATTCTAGAAATTGGTTCGTCAGCAATTACACCGAAAAACACTTGAAATCCAACAGGAACATCTACCGTTAACGTTTCGATTAAATCACCACTTTCTCCAAATATTCTAATTTCAGTACTTGGTGCACTATTTTCCCACATGTCCATAGCAATTGCATATACATTTGGAGCAAAATTAATAATGGTATACTCTGCAAAAGTTATTGCTCCAGCTAAAGGATCATCGTTGCCAATTGCTCCTGCTGGAATACTTACAGTATTTGTGCCGTTAGATCCCTCAATATTAAACCCAGGCTGAAGTTCTCCAGCTGCATAACAACCATCTCCTGCACTACTCATAGTAAGGCCACAGTCTGTAATAGCTCCAGGTCCTCCTAAAAGATCTTCAAATTGTAAGCTTGGATCAGAACAATTGTCTGTTACAGCATCTTCAAAAAGAGGTAAAGCAACATAGGTATCTATTATACCTTGACTACTAAGTACTGTAATTGTCTCACCATTATATTCGCTGGTTTGATTTTGATTAGATAATTCTAAAAATGATTGTGGTTGTTGTGCAAATAAAAACCCTCCGATAAGGAAAGATAATAAAGTAATTTTTTTCATAATATTTATTTAAATTAGTTAACAACTTGCAATATAAAAAAAAATTAATTAATAATCCATTCAATAATATCACCCGTTTCTATTTCCCAAGTATCAGAAAGGCCACCATTAATTTCTAATACATATAATACAGGAGCATTAGAAGGCAAGGAAACTTCGTCATAAGGTTTTGCGTTTTTTTGAATGCTTACTATTTCTTTTTTGTTATTTATATAGATAATATCTAAAGAAAATTCAGTGTTTTTCATGTAGAAGGAACGAGGCTGTTCGTTCTCAAAAACAAATAACATAGCTTGATTATCTTGCATCTTATGTCGATACATTAAGCCAGTTTGGGTTTCGTATTCCGTTTCAGCAATTTCAATGTCTAGCTTTTTTATTACAGAGTCTGTTTCTGTTTTTTTTAAGAGCAATTCCCCTTCTTTTTTAAAGGTAATCTCTTTGGTAATTGAGATCGATTGTTTTTCACTTTCTTTACATGATTGAAAAAAGATAGAAATAGAAATAACAGAAATAACAGAAATAATATAAAATAATTTATTCATTTTGAACAGGTCTTTTAGGTGACGAAATCATTAAATAAGCACCAATCACTATAAAAGGAATGCTTAGCCATTGTCCAGTATTTAAAGCCCATTCTGCTCTTTCGTCTACCTGAGCTTCTTTTACAAATTCTACAAAGAAACGCACTGTCCAAAGCAACACTAAAAACATTCCTAGTAAATACCCCATTTGTTTGCTTTTATTGGTTTTCCAATATAAATAGTAAAGAGTGGCAAAAACAAAAATGTAACAAAACGATTCGTATAATTGAGCAGGATGCCTAGGGAAATCTTCTCCTAATTGTTTAAATACAACCCCAAAATCACTATTTGTTGCTTTTCCTATTATTTCAGAATTAATAAAATTTCCTATTCTAACAAAAATTGCTCCACTTGCAACTGCAATCACAATTCTGTCTAGTATCCATAATATAGGTTTTTTAAGTACTTTTTTACTGTAAAAGTACATCGCAACTATAATTCCTATTGCAGCACCATGACTTGCTAGTCCTCTAAAGCCTGTGAACTCAAAACCGTTTTTAAAACTAAACGGAAGAAATACTGAAAAGAAATCATCCTTTAGTAATTCTGGCTGATAAAAAAACACGTGACCTAATCGAGCCCCAATTAAAGTTGCTAGTACTACATATATAAAAAGACTGTCCATTTTATCATCGGATTGTCCTTCGTTTTTAAAAATTCTTTTCGTTAGAAACCATCCAATAGAAAAAGCTAATACAAACATTAGGCTGTAATATCTGATCATAAAAAAACCTAAATCAATCCCTGGAGATGGATCCCAAACAAAACTTAATACTTGCATAATTTTTTTTATATAAAATTAGAATCGTAAATATAAGTAAAGCAATACTTAATGTGATTACTTTTTATCTTTTTCAGGAACAGGATCATAACCAGAACCGCCCCAAGGATGACAACTGCCAATACGTTTAATTGCTAACCAACCTCCTTTTAAAAAGCCATGTTTTTGAAGTGCTTCTATAGCGTAATGAGAGCAAGTTGGATCGTACCTGCATGTTGATGGTAATAAAGGAGAAATTAATAATTGATATCCTTTAATCAACAAAACAAAAGGATATGTTAGAACTTTTGTCATTCTAGATTTAAATTTAAACTATTTAACGTAGAAATCTTTCAACTAATTTAAAGAAAAAGTAGTGCCGTCTTTCCCGTCTTTTAAAATAATACCAGCCTCTTTTAATTGATCACGGATTAAATCACTTGTGGAAAAATCTTTGTTATTACGTGCTTGATTTCTAAGCTCGATTAATATATTAACAGCATCTGATAATTTATGATCATCACCCGAATTATTTGCTTTGTTTTCTTCTAAAGCTAAAACATCAAAAATAAAATCGTGCATTGTTTTTTTAATGACATCGATATTTTCTTTATTTAATTGTGTTTTTCCTTCTTTAGCTAAATTGATAATTTTTACTGCTTCAAATAATTGAGCTATTAAGACTGGGCTATTAAAATCATCATTCATTGCATCATAACAAGATTGTCTCCAAATAGAAGAGTCAAATTCGTTTTTTTCTGAAGGTGTTATTTTTGAAAGTATTTTATAAGCTTCCATCAATCTGTTAAAACCTTTTTCGGAAGCTAATAATGCTTCATTAGAAAAATCAAGAATGCTTCTGTAATTTGCTTGATACATAAAAAACTTAGCCACTGAAGGTGAAAAAGCTTTGCTCAAAATAGTGTTGTCGCCAGAAAATATTTCGTGAGGTAAAATATTATTTCCTGTAGATTTTGCCATTTTCTTACCATTAAGAGTAAGCATGTTGGCATGCATCCAATAATTTACTGGATTGGTTTTTAAAGCAGCTTCAGATTGTGCAATTTCACATTCATGGTGTGGAAATTTTAAATCCATTCCTCCGCCATGAATATCAAAATGATTGCCTAGGTATTTGGTGCTCATTGCAGTACATTCCAGATGCCAGCCAGGAAATCCATCGCTCCAAGGTGATGACCAGCGCATAATATGCACAGGCTCTGCTTTTTTCCAAAGAGCAAAATCTTGTGGGTTTTTTTTATCGGTTTGAGCAGCTAAATCACGAGTATTAGCTACCATATCTTCTAAGTTTCTTCCGCTTAGTTTTCCGTAAGAATGAGTTTCATTGAATTTATGTACATCAAAATAAACCGAACCATTTACGACATACGCAAAACCTTCAGAAATAATTTTTTCAATAATTTCAATCTGTTCAATGATATGTCCAGTAGCAGTGGGTTCAATACTTGGTGGGAGTGCATTAAATTTTGCCATTGTTTGATGGAAGTCAACAGTATATCGTTGAACGATTTCCATAGGCTCCACCATTTCAATTCTTGCTTTTTTAGCAATGCGGTCTTCACCACTATCTGCATCGTTTTCTAAATGACCCGCGTCTGTAATATTTCGAACATAACGAACTTTATAATCCAGATGTTTTAAATAACGAAACACCAAGTCAAAAGATAAAAAAGTACGGCAATTTCCTAAATGCACATTGCTGTAAACCGTTGGTCCACAAACATACATTCCAACAGAACTATCGTTTATTGGAGTAAATTTTTCTTTTGTCTTTGAAATTGAATTATAAATGTATAATTCTTGTTGCTCGAAAAGTTTCATTTATTATAGAATCGATTTTGGTATTTATTTTTACTAAAGTGGGGTGTTTTCTAAAAGTCGGTACTTAACTTTATATAATCTAAAAACTCTCTTCGGGTTTCTGTGTTTTTAAATATTCCGCCAAATTCACTTGTTATGGTACTGCTATCAATATCACGAATTCCACGAGAATTAACACATAAGTGTTTTGCGTCTATTATACAGGCGACATCTTCAGTATTTAAAACTTCTTGTAGTTCTTTTACAATTTGAATTGTTAGTCGTTCTTGTACTTGTGGTCTTTTAGCATAAAAATCTACTATTCTATTCATTTTTGAAAGTCCAACAACAGTTCCATTAGAAACATAAGCTATATGTGCTTTCCCAACAATAGGGAGTAAATGATGTTCGCAAGTAGAATAAAGTGTAATGTTTTTTTCAACTAACATTTCACCGTATTTATATTTATTATCAAATGTTGATGCCTTTGGCTTGTTGTTAGGGTTTAATCCTCCAAATATTTCATTGACAAACATTTTAGCAACTCTTTTAGGAGTCCCTTTTAAACTGTCATCTGATAAATCCATGCCAAGTGTAAAAAGTATTTTTTTTACATCTTCTTTAATTGCTTCAATTTTTTCTGAATCACTTAATTTAAAGGCATCTTTTCTTAATGGTGTATCACTTGATGTTCCAATATGATCATCTCCTAATTCTTCAATTACTTTACTATGGTTTTCTGAATTCATACGTATTTTTTGTCATACAATTTGCAAAGATACAAATTCAAGTATTGCAATTTAAATATGACAAAAAAATTTTAAGAAAATGAAACTGAGTATTATCATAAAAATTTCTTAAATTTCGAAACATATTTAAAGATTTGCTATGAAACCTACTCAATATATTTATATTACCTTAATTTTATTGCTATTAATACCCAATAAGAGTTTTTCTCAGCTCTCTTGTATTGTGTTAGATGCTGGTGCAGATGTGAATTTAGATTGTACACAACCTTGTACAGATTTAACAGCTTCTGTAATTGGTTTGCCATCCCAAAATACATCATCTTATATTATTTCAGAACCAGTCTGTCCAATACCACCAATTTCTGGGGGTACTGTTACTAGTATTGATGCTGATGATGAATGGAGTAATGCTATTAATTTGCCTTTTGAGTTTACTTATTACGAAAATACTTATGATCAAATAACGGTAGGAGGAAATGGTCAAGTAAGTTTTGATATGTCCTTAGCAGGAGGGTATAACGGTTGGGGAATTGACCCAACTGATATTATTCCTGTTACCAATGGTAATTTTCCATTAAACACTATTTATGGAGCATTCCATGATTTGGATGTTTCAGTAACTGGTGACGTCAATCAAATAAATTATTTTGAAACAGGAACCGCTCCTTATAGAATATTTGTAGTAAATTTTGATAATGTATCACATTTTAGCTGTACTAATTTGCAAACTTCGCAGCAAATTGTATTATACGAATCTTTAAACGTAGTTGAAGTTAACATAATTGAAAAACCTTCTTGTACTACTTGGAATGATGGTTTAGCTACTTTAGCTATTATGGGTAATGACTTAACGCAATATGCTGTGCCACCTGGAAGAAACACAAGTGTATGGACTGCTGTTGATGAAACTTGGCGTTTTATACCTGATGGCCCGCAAGATCCAAATACTACCATTGAATGGTTAGATCCTTCTGGAACTGTAATTGGAAACGGATTAACTGTTAATGTTTGTCCAACTTCCGGCAGTTCTACTTATACAGTACAAATTACATTTGAATTGCCTGACGGAACATTTCATACGGTTACAGATGAAGTAGTTGTGATTTCAACAGCTGCATTTACAGTAGATCTAGGACTAGATATGGATGTCTGTTCAACAACTCCTATCGTATTAGATGCAAGTGCTGATGCTCCTGTTGGAGCGACTTACGAATGGTTTCTTAATAGTGTGTCGCAAGGACCAGCCTCTACTTTAAATCCTACTTATACTGTTAGTTTCCCAAACTCTGGAACTTATTCTGTTGATGTTATTGACCCAACTGATCCAACTTGTACAGCTAGTGATTCAGTAATGATAACATTTACTGCTCCTCCTCAAATCGCAAGTCCACCTATTGATATCTTCCAAGTAGATGACGGTATAAATACGGGTATTTTTGACCTTACTGTTAACACACCTATAATCTTAGGAGCTCAAGATCCATTGATTTATGAAGTAAAATACTATACTACACTAATAGATAGTCAAAATGACGCGAATGCCATTCTTACCCCAGCAGCGTACCTCATTGCAACTCCACCACAACAAACAATTTATGTTAGAATTCAAGATATAGCTTCTGGTATTTGTTTTGCTATAGAGGATTTTATTATAAACTTTACTTCTGTAACCATTGGGTTTATGACAGACATTGTAGTTTGTGATGCAGATGCAGATGGTTTCGTAAGTGTCGATTTAATTGCTGAAAAAAATACGGAAGCACTTAATGGCCAAAATCCTTTACTTTATACAGTTAGTTATCATGAAACTGAACTAGATGCAGAAAATAATTTGGCGCCATATCCAAACCCCTATACAGTAACTGGCCCTTCTGAAGTAATTTGGGTACGAGTTGAAAACAATGCAACAACGAGTAGTTATGATGTAGATGATTTTTTAATAACGATCACAACAACAATAGCTATTTTCGATCCCACTCCCTACATACTTTGCGATGAATTTCCCAATGATGGATTAGCAGAATTTGATTTAACAACTAAAGATGTTGAAATTACTGGTGGAGATCCAAATGCAGTAATTACATATCATGAATCGCAAGCTGATGCAGATGCTAATATTAATCCAATATTAACTCCTGCTACATTTATCAATACAACACCTAGTTATCAAATACTCTACCCAAGAGTTGAAAATGTAAATAATCCTGTTTGTTATGACACTACTGAATTAGTCCTCCAAGTAGATCAGGCACCAGCGATCACGGATCCGATCACGGAT
>TARA_R110000787_G_scaffold93939_2_pt1 | contig 11512 bp, 8 predicted proteins | sample TARA_R110000787 | Tara Oceans TARA_R110000787 (sample SAMEA4397920) | marine metagenome | biome: Polar Biome; feature: [DCM] deep chlorophyll maximum layer (ENVO:01000326); material: water (ENVO:00002006), including particulate matter (ENVO:01000060) such as... | depth 35 m
GGAAGACGCTCTCTACGGACCCAAGCCGACCTATGGCCGCATGGGCCTGACGGTGCACCGCGAGCTGGAAGCGGCCATGTGCGAGCTGGAAGGCGCAACCTATACGCGCCTCGCGGCCAATGGCCTGCAGGCCTGCACGCTGGCAATAGCCAGCTGTGTGCGCGCCGGGGATCATCTGCTCTTCCCGGACTCTTCCTATGGCCCGACGGCCCGCTTCTGCGAGCGCCGCCTGCCCGCGATGGGCGTAAAGACGGACCGTTACGATCCCCGCATCGGCGCCGGGATCGCCGACCTGATCCAGGAAAATACGAAGGCGATTTTCCTGGAATCGCCGGGCTCGCTGACCTTTGAAGTCAGTGATACGCCCGCCATTGTGGAAGTCGCCAAGGCACGCGGCATTCGCACGATCATGGATAATACATGGGGCGCCGGGCTGCATCACCAGCCGCTGGCGCTGGGCGTCGACCTGTCGGCGCAGGCCCTCACGAAATACCCGGCGGGCCATTCCGATGCCTTTGGCGGCGCGGTGATGACCCGCGACAATGCCATGGCCGGACGGCTGGAAGCCCTCGCCGAAGACTGGGGCATCAGCCTCGCGCCGGACGACGCCTATCTGTGCGTGCGGGGCCTGCGCACACTCAAGACACGCCTGAAAGCGCACGAGGCAGCGGCGCTAGCGATAGCCGAATGGCTGGAGACGCGCCCCGAAGTGGCCCATGTGCTAAACCCGGCCCTGCCGTCGCATCCGGACCACGCCTTGTGGAAGCGCGACTTCAGCGGATCCAACGGATTGTTCGGAATTGTCCTCAATCCGGTGCCCGAAGGGGGGCTGGAACGCTTTTTTGAGGCAATGCACCTGTTTTCCATGGGATTCTCGTGGGGAGGCTTTGAGAGCCTGATCATTCCGTGCGACCACCAGCTGACGCGCATGAAGGGAAGCTGGACCGAGACCCGATCCGGCCCCCTTCTGCGCATTCATATTGGACTGGAGGCCGTTGACGATCTCGTTGCGGACCTTACAGCGGGCTTCAAAGCCATGACGGGGAGCTGAACGCACTATGGGGGCACAGAAAATCGGACTGATCCTCGGACCAGTATTGGCGGGGATCATGCTCTTGTTCGGCCCGCCTGACGGTCTGACCACAACGGCCTGGTATACGGGCGCGCTGATGGTGCTGATGGCAACATGGTGGGCGACCGAGGCGATCCCGATTCCGGCGACCTCGCTGCTGCCGCTGGTCATCCTCCCGCTGATTGGCGCCGGTACACCGAAACAGGTGGGCGCCGACTATGCGAGCTATATTGTCCTGCTTCTGCTGGGCGGTTTCATCATTGCCATGGGCATCGAGCGCTGGGACCTGCACAAGCGCATCGCGCTGAACGTGATTTCCCGTGTCGGTGCAGCGCCCAAGGCGCTCATCTTCGGGTTCATGCTGGCAACGGCGCTGCTGTCGATGTGGATATCCAATTCGGCGACAACCCTGATGATGATGCCGATTGCGCTGTCGGCGGCGCAGACCCTCGGCGACAAGAGCGGGCGGTTCGGCACGGCCCTGTTGCTGGGCATTTGCTATGCAGCCTCCATCGGCGGCGTGGCGACGCCCATCGGGACGCCAACAAACCTGATCGCGATCAACTGGCTGCAGGCCGAAATGGATGGAAATATCGGCTTCCCGCAATGGATGGCCTTTGGTGTGCCGGCGGCAGCCCTGATGGTGCCTGCAGCTTGGTGGATCCTGACCCGGTCCCTGCCCAGGTTCGAGGGCGGACAGGATGTGCGCGACCGCGTGCGCAATGATGTACGCGCGCTGGGAGGAATGACGCAGCCGGAGAAACGCGCCGCCATCGTGTTCGGTTTCGTCGCCCTGCTCTGGGTATCGCGGCTATGGTTTGTCGACCTGCTGGATACAATGGGGTGGAGCACACTTGCCGGCTTTGGCGGCGCCGAAGTGGACATGATGATCGCGATGGCCGGGGCCGTGGTGATGTTCCTCGTGCCGGCTGGCGGCGGCGAAAAGCGGATGCTGTTGAACTGGGAAGAGGCCGAGCGCCTGCCCTGGGGCGTGCTGGTCCTGTTCGGTGGCGGCATCGCCCTGGGCAATGCCATCTCGCGCACGGGTCTGTCGGAATGGCTGGGGAACCAGCTGTCGATCATGGAATCCTTCCCGCCAATCCTGTTCATCGCTGTTGTCGTGGCGCTGGTCCTGTTCCTGACCGAGCTGACCAGCAACGTGGCGACGATGACGACACTGGCGCCCATTCTCGGGGCGCTCGCAATCGCCGTGGGCATGGCACCGGCCAGCCTGCTGGGCCCGGCCGCCGTGGCCGCTTCCTGCGCGTTCATGCTGCCTGTCGCGACCGCGCCAAACGCCATCGTCTACTCAACGGGACAGATACAGATCCAGGACATGGTGAAGCGCGGTTTGCGGGTGAACCTGATGGGCGTCCTGATCATCACGCTGATCGGCTATTTCATCGCGCCATTGGTACTGTAAAGCCGGGCTTCGCGTGCAGCCCCCCCACTTGCAAGGGTGAGGGACGTGGGGGGACTCCGCTGCAGGCCAGGGGTGAGGTTTGGAGGTACCAGCAGCGGGAACACGAAAGAGTGCAATGTCTTCCGGGGGAGGAGCCGGTCGGCATCACATGACTAGAACGGTCAGATGGGGATTACCCGTCGCTGTACGAGACGCATTTATTGTAACTTTTTTGTCATTAAGAAGATGTCATGTCCTGCAGCTTCCACTACAGGACACATCACCTCATGACTTGTTCGGCTCGTCGCTGACCTGAACCACGAGCTTTCCGAGGTTCTTGCCCTCGAACAGGCGCGACAGGCTGGACGGCGCATTCTCAAGGCCGCGGACGACGTCGGTCTCGAACTTGAGTTTCCCCTCCATCAGCCACTGGGCCATCTGCTGGATGCCTTCGGCAAAGCGCGGGTAATAGTCGATCACGATGAAGCCCTTTACCAGCGTGCGGCGCATCAGCAGGTTGGCGAAGTTGTAGGGGCCGGGCACCGGGTCGGTCGCATTATAGGTCGAGATCAGGCCGCAGAGGGGCATGCGGGAGAAGTCGTTCAGGCGGGCGATAACGGTGTCCATGATCTCGCCGCCGACATTCTCGAAGTTGATGTCGATGCCATCGGGGCAATGCTTGTCCAGCATCGCGCCGACATCTTCCTTCTTGTAGTTGATGGCGGCGTCAAAACCGGCGTTTTCGAGCAGCCATTTGCACTTGTCGTCAGAGCCCGCGATGCCGACGACGCGGCAGCCCTGGATCTTGGCGATCTGGCCGACCATGGAGCCAACGGCGCCTGCCGCGGCAGAGACGACGACCGTTTCGCCCTCTTTCGGTTTGCCGATATCCATGAGGCCGAAATAGGCGGTCATGCCGGTGGCGCCGATGGGGCCCATGAAAGCCGTCAGTGGCACGCCGGGCAGCTGGGGCATCTTGGCAAGGCCCGCGCCGGGGAGCGTGTTGTAGAGCGACCAGTGGGCAAGGCCGGTATTCACGATATCGCCCGGCTCCAGCCCGTCGAAACGGCTTTCCGTGACGAGGCCGAGGCCGCCTCCGCGCATCGGATCGCCGAGGCCGACGGGCGGCAGGTAAGCGTCCATGTCGCTCATCCAGATGCGGTTCGTGGGATCGAGCGAAAGATAAATGGTGCGGGCGCGCACTTCGCCCTCGTTCAGGGGCGCGAGCGGCGCCTCGACCAGTTCGAGATCGGTCTCCTTCACTTCGCCGACAGGGCGCGCGCGCAGGATCCAGGTCTTGTTCATCTCGGTCATTCTTGTTCCTCCCGTTTCTGGACCGGGAGGCTAGACCGAAACCGCTTCAGCGCAAGACATCCCGCCGGGACATCCACCATGCGTAAAGGGCGAGCAGGAGCGCGATGAGGATAATGATGCCGGTCATCACGCCAGCGCCTTCCATGCGCGGGGCATTCTTGTCGAGGAAACCGAAACTCATGCTGATGCTCGCGGCAATGAAAGAGGCGGCAAAGAATGGGACGGCCAGCTTGCGGCGCAGGAGCAGCGCGATGCTGCCGAGCAGGCCGCCGAAGACACCTACCGCCCAGACGGCCCACATCCAGATTGGCATGTTCAGCCAGTAATCCAGCATTTCCTGCGGATAGGGCTCCAGATAGGCCGCGTTGCGCGTGGCGGTCATCGTGAAATCGACGCAACCAAAACCATTCCACAAGAGGCTGAGTGCGCCCACCAGCCAGAGATGCCACGGCGTCTTTACGCCTGCGGGCTCGTTATAATCCGACATTGCGCGTCCCTCCCGATTTGCAATTCAGGAGGGCAGTTTACCACGGATTGGGTTCAACCGGAACGCCAGCACCGGAAACCGGATCGCGGGGAGATCGCGTCCGGTTTCCTTTATATGTCGGGCGGGCAGGAAGGAGACCGCGTCGTTTGGCTGGTGTGACAGAAAGTGGGGTCGCGATTCCCCGTCCTGCCCGAAAGATGGGGCCGCGCATGCTGGCCCCATCCCTTCGCCTCCATTCAGGCGACGGGCACATAATACACCCAGCGGGCCGGTGTAGGATAAGCAGCGGGTGACGGGCCCGCCTCAAGGCGTTAAACCTTCGGCCTGCAAAGGATTCCCTGCTCATGGCCACTGCCCCCGTTACCAAGGATAGCCACCTCTATCTCGTTGACGCGAGCGCCTATATTTTCCGCGCCTTCCATGCTCTTCCCCCGCTGACACGCGCCTCTGACGGCTTGCCCATCGGCGCCGTGTCCGGCTTCTGCAACATGCTGTTCAAGCTGCTGGAGGAGTTGAAAGGCCCTGACCGGCCGACGCATTTCGCGTGCATCTTCGATGCCTCCTCCCATACGTTCCGCAATGACATGTATGACCAGTACAAGGCGAACCGGTCCGAACCGCCCGAAGAGCTGCGCCCGCAATTCCCGCTGGTGCGGCGCGCCTCCATCGCCTTTGCCGCACATGCGCTGGAACTGGAAGGCTATGAGGCCGATGACCTGATCGCGACCTATTCCCGCCAGGCCGAGGCCAAGGGCGCGCGTGTGACCATCGTGTCATCGGACAAGGACCTGATGCAGCTCGTGTCCGAGCGCGTCGTCATGCTCGACACGATGAAGAACAAGACGCTGGGCATCGAGGAAGTGTTCGAGAAATTCGGCGTGGGCCCGGAGCGCGTTGTGGACGTGCAGTCGCTGGCGGGCGACAGCGTGGACAATGTGCCCGGCGCGCCCGGCATCGGCATCAAGACGGCCGCGCAGCTGATCAATGAATATGGCGATGTCGAAACGCTGCTGGAACGCGCGAGCGAGATCAAGCAGCCGAAGCGCCGCGAGAGCCTGATCGAGAATGCCGAACAGGTGCGCCTGTCGAAACAGCTGGTGCTGCTGAAGGATGACGTACCTGTCGAGCTGCCGCTGGAAGAGCTGGCCGTGGCCGACCCGGACCCTGAAGTGCTGATCGCCTTTCTCGAAGAGATGGAGTTCCGCACGATCACGCGCCGCGTGCGCGAATCCATGGAAATGGAAGGCGCCATCGAGGCCGCCCCGCCGGCCGAGGAACCGATTGACCGGACCCAATACGAGACCGTGCGCGATTTCGAGCGGCTGGAGGAATGGGTCGCCCGTGCCATGGCGCAGGGCTATGTCGCGGTGGACACCGAGACTGACAGCCTCGATTCCGTGGCGGCGAACCTTGTCGGCGTGTCGTTGGCTCTGGCGCCTGGGGAGGCCTGCTACATTCCGCTTGCACACGTGGACCCGAACGCTGCGGGGGATGGCGACATGTTCGGCGCTGATCCACCCCGGCAGATCCGCATGAAGGACGCTATGCGGGCGCTTAAGCCCATGCTGGAGGACGCATCTGTCCTGAAGATCGGCCAGAACATCAAGTATGATGACAGCGTGTTCGCGACCCACGGCATTCACGTGGCGCCGATCGATGACACGATGTTGCTGTCCTATGTGCTGAATGCGGGCAAGCATAATCACGGCATGGATACGCTGTCGGAACGCTATCTCGGCCACTCGCCGCTCGCGTACAAGGACGTGACCGGCACGGGCAAGCAGCAGGTGAGCTTTGACCGCGTGGCGCTGGACAAGGCGACCGAATACGCCGCCGAGGACGCGGATGTCACGTTGCGCCTGTGGCAGACGTTCAAACCAAAGCTGCATACGGAGCAGGTGACAACCGTTTACGAAACGCTTGAGCGGCCATTGGTGCCGGTGCTGGCGGAGATGGAGCGGCACGGCATCAAGGTGGACCGGGACCAGCTCTCTCGCCTGTCGGCAGACTTCTCGCAGCGCATGGCCGCACTGGAAGCCGAAGCCGAGGAACAGGCTGGCCGCGCGTTCAATATCGGCAGCCCGAAACAGCTGGGCGAAATCCTGTTCGACGAGATGGGCCTGCCCGGTGGCAAGAAAACCAAGACCGGCGCCTGGGTGACCGACGCCGATGTGCTGGAAGGCCTCGCCGCCGAGGGCCACGCCCTACCCCGCACGATTGTCGACTGGCGCACGCTATCGAAGCTGCGCTCGACCTATACCGAAGCGCTTCAGGCCGCGATCAACAAGAAGACGGGCCGCGTGCACACGAGCTATGCCATGGCTGTGGCGCAGACGGGGCGCCTCTCCTCCTCCGACCCGAACCTGCAGAATATCCCGGTGCGGACCGAAGAAGGCCGCAAGATACGGCAGGCCTTCATTGCCGATGAAGGCAATGTGCTCGTCAGCGCCGACTATAGCCAGATCGAGTTGCGCATCCTCGCGCACATGGCCGACATTCCGGCGCTGAAGGAGGCCTTCCTGAATGGCCTCGACATTCACGCCATGACAGCCAGCGAGATGTTCGGCGTGCCCATCGAGGGCATGGACCCGATGGTGCGACGGCAGGCCAAGGCGATCAACTTTGGCATCATCTATGGCATCTCGGGCTTCGGCCTCGCGCGCCAGCTGGGCATCCCGCAGGGCGAAGCCGCCGAGTATATCAAGACCTATTTCAAGCGCTTCCCCGGCATCCGCGCCTATATGGACGAGACCAAGGATTTCGCCAAAGAGACCGGCTATGTGAAGACGGCGTTCGGGCGGAAGATCCATCTGGAAGCCATCAAGTCCAAGGGCCCGGCCCGGTCATTTGCCGAGCGTCAGGCAATCAACGCGCCGATCCAGGGCAGCGCGGCGGACATCATCAAGCGCGCCATGATCCGCATGCCGGAGGCGCTGGCCAAGGCAGGCCTGACGGCGCGCATGCTGTTGCAGGTGCATGATGAACTCGTATTCGAATGCCCCGAAGGCGAGGCCGAGGCGCTGATCAAGGTGGCGCAGGACACGATGCAGGGGGCGGCCATGCCGGCGCTGAACCTGTCAGTGCCACTGGTGGTGGATGCCCGCGCGGCGAAGAACTGGGCCGAGGCGCACTGATGACAGAAGCTGGCTGACCTGCCGCCATCATTGCTAAACCCTTGATGGGTAGCTATTTGCTCCCTGAACACTGAATAAAGAGGCTCACCGTGGCAATCCTGTATCGTTCCCGCACATCCACCCATGGCCGCAACATGGCCGGCGCACGCGGCCTGTGGCGCGCAACCGGCATGAAGGACGGCGATTTCGGCAAGCCGATCATTGCGGTGGTGAACTCGTTCACCCAGTTCGTCCCGGGCCATGTGCACCTGAAGGACCTTGGCCAGCTGGTGGCAGGCGAGATCGAGGCTGCGGGCGGCGTCGCCAAGGAATTCAACACGATCGCCGTGGATGACGGCATCGCGATGGGCCATGACGGCATGCTCTATTCGCTGCCGAGCCGTGAAGTGATCGCCGATAGCGTGGAATACATGGTCAACGCGCATTGCGCCGATGCCATGGTCTGCATCTCCAATTGCGACAAGATCACGCCCGGCATGATGATGGCGGCCCTGCGCCTCGACATTCCGGTCGTGTTCGTATCCGGCGGCCCGATGGAGGCCGGCAAGGTCAATATCGACGGCGAGCTGAAAGCGGTCGACCTGATCGACGCGATGATCGAGGCGGCCAACCCCGAGCGCACCGATGCCGAAGTGCTGGCCTATGAAGAGGCCGCCTGCCCGACCTGCGGTTCATGCTCCGGCATGTTCACGGCGAACTCGATGAACTGCCTGGCCGAAGCACTCGGCCTCGCCCTGCCCGGCAATGGCTCGACACTGGCGACGCACTCTGACCGCGAGCAACTGTTCCGCCGCGCCGGGCGCCGCATCGTCGAGCTGGCAAAGATCTATTATGAAGAAGGCGACAAGTCCGTCTCCGCGCGCGGCATTGCCAACAAGGCGGCGTTCGAGAATGCGATGACGCTGGACATTTCCATGGGCGGATCGACCAATACGATCCTGCACCTGCTGGCCATTGCCAGCGAGGGCGAGGTGGACTTCACGCTGGCCGACATTGACCGGCTGAGCCGCCACACGCCCTGCCTCTGCAAGGTCGCCCCGGCGGTTGCCAATGTGCACATGGAAGACGTGCACCGGGCCGGCGGCATTTTCGGCATCCTCGGCGAACTTGACCGCGCCGGGAAGCTCGACACAAGCGTGCGCACGATCCATTCCGCCACAATGGCCGAGGCCATCACCAAGTGGGATGTGGCGCTGACCAATGACCCCGACGTGCAGGAACTGTTCCTCGCCGCGCCGGGCGGCGTGCGCACGACGCAGGCGTTCAGCCAGTCGCGCCGCTACAAGGAACTCGACACCGACCGCGAAAAGGGCGTCATCCGCTCATCCGCGCACGCGTTCTCGCAGGATGGTGGCTTGGCCGTTCTGTTCGGCAATATCGCGGAACAGGGCTGTGTGGTGAAGACCGCCGGCGTTGACGACTCGATCCTCAAATTCTCCGGCCCCGCCATTGTGTGCGAAAGCCAGGAAGAAGCCTGCGACCGCATCCTGAACAAGGGCGTTGCCGCCGGCGACGTGGTGATCATCCGCTATGAAGGCCCGCGCGGCGGACCCGGCATGCAGGAAATGCTCTACCCGACCTCCTACCTGAAATCGATGAAGCTGGGCAAAGCCTGCGCCCTGATCACGGACGGCCGCTTCTCCGGCGGCACGTCCGGCCTCTCCATCGGCCATGTCAGCCCGGAAGCGGCTGAAGGCGGCCTGATCGGCCTCGTCGAGGAAGGCGATATCATCGAGATCGACATCCCCAACCGCACGATCCATGCGAAGATCGACGATGCCGAAATCGCCCGCCGCCGCGCCGACATGGACGCCCGCGGCGACAAGGCCTGGAAACCGGTGAAGGATCGCCCCCGCAAAGTGAGCCGTGCACTGAAAGTGTATGCGGCGCATGTGGGGAATGCGTCTCAAGGTGCTGTGCGGCTGGATCCGTAGGTTTGGGGAGAAGTCTTCTCGGCAAAGAAGAGTTCAGAACCCCGACTGCTTAGCTTACAAAAGACAATAGGTTCCGCCGCCCGCGCACCCTAAGATTGCCAGTTGTTTAAATTTACAAGCAATGACATCATCGGGAAAGTAAAAGCGTGGGAGGGGTGCTGCCGATGAAGATTTTGTGGAGTGCGTTGGGCACTATTACTGGCGCTATGTCAGTCTCCTCATTCATTTCGGAACATAGCTGGCTATCCCTGGAAGGGATCGCCAGCAAGTTTGTGGGGTTTTATCAAGGCCTGTCATCATTCGTATTCGGGACCATTCCTGCGTTCTTTAACATTCCAGTTCCCCAATGGCTCTGCGATGCTTGGACATTGAGTTTTGTTCTGACTGCAGGAACATTTCGCATGATCCACTACGACTACAGCTCACGTGGCATTTTGGAATACTATCACCGTCCGCCGATCTTATTGTACATCATCCAATCTTTGACATTTGTAGGCGTTGCGAATGCCTTGTTTTACTGCATTCCGATTGTAAGGCGTCACCCAATAAAACGAATGGACCCTAGGACGGAGCAAAGAGTTGAAGCCCCATGCTATAGATTAGCGGGCGTATATTTTCTGAAGACAGACGTTTATTGGTACTCCACCCTTCTCTCCATTGCTGGCATCGTATTCTTGTTTTTCATTACGTCAGCTTACGTATCCTAACAAAGATTTCGATGAGCCGGCCAATCCAGCCGAACTCTAAGTTTATCAGCAAATAAGGATTCCGCATGACAAACTCGATCGACTCCTATGTCACCGTGAGCACTAGCGCCACCAAGGACCAAGTGTTCGATGTAATATGCGACATCTTCCGCGATTCATTTGCCCGGCAAATTATGTTCGCAAACTATATGGGGCCACGTCTTGTTGGCGATATCGACTTAGGCCGAGGCGCCAAGATTGAAGCCTTCGTTCAGCACGAAAGGGGGGATCTCTGGGCAGAAGGCGAGATCGCGGGTTTTGGAAGGAACCCTCACGGAATAAGATTTTTCTTTGACAGCACCGCGTACCATAAGGGGGGTGACATAACTCGGCCGACAGTCGAGAAGAACCGGAAAGCGGAATTCATTCTATTATGTAGAGATGGCGCAAATGGACTATGCGAACTTGAGGTCGGTGTGCACTTGGACAAGAAACTATTCGGTGGCACGACTCCGCAACATATGATCCTTGAAGTGATAAAGTTCCTGAACTCACAAGGCATTTCAACAGGATAACTTCCTCGCTATTTCTAGTCAGCATATAACTTCAGTTAGATTAAAAACGCATCCTCTGTCCCTAGCACGGATGACGCTCTATAAAGTGATCGGCAGACGAGCTAATTTTTCAAGACCTGCTGCGCGACTACTGGCCATACGCCCGCTCAGCTACAGCCTTCAACCAGCTGGATGGCAGGGCCGCCGCCTGTGATCTGCTCGACTGTTTCGTTCGTGCCGGTGCTGAAGCGGATGCCGCGCGCGTCCTGATCGTCCACCCAGTCGGCGCTTGTATTGCCGGACTGCCAGACCGTCAGGTAGGCGGCTGGCGCTTCCAGGTATTTGGATGGCGACTTCACGACCTTGTCGCCATAGGCTGTCATCACCGCCTCGGCAGTGTCGCCGACCTTAAGGCCTTCAGCGGTTTCGATTGTTGCGCCCTTGGTGAGATAGACGCTCGCCAGCTTGTCTTCCTGTAGCAGGACATAGAGGCCTTCAGGAGCATTGGACGGGTGGAAGATTTCACAGGCGAAGGGCTCGCTGGCGGCATTCTCATTGGCCGGGCCACCGACGGCCTCGACGACGGCTTCGCGTGTCATGCCCACGGTCAGCGGACCGTAGCCATTGGCCGTGAGGACAGGCTCGGTTGCGGCAGGCGTTTCCTGAGCGGGGGTGACGTTCGCCTCGGTCGGCGCCGGCGTTTCGACGGGCGCGGGGGTGGGCGTTGCGGGTTCGGTCGTTTGGCCGGCATCAGGCGAACATGCGGCCAGCAGAAGGGCGGATACGGAGGCGGTCAGGGCGAGGCGAAAAGTCATCATTGTCTCCTTTGCTGCGCAATGAACCGATGAGGCGGCAGAGGGTTGCATCCTGTTTCCCGCCACACTCGCCCCAATGATTCCTTAAATCGCCGTAATGTGAGCGTTTGCTTG
>TARA_R110000787_G_scaffold32138_6_pt1 | contig 11509 bp, 10 predicted proteins | sample TARA_R110000787 | Tara Oceans TARA_R110000787 (sample SAMEA4397920) | marine metagenome | biome: Polar Biome; feature: [DCM] deep chlorophyll maximum layer (ENVO:01000326); material: water (ENVO:00002006), including particulate matter (ENVO:01000060) such as... | depth 35 m
TTAGTGCCAGCAACAGAATATTTTCACGTAGTTTTATACGGAGTTCCTTTTTTAGCATTTGCGATGATGGGAAATCCTGTGATTAGAGCAGAAGGAAAACCAAGGTTTGCCATGTATGCAATGATTATTCCTGCATTTTCTAATATTATACTAGACATTATCTTTATTAAATTTATGGATCTTGGAATGTATGGTGCTGGTTTAGCAACGTCCATTTCGTATGCTGCCTGTGGCCTTTTCATTTTTGGGTTTTTCTTATCTAAAAAGAGTGAGTTAATATTGAGTCCAAAACACTTGGTTTTAAAACTTCCTATTGTAAAAGAGATTGTACAATTAGGCGGAGTTACCATTGTAAGACAAGGAACTATTAGTATTTTAATCATTGTTTTAAATGCAACATTATTTACCTATGGTGGCGAAACTGCCATTGCTGTGTACGGAATCATTAACCGCGTAATGATGTTTGCCTTGTTTCCTGTATTAGGCGTTACCCAAGGTTTTTTACCCATTGCTGGTTATAATTATGGAGCAAATAATCCAGGAAGAGTAAAAGAATCTATTAAAACGGCGATACTCTACGGAACAGCAGTAGCCTCGCTTATTTTTATAGGAATTATGATTTTCCCAGAAGCAATTGCACGCATTTTCACCACAGATGCTGCCCTGATTAAACAAACACCTACGGCCTTAATATTTACCTTTTTAGCTACTCCAGTAATTACTGCACAGCTAATTGGTTCTGCGTATTTTCAGGCGGCAGGAAAAGCCTTGCCTGCCTTATTTTTGACTTTATTAAAACAAGGTATTTTCTTAATTCCCTTAGTATATATTTTACCAAAATTCTTTGGCTTAAATGGCGTTTGGTACTCGTTTCCTATTGCAGATGTACTAGCCACTTTAGTAACGATGCTCTTTTTACGAAGAGAAGTTAATAAGAACCTTAGCGCCTAAAACACTCATTTTTACTCTTACTTCTATAACTTTATTAGTGACAGCCTCATTTTAACATAGGTATATATACCTGATTTTTCATGACTGCTTTTATAATCCCTAGATTTTTTCTAGTTTTAATTTTTGGTGTTATCTCATGGTTTTTTTAGGGATAATGTGATGATAAGTGATTATAATACTAGTTACCCAATATTAACACGAAACTCAAAAACTGAATAAATAAATCTATATGAAATACTTAATTGCTCTATTATTAATTACAAACCTCACTTATAGTCAAGAATGATCAGAAACAAAATTGAATGATTTTTCATCAATTGAATTCCCTAATAAACCTGAAAAATCTTTACAAAATGCAGATGTCTATTATACAGCATCAGACGATTATGGAGTATATCTTGTTATGATTAGAAATTTAGGAAATCGAAAAATATCGGAATCTGAATTTCCTCAATTCTACGAAGGTTTTATGAAAGGTGCATTGAAATCTGTAAAAGGAGAATTAATCAAACAAAATGAATTTACTACAAATGGAATTATAGGAAATGAAATGGTTTATTTAGCTAATTCAAATCCTCAATTACCAAATTTAAGACACAAACGAATTTTTATTGCAAATAATAATTTAATAAGTTGTGAATTCTGGACTAATGAAGACATTGAAGAGTTAGCTTTAAGTAACAAGGAAAAGTTTTTCAATTCAATTTCTGTATCAATCAAAAAAGGAATTAAGACTGAAAAAAAGGAAATGAATTCAAAATATGAAAGTGGATTTATAGTCGGAAAAATAATTTCTTATTTATTAGTTATTGGTTTAATAGTTGGTGGAATTTTGTTAATCCGAAAACTTACGAGGAAAAAAAATAAAAACGTTGGGTAATACCGTATATAATTTATCGCTGGTTGATTTTCCTTTCGGAAAATCCTCGGAGACTTCCAATGTTGGTTGTTTTTTTACTATTTCAGTCTAATAACGTCGCAACAAAACCATGCACAAGCACGTTAGCGTGCATAAATCCTTCCAATGAAAATTTAGTGTTCATGTAAAGTATTTATAGTTTCAATTCAATATTTGTGATCAAGTTTGCGGATTGAATTATGAAACCTGTCTCTTAAAGTTTTGATTACCATTTGTACATTTTTGTCCCAAATCTTTTTAGTCCTATTTAAACTTTTAGAGCAAGTTTGTGGATTGATGAAAATAAAAAAATTACTGTTTTAGTAAAAAAAAAGGGCTATTGCTTTTTTGCTAGATTGTTTAAATATTCGAAAATTATCGCAGTCAAAACCGTCATTAAACATACATGCAACGTTGCTATTCATTGCCAAGAAAATTTTTCGAAAAACAAAAAATCTGAATGATTTTTTTAGGCTAGTCTAAATTTTAAAGATATTTACTTTGTCAAACCTTTACGCCTTAAACTATTTATATATGAAATCATCGGCTGAATATTTTGTCTCATAACTCTTTTCTCTTTTCCTAAACGAAACTTGTAAAGCTGACCAATTCCTACAAATTTAGATTTCTTTGAATGCCTAATCATAAAGGATAATCTATGAGCATCAACTTTAAATCTCCAAAAGTCATGAAATCCTCTGCGAGTATCAGCTTTATCTAACATGTAAACAAAATCACTAATTCCTTTTTTATATAGTTTGGCATATCCCTTCCCTTCAATTAAATAAATATTTAATGATATGAATCTTTCATTACTGTTCGTTTCAACTAAACTAATTGTCAAATCATCAAATGTTCTACTTTCTAATATATTAACTTTTTTTTGTGCTTGGGCATAGCCTATTAACAATAAAAATAGTGGTAAAATGATGTATTTTTTCATACTCTAAATGTTGTTATGTTATTTTTGTTCCACTTCAAATATATAGATTTTTACTATCATAGTATAGTAACATAACATTAATAAACAACGAAATGACAACAGCGTATATAATTTATTTCTTGCTTCTTACCTACTTTCTAAAGTCCTGTCGGATATTCTATTCGGTTTTTTATTTGCTTAATTTAATGCCTAAATCACACATTTAATCTTACACAAAAACGTTATGCCTCAGAACTGAACGAGAATGAAATATGAAGAATTTAATATTGAAAATAATAAAATAGAAATTCTGTATTCGGAATTGGAAGTGTTCTATTGAATGGTAAAGACATTTTAAAAAAAATCTCTTTACCTAGAATTAAACACAACCTTAATCTTAATTCTGAAAATTTTATTCTTAAACAGACATTTAAGAAATATATTCAAAAGAAAGGTGATAAAGTACGATTAATAAATAACAATTAAACTAGCTCACCTCCCGCTCCTTCAATATTTGTAGAGATTTATTCGGATTATGAAAGCAATCCAAATGCTCGCCTCAACTAAACTAGTTTTCAATATCATAATTTATATTCAACGACCAATAAATGTCGAAAATATTTAAATAAACAACGGATGAATTATTTAAAGATCAAAAAATTAATAAATACATCTCATATGCTTTTGGTGAAGTCATCTTCGTAATTCTTTGAATTTAAATTGCAATACAACTAGATAGTTAGAATGACCGAAGAACAGAAAATAATCAAGAAAAAGAAGCAATCTGTTCTTTAAAAGAAGAATTTAAAGACACTAGAAATAGTATTGTTGTTACTTTAAAACGTCTGAGTACAATATTGAGTTACAGTATCAAGTTAATTAATATCATGGAACAAGAAAAGCTCTCTGATAATTTAGATTTCATTAGATATTATTTTGATGAAGGCACATGGAGTTGGTATCGTCATGAGCCCGTTACAGGAACCTATGATGCTCTAATAGCTTCAAATAATTTAGGACTGATAAAAAATACCGAATTAAAACATGCGCTTGCGAAGTTTGTAGCAGAATTAGGATTCAAAGATCATGAAGAATCAATGGATAGAATAAACAATTAGAAAATATTATGAGTGAATATATGTCTGATATTTTACCCAATGGAGATCGTGAATTTATAGGGCTATCTTCAAAAAAAGACAGTAACATCAAGAATTTTTATATACTCATTGAAAATAATAAATTCTTAGGCACACCAATGACCAAGACCTTTGTTGAAACAGTACGCAAAACATGGCAGAAAGAACTACTTCAAGATGCAGATGACATTATCAAAATAATTGATAAAAACCTTGATGAAGAATGCCAAGGCTGATAAATTTTAATATAATAAGATCATAAAGATGACACATAAATCTTTGTTTTCTGCCTATACTATGAAATGCATTGATGGTGGATTGTGTCAAATTTAAATAGCAGTTATATTCATAAAAATGAAGAGCCCTTTTGGGCTCTTTTTTTGTTCACAGGTATTTCTACCTGATTTTAATTTCAGGAGAATTCTTCGTCATCTTTTTTTATATGTTTAGCATTCCTTAGAATACAAATCAATATTAATCATCATACTCTGTTATTATTCTGTATGATTAAAAAATCTAAAACATGAGTGCTACAGTTAAAATTACCGCTAGTTCAGTAAGTCCTAATAGTGGCCCTACAACAGGAAATACAAAAATTACAATCACCGGATCAGGTTTTAAAAGTGTTCCGGAAGTTCCTGTATTATTTGGAGCCGCTGGTGCTTCAGACATTAAAGTTATTTCTGATACAGAGATAACAGCTGTAAGTCCAAATACAGCAAATGCAGGTTCTATTACCATATATATTGTTAACGGATTAGGTGTAAACATCTCTGCCGGTACATTTACTTATAAAAAACCTCAAGAACATCTTCCAAAAATAACTTCAGTAAGTCCTTCCCAAGCCTTTTTAACAGAAAATAAAAAGATAATACTTGAAGGAGAAAACTTATCAGGAGTTAATGCAGTAAACTTTGGTGTTCTGGGCGTCCTTTCAAAGGATTTTCAGCTGATATCAGATACCCAAATTAATGTTACAAGCCCTTCTGCTCCTAAAGCAGAAACAGTACATGTTACAGTTATCGATTCGCAAGGTGTTCCTTCCGAAAAAGGAACTTCTAATCAATTTAAATATGCAGCAGCTCCAAACAATGGAATTCCTTTCATTTTTGATGCTAATTCACCAACAGACACCTATGTTCAATTTTTAGGTGATACTGCTTTAGAAGGACATTACTATGATTCAAGCGGAACAAAAAAAACACTAAAGCCTCATACAGGTTATTTATTAAGTTCTCTGGTAAGTACAACTCCAGTCATCGCAAATGCTCCCGTAAATGTTCCTGCTGTTTTGGTAAAAAGTTTTTCTGGAAGAACATACATGAGCCTTGGGGCAGCTATTCCAGGAATGGAAGCTAATTTCATCCCAAATGCAAATGATGATACTGTCAATTCACTTTATCAATATTTTGAGCCTACGGTAGACAAATCTCAACTTAATATTGATTTATCATACATCGATTTTACTGCGTTCTCATTATCCTTAGCTGCTAAAAACGCTCCGCATGGTACTAATAAAAGTCAATCAAGTAAACCAAGTGCCGATTTAATTAATGCTACAGCAGGATCAGCAAGAATAACAAATGGATCAAAATTATCGTATGCTTCATCAAGCAAAACTCCTACTTCAAAATTCTTACGTGTCATTAGTCCGCAATTAGGAAATGCTGGTTTGTATCATGATTTTACAAACTATCTCAAAACAAAACTTAAAAATAAAACTGTAAAGATTTCAGGAACATATGTAGGAACTGTTATAAATAAAGTACAACAACCTACAGGAAATCCATTAACTCAAGCTCAGAGTTATGATTATACAGGAACTTTTGATTCTGCTGGGAACATTACTTTATCACCAAATGCGGGTTCTGGTAATGGAAGTGCTGCAGGAGTTCCAACAATACAACAAGGATCTGGTGTTGGAGTTTCTGGAGGAGACATCGTCATATCTTTTGCTGATTTTAATGATAAAATTGGTATTTATGGATGCAATACTCCCTACAAATTAGGATCAAATAGTAAAACAGCTGGAATTACCAATGATATTTATGGTCAAGTAGTTGGTGATTTATTAGCAGGTCTTAATTTTGGATATGTTGGTAGTGATGTTATGTTTGTTGGTAAAGATAAAAAAATAGGTGACTTATCTAGTACTGAATGGTGGGGAGGAACTAGTTTTGAAGGGACAGCGATAAATCCAAATACAACTCCTGGAGGAACAGGAATTTATTTTAGCGGAGCACAATCAAATGCTAAAAATTACAATTCGTATTCTGCAAGCATTGCTTCTCTTACTTCGGGATATGGATTTCCATTGCAAGATCGTTTAGGAAAAAACCTAATGACGTTGAATACATCTAAAGATCAAACTGCGTATTTAAAAATCTATGTGGACAAACAAATTTCATAAAATAAATCACTTTTATGTAGTTAAAACATCACTCATATAATTAAAAAACGGACGTAAGGCTTTAAAAGAATTTGTTACTTCTTCCATGAAATTTTCTGAGAATACTTCTTCATTTAAAATTGTTAAGAAAGCATTGTAGGAAACTAGTTAAAAATAATAACAAAAAAACCTGACAGTCATAGTGACTATCAGGTTTTTAAAATGTATGTAATTATTTACTTTATAACATCTGTATCTTTAATTTCTAATACTTCAATATCAAAAATAAGATCTTTCCCAGCTAAGGGATGATTTCCATCTATAACAATAGTTTCTTCTCGAACTTCTGTAACTCGTAAATTCATTTCTTGTCCATCTGGTGTTTTAGAAACTAATCCCATTCCTACTTCAGGTGTTATGCCTTCTGGAAGTTCCGCTCTATTCACTTCTTGCATTAAGTTGTTATTTATTTCTCCATAAGCTTCTTCTTTAGAGACAGTAATGGTCTTTTTTTCATTTAACTTCATATTGATTAATCCTTTCTCAAAACCAGGTATTAATTCTCCTTTTCCTAAAGTAAATTCTATTGGCTCTCTTCCTTCAGAGCTATCAAAAACCACTCCGTCTGTCAACTTTCCTGTGTAATTTACTTTTACCGTGTTATTCTCTTTTACTTGAATCATACTTTATATTTAATTTTAAAAAACACTCTTTGCATAATTCTTATGCAGCAAATATTTTAGTTTAAATTATTATAACATCACCTGCCAAAACCAAGCCATAAAATTAAAAACGAAAAATGAAGATTTGTTGAACCTATAAATAAAGGTTCTTAGATTACAGAAATTTCACTGCAGTCCTCTGATAGCAGCAAAGTTTAACTTTAGAATCAATTTAAAAATAATCTAATAAAAAAAACAGAATCGGCTAATTTGTCAGTTTAAGATAGTGTTTATCAAATAAATTACTGCCCCTCTTTTAGAAATAATTAGTGTAATATTTTTATATCTTACTCTAAACAAATAGATAGTAACGAAGACCAGAAGCTAAAAAATAAATGTGACATAGTTTTCATGCTTTTCAATCAACTTGACAACGAATACAGCTAAATCTATCAAAATAGTATAAATGGAGATATTAGAACAAGAAAAAATTGTCACGAAGCACCTAACTTAATATTGTAATTCTGTTTTTAAATTTCATTCAGGAAATAAGAAATGAAGTACCTATTACATGTCAGATAGCATAACATTAGTTATTCGTTCTATGAAACTAATTGAAACTCAAATTAATTATTCTAGGATAAATCATGAGATGAATACACCCATCAAGTTTTGCTGAAATCGTTTCTAATACTGTTTAATCCATTATTGATCGTATTCATATCCAATATAATTTTAAAATTTTGCCTAAAAAAAAGAGAGAATGGTTTTACATTCTCTCTTTTTATCAACTTGTATATTAATCTATTCGTAACCTTTTCCTTTTAAAACTAAATCATCCTTTCCATTCACCACATTCATAAAGGCATTACTTGTCATAGGCTCACTAAACATAGGGAAATCTTTTTCAATAGCATTATTATGTTCTTCAAGACTCAAACTAGCGCAACAGTCTGTAAGTGTGACTACATTATATCCGCTTTCATATGCTGTTCGCATGGTTGATTCTACACAGCAGTTAGTTAAAAAACCGCCAATTGCAACATTTCTAATACCTTTACTTCGTAGTATAAACCCTAGATTGGTACTATAAAAACCACAAAGGCCACGTTTTCCCTCAATGATTATATCATCTTTTAGAGGTGTTAATTCATCTATAATTTCGGCACCCCATGTTGATTTTATAAATGCTTTATTATCCACAATTCCTTTTAAAATACCATAGGGTGTTTGTGTTAATTCATTATAGTTTTTAGCAAAAGAAATAGCTACATGAATTACCTGTACGTCAGCCTTTCTAGCTTGCTCAATAAGATTGACTGTATTAGACAGCATATTTGTTTCATCCATTACCCCCTTTACTGCTTCATGAAAAATCCCACCTTCTGAAGTGAAATCATTTTGAAATTCTATTAACACAATTGCTGTTTCGTTACTGTTCATTTTACGTTGTTTAAAATTAAAGAAAGAAATTAATAAATTTACTATACTATACTATCAAATTTGCACTATCTACAACAATATTTGAGTCATATTCTTGTCAATAAATAGCACAATCTTCCCAATACATTTGTATTATGTCTTACATAGTCATACTTTTATTTAATGAAAAAATTAGATCCTATCCCTTTAATTCCTTTATCTCAAGTCACAACCTTAGTTGAACAAAAGCGTGGTTTTAATTTCGACACCTGTGAATTGAACATATATGAAACACGTAAAGAGGTGATTGATTTTCCTCTCAGTTTTGGTGGTTTTACAATCACATCTATGTTAAAAGGAACAAAGCAAGTTCGCTTTTCAGATTTAATAGATAGAGAATACTTACCTGGCAACACAATTATTACACCTTCATACTCTAAGTTAAATATTGATTTTCCTGAGGCTAGTTTTGAAAGGCCTACCCAATGTACTGCTTTAACAATAGATAACTTTTTTGTTAAAAAACAAGTGCACGAGTTTAATGAAATGATGGACAAAGGAATATTTATTAAAAATTGGCAAATTTTAGATCACCCTATTTTATTGTACAATAATGAAGACTTGGTTAACATTCATAAAAAGATTGTAAGACTATCTAATACGAATGATCCGTTTAAAGAGATACACATAAAATTACTACTAAAAGAATTAGTTTTGTGCGTACTAAAGATGCAAAATATTAGTTTTCTAAAGAAAGATACAACACTCAACACTAATAATACTCCCTTTGCTGCTATCATCAATTTTATTCAACAAAATATTCATGACGAAATTCAAATTGAAGATTTACTTAAAATTTCTTCTATGAGTAAGTCTTCATTTTATCGAGCATTTACAAACGAGCTTGGGATGTCTCCTTACCAATTGATTATTAGCGAACGATTAAAAATTGGTAAAAAACTTTTATTGGAAGAAAAATTATCTGTTAAACAAACAGCTTATGCAATAGGTTTTACGAGTGCTAATTATTTCATTCGATTATTCAAAAAACATGAAGGATTTACGCCCAGACAATTTGTTGATAAGCAATTATAATTCTAACTTAAATATGAAAGGCCAGCCGTGAACAAAGATTATAGTGCAATCCCTCTAAGATATGCCATACATAGTATATTGTATGTAATTTGCTAAATCCTCCTCTCTTATATTCAATACAAAAGCTTTATTGTTTTCATTTTTACTAAAACTCGCATTACCTGTAATGCGAGTTTTATATGAAAGTTACATTAGGTGTTTTTATTATTTACCACATTTCTAATTCAATATGTTCTATTTGATAATTTTTTTATAAGAAACCCATAACTTCTTTGCCAGATTAACATCAATTTCACTTTACGTAAAGGTATTCCCACCGCCTACTATTACCCATTTATTGTTCTTTCCTAAAGTGACACTTTTTATCTCTTGCTTGCTTAAATATAGTTGGTACAACTTTTCACCCACTGCTCGAGGAATTGAAAGTTGATTATACCAGTTATTATCGGTTAATATTATATATGAACCCTTGGCTCCTAATTCAATTTGTTTAATTCTTCTTCCTACATGAAATTGTTCTATAATCTGTTTTATCAAACCAGAAGGAATACCACTACTATGTTTATATTATCCATGTGCCTCTGTCTCCTAGTTCTACTTGTGTTATTTCGGCATTACGATTATGAAATATATTTAATTCACAAATCAGACGGCAGTTTAGATTATAAGCAATCCTATGAATATAAATTTGATGCTAGAAAGAATTGGATTAAGCAAATAACCTTTATTGACGCAAAACCAGTGGCTATAAGTAATCAAGAATTTGAATACTTTAAAAATTAAAACATTCAAAAAAATCTTATAACAACAGCTTGTGTCTTATTAAAAACCAACTCAAAAACCAATAACATAAAAAAACTTAAACTTCTGACATTCTTTATTGCATCTTCATTTCAAACAATTAATTCTCAAAGTAAAAATGAAAAAGATTTAATTGCCTCTGGAAAATGGTATATTGAATACATGATGAAAAATGAATAAAAAATTATTTTACCAGAAATCATTAAAGAAAAAAAATGGGTAATATTCAACTCAAACCAAAATATTGAAAGTAATGACAATGGCATAATATCTAATGATACCTAAGATTATAACAATAAAACCAATTTAATAGAAAAAAATGTTGCAAACAAAATTCTAAAAATGTCAGTACAAAAACTTACAAAAAATACATTAATTATTTTTTATACTCATGAAGGAAATGGATATACTATTGGATGCAAAAAATAATAGCACGACCGATACAAAGATAAGATTATCTGAAGATGAACAGAGTCGATTAGCCAACGGCTATAGTAAAGGACAGCTGATGCCTTACGTTCCTATACCAACATGGGGAGTTGAAGGGGGAATAAAATCTACAACTGCTGACCTTATCAAATATATGAGGCAACAGTTAGATACAACCAACGCAACTACAGTAGAATCTCACAGGCTTAACTTTACTGTTCATTCAAATTTTTCATTAAGTTATTATTGGAATATAGGAAATAATAGCGATGGAACTATCCATTATAGCCAATATGGAGGAGCAATAGGTACGCAAAATGTATTATATGTTTACCCTGAATACAATATGGCTGTATCTATCATCACAAACTCCAGTGAAATCATACAGGCGACTTACTTCAACGTACCGCGAGGACATTTGCGAATGATTTAAAACCGAATGGGAAGAAATCAATTGAAAAGGAAATTACAGCCAAAACAATGCAAAATGTAGATGAAGGGATCGCTTTATATCATCAACTAAAGAAAGACAATATCGATGTATATAATTTTGAAAATCAAAATGAATTGAACAATCTTGGATATGCACTATTATCAAAAAATAAAGTGAAGGATACCATAAAAATATTTACATTATTGGTTTCGGAATTCGCGAAACTTCCGAATCCTTACGATAGTCTTGGAGAAGCCTATTTTATAAATAAGGAATATGAATTAGCTATAAAAAACTTCAAGATATCTTTGGTGTTAAACCCAAAAAATACAAATGTTGTTGAAATGATTGATAAAATTGAAAAACTATTG
>TARA_R110000787_G_scaffold64644_1_pt1 | contig 11507 bp, 13 predicted proteins | sample TARA_R110000787 | Tara Oceans TARA_R110000787 (sample SAMEA4397920) | marine metagenome | biome: Polar Biome; feature: [DCM] deep chlorophyll maximum layer (ENVO:01000326); material: water (ENVO:00002006), including particulate matter (ENVO:01000060) such as... | depth 35 m
CTGACAGGTTCCAAACAATCGAAATACAAAGGGCCCTGCATATGCAAGCCCCTTACCGGATGTGTGGATGATTGCGCGCCGCGAGAGCGGCGCGCTTTCCTCTTATTTACCGAAGAGATCCCGCTCGTATACTCGGCCTTTTGCCAAGCCTAGCTTCATTGCAGGCGTCATCCTTGTTTGGCGCGTCCCCATCCAATTGTGGTGGAACCGATAGATCTCGATGATCTTGATCAGCATTTCCGGCTTGTAGAGGAAATGCCGATCCCAGGTGCGGCCGTTGTTACTCGGGGTAGATACCGGCCGGGACGCGGGGCGAATATTGCTACGGATCTTGTGGAAGTAGCTGTCGACGCTGCGCAGGGTCGCGAGTCGCATCAGCCTTGCGTATCGCTCGGTCGTCAGTTCGGGTCGGTCGGTCTTGAGATCCACGACCCGGGAGGGTTCTGACTTCGTGTGGTATGGCCACGCGAACGGCGCGCCAAGCTGGTGGCCAGCGAGCCGCTTGACGATCTCCCGGTCGATTTCCTCGTTGAAGACCTTCTCCGGCAGGCAGTCGAGTTGGTGAGCCGTGAGTCCCAGGTCGGTGCGGAGGTCGCGGCGTCCTTGGGCCCAGAGTGCTTCGCGGACATCGTTCACCTGATATTTGTCGAATGCGACGGTTGCGACATCGACACGGCCAATCTGAACCTCGGGAGCGAATGCCGCCAGGAAGGCCTTGCTGAGGCCTGCATCGCCATCTTGAACGAAGTAGAAACGGCAATCCGACCCGGAGACCATTCGCCGTAGCATCAGGGCGTGTGCATACTGCTGGATATCGTGGCGAACGAGGCCGCCCTCGTGTGGGAGTTGAAGGCCCAGATCGACATCGGGAGCAATCTCCGGGTCCAAGACAACTTTCGCAGTGATATCATCGAGGTATTTCTTGAACTCAGCTGCGGTCCATAGCCGCCCGTGCTGCCGGAAACATCGCGCTTTCGTGGCATCCCCGTTGATCGCCATGTTGATCTCGATCTGCTCCATATCGCCAGCCGGATCGAACTGGAGGTGACCCAAGACGATGTATCCCGAGTTCGCGTGTGCCGTGCATAGATGTTGCACCGCCACCGAAGCCCGCTTCTTGCGATTGGGCCAGTTGAGCGTCAGGGTCTGACTATCGGTGGCGAACCGGCGGCCATATCGCTCCCAGTCGGTGCCACGAAGATCAGCCTCACGGCGAGCGGTAAAGTCGCGAACGCGATCATAGATGAAGTCCAGCTTCCGGTAGACATCACGCGGAGCGAGGTCGGCAATCTCCGAGATTTTCGACAGGGAGTTGCCGTGAACGAGGAGCTTCAGGACCTGCCCGTTTTTTGACTGTCGGCGGTGGTTCCTGGCCGGATTCCCGACCGTGAATGTCGACCGGCATCGCTTGCAGGAATAGCGCTGATGTCCTGTCGAAGTTCTTCCAGATCTCCAGTAAAGTTGCGGGCATTCATCCACAGACCTGCCGTAGGAAAGGCATTCCTCTTTCTGGCAAGACTTCCCTGCGCCGCTGGGGCGTTGCAAACGCCGTAGGCGCGTGTATTCTTCCACGATGGCACGGTTGTTCTTGAGAACGGACTCCACCCCGCAGGAACCGCAGGTGAAGGCCTTCTTGTCGCCCTTGCCCACGACGGTGCCACGAGGAAAGTTGGCATTCGCCGACGAAAGACCGAGGCCTCGCCCGTCGCGCGGGTCCGGGTGAACGCCGAACTGGGCGCATTGCGCGTTCCGGCAAAAGTTTACATCCACTCCGAAAAATGGGAGTGGAATACGCCTTTTTCCGGCTTTCGCAGATTTTTGCGGAACAGACTGCACCTGACACCTCCATCGTAAGATCGCGTCAAGCCAGTTCTTTAAGGGGAAGGTTGGCCAAAGTCTGGCCAACCAAAGTATTTTTCTTCAACACATCCGGTAAGGGGCTTGCTGCATATGCGGGGCCTTTTCTATTTTAAGAACGCGTTCTATGCTTGATCACTGGAAGTTAAGAAGCATTTGTCGGGTAATCGGTTGAAATGAAAAGAATAAATGGGAATAGCGTCGGTATCGACAGCGGAGAGAAAGTGCTGTTTTCCGATTTTGAAAACGGTGGTGAAATGTGGACGGGGTCAGGCCCCCGCGAGCGTCGCAACAGGATTGAGTTTTCAGCCCGCTACAAAGAGATCCCCACCGTGCAAGCGTCACTCGCTTTATGGGACGTCGACAATGCGACGGTGATGCGCGCAGATATTCGCTGTGAAAATATCTCGGAAGACGGGTTCGATCTGGTGTTTCGTACCTGGGGCGACACCCGAATTGCTCGGGTGCGCGCTGCTTGGATGTCGATCGGGCCGCTGTCGCAAAAAGATGATTGGGATCTTTACTGAACCCCCGGCGGCTGGCGTCAGTTGGATTTATACATGCCATCATAAATGGGTTCGAGCGATTCCGCATCGAACAGGGACGACACAGAGGTGCCATTCCAGATATTCAGGATCGCTTGAGCAAAAATCGGCGCGGTGGGTACGATCCGAATGTTGGTGGCCTGCTTAACTGCAGCGGTTGGCGCGATACTATCGGTGATAACCAGCGATTTCATTACGGAATTGCTGATCCGCTCAACCGCTGGCCCCGACATGACGCCGTGGCTGATATATGAATGTACTTCCTTCGCACCATTCTCAATGAGAACTTCGGCGGCTTTGCACAAGGTGCCGGCGGTGTCGCAGATGTCATCCACGATCAGGCATATCTTGTCTGTGACGTCACCAATTACGGTCATCTCAGCAATCTCGCCCGGTTTCTCGCGGCGCTTGTCCACGATGGCAAGTGGTGAGTTGATGCGCTTTGCAAGCTCGCGGGCGCGGGCCACACCACCAACGTCAGGTGAAACGACCATCAGTTCGCTCATGCGGTCCTTGAATTCGTTCTTGATGTCCAGCGCGAAGACCGGGGACGCATAAAGGTTATCGACCGGGATATCAAAGAACCCCTGAATTTGTGCCGCGTGCAGGTCCATGGTCAAAATGCGTTCAATACCGGTTCCGACCATCATGTTTGCGACCATCTTGGCCGTAATCGGCGTGCGGGCCTTGGTGCGGCGATCTTGGCGTGCATACCCGAAATAGGGCAGCACCGCAGTCACACGTGCCGCCGATGACCGGCGCAGTGCGTCGGCCATGATCAGCAGTTCCATCAAATTGTCATTTGCCGGGTTCGACGTTGGTTGGATGATGAACATGTCCTCACCGCGTACGTTTTCGTACACCTCGACAAAGATTTCACCATCGTTGAACCGTTCAACCCGCGCGTCGACCAACCCGACATTTACACCGCGATGCAAAGACATTCGCCTTGCAATCGCCTTGGCCAGCGGCATGTTCGCGTTACCAGAGATTAGTTTGGGTTCAGAGGTTTGAGCCATGTGCAAAGGGTCTCCGGTTGCATAACATGTGACAGAATCGTTACGTTGACACCGCTTAACATGACCTTACGGTCTGGCAAAGCGACACAAGCCCCCATCGGAGAACCAAATGCCCCATATCGACTATTTTTTTACGACACTTTCACCATATGCCTATCTGGCGGGGGACAGGCTCGAAACCGTAGCTGCCAAACACGGGGCGACTGTTACCTATAAACCTTTCGATTTGATCACCGCTTTCGGGCGCACCGGGGGGCAGGCTCCGAAGGATCGCCACCCCAGCCGTCAGGAATACCGTGCCATTGAACTCACGCGTCAATCCAAGAAGCTTGGCATGCCCTTCAATCTGAAACCAGCACATTGGCCGACCAACGCGGCCCCTTCGTGCTATGCGATTATCGCCGCACAGAACGAAGGCGGGGACGTGGGCAAGCTTTGCCAGCTTTTCATGGCGGCGGTTTGGGCCGAAAACCGCGATATCGCACAAGACGATGTGGTGCGTGACTGCCTTGAGAAAGCTGGATTCAATCCCGACATCGCCGAAAAGGGCATGCTGCAAGGTGCCGATACCTTTGCGCGCAACCTCGAAGAAGCTGTTGAAAAGGGCGTATTTGGTGCGCCGTTCTATATATTGGACGACGGTCAGAAGTTCTGGGGGCAAGACCGTCTTGAGGATCTGGATCTGGTGATGGCAGGCAAATTGTGAGGCCAGAGATATTTACCCGGCGTTTCGGGCGCGGCCCGCGCCGGGCCTTGGGCATACACTGTACGCTTGCGCATTCCGGTGCGTGGCGTGGGGTAGGAGAGGCATTGGCAGACGAGCTGAGCCTTTTGTGCTTTGATCTGCCTTCGCACGGAAAATCGGGTGATTGGGATGGTCAGGGCAACGTGCACGATGTCGCTACCGATATGGCACGTAGCCTGCTGACAGAACCGATGGACATCATCGGGCATTCCTTTGGGGCGACGATCGGGTTGCGGCTGGCAGTCGAAAGCCCGGAATTGGTACGCAGCCTGACGATGATCGAACCGGTCTATTTCGCGGCGGCTTTGGTTGATGACCCCGCTCGGGTTGCCGCCGCCGATCGCAACAGCGCAGGATTCAACGCAGCTTTCGACCGCGGCGACAGAATGGAGGCCGCGCGGATTTTCAATACCGGTTGGGGCGACGGTAACGGGTGGGAACAGACGCCGCAAAAGCTGCGCCAATACATGGCGGACCGCATCCACTACGTGCCGGCGAGCCAGCCTTTTCTACGTGATGACAGTGCGGGGTTGCTGGCACCGGGGAAATTCGAACGTGCGTCGATGCCGGTGCTGTTGCTGGACGGCGCTACCTCTGGCGACATGACCGATGCGATCAGCACATCACTTGCCAAGCGGCTGCCTGATGTGACCCGAAGTGAGATCGAGGGGGCAGGGCACATGGCCCCGTTGACCCACCCAGAGGCCGTAGCAGCGCAGATACGGACATTCCTGGCGCGAAGCTAGTTCTGGAAATGCGCCAAAAACCGGTCGATCGCATCTTTTTCGATCGACCAGTCGCAGACCAGACGAGCGCCCAGCATTTCGTCCGGTGCGGACCCTTCCAGCTTGCCATTCCAGACGTAATACCTTGCGCCGGCGTCATGCAGCTTTTGATGAATCCGGCGCGGCCAGCGGGCAAATATCATGTTCGCGTCGGGCTGGTGCAGAAATTCAGCCCCGGCCTTCCTTAAACCTTCAGCCAGATAGCTTGCGTTGTCATTTGCCTGCGTGGCAAGCTGGTGCCACAACCCGTCCTGCATGTAACCGGCCATCTGCGCCGACAGATAGCGGTGCTTGGAAAAAAGATGCGCACCTCTCTTGCGTCGCAGTTCAAATTCCCACGCCTTGGCCGCGTCGAAGAACACAACTGCCTCTACTCCCATGCAGCCATTCTTGGTGCCGCCGAAACTCACAACATCGACGCCCGCCTTCCACGTCATTTCGGCCGGAGTGCATCCCAGGGCGACCACGGCATTGGCAAAGCGCGCGCCGTCCAGATGCACGGGCAGATCGTAACTCTTGGCGACCTCGGTCAGGGCCTTGAGTTCGTTCAACGTGTGGACGGTGCCGCGTTCAGTCACCTGAGTGATCGACACCGGGCCGCGCTGTGCCCCGTGCACATTACCCTCTGCCTGCTTTTCTATGGCGCGGGACAATGCGTCCGGCGTCATCTTGTCATCGGTTTCGACAACAGTCAGTTTGGCCGCACCGGCATAGAATTCAGGGGCGTTGCATTCGTCTTCGTTGATATGGGACGTCACAGAACAGAAGATTGTCTGCCAAGGCTGGGTGTAACACGCCAGCGCCAGTACGTTCGCGGCGGTACCGGTGGCCACCAGATACACAACGGCGTCAGGTGCCTCGAAGGTGGTGCGTATCGCATCGCGCACCTCGTCCATTATCGCGTCGTTTCCATAAGGCATGGCGTGACCGTTATTGGCATCGGTCAACCTGCTCATGATTTGCGGGTGGACGGGGCCCGCATTGTCGGAAGCGAAAAACATCAGGTTGGCTCCTCAATTATATGGTCTTCCCATTCTTCAAAGGGCGTATCGAATTCAGATACGGTATCGTACTGTACAGAGACCCCGGCGGTATGGACGCTGTCAGGGTCACCGCTGACCAATGGATGCCAATCATAAAGGGGCTTGCCCTCCCAGAGCAGCCGATACGCACAGGTCAGCGGCATCCAATAGGCGTGGGTGTCAAGGTTTTCGGGCTTCAGCACGATGCAATCTGGCACAAACTGGTGACGGTTGACGTAGTGGGTACAGCGGCAGGTCGCGTCATCCAGCAGGCGGCAGGCAACGCGGGTCAAGGCGACTTCCTGCGTGTCTTCGTCCTCAAGCTTGTTCAGGCAACATTTGCCGCACCCGTCACACAGAGCCTCCCATTCTTCCGGGGACATCTCGGCAAGAGCTTTTTTCTTCCAGAAATCCGGTGCCAGACCATTGGCGGCGATAGGTGTGTTCATAATGCTGCCAGTATGCTTCGGGCGCGGTCGCTGTCCGCGTCCATTTGGGTGACCAGCGCATCGAGGCTGTCAAATTTTTGTTCTGTGCGAAGGTATTCGACAAGCGCGACCGAGACATGCTTGCCGTAGAGATCCCCCTTGAAATCAAAGAGAAACGTTTCGAGGTTGGCTTTGTTTTGGCCGAACATAGGGCGAACCCCCAGGCTGGCAACACCGTGATAGCGGCCGGCTTGGGCCCCCTCAAGTACATCCACCAACACTGCATAGACACCGAATTTCGGCGGATGCAGTCTGTCGATGGACATGTTTGCGGTCGGATAGCCCAATTCGCGTCCACGCTTTTCACCGTGTAGTACCGGGCCTTCGAAGCGGTGCCAATGACCCAACATCGCAGCGGCATCACGGGAGCGTCCACTGCCAAGAGCATTGCGTATCGCCGTCGATGAAACTGTATTCGACCCCTGCGCCATCAACGGCGCTACCGTTACACCAAAGCCCATCTCGGCACCAAAACCCTGCAACAATGCAGCCGTGCCAGCCCGTGCTTTTCCGAACTTGAAGTCTTCGCCGATCACGACATGGCGCAACCCCAACCCGTTAAGCAACACATCATGCGCGAATGATCGGGGGCTCAGGCTCGACAGAGCCGCGTCAAAGTTCAATTCATAAAGCTTATCAACGCCGATTTTTTCCAACTGATGTGCGCGCGCTTCGCCGCTCATCAATCGGAAAGGAGGCGCGTCGGGGGCGAAATATTCTCGTGGATGCGGTTCAAAAGTCACGACGCCGAGAGGGGCGTTTGGCACCGCGTCCCGCGCCAGATCTATAACGGATCGGTGTCCGAGATGGACCCCGTCGAAGTTTCCGATCGCCGCTGACGCGCCACGATCCACAGGTGCTACATATTGATAGTCGCGAATGATTTCCATGGGCTAGGTGGTAGACGCGTCTGCCCTCGCTGACAAGCAGCTCGGCCTATTCCGGCGTGAATATTGCCGCGTGACGTACCGGGCGCGCACAGGGCAGGTGGATACCGGCGTGGTGGTGATGCGAATACGGGTTTCGTGGCCGTCCGGGATCGTTTTGCCAAGGGCGAGGTCAGTCGAACTTGCGTGACGGTGCTAACACCGTCGCTTCCCCTACCAATACCTTCTTGCCAGCTACCGCGCAGTGGCAATCCAGCTTTACCCGGCGTTTGGAGAAGTCGATGTCGGTTACTTTGACCTCTGCATAAACCATGTCACCGGGCCGTACCGGTGCCAGAAACTTGAGCGACTGCCCCATATAGACGGTACCATGACCGGGTAATTGTTCACCAATTACAGCCGAGATAAGCCCGGCGGTCAGCATGCCGTGCGCGATCCGGCCTTCAAAGATTGTGTCGCGGGCATAATCGTCGTCCAGGTGTACCGGATTGCGGTCCGTTGAAACCTGAGCAAACATTTCGATGTCTTCGTCTGTCACCACCTTTTGCAAGTGGCGCGACATGCCGATTTCAATATCTTCGATACAGATTGTGCCGCGGGGTAAATTATCCAACATACTGCACCTTTCCCGTAATAAAGTGACCCTTGTCGAGGCTGGTATGAAACTTTATTACTTCGCAGTCGCAGAAAAGCAAGGGTAAATTTTACCTTAGAAACCCTATGCTGTAGGTTGGAGACGACATTTCCCGGTCAAGAAACCGGGCGAGAGCCTCTGGATCGGGCTGAGTCCGCGTGTGTGTTTCCTGCGCGGCCAATCCTCCGGTGATAAACAGAGAATCGATATCTTCGCCGATTGCGCCTTTGATATCCGTATGAATTCCGTCGCCGATCGCCAGAATGTCGCTATTGGCGACCTCCGCGCCCAACGCCGATAACTTGCGCCGCGCCAAGTCATAGATCGGCGGGTGCGGCTTGCCGAAATAGAGGCTTTCACCACCCATTTCGGTGTAAAGCGCTGCGACAGCACCGGCACACCATTCGCGAATGTCGCCCCGGTCCACGACGATGTCAGGGTTCGCACAGAGAAGCTTTAGCCCTTTCTGTTTGGCCATCAGTAACTGCGGGCGCAGGATCGCGGGGTCGGCCAGCGGATCAAAGGGGCCGGTGCAAACGATGCCTTCTGCGTCTTCCAATGCAACTTGATTGATTTCTACAGGGTCATCCAAAATGTCGATCGGGTCGAAAAAATGTTTGTCCGTGGGCGGGCCAAGATGCCAGATATCCGAACCCACCATTCCGCGGTACATCGCTGTTCGCGCTGAATCGCCCGACGTGGCAATGTCGTCCCATGCGTCTTCCGCCACGCCAAAGTGACGCAATTGTTTGACCACCTGTTCGCGCGGGCGCGGAGAGTTGGTCACCAGAATGACCTTGCCTCCTGACCTGCGATAAGCCTGAAGCGCGGTGACAGCATCGGGTAACGCTTTTACTCCGTCATGCACACAGCCCCAAAGGTCTACAAACAAGGCTTCGTAGCGGTCGGAAATTTCGTGAAAATTGTTGATGATCTGGGTCATGTCGTGCTCCGCTCCGATTGGTATACGCGCAGAAAGCATACATCCCGGTGCGGAGCAATAAGCCAGCCGCTCCAACACCGATATGACGCCGCTTTATCTGCCGTGGTCGACGGTGTCCGAGAACTCAGGAAGCTCCCGCAGTGCAGGAGCTTCCATTCGCATCGTCAAAAAACCTTTGGTCGGTCAGACCTTGAGGTTTGGAATTATCTGCTTTTTGCGGCTCATGATGCCGGGCAGCACAACGGTGTCGCCGTCAACCGTCGCGCCAAAGCTTTTCTCGGCAACGGATTTGCTGAGTGCATTCGGGATAAGCATGGTGGCTTCTTCGTTAAGGATATCCACAACGAACAACAGCACCTGATCAGCGCCATCCTGCGCCGCAACACCGGGCATTGCGGCCATCAGCGCATCCTTACGGTTCAGTACCGATGCGGGTGATGTGGTTTCCAGAACCGACACGCGAAATTGCATGCCCCCGACTTCGTATTCTTTACTGTCCATCCGCAGAAGCTCTGCTTCGGAGAACGACGATACATCGGATTTCGCAGCAAACATCTGCGCCGCGTAATCGGAAATTTCCACGCCAAGCTCTTTGGCGAGCGACTGCGCGATGGTCTGATCTTCTGGGGTGGTCGTCGGGCTGCGGAATTCCAGCGTGTCCGACAGAATGCACGTCAACATCGCCCCTTTTACATTTTCCGGCATACGGGACATGTTTTCGCCGATCAGTTTGTGCATGATCGTAGCAGTGCAGGCCACTGGCTCCATCACGATATGGATGGGGGTCTTGGTTTCCAGGCCACCAACCAGAAGATGGTGGTCAATTATGGCCTTAATCTCTGCCTGATTGATGTCTTCGGGCAGTTCAGCGGGGTTGTTGGTATCAACGATGACGACAGGCTGTCCGGCTTGGACACCATCGATGATCTGCGGCTTATCAAGTTTCCAATGGTCCAGCATGAACAACGCTTCGGTGTTGGGTTCTCCCAAAAGGGCGGGCGAGGCGTCTATCCCCATGACTTCGTTCAGGTACCATGACCATATGATCGGGCTGCCGGTGCTATCGGTGTCGGGGGATTTGTGGCCAAAAACAAGCGTCGTCATAATGTATCCTGGGCTGGAGAGATAAGAATTGTGTGCCTTATATGGATGGTCTGCGCGCTTGTCACCATCTGCATTTAATCCGCGTGTTTGAACAAAAGCCGACCATTTAACTCTGGTCGGGGGCTTCTCAGGCGATTGTGAAAACTGTTAACACTGCGGGCATGAGCCCTGCGCGTGAAACCGACCTGTATCTGCCGATCAAATCCTTTCTGGAGGATCAGGGGTACGTCGTGAAATCCGAAGTCGGTGCGGCGGATGTCGTGGCTATCCGCGGTGCAGAACCGCCGGTCGTCATTGAGCTAAAGCTCGGGTTCAGCTTGGCACTGTTTCACCAGTGCGTCGCGCGGCTGTCGGTCAGTGATGATGTTTACCTTGCCGTGGCACGGCAGCCGGGCAAGCGATTTGCGAAAGCGATCAAGGATAACACGACCTTGGCAAGACGTCTGGGCCTGGGGTTGATTACGGTGCGGCTGAAAGACGGTTTGGTCGAGGTCCATTGCGACCCTGGGCCGTTTGTGCCGCGGAAATCCATCAAACGCCAGAAAATGCTGTTGCGTGAATTCGCGCGGCGTCAGGGGGACCCAAATGATGGCGGACAGACAAGGGCAGGGTTGGTTACTGCCTATCGGCAGGATGCTCTCAAGCTGGCCGTGTATCTTTATGAGGCTGGTGCCAGCAAAGGGTCGGACGTTGCCCGTGAAGCTGACGTAAAGCGTGCGACAGCGATGATGCGCGACAACTACTATGGCTGGTTTGAAAAAATCGAAAAAGGCGTTTACGGGTTGTCCCCGACCGGAGCCGAAGCGGTAAATGGCGCAGCCCGCGCCCTGGGGGCAGGCTAAGTTCAGCTTACCAAGGCGTATGGTTAAAAATTTCCAGACTTCAATGGTTGACTAGAACAGGCGACTTCCCTAGTTAAGCGTCGTTAGCACTCTATGATACTGAGTGCCAATGGCCGGAGCTTTCCACCCGGAGAGAACGGCTTAGGAGAATAACTTTGAGCCTTAAGGAGCTGAAAGATGGCATTAAAACCGCTTCACGACCGCGTGTTGGTGCGTCGCACCGAAAGCGAAGAAAAAACCAAGGGTGGTCTGATCATCCCTGATTCCGCAAAAGAAAAGCCAGCTGAAGGCGAAGTCGTTGCTTGCGGTGACGGCGCACGCAAGGACAGCGGTGAACTGATCGAGATGGCTGTAAAAGCCGGTGACAAGGTTTTGTTCGGCAAGTGGTCCGGTACAGAAGTCACGCTTGATGGCGAAGAGCTGCTGATGATGAAAGAAAGCGACATCATGGGGATCCTGTCCTGATTTCAGGCCGGACGGGGCCACGTTGCCCCACCCACGACACGCTGACATCAAAACAAGATTTTAGGAGAAGACACTATGTCTGCTAAAGATGTAAAATTCGGGACCGACGCCCGTAACAAGATGCTCAAGGGTGTGAACATCCTTGCCGATGCCGTCAAAGTCACACTGGGC
>TARA_R110000787_G_scaffold99872_7_pt1 | contig 11502 bp, 10 predicted proteins | sample TARA_R110000787 | Tara Oceans TARA_R110000787 (sample SAMEA4397920) | marine metagenome | biome: Polar Biome; feature: [DCM] deep chlorophyll maximum layer (ENVO:01000326); material: water (ENVO:00002006), including particulate matter (ENVO:01000060) such as... | depth 35 m
GCGGATTGTCGAAATCGGCGACCTGTCAGCCGCCAGCGCGAACGAGATTTATGACGCGGGCGGGCTTCATATCCTGCCCGGCGTGATCGACAGCCAGGTCCATTTCCGCGAGCCCGGCCTCGAATGGAAGGAAGACTTGGAGTCAGGCGCACGGTCGGCGGCGTTGGGCGGTGTGGTGGCGGTGTTCGAGATGCCGAACACGAACCCGTCGACCACGAGCCCCGAGATGCTGGCTGACAAGCTGAAGCGGGCAAAGGGCCGCATGGATATCGACCACGCCTTCTATGCCGGGGCGACGCATGACAATGTCGGTCTGTTGGCCGAGATGGAGCGGACGCAGGGCTGTTGCGGTGTGAAAGTGTTCATGGGCGCTTCGACCGGCGACCTGCTGGTGCATGATGACGAGGGCGTCGAGGCCGTGCTGCGGGCGATCAAGCGGCGCGCAGCCTTCCATTCCGAGGACGAGTACCGCCTCGCCGAGCGGCGCGAGTTGGCGGTGACCGGCGATTGGACGAGCCATCCGGTGGTGCGCGATGTCGAGACGGCGGTGATGTCGACGCGGCGCCTGTTGAAGCTCGCCCGCAAGGTCGGAAAGCGTATCCATGTTCTGCACATCACGACGGCGGAAGAGCTGGAGATGCTGCGCGATGCCAAGGACGTGGCGAGCGTGGAATGCCTGCCGCAGCACCTGACACTGGTTGCGCCGGAAGCCTACCAGCGCCTCAAGGGCTATGCCCAGATGAACCCGCCGATCCGCGAGCAGCGCCATGTCGATGCGCTGTGGCGCGCGTTGAATGCCGGGATCGTGGACGTGATGGGATCAGACCACGCGCCGCACTCGATTGAGGAAAAGGCGCGGCCCTATCCTGCGAGCCCGAGCGGCATGCCGGGCGTGCAGACCATGGTGCCGATCATGCTGACGCATGTGAACAATGGGAAACTGTCGCTGCAGCGCTTCGTCGAGCTGACCAGCGCCGGGCCGCAGCGTGTGTTCGGCCTCGCCGACAAGGGCCGCATCGCCGAGGGTTATCATGCCGACTTCACGGTCGTGGACCTGAAGCGCAAGGAGACGATCACGAAGGAGTGGTCGAAGTCGAAATGCGGCTGGACACCGTTTGACGGGTTCGAGGCAACCGGCTGGCCGGTGGCCACCATCGTGCGCGGCGGCTTCGTGATGCGTGACGGCGAGATCGTCGCGAAGGGCGGCGGCAAGCCGGTGCGTTTCAACGAGACGCTGGAACCGCAGGCTTGAGTTTGCCGGCGCGGCTGATCGAAACCCTCAAAGCCCGCTATGGCGAGCCGCAGCGCCATTATCACACATGGGATCATATCGACGCGCTGAAGCGGCACTTCGATGGACTGGCTGGTCATTGGCACCGCCCTGAAGCCGTGCTTTGGGCGCTTTACTGGCATGACGCGATTTATGATCCAGCGCGCCCTGACAATGAGGAGCTGAGCGCGCAGCTTCTGGAGGCTGAGGGAAAGGTCTTACTTGCCGAAGATGACCTCGCCTTCGCCGCACAGATCATTCGTGCCACCGCAAAGCATCAAATTCCCGACGGGCTGGATGATGTCGATGAAAACGACCTCGCTCTATTCCTGGACATCGACCTCTCGATCCTCGGGGCTCCGGAGCTAGTGTTCGACCAGTACGAGGTGGACGTGCGGGCGGAATACGCATTCGTGCCAGATGAGGCGTTTCGCGCCGGCCGCCTGCGGATACTGAAATCGTTTGCGGAACGTGAGACGATCTATTTCACCGAAGCGGGCCAAAAGCGATGGGCCGAACAGGCGCGCGCCAATCTTGCACGGTCAATCGCGCAGCTATCGATGTGAGAGACGCACGCTCCGTTTTTCCCAGGCAGGCCGGGATTTGGCGTTAAGTTCTCCAAACGGGGGACGCGGCATGGCAGGGTGTGACAGCAGCATGGCACAGGCAGGCGTGGGCATATGATCCTCCGCCGCAAAACACACTCAGCCATCGACGCCATCCTGCCTCTGCGGCCTGCCACGCGAGACCGGATATGCATGAGTGACGGCAAGGGACTGGACGGGTCGCTATGCTGGCATTTTGCAGTGTAGGGCGACAGTCAGTCTTTCGCGGGACGACAGGCCAGGCCGGGCACCGCATGACGTTCGCCAGTGTCGCGGCGCACCAGTGTGCAAACGCCGTCATCCAGGACGATGTCGAATGCCACGGGCATGGCCACGCTGTGCGTTTCGAACTCTCCCGGCGGCGGCGGCAGGACAGAGACATGTGTGGCCGTGGTAAGGTCCGCTTCTGCAATCTGAATGTTGGCGCGTCCCATGGCCTCGCCGAGGGCGGTCTTCAGACTGGCGATACTGGCAGCGTCATCCGTGGTGAGCATCGCGGGTGTCATGTCGGCCTGTGTCTGGCAGGCGGGCAGGGCAAGCAGGGACAGGCTGGCGAACATATAGGCCAGGGGCGAACGTCTGGTCATCGGCCGGTACTCCATTTCGTGCGCGGCATGCTCATGTCGCGATTGGTTTCCGAGAGCGATTGCCCGGGCAATTCGAGCGGTGGCCCGACAGCTGTGGTTGCCTTGTCTACCGAAACGCCCTGAGGCGACTGGCTGGACACGGCTACGGCCGGGCAGGTGCCATCGAGGCGATGCTGCAGGGCTGCGGCGAGCAGGGATTCGCTCGTATCGCCGAGTTCCCGGGTGTAATCGTCCGTTACCTTGCAGCCGGGTGTCTTCACGGCAAAACTGTTGGACGAATTCTGCGGCGCGAAACCGTCCGTATAGTCGCCGAATCCCTTATTGTTCACGCCCTGGAACTGGATGCTGTAATAGGTCTCCCCGCAATTCGAGGCTGGATAGAAGCCGAAGGGCTTGCCACATGTCGTGTCGCCGATGAGAACCACTTCGACATCGACGCCTCTCAGGCCATTGACCAAGGCTTCGCTGGCGCTGCATGTGCGGGCCGTTGTCAGGATATAGACGCGGGGCAGGTCGAGGCGCGGCAGGGGTTGGCCATCCGTGAGGGAGAAGCCGAGCCCGGTCGAATAGAAGGGGATCGGGTCGTTGAACGCGCCGGTCACCGGGTTGCGGCTGCCGGCGGCAGCATTGAAACGCAACTGTTCGAATGTCTTGTTTTGCGTGCGGCCCGGTCCGGCGACCATGTAGGCGATCTGTGAGGAGACGGCGAGCAAGCCGCCTCCATTGTAGCGCAGGTCCAGGATCAGGTCATTGATGCCGGACGCCTTCAGCGACGTGATCGTGTCGGCGATCTCCTTTTCCGACGCAAAGGGGCTGAACGTGTTGAACAGGACGTAGCCGACCTTGCCGGCGGATGTGTCGATGGTCGAGAAGCGGTTGACGGGCTTGGGAGCGATGTTGGCCGCAGCCAGCGAGATCGCGCGGTCGGTCGAGCTGCCCGGATCACGCACGACGAAATCATGCTGTTCGCCGACCGTCTGCGGAGACAGCGCCCGGTTCAGCTGGTCGACTTCCGCTTGCGAGGAGGCGCCATTGACGACGTCGATGCCGTCTATCCGCAGGATACGGCTGCCTCGCACCAGCTTGGGCTGACCAAGAGAGGTTTCGGCTGCTGGCGAGCCAGGCTCTGTATAGCGAATGCGAATGTCGCGTGGCGGCGTGGACGAAAACACGGCGACCGCGGCGCCATAGCCTGGGAGGGCGGTGGAATTCCGCTGCTCAAGATATTCTTCTGTCGTCTGATTGAAGTGGAAGTCATCCTTGTTTTCGCCAGACGCGGTCGTGGCGAAAGTCTTCTGGGTGTCGAAATAGGCAATGCGGTTGGTGTAGGCGTTCGGGTTCCGGTCCGTGACTTCATCGGGCCAAAGATAGGTCTCGTGCGTCCATGACCGCAGCCAGAACATTTCCTGCGCCAGGGATCCGGCCTGGTCGGGAAATGCGTTGCCTTCAATATCCATGCCCGTGCGGACGACCTGGCATTTTTCCGAAAAGCTGCCTGCTGACGCATAGACGCCCTGCGTCCATGTCGGGGCGGTTGCTGCGGGAGGCGGCGGGGGAGGTGGCGGTGGTGACCCGCCGCCGGACGAGCCACCGCCACCGCCTCCACCACAGGCAGGCGCGAGTGCCATCGCTGACGCAGCAAGCATGATTTTCGCGCGGGAAAGGAAGCCGTCGTTTCGCATATGTACTGTCTCGTCGCTGAATGAGCATTTTATCGTGATTTGCGCATCCCTTCAGGTCAAGCAAATCACGCTGCAACATCCAGTTGCCAAGTTGTGCGCCATCCGGGCGAATGTACAAATCGTGATCTGCAGCCTATCTGGCGTACGGCTTTGCTTTTCGCGAAGCGCTCATGCAGAATGAGTCATAGATCACCGGGATAGGTTCGCGCTTGGCAATGGGAATTTTCGAGGAGTTGTCTTGAGCGATCGCAAAGGGTTGAACCGGGGGCTGTTCTGGCTCTACGAGGGGCATGGGCGCGGGCCGTTCATCTTCCGCTGGGCCATGCTGATCTTTGATTTCGCGACGATCATCTATTTCCTTCTGGCGCCGTTCGCGCAGCGGGGGCCACATCACTACATAATCGACTATGTCATCGGCGCGGTAATCCTGTTCGACCTTGTGGCCAGGTTCTACATTGCCAGGTCGAAGCGCAAGTTCCTGATGCGGTTCCTGCCCTGGGCTGACCTGATCGTGGTAATTACGATGTTCGCGCCGCTGCTTGTGGCGAACCTGGCCTTCCTGCGCGTGCTGCGGGCGGTGCGGGCGATCCGGGCGTTCACCTTCATCAAGCGTGCCGGGAAAATGTGGGGCTTCGTGCAGCAGCATGAGCAGGTGATCGACCGGGTGACGAACCTGATCGTGTTCGTCTTCATCATGGCGGCGCTGGTCTATGTTTCGCAGGTTCGCATCAATGACGGCATCAATTCCTATCTCGACGCGCTCTATTTTACCGTTACCAGCCTGACCACCACGGGCTATGGTGACGTGTTGCTGGTGGGCGAAAGCGGCAAGCTGATCGCCATCATCATCATGGTATTGGGGCTGACCTTGTTCCTCCGGCTTGTCCGGGCCATTTTGCGGCCGACAGACAAGGTCGAGCAGGAATGCGGCGTGTGCGGCCTGACCAGGCATGATCCCGATGCCGTCCACTGCAAGCATTGCGGCGCAGTGATCCACATCCCGACAAAAGGCATGACATGAACACCACCAACCTACCGTTTCGCGAAGTGCCCTATCTTCCACTGAAGCTGGACATAGATCGACGCCCTGACGGCACGATCTATTTGAACAATGGGCAGCCGCTGAAAGCGCACCCGCCGCACCTTTTGGCGCCGCTGGTGAAGTGGGCGGCCGAAGCGCCCGACCGGATATGGCTCGCTGAGCGCGTGCCGGAGGACCCGCAGGCGGACGGGTGGCGCGAAATGACCTATGCCGAAGGACTCGCGCGGGTGAAGCGCTTGGCGCAGGCCTTTATCGATGCTGGCGCCGGACCAGATGCGCCGCTGATGATCCTGTCGAAGAATGCGATCGATCATGCGCTGGTCATGTATGCTGCGATGTGGGCTGGCAGCCCGGTCGTGCCCGTGACGCCGGCCTATGCGTTGCTGAGTGAAGATTTCGCGCGCCTGAAATATATCGACCAACTCACCGAACCAAAATTCATTTATGTCGAGGATGGCGCCGAGTATCAGCGCGGTCTGGATGGCATGGGCGTGGGCAACCGGCTGGTGCTCTACAGCCGCAACGAGCCGAAAGGATGTGACTGCGTCAATATCGGCCGCTTTGCCAAAGAGCCGACTGACGCGGTCGACGCTGCCTATGCGGCGCTGAAGCCTGAGACGGTCGCGAAGTACATGCTGACATCCGGCTCCACAGGCGAACCAAAGGCGGTGATCAACCTGCATGGCATGGTCGCGGCGAATGCCAAGATGATCCGCTCAGTCTGGGATGAGGCGCGCCTGGAGGAGATCACGGGCGGGCCGCAGGTGATGTGCAACTTCCTGCCGTGGAGCCATACCTATGGCGCGCACTCGATCCTGCACAACATGCTCGACTGGGGCGGGACACTGTACCTGGACCAGGGCGCGCCGACGCCTGCGCGCCTGCCGGAAATGATCCGGAACCTGAAGGAAATCCCGACGACGCAGCATACGACCGTTCCGGCGGCCTGGGCGGCGCTGGCGACTGAGCTGGAGCGGGACGACGACCTTGCGCGCGCGTTCTTTTCGCGCCTGAACTGCATGGCCTATGGCGGCGCGGCGATGGGGCAAGACATCTATGAGCGTATTCAGGCCGTGGCGATTCGGGTGACCGGTGAACGCATCTCACTGTCGGCCGGTTACGGCGCGACCGAAACATCACCGACCGCATCAAATGTGCACTGGCCGAATGACGTGATGGGCCTGATCGGACTGCCGCTGCCGGGGAACACGTTCAAGCTGGTGCCGAACGCCGAGAAGCTGGAGCTGCGCGTGAAGGGGGTGAACGTAACGCCCGGCTATTACCGCAATCCCGAACGCACCGCTGAGGCCTTTGACGAAGAAGGCTATTACCGGCTGGGTGACGCTGTGCGATTCGTCGATCCCGAGCACCCGGAAAAGGGCCTCGCGTTCGACGGGCGGACGGCAGAGGAATTCAAGCTGGCGAGCGGAACGTGGGTGTCGGCAGGCACGGTGCGGGTGCAGGCGGTGGCGGCGACAGGTGGCGCATTGTCCGATGCGGTCGTGTGCGGGTTGAACCGCAATGAAATCTGCCTGCTCGGTTTTCTCAATGAGGCTTGGTGCCAGCGCCTGGTGGGGGAGGCCTTGCCACTTGCCGAACTCTCGCGGCATCCGAAAGTCATCGACGCGGTCAAAGCGGGATTGCAAAAGCACAACGCAGCCAATCCGAAACCTTCAGCACGAATCGCCCGGATCCTGCTCCAGGAAACACCGCCCCAAGCGGATGCAGGTGAGATCACTGAAAAAGGATACATGAATCAGGGACGCACGCTGGACCTCAGAAAGGACCAGGTAGAGATGCTATATGCGAGTTCTGTATTTGACGCGGTAGTCGCTATAGGCGTTTAATTCGAAAAATTCGTGACTCTCGTCTCATTTTTTCGAAATGAGCGTCGCATTTTTTTGACCTATACTTACTATGCCCTGGAGTCGCCCGTCCCCATTTGGCGACTCCAGCCATATCCCCTTTGGCTGGCGGGCGGATCGCAAAGTTGCCGGCTTGAACACCACGTCTGCCCCGGTCTTCGCGATCCGTCCCGCTTTGACCCTCTGATCGAACGCGCTAGACAAGCGCTGAAACAATCAAGGGCAGGACGACAATGAGCAACGCAGCTGAACCTAACATGACTGGCGCAGAAGCGCTGGTCTCGACCTTGGCCGATCATGGCGTAACGGCGTGTTTCGCCAATCCCGGCACATCGGAAATGCACCTTGTCACTGCGCTCGACCATGAGCCGCGCATCCATTCCGTCCTTTGCCTTTTTGAAGGGGTCGCGACGGGGGCGGCTGATGGTCATGCGCGGGTGTCGGGCGGCCCGGCGATGACGTTGCTGCACCTCGGGGCTGGTTACCTGAATGGTGGGGCCAACATCCACAATGCCCGCCGCGCCTGGACGCCGATGGTCAATGTGATCGGGGACCATGCCGTGCCGCATCAGCGTTACGATGCGCCGCTGGCGTCCGACATAAGGGGCATGGCCGGACCGAACTCGGTGTGGATCAAATCCGCCGATACGGTCGCGAGGGCAGGCGAGCTGGCAGCCGAAGCATGGGAAGCCAGCCTTTCGCCCGTGTCAGGCCCGGCTGCGCTGATCCTGCCGGCGGACACGGCCTGGCTTGAGGGCGGCAAACCCGGGGCGAAACGCGCCCGGCCAGTGCTGCACGCACCGGATGCCCAGCGTGTCGATGATGCGGTGAAGGCGGTCAGGGCGGCGAAGAAACCGATCATTCTAATCAACGGTACGGCACTAACGGAAGCCGGACTGGCGACGGCGGCGAGGTTGAAAGCGGCAGGCTTGCGCGTGATGACGGATACGTTCTTCCCGCGGCAGGCGCGCGGAGCGGGGCGGTTCATTCCGGACCGGATGCAGTATTTTGCCGAAGGCGCCATGGCAGACCTTGAGGGCTGTGACCTGATGCTGGTCGCGGGAACGCAGGTGCCGGTGGCCTTCTTCGCCTATCCGGGCAAGCCGAGCGTTCTGGTGCCGGAAGGCTGCGCGACAATGATTCTGGGCGGGCCGGAGAGCGACAGTGCGGCCATCCTTGGTGCACTGGCCGATGCGCTGGGCGCGAAAGAGGCGGCTCCGTTCGCGGCGTTGGAGCAGCCCGGCGCGCCGGCCGGGGCGCTGAATGCCGCAAGCGTTGGCGCGTCGATTGCGCGGCATCTGCCGGAGGGTAGCTTCGTGTCGGATGATGGCGTGTCGAACAGCCTGCCCGCCTTCCTTATGACCCAGAAAGCCAAGCCGCATGACTGGATGATGCTGACTGGCGGAGCAATCGGGCAGGGCATGCCGCTGGCGCTTGGTGCAGCCGTGGCGGCAAAGGACAAGAAGGTCCTGTGCCTCACGGGCGACGGCGCAGCGATGTATACGAACCAGGCGCTGTGGAGCATGGCTCGAGAAGGTGCGAATGTGGTGACGGTCGTGTTCGTCAACCACTCCTACCGTATCCTGAATATAGAACTCGCACGGACCGGCGCGGGCAATCCGGGCCCGACGGCCAAGAGCATGCTGGAGCTGGATCAGCCGGAGATTGACTGGGTGGCCCTGTCGCAAGGCTTGGGCGTGCCGGCGGTGGCGGTCGATACCGCCGAGGCCTTCGACAAAGCGCTGGAGCGAGCGTTTGCGGCCGAAGGGCCGCAGCTGATCGCTGCGCATGTACCGGCGAGGTAGTCATGGAGGATGATTTTCCCAGGCAAAGGATGAACGATGTCTCGCATTACTACTCCCCCGCGCGGGATGAGGGGTTGAACCCGCCTGTGCCAAGCGCACCTACGCGCGTCGTGAAGGGCGCGGCAAAGGGCACGTTCAAGCTGATCGCCTTCATCCTGAACCTTTTCGTACCCGGACTGGGAACCATATTTGTCGGTCGGATCGGAACCGCGATCATCCAGCTGTTGCTCATTCCGATTGGCATTGTGCTGATCACGTTTGGCGGGGTGGGCGTTCTTGTCCTGGTGGCGGACTGGGTGTGGGGCCTGCTGACAGTGGTGCAGGCCTGGCGCAAGCCGAGTGTGGTTTACGTCGTGAAGGAACCGCGCCGATAAGCTTTGCTCATTGTTAATTGTGTCCCTCTAAAAGAGTATGGTCTTTTTGGGGGGGACGAGCATGGAAGCCCTGGGTTTGAATACCGCCACGTCGATCGCCATCGCCGCGGTTGTTGTCTTGTTGATTGTCTATAATGCCGTGAGGGAGCGAAACGATCTGTCGGACGCCGCTGCGGACAGTCCGCCCAATCAGCCTGCCACAGGTGTCGGATTTATTCGTGACGGAACCGCTGCCTTAATGTCGGAAAATACCAAGCAGTCCGATTCGTACGGTGCTTTCCGGGACTACCTGTCAGACCATTCGCCGGAACAGCTTGATGATGTGCCGGTCTATGCACTTGTCCATCTCATCACGGCGTCGCTGAAGTCGCCATCGCGCTCAAAATGGTTGCACAGTGTCGTATCGACGATTGTGCCGCGCGGCGCCGATCCTGAATTGTTTTACACGGCGGAGCATTTCTGGGACCTGAACGCGCGCTGGACCTTCAGGGAAACATGCGTTGACGACTTTTGCGTAGAGTACCTGATCGCCCGCAAGAATGAATGGTCCGCCGAGGTCAGGGAGCGGATCGTGCTGGCGGGGCTCGCGGCATTGGCGTCGTCAGGCTTCGAAGGAACCAATACCGGCGCAGAGCATGAGCGTTTTGTCGGCAAATTCCGGGCCGCGCTGGACAGGGTGTCGGGTGACTATTTCGGCACATTGGCCGGTGAGGCGGTCGCTGCACTGGATGGACGGGCCAGGGAATTGGCGCCGGAAATCTGCGCGAAGGTCGTCTGACATTGCGCAAAGGCCGGACTGGCCGGGAGTATCCGGTTTTACGAGAAAGAGGGGCAAGTTAACGCGAGAGCGCCTAGTCTTCGTCGTCACCTTGTTCATCGTCGGAAAAGTCGCGTCGGGGGCGGGCGATCAGTTCCCCGAGGTCTTCCAGGTCGATGAAATGGTCCGCTTCGCGGCGCAGGTCGTCTGAAATCATCGGGGGATTGGAGGCGACAGTGGACACGACAGAGACGCGAACGCCTCGCGCCTTCACGGCCTCGACGGCGCGCCGGAAGTCGCCATTGCCGCTGAACAGGACGATATGGTCGATGTTCCGGGCGGTTTCGAGCATGTCGATGGCGAGTTCCACGTCCATGCTGCCCCGGACACGTTTGCGCCCCTCCCGGTCGGTGAATTCCCGCGCAGGCTTCTTGATGACGTTGTATCCGTTATAGGCCAGCCAATCGACCAGCGGGCGGATCGGGCTGTACTCGTCGGTTTCCACCAATGCGGTGTAGTAATTGGCCCGCAGGAGGCGGCCTTTGCCCTGGAATTCCTTCAAAAGCTTGCGGAAATCGATTTCAAGCCCCACGGCACGCGCCGCTGAATAGAGATTTGCGCCATCGATAAACAGCGCGAGGCGCTCGTCCTTGTAAAAGGCCATTGGCTTTATTCCTTTGGTGCTTTAGGCTTGCGGCTAATAAAAATGCCGAATTATCTTATATGACTGGCATACTCAGGCTGCGTTTATGGCGCAATAGCTGGGTTGCGCCTGCTTGCTGCACTGCATATAAGGGTCGGCTTCAAGGAGATTGCCCCCATGGCCCGTGTGACCGTCGAAGACTGCATCCAGAAAGTGCCGAACCGTTTCGAGCTTGTCCTGCTCGCTTCGCATCGCGCCCGCATGATCCGGGAAGGTTCGCCTCTGACGATCGACCGGGACAATGACAAGGACCCGGTTGTGTCGCTGCGCGAGATCGCCGACGAAACGATCGACCTGAAAGTCGTGAAAGAGGCCATGATCTCGAACCTGCAGGAAGTGCGGCCGAGCGAGGAAAGCGAACGCGAAGCCGATCGCCTTGCACTCCTGTCCGGCCCTGCGGCCACCGAAGACGACGTCATGCGTGCTTATCAGGCCGAAATCGAGTCCGGGCGCGACGACCGACTCTAGGAGGCTCCATGGACGGCAGCGCCCTTTCCGCAAAGGACAAAGGGGCTGGCGAGGCAGCTGGCACGACAGATTCGACCGAAAATCAGGCTGAACTGCGGCACGTGCTGTCGCGCGAAGAGCTGATCGCGAAAGTACGCGCCTATCACCCGCGTGTGAAATCCGAACTGCTCGGCGCGGCTTATGATTTTGCCAAGCTGCACCACGGGACGCAGACGCGAGATTCCGGCGATGCCTATTATTCCCACCCTGTGGAAGTTGCGAGCCTGCTGGCCGACGTGCGCCTCGATGAGGTGACCATTGTCGCGGGCCTGCTCCACGATGTCGTGGAAGACACCAAGATCGAC
>TARA_R110000787_G_scaffold32506_7_pt1 | contig 11481 bp, 24 predicted proteins | sample TARA_R110000787 | Tara Oceans TARA_R110000787 (sample SAMEA4397920) | marine metagenome | biome: Polar Biome; feature: [DCM] deep chlorophyll maximum layer (ENVO:01000326); material: water (ENVO:00002006), including particulate matter (ENVO:01000060) such as... | depth 35 m
ATCCTAGACGAGAGGATTAAAAATGAGCAATTATAAACCCAACAACTGGGTTGTTATTAAAAATAAGGAGAGATTGAGATGAAGTTTGATTATGAGTTCTATTGGAGTGAACTTTCTTGGAAGATATATGACGTTGCTACAATACTTTTTGACGATACAAAAAACGATATCAGATCATTACCAAAGACAGTTCGTCTACAACTTTTAACAACGCTGAGTGTTGTATGGTCAACTGCCTTTTCTTTTCTCGTCTTTGAAACATATTATAGTATTACATACGGTTGGGGTGGTTTAGTAATCGGTCACATCATGGTTATCATTGCAGCATACTATACATTTTATTCTTTTAAAAACGCAAAGGAAGAACGAAGAAATACTCAATATAAAAACATTAATACATATGATGAGTGTTACGACTTTTTAAGAAAGAAAGATGGTAACAAACAGTAAAGGAGAGATGAACATGGATAGTGATGACCTCAGCGAAGACCATTTGAAGATGATGGAAATCAATAAAGCTATTTGGGACGCCATCATTCCACATACTAAAAATGAAGAGGATATTGTGTTAACTTCTGCTGTCTTACTTAAAAGTGCAATACAATTATATACGTTATCATTACAAGACGAAGAAATAGAAGAAATGTTGACGGGATATGCATTAGATGCAATCCCTGCTTTAAGAGAATCGTTTGATTTTATAATAAAAAGGACAATAAATTAATAACTAAAAATAATCCATAGGAGAAAAAAATGTGGCTTTGGATAGTAAGTAGTGTAGCAAGCAGTTTAATTGGTGCAGCATCTGTTTCTTGGTTTTCAAAAACTAAAGCAGGAAAATGGTGTGAAAGTAAATATCTTGATATTTGCTGGTGGGCAAATGATAAGTATGGAATTGATATTCTTGATAAAGAAGAAGTTTCTTTACAAAACAAATTCCCTAATTTAACAGCAAGAATTATTAAGATCGAAAGTCGTCTGGTAGAATTAGAAAAAAAATGAAAATCATGAAACGCTATTTTATATCAGAAACGGTTGAAAGAGAATGGGGGTACTATCGTAGTATATATGTTGGTAATGGGTTTAAAATTAAAGAACTTGTCATTGCTCCTCATAGTTTTTTGAGTATGCAGCGACACAAAAATCGAAGCGAGACATGGAATCTCGTCAGCGGGAAAGCAACAATTACTACCAATTTCAGAGATTATGGCAATATGAATCCTTTTGATAATGCTAGTGTATGGCAATTACATAAAGATAATCCGTATAATATACCAGCTAATACATGGCACCAAGGTAAAAATGATAACAATGAGCCAGCACATATTGTAGAAATATGGAAAGGTGAAGATAAATTTTTAATAGAAGATGATATTGAAAGGTATGATTGATGAACGAAGAAATAAAAATTGAGGAGTTATGGAGGCAGTTTAATAAAAATAATCCTGATGGAAAGATGATAGAATTTGTTGGGCTTGTTGCTCAACAATTCAATTGTAGCTTACAAGAAGCAAAAGACCGCTCACAACATTATTTATTATTAGGTTAGAAATCTATTGACTTCTTTGCATATATGCGGTATGATTAATTTTAATTGAGGAGATTATAATATGGGTAAGAAAAGTTCACGAACAAGCACAACGAGTAATGGTGAGCGACGAAATGTAGCGAAGAGTACTTGCAAAGCAATGCGACGAGAATATATGTCTAACTCTTTGCTTCGACTTAACAACCAAACAAAAGCATGGTTGGCGGGTAAAAATGTAATGATTTCGGTTCCGAATAAAGGAAATGATGCTAGTAAGATGCCATTTGTTCGTGTAGCTGCCCGTGATGTCTGGGGTGTTCCAGGCAAGGGTTATATGATTAAAACACAATAGGAGATATAATATGACATACAAACGTGAAGATATCAAAACAGTTCTTACCGAAAATGTTGCTGAAATAACATTTACAAAAAAAGATGGCACAGAGCGATTAATGAAGTGCACTCTTAAATCTGATATTGTTCCAGAGAGAGATGTGGTTGGAGTAATTGGAAAGGTTGAGGAAAAAACTCGAGTAGTTAACACTGAAGTTCTTCCTGTCTGGGATATTGTTAAAAGTGCATGGCGTTCATTTCGTGTTGATTCAGTAAAAGCAATTAAGGTGGTATAATGAAATTTAATATAACAGGTATCGAAAAGAAAACTGATACAGGCGATATAGATGCTGAAGGAAACGTAATTGATGCCAAGGGTGGTACAGAGATGATGAAGGAAGGTCTTATCAATCGTCTTGATGATGATCTTCTTGAGCAGTTTAATATCATCCATTCTCGGGTTCGCAATGTTAGTAATGATAAGAAAAATATATTAGTTCTTCATGATCTATCTGATGATCCAGAGGCGGTGCATTTAAAAGATTCAAAGTCTCGTGGGAGGTTTGAAAAGTTAGTGTTTGTATCTAACTGGCAGTTTCAAACATATAATATGCGTCATGGCGTTCCTTACAGCGAATCTATAGTATTAAGGAATGCTATTGAGCCTATTGAGATGCACGAAAAAGATACTGATGGACCAATTAACTTGATCTATCATACAACACCTCATCGTGGTCTTGAACTTCTTCTTCCTGTATATGAAATCTTACATGAAAAATGGGGTGACAAAATTCACCTTGATGTATATTCTTCTTTTAACATTTATGGTTGGCCAAGTCGCGACGAGCAATATAAAGAGATATTTGATAAGTGTCGTAATCATCCTGGGATTGAATATCATGGGTATGTTCCTAACGATGAGATACGCGAAGCATTAAAGAAAGCACATATCTTTGCGTATCCATCTATATGGCAGGAAACTTCTTGTATTGCTGCTATTGAAGCAATGAGTGCTCGATGTGCTGTAGTTTGCCCCAACTACGCTGCTCTGGCAGAAACCGTAGGCGACTTTGGTCTTATGTATCAATGGCATGAAGATCCAACATTACATGCTAGACGACATCTACAGTTACTTGATGCGGCGATCGAAGACTATCATAATCCTAGACATATGGATAAACTTAATTTTCAAAAGATATATGTCGATAACTTCTATTCATGGGATTCACGTATAATCGAATGGAATAATATGTTGAGGAATCTCTAAGTGACTGATTTTAAACAAATCTTTTTTTTAATAAAAACAAAGATAATTGTTTTCTTATTTATTAAAGTATAGTATAATAAGGTATATACTTTAACTTGATAGGAAATAAAATGTTTGTAATAATGGAAAATAATGAAATTATTAGTACTAATTTAGATCTTGGTAACATAGAAGAAGAAGCAATGGTTATGGAAGAAATGGGTCGTAGCGTTGCGGTTGTTGAAATGGACCCTCTTAAATTTGAGACTGCCATGAAAAAGTGGTTACAAGTGCTTGAAGAAACAGAACCCAAGCTTTTTACTGATAATAAAGCTATGACTGAGATGAATATCCAAGCTAGGTTTGAAATTGAAGCTGAAATGGAGCGGCTTGATGATACAGTTAATATGAACGAAATGGAGGCTGGTTAATGGATAAATCTTTAATGTCGGTTGGTCGTAAAAAGAAAAAAGTTCGGGCTCAGGTTGATCCCAACGTACCTGTATGGCTAGAAGTTGTCCCAGAGTTTATAAATTATAAAATGCGTAAACATTGGGCGTTTGTTTGGATGTCTATTAATCTTTCAATTAAAGACTACAAAGAAGAGACTATTAAGTACAGCAAGAAACATCGCAAAGAACAAATGCGGGAATTCAAATATTCTTCTATTCAACCATACCAGTTTGCAACGATAGGCAAATACTGCTATGCAATGAACCGTGGTAGTTCTTTCGCTCAGGATACTGTTGATTGGTTAGAAGCTAAATGGGATACTCTTGAAAAAATTGGCAAGGACTCTGTCGAAGAAACTCCAATAGAAATAATTAAAAAGCCAGTCGTTTCTATCCAAGAGCGGATCCGCGATCAGATAAATGATTATATTGCTGATATTGAAGATCAAGTTGATCTATTCTCTGAGGGTGGATATAAATCTGACTTTGATATGTACAAGTGGCTCATGTCTAATAACGTGAAAGCTCAACAAGCTAATGCAATTGGTGAGTATTATATTCCATGGCACGATGAGTTAGTTGAAGCTAATAAAAAAGAAGATGATGATTTGATCGAAGCGTATTCTCGTATGAAACCCGCTGAGATGAAAAAGTTTATTGATTTCCTCGCCAACATTATTAAAGACGCTACCACATGGGGTGCGAATCAAAAGACAGCTCGTAAAACTCGATCTAAGAAAGCACCATCTGTTGAGAAACAGGTAGCTCGTATACAACATGCAAAAGAGAACAAAGAGTACAAGTTAGTAAGTATCAATCCTGCTCTCATTGTTGGGTGTAACCAGTTGTGGGTGTTTAATACTAAATATCGTATACTTCAAAGGTATGATGCTCTTGGACCAGCTGGTCTTTCAATTAAAGGTACCACTCTAAAAGGTTATGATAAGGATTTGTCTGTAGGTAAAAAACTACGGAAACCTGAGCAAGTTTTGCCTCGAGTATTAGATGGTGGTAAATTGATTCTTCGGAAGTTAATAGACGGGATAAATAGTAAGGGATCAAACCTCAATGGAAGAATAAATGGAGACACGATCTTACTTCGTGTGATAAAATGACAGCAAATAATGTAATAAAATTCCCAACTCTTAATGATGAGATAGCTGTTCCTCCTCGAAATCCAGAGCAGCTTGGGGATTATTTTACTAAAAATAAAAAAGAATATGTCGATCATATTTGTGAACACTATACGACTTCTTTATATAACAAACTTGGCGGTCATGGATTTGATGTTTTGAACGATGATTTTGTTACATACTTTACCTATACTACAGAAACTCTTAGACATTGTTTGTATAACAGTCTAGATATAGAACACCCATTGGCAAGTCACATTGAAGAGATGATAGATCTGATAGAATTAGAAGATGATTTGCCAAATTTGGATTGACTTAATTAATAAAGTAATATATAATAATGATATAAATTGAAATCAATCGAGTGAAAATTATGATACTAGTTGACTTAAATCAGGTAATGATCTCCAACCTAATGATGCAAATTGGAGGCAAAAAGAATATACATATCGAAGAAGATCTTGTTAGGCATATGGTGCTTAACTCTCTTCGAATGTATCGCCAGAAGTTTAGTGAAAAATATGGTGAGTTAGTTATTTGTTGCGATGATAAAGAATACTGGAGGCGAGAACTTTATCCGTATTACAAAATTCATCGCAAGAAAGATCGTGAAGAGTCTACTCTTGACTGGAACACAATATTTACGGTGCTCAATGGTATCCGCGATGATATTAAATCTGAGTTTCCTTACAAAGTAATCCAAGTGCCACACGCAGAAGCTGATGATGTTATCGGCACGCTCTGCCATCGTTTTGGTCATCTTGGTATTACTAATGGTTCGGCTGAACCTATCTTAATATTATCTTCTGATAAAGACTTTGCGCAGCTACAGAAGTATGCTAACGTAGAACAGTATAGCCCTATGGGTAAGAAGTATGTGACGTGTAGTAATCCTGCTCGCTATGTACATGAGCATATCCTTAGAGGTGATCGTGGTGATGGTGTTCCTAACTTCCTATCATCAGATGATGTGTTTGTTACAGGCAAACGTCAAACGCCTCTTGCTACTAAAAAGGTTGATGCCTGGAATGGTAAAGATCCTGAAGACTATTGTGATGAGCGTATGCTTCGTAACTATCGTCGGAATCAACAGCTAGTTGATCTAGATTTTATACCAGAAAACATAATAGAACAGACTAATGAAATCTTTGATAATTATAAATTAAATGAGAGAAGCAAAATCTTTAATTATTTTGTTAAAAATAAAATGAGAAACATGATGGATGTTATCCACGACTTTTAATTTGGAGAATACTAATGACTTATATTTGCGAAATATGCGGACACGAACATGTGGGGGAATCTCCTCCTGAAACATGCCCAGCTTGTGGTGCTTTAAGTGAAAGCTTTCACCAAGATACTAAATTGTTGTTGAATGAGGACAAGAAATGAACTATGATGATGTAATCCACATGCGGATTCTTGAACGTGAAATTGCTATTATTAAAGATAGATATACAGCCAGTGGCACAGGTAATCTTCGCACTGCAGTTTCCGTTCTGGAACGTAGGGTAAATGAAATCGAAACGAGTATTAGAGAGAAAATTTGATGTATAAAAAAAGCATATCAGAATTGCTTACTGCAGTATCAAAGCTTAAATCTAGAAATGATAAGATTAATATGCTACGTGATGAGCATAGCTTAGTTCTTGAAAATTTAGTTGATCTTTGTTTCAATCCAAACATAAAATTTCTATTGCCTGAAGGCGAGCCGCCATATAAAGCAGCGACTAAAGCTCAAGGTTTTGAAATGACTCTCTATGCTAATATGCGTAAGTTTGGCATATTTGTGGAGAATGGTCCATATCCAACTATGTCCACGCATAAAAGAGAGATACAGTTTGTTGAGTTTCTAGAAACACTTGACCCCGATGATGCAAATCTTGTTATTGCAATCAAGGATAAAAAGATGCCATATAAAGGTATCACGCGCAAGCTATTTGAAGAAGCTTGGCCAGCATTAGCTTCAACCTGGATAGAAAAAGAAAAGGCAAATGGGTAAAACATATCGTAGAAAAAATAATGTATGGGATGATGATTATTCCATAAGTGATTCTAAACCAAAATTTATTCGTCGTAAAGACAAACAAAATGAGATAGTTTATAATGAAGAACGTACTGAAGTCAGCCTACGTAATAGGGAACGGAAATTCGAGAGAAAAGTTCAATCTCGATGATCTCAAAGATAGAGGCAAAGTTTTTGGTTGTAATGCTCTGTATAGAGATTATGTAGATAAAGAATATATCTTACCCGACTACCTTGTTGCTATTGATGTGGCTATCATTAAAGAGATTGAAGATTCTGATTTTCCAAAAGATAGGTTCATAAACCCACCAGAGCATGAGAAATGGGAGCCAGTTGAGCTACACTGGAAAGGATCTGGTACACCAGATTGGAACTTAGCAAGACCACGTTCGAACGCTGGTATGAATGCTATCAATGAAGCAATCAAAAAAGATTATACAACCATCTACATCTTTGGGTTTGATTTCTTAGTTGTGAATGAAGAGATTGCTATGTCAAACCTATTCCATGGCACCACGTGTTATGGTCCAGAGACAAGGGCAAATATAAATGACACTCGTGGTCGAATGAATTATCTTGGTTGGATGATTGAACAGAACCCAGATGTAGAGTTTTGTTTTTGTTACCCAGAAAATATAATCAAAAGTGGTGTGTATACACCAGAAGCAGATAATGTAAGTATTTTGAACTTTAATGAATTAAACACTTTACTTTTGGAGCAATAAGATGTACAATGAATTTATGATGCTTTTTCTATTGTTAGTTATTGTTGGTCTTTGTTTTCATGCAGGATACAAGTGGGCTTTCACTAAAGTTATTGATTCAACACTTATGGCTTTGGAAGAAGACAGGATAATAAGATTAATTGAACTACCAAATGGCGATACTGAAATTTATAGTGGAACAAAGTTTTATAAAAAATGAATATATTTATATTAGATGATGACCCAAAAAATGCTGCTCGAATGCACTGTGATAAACATGTCCCGAAGATGATTGTTGAGTCAGCTCAGATGCTATCAACCGCGCATCGTATCTTAGATGGTAAAGAGTATATTGCCCCGTCTAAGTCTGGTAAACGTATGTTAAAGCATTATCGCCTACCAGACCATGATGATGTAATTTACAAAGCAGTTCATGCTGGGCATCCATGTACTAAATGGACTATGCAATCATCAGGTAATTACAATTGGCATTACAATTTATTTCGAGAGTTATCGACAGAGTTTAGTTATCGTTTCGGTAAAGTTCATCGTTCATGGGAAATACTTAAAGATATTCTTTATGCTGTCCCAGCAAACATACCGAAAATAGGTTCAACACCATATGCAAAAGCAATGAAAGCATACCCTGATATTGAGAGTATCGAAGACCCTGTTGAAGCGTATCAGCAGTTCTATAAAGCAGATAAGATTAACTTCGCTAAATGGGAAAAAGGTCGTTCTGCTCCAATCTGGTGGAATAATAAATAAAAATAGGAGATAATATGCCTACTTATTCTTTTAAGAATAAAAAAACTGGTAAGGTGTGGGAGGAAATGATGTCTATTGCTGAGCGCACTACATTGTTAAAAAAGTCCCCACATATAAATCAACTTCCCCCAACCCAAATGAATATTGTTGCTGGCACGTCAGTGAACAAATCATTGCGTACAGACGATGGTTGGAAAGAAAATCTATCTAGAATTTCGGCGGCTCACCCAGGAAGTGAACTGGCTAAAACATATGGTGAAAAGTCTGTCAAAGAGTCAAAAACTCGAGCAGTTATAGAGAAATGGAGGAGCAAAAGAACCGCAGACGCTACACGATGATCCTCTAACAACACAAAAGGATTTCTCATGTATAACAACTCTAACTTAGCTTTCGTTGATGATTATGCTAAATTTAATAATCATAAAACTAAAAAACAAAAAAGAAAAGAGAAGAAAAAGTCTGAACATAAACCAAACATTGGAATGGTACTGAGATCGATACAACCAAAAACATCAAATCAATCTCGAACATTTACCGAATATCAGCGAGGCAATCACTTACTACTACAAGGAGTTGCTGGCACAGGTAAGACATTTATTTCATCTTATCTTGCTATGAATGAAGTTTTTAATCAGAATACAGGAAAGCAAAAGTTAGTTATTGTAAGGTCGGTGGTCCCCACAAGAGATATGGGATTCCTCCCAGGAAGTCAGAAAGAAAAGCAGAAAGCATATGAATTACCTTACATTAGTATATTTACGGAATTATTCGGAAGAGGCGATGCGTATGATGTTTTCAAAAATAAGAACATGGTGGAGTTTATTAGTACATCCTTCATCCGTGGAATTACTCTTAGCGATTCTATTGTTCTTGTCGATGAATGTCAGAACCTCACTTTTCACGAATTAGATTCTATTGTAACACGTATCGGAGAAAATACTCGTATTATATTCTCAGGTGATTTTAGGCAAAGCGATTTAGAAAGATCAGGAGACCGCCAAGGCATTCTTGATTTTATGAAAATTGTGAATTCTATTAAAGGTTTTGAAACTATTAATTTTGTTGAGGAGGATATTGTACGGAGTGAATTGGTCAAATCGTATATTATTGCTAAATTAAATGAAGGTATCTACTACTAAGTTTGTTCATGATGACAGGTTCGCGCCTGTTGACCTAGAAGCTACTACAACACCTGAGGGAAGGCGATATGTCACACCCTCAGGTGAGTTGTATGAATCAGTTACTACCGCTCTCGGTAAAGATCCAGAAAAGAAAAAAGGATTGATGGCGTGGCGAAAACGAGTTGGTGAACAGGAAGCTAATCGTATTAGTCGTCTTGCATCCACCCGCGGTACTTCTATGCATACTATATGTGAGAACTATCTTAACAACGAAGAAGACTATGTCGGTAAGGCAATGCCAAACGCTGTTGATATGTTCCGCACAATTAGACCCATCCTCGATAAAGCAATTACAAAGGTCTACATGCAAGAATGTGCTTTGTATAGCGACACATATAAATTGGCAGGACGAGTAGATTGTATTGCTGACATCAAAGGTAAGTTGACTGTTGTTGATTTTAAAACATCAATGAAGCCAAAGAAACGAATGTGGGTTAAAGATTACTATCTTCAATGCTCTGCTTATTCGTTTATGTTAGAAGAAATGTATGGTGTGAAAGCAGATCAAATATTAATTATCATTGCTGTGCAAGATAACAAACCTCAATTGTTCACAGGAGATCCTTATAAATATAAGGAGGATCATTTCTTTACTAGTCGTATCGGATAAAATAATGTTTAAATGGACATTTCTCTTAATTGTGATTATGTTTTCATATACAGTCATTGCACAAGAATCGCTTTTGCTGGTTCCTAAACCAGTTGTGTGTGGTAATCAAAAAGATATCTTTGATGCAATCGAAAATGCAGGTGAACTTGATATAGAGTTAATTGGAATTTTTACATCGAATGATGTTGATGCTGTACAGTCTGCGTTTACAATTAGTAGAAACGAAATAAATGAAACATTTTCAATAATTGAAACTTCTACTACAGGTATGTCTTGTATTATAGGTTCAGGTGCATTTTCAGGTGGTATAAAAAAGGAACCAATATTATGAACGCATTATTAAAATGGGGTATACAAGTAGCTATTATTACATTTGCTGCATTTATGATTAATCAATATGGTTGGTGGGAATTACTTTATAATACCGACACGACAAACATTAGTTTTGTCATTGTTGGTGTGTTTTTACTCTCTTCTCTTTCGATTGGGTTCATTAGCCTCCAGAGCACTGACTGGGATCATATTGACAGATTTACTAATTACGTGCAATTCAGTAGCGAACTAATGAATACGCTTGGTGTGATTGGTGCGATCGCTGGCATCCTCTTCGCGTTGAACACAGCAGTTAATGGTCTTGATGTGTTTGTTGGTATAAGTAACTCTCTCATTACGATACTTGTTGGTCTTATTTGTTCAACTACCATCAAATTACAGATGATGTTGTACGAAAATACTTAAACTCTTATTCTAATCGTTAGCGGTCGGCGATTAATTATCTTCATATAATTTTTGTTCCTTTCTTGTAACCTTGCTGCGACTTCGTACGCGAGGCATTTAGTAGACGAAACCCCCTCTTTTGTCACTTTCTTCTTCATAATATAATCCCTTATAAATTTTCTATTTTACTATTATAACCTAAATGTATTAATATTTAATTAAAAAAACAAAAATAATTTTTTTTAAAGTATTTTCAGGTTTTGTTTAAAATCAATGACTTAGCAGGTACGATTTTTGTTTATTTAATTATTAAAACATAGTATAATAAGGTATATACTTTAAATTAATAGGAATTTAAAATGACAAATAATGAAATGAAAATCCAAGTTTTAACAGAAATGGCTATGTTTGTTGCTGATTTTGCTCAGAAGTTTAATGTTCTTCAAGCATTGGATAGTGACAATACGACATCTGGTGCTTTCGATCTGCATGATCAAGTGACTTCAATATCAGCAAAAATGGGTGCGTTGGACCTTGCTGTTTCTAGAGCATTATCTTTTGCAAAAGCGTATTAATGTTGACTCTGTTGTCCCAGAAAATTAAAATAAAAACAAAATAACTGTTTACTTAATTGTTAAAACGTAGTATAATAAGGTATATACTTTAAATTAATAGGAAAATAAAATGACAAATAAAGTAAGCAATGAGCAGTTTGAAGATTTCTTTAAAGATTGGAGTGAGTTTCGTAACAATATGACTCCAGAACAAAAGGCAGAAGAGAAG
>TARA_R110000787_G_scaffold40444_1_pt1 | contig 11479 bp, 9 predicted proteins | sample TARA_R110000787 | Tara Oceans TARA_R110000787 (sample SAMEA4397920) | marine metagenome | biome: Polar Biome; feature: [DCM] deep chlorophyll maximum layer (ENVO:01000326); material: water (ENVO:00002006), including particulate matter (ENVO:01000060) such as... | depth 35 m
TGGTTAGATGATATGGACACCATTTTTGCCCAAGCGACAGCGCAAGGGCGCGCCGGGGTTTGCATCGTCCGTATTTCTGGTCCGCAAGCTTTTCAAATAGCTGAAAAAGTCGCTTATCCGTGTCCCGTAGCGCGCCAAGCTGTTATGCGTGCGATAAAAGACCCAACCGGTTCCGTTATTGATCACGCACTGGTGCTGGTGTTTGACGGACCGAATAGTTTTACGGGTGAAGACACCGTGGAACTTCATCTTCACGGCAGTATCGCTGTGGTACGTGCAGTATTAGGGGTGCTATCGACATTCCCCCAAACCAGGATGGCTGAACCGGGGGAGTTCACGCGGCGCGCCATGGAAAATGGTAAGCTGGATTTAACGCAGGTAGAAGGCTTGGCTGATCTACTCGAGGCGGAGACCGAGGCACAGCGCAAGCAAGCGTTGCGCGTATTATCCGGGCACCTAGGACAACGCGTCGAAATCTGGCGAGAAAAGCTCATTCGTGCCGCGGCGCTTCTTGAGGTTACCATCGATTTCGCTGATGAAGACGTCCCGGTTGATGTTTCTGCTGAAGTATCGTCGCTGTTGGATGATGTAGGTGACGAACTTGCCAAAGAGATCGAAGGTACGCATACCGCCGAACGTATCCGGACCGGGTTTGAAGTCGCTATAGTTGGCCGGCCTAACACCGGAAAGTCCACGCTATTGAATGCTCTTGCCGGCCGTGACGCTGCTATTACGTCCGCGGTCGCCGGAACCACCCGGGATGTTATCGAGGTCCGGATGGATCTGGGTGGGCTCCCGGTAACACTGTTGGATACCGCGGGGCTAAGGGAAAGCTCCGACGAAGTTGAAGCAATTGGCATTGAGCGCGCTGTGTCCCGTGCCGCTCAGGCCGATTTAAGGGTTTTCTTGATCGAATCTGATGAAGATTTACCGATTACACCTCAGGCTGATGATCTTCGCTTGTTGCCAAAAGCAGATTTACGGACCTCCTCGGAAGGTGCAATATCCGGGGTGTCTGGGCAGGGGGTATCGGAGCTGATAACACAAATCCAAACGGTATTGAACAAGCGCAGTTTAGCGGCCGGGTTGGCAACTCATGAACGGCACCGGGTAGCGTTGCAAAAAGCCGCTGACGGTTTGGTTTCGGCAAAGTTGGTTCTGGATCGCGGGCCGGATCAGTATGATATAGCTTCGGAAGAACTTCGACATGCGATTCGCTCTCTGGAGGCCCTTGTTGGCAGAATTGATGTGGAAAACCTGTTGGATGTAATTTTTTCCAGCTTTTGTTTGGGTAAATAAATGGAGTGTTTCACGTGAAACATTTTGATGTCATCGTTATCGGCGGCGGACATGCCGGATCCGAAGCAGCCCACGCCGCAGCGCGGATGGGTGCACGCACTGCGCTGGTGACGATGTCAAAATCCGGGATCGGTGTGATGTCGTGCAACCCGGCTATCGGAGGATTGGGGAAAGGCCATCTGGTTCGTGAAATCGACGCGATGGATGGAGTTATGGGGCGCGTTGCTGACAAGGCGGGTATCCAGTTTCGGCTGTTGAACCGCAGAAAAGGCCCAGCGGTACAGGGTCCTCGGGCGCAAGCAGATCGTAAAATTTACCAAAACGAAATGCTGGAAGAGATTGAACAACAACCCAATCTTGAGATAGTTGAAGGTGAGGTCGTTGACTTTGTTGTAGAAGATCGCCACGTCACCGGGGTTGTTCTTACCAACGGGGAAGGCTTGGCGGGTAAAGCCGTAGTGCTCACCACCGGGACATTTTTGCGCGGTGTTATCCATATTGGCGATATCTCGCGATCCGGTGGCCGAATGGGGGACAAGGCATCAGTAAGATTGGCCGAGCGAATCGACTCATTTAACCTTCCGTTAGGCCGCCTAAAGACTGGTACGCCTCCGCGTCTTGATGGCCGGACCATCGACTGGGATCTCCTCGAGTCTCAGCCCGGCGATGACGAGCCCACGCTTTTCTCATTTCTCTCGAAGGGCACGTCGACTCCTCAAGTTACTTGCGGCATCACACACACCAACGCAGAAACCCATCAGATCATCCGAGAAAACCTTGCGCGTTCAGCCATGTATGGCGGTAAAATCGAGGGGATCGGCCCGCGATATTGTCCGTCTATAGAAGATAAAGTGGTTCGGTTCGCTGATAAGGAGTCTCACCAAGTATTTCTTGAGCCCGAAGGCCTGGATGATCATACGATTTACCCTAACGGGATTTCCACATCGCTTCCTGCAGATGTACAACTGGCTTATGTACGCTCGATGATCGGGCTAAGCAATGTCGATATTATCCAACCTGGGTATGCGATAGAATATGATTATATCGATCCGCGGGCTTTGGACCTCACTCTCAAGGTTAAATCACTTGGGGGTTTATTTCTTGCTGGCCAGATAAATGGAACGACGGGATATGAAGAAGCTGCTGCCCAGGGACTGGTCGCCGGTCTAAACGCCGCGCTTCTGGCGTTGGGAAGAGAACCGGTTATATTTACCAGGTCGCAGAGCTACATCGGGGTTATGATTGATGATCTGACGACCCGCGGGGTGTCTGAGCCTTATCGAATGTTCACATCGCGGGCGGAATTCCGGCTATCTCTTCGGGCGGATAATGCTGACCAACGTCTTACGCCTCTCGCTATGTCATTGGGATGCATTTCCTCTGAACGTGCTGAAAGTTATTTGAATAAAGCAGACCGTTTGATTGATGCGATGGCGCGCCTCAAAGGCACCCGTTATTCGCCACGGCTGATCGAAAAAGCAGGAATCAAGGTTAGTCAAGATGGCGCGAAGCGAACTGCTTATGAGCTACTGTCATTTCCTGATGTCAAGTTTGAACAATTGCTCACGTTGGATGCTAGTTTGGAAAATGTTGACGCGGACGTGAGACGCCAGGTAGAGCGTGACGCACTTTATGCTAACTATATCGAGCGTCAGCAGCGTGACATTGACTTGTTGCGCAAAGACGAGGCCCACCAGATTCCAGTGGAATTCGACTATGCTTCAGTTGAGGGCTTATCAAATGAGCTCACTTCGAAGTTGCAAAGGTCTTTGCCTGAAAATCTTGCGCAGGCTGCGCGCATTGACGGTATGACCCCCTCAGCCCTGACTTTACTTCTTTCGCATTTAAAACGCGGTACAAAAAAGAGAATAGCGTGACGCGAAGTTTTGACGAAAATGTTTCACGTGAAACATTGGACCAGCTCACTTTATTCGCAAGCATTGTGGAAAAGTGGACGCCAAAGATAAACCTGATTTCCAAAGCCAGCGTTCCCAATATATGGCAGCGCCATATTGAGGACTCGATGCAGCTATATTCGCTTGCACCCCCGGGTGATAGCTGGGTCGATTTGGGAAGTGGAGGCGGGTTCCCTGCTGTTGTCGTAGCACTGTTGGCAAATCAGGATGGTCGGAGTACCAAGTTTACCTTGGTGGAAAGTGATCAACGAAAATGCGCTTTCCTGCGTACCGCTATCAGGGAGCTAGACCTCAAGGCCGATGTGTTAAATGACCGTATCGAAAACATTACTCCACTTGAGGCAGATGTGGTTTCTGCCAGGGCTCTTGCAGACCTCTCAACGTTGATTGGCCTTGCGCGTCGTCATTTAAGGTCCGATGGGATCGCGATTTTTCCTAAAGGAAGAAACTGGAAAGCCGAAGATACCAAGGCGAGACTGAGCTGGAAATACGTGAACGAAGCCATCCCGAGCAGAACTGACTCATCGGCGGCGATTTTGAAGATCAAGGAGATCAAGCATGTCTGATCTATCGCGGCCGAGCGGCCCAAAGATTATCGCGATTGCTAATCAGAAAGGTGGCGTCGGAAAAACGACGACGACGATAAATTTGGCTGCCGCACTGGTAGAGGAAGGCAAACGTGTCCTGGTCATTGATTTGGATCCGCAGGGAAATGCGTCGACTGGTCTAGGTATCGATATTGATAATCGCGACTTTACAACATACGAGCTTCTTCTCGAGGACATCGCGCTCGACCAAGTTATTTTGACGACAGCGACCGAAGGTCTGCATATCGTTCCGGCAACCGTCGATCTGAGTTCTGCCGATTTGGAGTTAATCTCGAACGAAAAAAGAAGCTTTCTACTTCATGATGCGCTGCGGCAGACTTCAATGGATGATTTCAGGTTTGACTATATCCTAATAGACTGCCCGCCGTCGCTGAACCTGTTGACGGTGAATGCGATGATCGCTGCGCATTCAATACTGGTACCGCTTCAAAGCGAATTTTTCGCGCTTGAAGGCTTATCCCAACTGATGCTGACGATCAGAGAGGTTCGCCAAAGCGGTAATAAGGATCTGAGGATAGAAGGCGTTCTATTAACAATGTACGATCAACGAAATAATTTGTCACAGCAAGTCGAACATGATGCAAGAACCAACCTTGGTGAATTGGTGTACAAAACCGTTATCCCAAGGAATGTTCGAGTGAGCGAGGCCCCGAGCTTTTCGATGCCGGTACTAAGCTATGACAGCGGGTCGAAAGGCGCGAAGGCTTATCGAGACCTTGCAAGAGAGATTCTGACAAACGGCGTTATATAGATCCAGGGGGAAGCAATGGCAGAAAGAGACAAGCGGCGCGGATTAGGACGCGGGTTATCGGCTTTGATGGCGGATGTGACCGAAACTCAAAGTGTAGCAGAGCAGGGTGCTGCTGAACATTTTATACCGATCGAAAAAATATCTCCTAATCCAGAGCAGCCGCGCAAGCGGTTCGATCCGGAAGACTTGCAGGATTTAGCAAACTCGATCCGCGAGAAAGGCGTCATCCAGCCGCTTATCGTTCGGGGGCGTGAGGATGGTACTTTTGAAATCGTCGCGGGGGAGCGTCGCTGGCGCGCGTCGCAGATGGCTCAGCTGCACGAACTGCCGGTTATCATCCGGGAGTTTACCGACGTTGAAGTCCTAGAAGTGGCGATTATCGAGAACATCCAACGTGCGGATCTGAACTCTATCGAAGAGGCTGCGGGTTATCGACAACTTATGGACAGGTTCGGGCATACCCAAGAAAAGATGGCTGAAGCCTTGGGCAAAAGCCGCAGTCACATAGCCAATTTGCTGAGGTTGCTCAATTTACCAGACGACGTTCTTGAGATGGTGCGCGTTGGTGATCTTTCTGCGGGGCATGCCCGAACACTTGTGCCAGCTGCGAACCCGTCAAAGCTTGCCAAGCAGATAATTGCGGGCGGCTTGTCGGTTCGCGCCACAGAGGCGTTGGTGAAGAAAGAGCAAAGTGGCGACGCATCCACAAGTCCGAAAAGATCTTTGCCGAAGGATGCCGAGAAAGACGCTGATACGCGCGCGTTAGAAAGTGACCTGTCAGCCAATTTGGGTATCAAGGTAACATTAAACCACAAGCCGGGGCAGGAATCGGGGCAAATGGTGCTGCACTATAATACGATGGATGAACTGGATGAAATATGCCGGCTTCTGTCGGTGAGTTAATCTGTAAGAAGTTCAGCAAGTATAGCGTTTAGCACCATAAATCCCTTGGCAGTGACTTGTAAATTTGCACTCTCGCAAGAAATCATCCCGATATCTTCCATCTGGGTGATTTTTTTTGTGCTAAGACTGCGCCCTGCCAGCGATTCATATCTTTTCAGGTCAATGCCCTCTTTAAGCCTCAGCCCCATCATCAAGAATTCGCTTGCTTGATCATCGCTAGATAGGATTTCGCGAGGTTTTTCGGTCAATCCTGCGTGGGATGCTTCGAGCCAGCGTTGCGGATTGCTATAGCATTCTGTCGCCTGGCGTTGTCTGTTTAAAGTAAGTCGCCCGTGCGCGCCCGGTCCGATGCCTAAGTAATCACCGTAACGCCAATAGATCAGGTTATGCCGCGATTGCGCCCCGTCGCGTGCGTGATTTGAAACTTCATAGGAAGACATTCCAAACTGATCGCATATTTCCTGGGTCACAGCATACATGTCTGCACTCAGGTCATCATCAGGCAAGCCACGAAGTTTGCCGATGCTGTATCGGTCACCAAACGCGGTGCCCTGTTCAATTGTCAGTTGGTAAAGCGATATATGATCTATGGCGAGCGATAGTGCCTGTTTCAGCTCGAGCCGCCAATCGGAAAGTGATTGATTTTGCCGACCGTAGATGAGGTCGAAGCTGACTCTATCAAACGCTGTTCTTGCTATTTCAAAAGCGGTCAGTGCTTCTGACGTATTATGGATGCGCCCCAAGCGTTTCAGGTCGGGATCGTTTAACGCTTGAATTCCCATTGAAATACGATTGATGCCGGCTTGGTTAAATCCGTTAAATCTGCCTGCTTCGACAGATCCCGGATTGGCTTCAAGCGTGATTTCCAAATCGTTGGCGGTAGGCCACAGTTTTCGTATGGCATCTATAACATCGGCTACAATTTCAGGGTCCATCAGGCTTGGCGTACCCCCGCCGAAAAACACTGCGTTCAAAACCCGGCCTTTTGTCTCGGCCGCGCCGCGCTCTAATTCTCTTAGGTACGCATCTCGCCAGGCATGTTGATCGATGTTGCGACTGACGTGGCTGTTAAAGTCGCAATAGGGGCATTTCGCCTCGCAAAATGGCCAGTGAATATAAAGACCAAAACCGCCATTTTGCCAATCATCAGTCAAAGCAGGCGGCGGTCAGTTTGGCGAAGGCATTCGCACGGTGGCTGATCCTGTTCTTTTCATCTGGGTTCATTTCACCAAATGTCTTTTCATATCCGTCTGGCTGGAACATCGGGTCATACCCATGGCCGATGTCGCCGCGGATTGGCCAGACCAGGGTGCCGTTGACGTCGCCCTCGAATATTTCTTCGTGACCATCGGGCCAGGCCAGAACCAACGTTGCGCGAAACCTACCACGTCTGGGGTAGGGCGCGTTTCTCTGTTCAAGCAGGTTATGGGTTTTTGTCATCGCCAGAACGAAGTCCCGACCATTTTCAGTTTCCGCCCAGTCGGCTGTATATACGCCAGGTGCACCATCAAGCGCTTCGACCTCTATACCCGAATCATCGGCAAGCGCTGGCAGGCCGGTTGCCTTTACCGCTGCATGTGCCTTGATCCGGGCGTTCCCGACAAATGTGGTTTCGGTTTCGTCCGGTTCAACCAGTTTCAATTCAGCTGCACCCACAACGCGCACCCCGAAAGGCGCAAAAAGATTGCGCATTTCGTCTAGCTTTCCGGCATTGTGGGTAGCGATCAGTATTTTTTCGCCGGTAAATTTTCTGGTCATGTTGTTACAGCTTTCTGGATTTCGACCAGTTCTGAGATGCCTTTTTCAGCCAGATCCATCAGGTTGTTCATCTGATCACGAGAATAGGTCGAGCCCTCCGCGCTCATCTGGACTTCAATAAGCTTACCGCTGCCGGTCATGATAAAGTTACCATCGACGCCGGCCTCTGAATCCTCGGGGTAGTCTAGATCAAGCAAGGGTTGACCCGCGTAGATACCGCAGCTTATCGCCGCGACAGGGTCGACCAACGGGTCGCTTGTGACGACGCCAGACTTTATAAGTTTGTTCACCGCAAGGCGCAATGCGATCCAACCACCGGTAATTGATGCACAGCGCGTACCGCCATCGGCTTGCAATACATCACAGTCTACCGTGATCTGCCTTTCGCCCAATGCGCTACGGTCAACGCCGGCCCGCAGGGCGCGGCCAATCAGGCGTTGTATTTCAATGGTGCGGCCGCCTTGTTTCCCCATCGCCGACTCGCGGCGCATGCGGGTATTGGTGGCGCGGGGAAGCATGCCGTATTCGGCGGTCACCCATCCCAAGCCTGACCCTTTGATAAAGGGCGGTACGCGGTCTTCAATGGTGGCGGTACATAGAACATGCGTATCCCCCACCTTGATCAATGCCGAGCCTTCAGCATGTTTGGTGAAGCCCGTTTCAACGGACACAGCACGCATTTCATCAAGTTTCCGGCCGGAGGGGCGCATAAGATAATCCTTTGTTATGTATGTTGGGGATAACTCTGCACCCTATTACGATGCAAGCCCGATTGACGTTTGCTGCGCATGCGCCATAATTCGGATACAATGAAAAAATCATCTACAGTTCTGGACGATATGAATGATCGGTCGCGCGAAGTGTTCCGGCGCGTGGTCGAAGGGTATCTGGCAAATGGCGACCCGGTTGGGTCGCGTACCTTGACCCGAGATTTCAGTGAGAAAGTCAGCGCGGCGACAATTCGCAATGTAATGCAAGACCTGGAATATATGGGACTGCTAGGGAGCCCTCATATCAGCGCGGGCCGGATACCAACGCAACTTGGCCTTCGCATGTTTGTCGACGGGATGATCGAAATAGGCGACCCCACCGAAGTTGACCGCGAAAAGATCGACGCCACGATGGGTGACGCCGGTGCCGACGTCAGTGGCATACTTGACCGGGTAGGCTCTGCATTGTCAGGCGTCACGCAGGGGGCGTCATTGGTGTTAACCCCGAAGCATGAAGCCCCGATAAAGCACATCGAATTTGTATCTTTGTCGCAGGATCGCGCATTGGTTGTATTGGTATTTTCGGATGGGCATGTCGAAAACCGGCTGTTCAGCCCGCCACCGGGCCAGACCCCAAGCAGTATGCGCGAAGCGGCGAATTTCCTGAACGCGTTGGTAGAAGGTAAAACCATCTCGGAACTTCAGCGTACCATCGCGCAGGAAATTAACCAGCGACGGCAAGAGATCGATATTTTGGCGCAACAGCTGGTCGAGAGCGGTTTGGCGCTTTGGCAAGGGGACGGTGAGGGACCGGAAAGGTTGATCGTCCGGGGGCGGTCCAATCTGATCAACGCCGAAGGCGAGGCCGAGAACGTCGAACTGATCAGGCAGCTGTTTGACGACCTTGAACGTAAGCGGGACATCGCTGAATTTCTTGAATTGGCTGATGCCGGCGACGGCGTGCGCATTTTTATTGGTTCTGAGAACAAACTTTTTTCACTTTCGGGTTCCTCTCTGGTGGTTTCCCCTTATATGAACGCTGATCGTAAGGTTATCGGGGCAGTCGGTGTGATTGGTCCGACACGCCTTAATTATGGACGTATCGTGCCGATTGTGAATTACACGGCGCAGCTGGTTGGAAAATTGATTTCGAACCGCAGCTAGAGGTGAACTATGGCAGAGCCAAGAGAGAATGAATTTTTGGATGACATCGACGACGCAGAAGCGGAAGCGTATGCGGAAGAAATGGCCGAGATCGACGACGAAGCTTTGGAGCTTGATGAGTTGCGCGCCGAGCGTGATCAGCTGAAAGACCGGTTCATGCGGGCGTTGGCAGATGCCGAAAATGCGCGCAAGCGATCGGACAAAGATCGTCGCGAGGCGGAGAATTACGGCGGATCAAAACTCGCACGGGATATGTTGTCGGTTTATGACAACATGAAACGTGCCGTTGAGGCGGCAACGGAAGAACAACGCACGATATCCGGGCCGCTTCTTGAGGGAATCGAACTGACGATGCGCGAGCTTTTGAACGTATTCAAAAAGCACGGGATGGAAGTAATTGCGCCTGAAGTCGGCGACAAGTTTGACCCCCAGCAACATCAGGCGATGTTCGAAGCGCCCGTACCTGGTACAAAAGCAGGGGAGATCATTCAGGTCGCTGCCGAGGGTTTCATGTTACACGATCGTTTATTGCGCCCGGCGCAAGTAGGTGTTTCATCAATGCCCGCCGAGTGAGGCGATTTGACTTGGGACGAGGACCCTTCGGGGAGGATTTAAGCCCATTTGGAATGCAGGGAGGCGGTCAATTTTTGGCCGCCTCTTTAAGTTTATAAAGCAAATCCAGTGCTTCACGTGGGGTGAGTTCATCAGGGATGATGTCGGCGAGCACATTTTCGAGTTTCGAAGCCTTGGCGGGTTGGGGTGTCGGCGTTGCCGCAACAGCAAAGAGCGGCAGGTCGTCGATCAGGGTCTTTCGCATGGCACCGCCTTCACGTTCGCCTTTTTCGAGCGCTTCGAGAACAACGCGAGCGCGTGCAATCACGGAATTTGGTAGGCCGGCCAACTGGGCGACCTGGACACCATACGACCTGTTGGCAGCACCTTTTTTGACTTCGTGCAGAAATATGACATCGCCTTCCCATTCTTTGACCGCCACCGTGGCATTATCGACGCCATCGAGTTTGCCCGATAGCGCGGTCATTTCGTGGTAATGGGTTGCGAACAAAGCCCGAGAGCGGTTTATGTCGTGCAGATGTTCGAGGGTGGCCCAGGCGATTGAAAGCCCGTCGTAGGTTGCTGTGCCCCGCCCGATTTCGTCGAGTATCACCAAGGCGCGGTCGTCTGCCTGATTTAGAATTGCGGCTGTTTCAACCATTTCAACCATAAAGGTCGAACGGCCGCGCGCGAGATCATCTGATGCACCGACGCGGCTGAAGATCTGGCTTACGATTCCGATATGCGCAGACGTTGCGGGGACGAAGCTGCCCATTTGAGCGATCAAGGCGATAATCGCGTTCTGCCGGAGGAAAGTTGATTTACCCGCCATATTCGGCCCGGTAAGCAACCAGATACTTGCGTTATCGCCGTCACCGGACAGGTGGCAGTCGTTTGCGATGAAGGGTGCCCCGGATTTCTGGGCCAGCGCGCGTTCTACAACCGGGTGGCGCCCGCCCTTGATATCAAACGCCCGAGAATTATCGATGTGCGGCCTTACCCAGTTGTGGGACAGAGCCAAATCGGCCAGACTGGTTGCGAGGTCGATTTCGGCCAGCCCGGTTGACGCCGATCCGATGGGTCCCGCGTGTTCCAATATCGCGGATTTCAGGCTTTCGTAGAGCCGTTTTTCAATTTCCAGCGCGTGATTGCCGGCATTGAGAATCTTGGTTTCCAATTCGGATAGCTGGACGGTGGTGAAGCGAACCTGATTGGCGGTTGTTTGACGGTGGATAAACGTTTCCGATAGCGGTGCCGAGAGCATTTTGTCAGCGTGGGTCGATGTAACTTCGACAAAGTAGCCCAGGACGTTGTTGTGTTTGATCTTGAGGGTTGAAATACCAGTGAGCGCAATGAAGTCCTGCTGCATTCGGGCAATCACGCTACGACCCTCATCGCGTAGAAGCCGCAGTTCGTCGAGGTCGGCATTATAGCCGGCGGCGATGAAACCTCCGTCGCGGGCAAGCAGAGGGGGTTCGGCGATCAATGCCTGGTCCAGAAGTTCGATCAACGCGCCGTGTCCGCTCAGGCCTCGGGTCGCTTCGCCCAGCAAAGCGGGCAGGGAGGTCACGTGAAGTTTTTCGGCCAGAAGTTCAGCTTCTGTCAGGCCGTTACGAATAGCTGCCAAATCGCGCGGGCCGCCTCGGTCAAGGGACAGGCGCGACAAGGCGCGGTCCAAGTCGGGTACGTTGCGCAAATGTTGTCTTGCAGCATTTCTTAAGCCAGGGTTGTCACAGGCAAATGCGATGGCGTTCAAACGGTCCTGAATAGTCCCTAACACGCGGGAGGGTGAGGAAATGCGCCGTTCAAGCAGACGTG
>TARA_R110000787_G_scaffold43672_3_pt1 | contig 11469 bp, 12 predicted proteins | sample TARA_R110000787 | Tara Oceans TARA_R110000787 (sample SAMEA4397920) | marine metagenome | biome: Polar Biome; feature: [DCM] deep chlorophyll maximum layer (ENVO:01000326); material: water (ENVO:00002006), including particulate matter (ENVO:01000060) such as... | depth 35 m
ATAGCTTTGTACTTCTCCCATATAATCCGTTCATTTTTAGATTGTAAATATCCTCTTCGACCTAACGGAAATTTGAAAACAATTTTAGGAAAAAGTATTACAAGTCGTGTAGAGAGCTGAAGCATATTTACACTATAAATTCATTAAACAATTAATAGCGACCTCTCCATTAATTACAACCCCACAACCGATAGCTTGTTTTTTGTAGTGCTTAGCGTAAGCGCTTGCGTATGCTGAATGATCGACACCACACCCTACTTGCATACCAAATATACGAGAGTTTCGACCAACAAACCATTCGGTATAACATTGAGTATGTATATGACCTTGGACGGTACTTTGCATATCATTCTTTGCTTTAGTCCTAGCAGTACCTCCCTCTCCGTGACAGAATTGTACACCGTCAATTTCTACACGCTCTGACCATTCCCAGTTTGTCCCTAAAACCTCGTTGTAGCTTTTTACCCAAGCCTTTGGTATAGCTGAGCTGAATGCCTTTCTCATTATAAGCCTATCGTGATTTCCAATTATGACCTCAGCTACTGGAAACGCCCTCTTCCACCTTGATACTCTTTTTATTGCTTCGTCCAGCTCCTTACCCCCTCCGTATCCGTCAGGATCTGACTCGTGGTAAGAGCTATAATGGTTGTCTATTATGTCGCCTATAAAAACTACACGATTGCAATTATGCCTCGCATACATATCTTTACAAAAGTCTAAATAACCCTCGAGGTCAAAGGGGCAATGTAAATCTCCGATTACAAGCACCCGTGTATTAGCATTAGTTAGGTAGTCATAAGCCTTCCTAACGTTACCGTAAATTCGAGGTCTAATTTGACTTAATACGTCCAAATTAATTCTTGTGTTTTTTCAGGATCGTTGTCGCAATGTATAAAAGATCCAGCTATTCCTATTCTAGTAAACCCAGCGTCCAGCAAAGCCTCGATTAGCATATACCGTTTTGAAGAGTTGGCGCAATGTATGTCGGCTGCATATCCTAGTAGGTGGCTACTTGTTTTTGAAGCTTTATAACCTTTATTCATTAGCATTCGATTGTAGGCAACTGTTCTAAAGCCTGAGTTAATTATAAAGGGAAAACCAGCAATGTCCCTTGCAAGGTCTATCTTTTCAAGAAAGTCTAAGTCCATCATATCACCCGATCCTTCTATATCAGGAGAGTCAAATTCTTGTAAAGTAAACCACTTCATATCCCTTTTTTTGCTAATAGTAATTTAAGTTCCTGAATACCCTCGATACATTCTTTTACTAATATTTTAAGCTCGTTTCGGTCTGACTCTAAAGAATATATCCTACCCTTTAGTTTCTCTATCTCGGTGTTCATTTTTACCCACACCCCGATTATCGCTCCTATGCTTGGCACTATTGATGCCAGTATTACCTCTATCTCCATTTTTGTCTAGCCATTTCTTCAGCAATTCTACGTTTTGCTTTCGTTTAATATTCATCTAGCAATCACAATTCGTTACCTCCCAAGAATAGTTAGACCTCCAGTCTCTTCCCATAGATACCGTAAGCCCATTTTGGCTATACGCTAATTTCGTAGGACTCATATCAGGAGAAGTGTTACTTGTATATTCTGGAAACAAAGCGGTGTTATGACCTAAATAAGATACAAGGCGCTCAGTATAAAACTGGGCGTTTTGCCTAGCGCTTTCTATCTCCCTATGCAGATCGTTTTCCGTAATCGCTTGTGTATTGTCTGCCGTTCGTATCATAAGCCCACCGTTATCTAACCTCACATATAGATTTGGGATTAATTCTACCATAGTCCACCAGCACGTAACCTTTCTAACATATTCGTCCATTAGCGTTTCGTAGTTTCCAGTAAGGGTAAGAATATTTGTCCTTAGATACTCCAGCAAGTCAGTACCTAAATACTGTTGTAAATACTTATCCTGAGCTAGAATTACGGAGGGTACTATTACGCCACTCTCTACTGAGCCGTTTAGGTTTGTTAATCGTTTTAAGTAGTCCACGTTTACAAATAGGACTTCAGCAGTTAATGACATTATTTATTAAATCTAGGGTTACTTGGTAAAAAGCCGTCGTCGGGCATCGTATATGGCATCTGAGACACTATCGAAGGATCATTAGGGGGTAACATATTTGCGATGCGCTCAGCGAAAGGTAGGCGGTTTATAATGCGTTTAGCTTCAGCGACTGATACTCTTTTGTTATTCGTTTGCAAATATGTACGCCTTACCCAACGGTGGTGGCAGTTTCCCCCTCCTTTGTATCTAAATATGTCGTAAGTATTATCTCCGTTAGGACCCCAGCCAGGGTTTACAATCTCACTTCCAGCTTGCAGTAAGTCCTCTTTACGATAAATCTTATTGGCGCTTGTCATCATCTTGCAAAACGTTCTACTATCTCGCTTCGTTTTACGTGGATCATATTGGTAACGTACCTTTACAATTTCGTTGTCTAAAACGCTAACCTCGTTTCTAGTAGATGAAGGAAGCGAGGCGAAAGTCCACATAGCATCTTGTACATCTTCAGTTTCATAATCTACAAACCTTTCGTCTATTAATTCCCAAGCGTCCTCGTTTGGTAGATCTTCGCCTCGAGCGATAAGCCAGTTGGAGATATGTAGAGCTATATCCTCTGACATTTCAACTTTATGGTTTTTAGCCTCAACTACTACAACTGGCGTTAATTCGTCTATGCTTATTTGTGGGTTTAGCCCTGAAGCGTTTAATATCTTTTTAATCGCTTGTTTTACGATCCGCTGAAATGGGCTTATAACTTGCGTGTTAAATAACTGACTAGCTATTTCCAGCTCTTGTGTGCTTCCTAATTGACCAGCAGTTTTTACCCCAAACATAGCTGGAGATACTACACGATGTCCGACCATAATCTTGTCGGTACTTTCCGTGCTTAAAAACTGGTATTGCTTGTCTGCGTCTGATAAAGGAAACGGCTCAAAGTCAGGCTTCCTTTCGGGCTGGTCAGAGTATGTGATAATGAACTTACCAGCGTTTGTAGTTCCAGCAAGTTGACGCTCTATATCGTTTCTAATCTTAGTTCTTTCCTCGTTAGAAGGGACTCCGTTTTTGAAGTGTATGGTAAAACTTGGGGCTAGACCGTTACGAATATTGTTTATATGGTATAGGCTAATCTCCTTGTCAAGCTCGATATAATTAATGCTACCGATATAGTCAGGTTTAGGGTAGAAAAAACTTCCAGGCGAAAACGGGTTTATGTATAATATCTGCGTAGGGTTTTGGGCTGCCTCACTAGGATCAAAAGCCCTCACTTGGTATGGATCTTCTCTAGGATCAGTCCAGTCCCTTGAATACCAATAAAAGTCTACAACGTCGTTTCCGTTTGCGTCTCCACTTCTAAGGTTTTCAAAAGGACAATGCTTTACGGTTGTAATCGAGGTGCGGTCTATACTATATCCTATCTCGAGCGCAAACCCCCCTTGTATCTTTAAGTCTAAACAAGCACGCCTAAGTGTTTGCTCTAAGTCCCACTCTTCAATTTTGAGTCTAGTTTCTATGTCCTCAGCAACAAGCCCCTTTCCTAAAATCATTTGGGAGATAGTGTTGCATAAAGCTCCGTGCGTTGCGCTTGACTTATAAAGGTCGACAAGATATTGAGGAAACAAATTGTCCTCTCCGTAGGTTACCCAACCTCTCGGTGTAGGAGTTTCTTCGTAGCTACGTTCTTGGTATTGTGATAGTTTTAATATATCCATTTTTATTCGTAATATACAACGTTATCGGGTATTTGAATAGTAGCCTCAGTCCAAGCTTCTGCATTTTCAGTTATAGTAAGCATTCCTCTCGAAAGCTCTCCGACTACGGCTGCTCCAGTAGGATCGTAATTCGATCCGTTTATTTGACCGTAAATAATGTAGGTATATAAACCCGACTCCGATATAAGGACATTTCCAGTCAGGGGAGATTTTACGTGAGTTCCGATTGCAACCTCAGTATATCGCGCATTATCTTGTTGAACATCAGCAACGCAATATTGAACTTCCTTAGTTTGTAAGGATTGTATTGCAAAAAGATAGTGAGTAATTACTATAGAGTATTCTTTCCGTCCCTGAAAAGGGGTGCAGTATAAGGATTGGTTTGCCTCGCTTGGGTTTAATCTAATCATTTGGTAAAAATAAAGGGAGGAAGCATTCGCCACCTCCCCTTACAGTTTTTTTATATGTAACCTTTATTACATTAATTAAGTAGCTGCCGTAAATGTTATTGATCCACCTGAGATAGTTGTAAGCCTAGGCGCAGCGGTTATCTCCATAGCGGTAACTTCCATTGTAGCACCGTTTAAGTCTCCCATTGCTTGACCTGAGACAAAAGTACCTCCAGTAACTTCGCAACCCGAAGTGTTACCCATTACCCAGTATTGATCGTTTTTGTCAACGACTACAATAGTTAAACGAGCTTTATTTAAGTCTCCTAACTCAGCTACGTCTTCAGCTATCATTTTGTTAAAACTCAACGCAAGGACTTGTGTGTAAAACACCGATCCGTTTTCCGTAGAAGCGTTGACAGTTTGTGTAAACGATGAGCTACCACTCTGCATATCGAACTCGTATAAAACAAGCGCTGCAGATGAGTCAGCTATTGCTCCAGCTGAGGGCGTTGCATATTGATCCGTTCCAGTATATAGACCTATGTAGGCTTTTCTAATTCCACCTAAGGCATCTTTACATTGTAAAGCCCTTCCAGTTATTGTTATACTACAAGCCATTGTTTAAGAATTATGCTTGGATATACCCAGCAGATAAATCTCCAAGGTTACCAATTTGTGTACCTCCTGAAAAGCGCATTGCTATACGGACATTATCTGAAGCGTCGGTCATTGTCATATCTACAACCTTAGCCTCGATCTGATCCGTAGCTAAGTTGCAACCGAAGTGTAAGTTTTCGATCTGACCAAATAAGATACAGTCATTTGGAAAACCAGCTGGTGCAATGATTTGGAAGCCTAAGTACGAAGTTGGTACTTCTCCCATAAGAATACCTCCTTGAGTTGGAGCTGCACCACTTGTAGTAACAACACCACCGAGTGCTCTTTGGATTAAGTACAAAGTCTTACGGCTCACAAAGATCTTTGAGTCAGAACTATTAAGTACTGCAACCGATCCTCCTGATACAACTAAGTCTAATCTACCTAGAACGTCGGCTGAGTCAATCGCGTCTGCGAAGTCAACCGAAGTCGCTAAAGAACTGTTACCATCTTTTATGTGATGCCAAATGCCGTCGAAGTAAGTAGCAATACCTCCAGTAGCAGCTCCAGTAGCTGCGTTAAAGTTACCTTGCCACATAGCTTGTTCAACTCCTTGAGATACCTTTCCAGCTAAAAACTGAAGTAGGAATGTCTCAAAGTTTGGAGGTAGTCTATCTCCAATTAATGAACGTCCAGTTTGCATAGCCTCCCAGTCTGATCGGAAGTCCTTTTTGCAGATCTGCTGGTTTACTTGTAACTCAGTTGGAACAAGGAGTACCTCGTCTAAGTCTAAATCTCCAGCGTTCGCAGAAAAGTCGCAAGCTGCTGGATCTAAAATGTCGTTTGCAGCGGAAAGCTTTTTTAGTACCGCAGTGAACTTTACGTTTTCGTGTACTGTAATGTATCCGTTTGCTATCGAGTCGGCAGCCAAAATAGCTGGCGCGATATACGGTAAAGCTAATTCTCCCGCGTAAGAACTGCTATTGATGTTTAATGACTGAGCCATTTTTAGTTTTTGTTTAAGTATAAATCGTGAATAGCAGAAATGCGATCTTTAGTTGAAAGTTGTTGCATATCTTTAAGAGTAACTCTCTTAGTAGTATTTGTTGACTGACGCAAACCATTACCTCCACGTACGGTAGATAGTTTTAGCTTCATAGCTTTTAGCTCAAGGTTTTGTCTTGAGATAGATTTTCTAAATTCGTCTTTAGTAGCTGAGATTGCTTTAGATACCATTGATCGAACTTGGGCTTTACTAAAGCTCATTTCTACCTCTACCTCTTCCTCTTCCTTTACCTCTTCCTCTACAACGTCCTCTTCGAGTACTTCAGCAATAGCTCCGTCCGTTACTACGGTTTTACCACCACCTTCGTATTCATACTCTCCGTCTGGAAGAGGCATACGCTCTCCCTCTTCGTTTACAATAAACACTAGCGATCCAACGACAAAGTCCTCAGCATCTGTGTAAATTACTGTGCCGTTTGCAAGAGTTTTCTCTGCGAGGGCTACCTCATCTTCCTTATCCTTTTCCTCGACCACGTCTACGACGACTTCGTCTGTAACTTCTAGGTCAATGGAGTAGGCTTTGAAAATGTCTTGTATTCTTTCTTTAAGCTTCATATATCTATAACTGTTTTTAAGGTGCAATTCTTACACTTTGGTTTAACTTTTCTTTTTTAGATCACTAATTAAGGAGCATAGTATAGTCATTTCTGCCATTAACTCTTGTTGCTTAGCTTCAGTTATTGGCTCTTTTTTTTCGACCTCCATACGATCCACAAAAAAACCTTCTATGCTAAAACCTTTGACCTTGCCCTCTTTTACCCACTCGTTCCAAATAGCATCGTTATTTACTTTAACGCTTACCATCCAAGTTCCAACTGGAACGTCCAGTCCATATACCGAAGTCTTATCCTTATCCTTATCCTCAACTATCCAAGACTCGACAACCGACAAACCTCGTAGCGAGTGTTCGTGTTCTAAGGTCGCGTTATTTTGGTTTCCGTAAGCAAAGAACATTTCCATACATTGCCTGACCGTTGACTTACTAAAATAAACGTAATACTCTTCATCTTCTGCGTCCCTACGATAAATTGGCTTATCAGGTATAAGGGCAGCGCCCATAAGAATACGCTTATCATTATCGACCTCAGTAAATTGCACCTTTACTTTACCTTTAGACTCCTTGAGCGCAACCCAGTCGGACTCGATTGCTGGAAATTCTACTAACGATAAGGCTTCGATTCCAAAAACCTCAGCATCTTCATCTATAATTAATTCTAATATCTTCATTTTGTTATCCTACTAAACTTGCCTGATCGTTTATAAGTTGATCTGACTGTTGACTATTTGTTACCTCGTTACTTATCACATAAGCTTGTATATTGCTTGAGTCTCCACCACCTAAAAAACTTAGGTCTAGCTGAGGCGCACCGCTTCCCTCACTTGTAGGAGCGCTGGAAGATGAAGCACTTGACGGTGTAGGTGCAGTATATGTCGTAGTACCTCCAGTACCACCGCTAAACTTTTGCTTTTTTATCATCATCACTTGAGCCAGTCCCCCAGCAACTGCAGCTGCAGCTGCCAAGCCCCCAAGGACGGGTCCCACTACTGGTATTCCAGCAAGTGAAGTAAAGGCAGAGGTTGCCCCTTGATAGGTGCTAATTAATGCTTCAGCTATTTTTAGTTTCTTACCTCTATCAAACGCTTTCTTTTGTTGCTCAGCTTGAGCATCTAATAACTTTTTGTTTTGAGCTATTAACTGTTTCTTTTTCGCTTCGTCAGTTTCGGCTTCAATCTTCGCCTCCATTAACTCGTTTGCCTCTACCTCTTCAATAGAGAGTGCAGAAAAAGCTTCGTTCAATGCAGCCAAGTTTGAGAGTACCGCTTTAGCAGTATTTAGAACGGCTTGTTTCTTCGCCTCCCTCTCTGCGCTCTCTTTCGCTCTTGTTTCGGCTCTATGCCTATCCTCCATAGCTGCCGTTTCGTCCAGCTGAGCCTGAAGTAGCGATGCGGTATCAAACCCATACTGTTCCGCAAGGAGTAATTGATCCGCATAGTATTCTGCTAACTCTTGCACCTCCTTTTCGTGAATACCTCCCAGTTCGTCGATACGATCCTTTTGGTTTTGGAAAAACTCCTTTCTCGCGTCCTCCTTTTCCTTCAGTAACCCAGTAACTTTTTGTATAGCGTTGGCTTCTAAATCTACACCCTCTTGTATAATGACTTGTTGAGCTATAAGCAGAGCGTTAATTGCATTTGTCCTCTCTTCGTTTTCTCCTTGTAGTTTCTGCTCTTGCTTTAATAGGCTTATTTCTTCTGCCATTAACGAGGCTCGTTTTACCCTTAGCTCTTCCTCGAGTTTTGCAGCGTCTTGTGTAGCTTTTATCCTTTCCTCAGTACTTAAAGTTATGTCGTCGCTTTGTTTCTTTAGCTCAGCTATTTCCTTTACTCCTTTTGCAATCTCAAGGTTTAATAATCTTTGCTTATCTCTTAATTTAATAAACTTAGAGGCTAAATCTAATGCAGCTTCTCCAGCCTCTAGCATATCATCTACCACTTTCTTAATAACTTTACTCATAGCTATAAACGGAGCTTGGAAATCAGCTACCGCATCGGCCTGAACTATTCGTAAAGCATCTATCTCTGCTTCTATGCTTTGTATTTCCGCTTTTAGTTCTGAAGCGTCTAATCCAAAAAACTCCTTAGTAGCTATGGCTGCCTCCTTGAGTTTTATGCTCAACTGCTTCATAGCAATTTGAAAAGACGTAGTAATTATCGTTCCTATGCTTTTTATCCAACTCCAAAAATCATTCAGCTTTTGATTGACTATATCTAAGGCTTCTTGAGGGCTATTGAAAGCCCAATACAGCCACTCCCCTACGTCTATCACGATGTCAGCTAATATCGTAAACGCTCCACCCATAAAGGCGGTAGCTTTTTCAATAGCGTCCATTACTGGCTTCATAGTCATTAGTTTTTTGACCAGCCCAGCTATAACTAATACAATAGCTCCAATTCCAGTCGCTGCGATTGCTTTCCCTAGCACACCGAAGCCCTTAGCTCCCATTTTCAGCCCCTTACTCAAAGCCCCAAAACCTTTACCCCCCTTCTTGCCTACGGCTTTGGCTTTGTCTCCAGTTTTCTCAAGATCCTTATTTATATTATCGAGACCTTTGGTTATTTCGCCAGTCTCCATATCTACTTCGAGTATGAGTTTCTTTTTTGCCTCAGCCATTAGATAGTAGTTTCATAACCCATAATAGTAAATAAACGATTGCCGTAAAATAAGCCGTTAAAAACACTAGAGTCAGTATTATGTCTAGTGCCTTCAGCCATTTGTTAGGCTTTGGTTGTGGTTGAGAGAACTGCATAAGCAAATCAACGGCTTCCATTATATAACCTTCGTGTCCCATATTTCTTACACTATATTAGGAGTAAAGCCAAACCCTAAAGGTCTGCATCTTCCGTTACCTGTTGCTTTGTCTGGAGTCCACACATATCCATACTTCTCACAACAAGCCTTCGATCCATACTCAGGACTCGTGGTAGTACTGTCATTAAATATTATGATACCAGTTGAATTAAATGCGTTAGTCGGTATATCTACACAGTCGGCTATGTCCTCGAGAACTTTAAGTAGAGTAACTTTACAAGGTGCTTGCGTAGTCGCATCATATCCCGATATAGAGATAATTCTATAATATGTTGACTCTATATATATTTGGTCATTCCATTGAAAAGAGTGTAAATCTTCCGTTGTTAAATACATTGAACACTCTAGTATTCTAGCTGAAGAAGAGTATAACTGATTGACATAACCTGACCAGTAAGTATAGTATAGGTTGTGCATCGGGTGGGTTAAGTGTGGAGATAAAGGGTACTCATATCCAAAGTTTAGATCCTTTGACGAAACGGTTGGAAAAATCGTATCTACGCTACTAGCTTGAACATACAACCACAAGTTGGTTGGTACTTGCGAGTCGTTCATTACATACAGTCCTAGACTTGGAGTATTTCCAAGGCTCTGTAATCCGTTGTAATATACAATACGTGGTAAAGGATCACTTATAGCTGCCCCTTGGTTGTTTATCATTCTATGAACTGGTACACCGTTATTTGGTATAACGGTCAGAATAAATGACGCAAAGCCTGACTCGATATTTTGCTCTCCCCTTGCGTAATCGTTATCAGGATCGAGTATCTCCTTAGTTCCATAAACTCTGCCCAGCTGGTTAAATACGGCTTCGTTTACAAAGTCCTTTCCCTGAGAGTGAGTAAATTTATAGGTGGACTTTTGTATATCCGTTGTAGGCTTAATAACCATATCCTTTGAAAAGTCTATCTTTCCAGTCCAGTCTTTCGATCCTCCACTTTCTAAGTAGGCTTTAAGAGGCTCTATTTTTAGTTTTTTAGGATCGAGTATATCAGGTATAAATACTAGGTTAAACATTCTCTGAAGACCTCCTAAGAAATCTATTTGCTTAAACTTAGGAAAGTTTAGACCAGCATCAACTGTAAAGCCTGATACTGGGTGTGTCGCGTTAAAGATTCTTAAATACGTTGCAGCCGTAGTCGTACCGTTTCCATAAAGCGTCGAGGTTCCAGAAGTAATAGTTCTAAACTGTAAGTGTACCGTGTCTCCAGTATTTACAAATATTTGCCAAGCTGGACTATAGGTCATAGACAGTTCCTGAATATAACCAAACTGAAAAGCCTTCAAAACTGTTTCAACAGATCCAACTGCCGTAGTCTTTACAAGTTGTATTTCACAACCGTTCCCACTCGCTCCCATAGCGTAGTTAAAGTACATATCTCCAGGAGCCGTCCACTTCCAAGTAGTGTTGTCCCAATTTGATCCGTTATCTTGTCCGTCAGCAACGGTATCTAACATTTGCGCTACTGAGTAGGTTGTGGTAGAAGATGTCGTTTGATTTGATCCGAGCCCTACCTTAACACCGTTATCCTCTTCGTCGTCCCCTCTAGTAACTAACGATCCGTTTACCAAAGGCATATACATTTCGTCAAATGTTGCCGAGTCTAAAAATGGAGAGCCACTTGTATCGTAAGTAAAACCAGCAGTTGAAAGTATCTTATTTAATAACCATTTTACCTGAAGCATAGGTGTAAGCTCTGACTGTTGCAGAGGGTTATTAACGTCCCAAACTGCGTCCCAGTTTTGACCTCGGTCTATAAGTACGTGCTGGATTGTTCCGTCTAAAGGAAACGTTCCAATAGAAAAATACGAGTTTATAATATTGGTGTAATTCATATCATAGTCTAAGCTACTTAAATCTAAATCAGTCAATAGGCTTTGCCCTACCGACGTAGCTAGATCTACCGCCTCCCCAAAGAAAATCAACTCAATATCGTGGAAGTCTTTTTTCTGCCTATAAATAGCTTTGACTTGTACCGTCCCTTGCATTAAGGGAGAGGTGTTGTATGAAAGCTCAGCACGTATTTTCCTCTTTACATTGTAGTTGGCGTTTATTAATCCAGCCGTTTCCCTCACGTCAGGATCAATTATACCCCCGAAGAAGTTTAAGTTTTTTTTGGTAGCTGGAACTCTAAACGTTTGCGAGTAGCTACCTACCGCCCTATTTACTTCTTGTATATCGGAAAACTGATACTGTAAATTAACTGGTAGGTTTTCGTACAGTTCTATATCAAACTGTGAGGACTCGCTATTATTCCACAATCTTAATCTTAGCATCTTATATCTTGTGCTAACTCTACGTCTATCGAAACGTTGACGACCTC
>TARA_R110000787_G_scaffold15134_5_pt1 | contig 11468 bp, 7 predicted proteins | sample TARA_R110000787 | Tara Oceans TARA_R110000787 (sample SAMEA4397920) | marine metagenome | biome: Polar Biome; feature: [DCM] deep chlorophyll maximum layer (ENVO:01000326); material: water (ENVO:00002006), including particulate matter (ENVO:01000060) such as... | depth 35 m
AGCGCACATAACATTGTAATTAATGAAGAAACTGGCTATGCTTATGGAGTTGGAACAAATTCTTATAGTGGTGGAGCTCATTTTGTAAATATTCAAGACCCATTAAATCCAGTTGGAGAAGGTGGATATGGTGGTAGTGGATACACACACGATGCTCAAGTATTAATTTATAATGGCCCAGATACAGACCATACTGGTAAAGAACTTTATATTGGAAGTAACGAAGATCACGTTGCTATTGTTGATGTTACCGATAAAGCAAATCCAATATTAATTTCTTCTGCAACTTATACAAACGATGCTTATACCCATCAAGGATGGTTTACTGAAGATTTAAACTATTTTATTGTAGGAGATGAGTTAGATGAACAGAACTTTGGTTTTAATACTAGAGCAATCGTTTTTGATTTTACAGATTTAGACAACCCACAGTTTGATTTTGACTATTTTGGGACTACAACGGCTATAGATCATAATGGATATACAAAAAGTAACAAATACTACCTTGCTAATTACACAGCAGGAATGAAGGTTCTAGACATAAGTGATATACAAAATCAAAACATATCTGAATATGGATTTTTTGACACTTACCCTTCTAATGATTCAGCAAGTTTTGCAGGATCTTGGAATGTATATCCTTATTTCGGATCTGGAAACATCGTAATATCCAACTATTCTGGTGGAGGGTTCTTTTTGGTTAAATCTTCAGCAATAGATACTACTGATCCTGTGGCTATATGTCAAAACATTACTATTGAATTGGATGAAAACGGACAAGCCGAGTTTTATGCAATTGACATAGGTGGAGGTTCTAGTGACGACACGGGGTTTTTTACTTTAGCTGTAAACCAAAACACTTTTGACTGTTCAAATATTGGAACTAATAATGTAACCTTAACGGTTACAGATCCTTCAAATAACACAGACACATGTATTGCTGTTGTTACTGTAGAAGACAATATTGATCCAAATGTAATAGGACAAAACGCAACAGGAGATTTATTAGGTACTGGTTCGGTTACTATTTTAGTAACAGCTGTTAATAATAATAGTACCGATAATTGTGATATTGACACGATGACTATAACACCCGATACTTTTACAAGTATAGGTACAAATAATGCTGTTTTTGAAGTTACAGACGCTTCAGGTAACACTGATAATGTTAATGTTACTATCACTATTGTAGACTCTGGTGATTTAATTGATCCTATAGCTAATTGTCAAAACATAACAGTACCATTAGATAATAATGGAGAAATCATTATAACGGGTAATGACATTGATAATGGATCTACAGATAATGTTGCTATCGTTTCATATATAGCAGACCCAAGTAATTTTACTTGTAATGAAATAGGGGAAAACACAGTTACCTTAACCGTATTTGATGCTGCTGGGAATTCTGATACTTGTATTGCACTAGTTACCATTGAAGATGACATTGATCCAACTATTATAGGACAAGATGCAGCTGGAAATTTAGACGGTACTGGTACAGTAACAATTCCTGTTTCTAATGTTGATAATGGCAGTTTTGATAATTGTAGTATTGATAATTTGACTCTTATTCCAGACACCTATACTGAAATTGGAGTTTATGATGCAGTTTTAGAAGGAATAGATTCTTCAGGAAATTCAGATAATGTGACGGTAGAAATAACCATTATTGATACCGTAGACAATGAAGATCCTGTTGCTGTTTGTCAAAATATAACTGCTGAACTAGATGAAAACGGACAAGTTTCTATATTAGCTGAAGAGTTAGACGGAGGGTCTAGTGATAATAGTGGGTTTTTTACCTTAAGCTTAATTACGAATGTATTTGACTGCTCAAATATTGGTGATAATACTATTATATTAACTGTAACCGATCCTTCTGGCAATACGGATACTTGTACAGCGATTGTTACCATTGAAGATAATTTAGCTCCTATTATTAGTTGTCCAGATGATCAATATGTCGAATGGGATCCAAATGGCACATATACACTGCCAGATTATGTAGAAAATGGAGAGTTTTCTGCTACAGATAATTGCACTGAAAATCTTACAATAACTCAAGATCCTATTGCCGGAACTATACTGGGTGTTGGTGTTCATATTATTTCTTTTGAAACTACTGATAATGAAGGGAATTCAACTAGCTGTTCTTTTGAACTTGATGTTTTATTATTAGGGAGTAATGATTATAATTTTAATGAAGGATTAACTATTTACCCAAACCCTTCTTCAAATTTAATAACCATTAATTCTAATTCGGAACTTCTAACTGAAGTTATAATTTATGATATTAGTGGAAAACAAATTTATAATACAAGTAATATCAATTCAGATTTAAAAACAATCGATATTTCAAATTTTTCAAATGGAATCTATTTTGTTTTAGTGAACAATCAAGTTGCTAAAAAATTGATTAAGAATTAATTAATTCCAACCAAAAAATATTATGTAAGTTTGACTAAATTATTTTCATGAAAAATTTAGTCAAACTTTTATTATTTTCTCTCATTTCACCATTTTTAATTGCACAAACTCCATGTGAAAATGGAATGGCAGGTGAATACCCTTGTAATGGATACGATTTACAGTCTTTTATTTCTTTAGAAGAAATGGATGGGATAAGAGGTAATGATTCTTGGGGTTGGACCGATCCAGATAATGGAAATGAATATGCCATTATGGGTTTAAAAAACGGAACTGCATTTATTGACATTTCAGACCCAATTAATCCAATTTATTTAGGAAAGCTTCCAACACATACCGGAGAAAGTATTTGGAGGGACATAAAAGTTTATGAAAACCATGCGTTTATCGTTAGTGAAGCAAGTAATCACGGAATGCAGGTTTTTGATTTAACTAGATTAAGAAATGTACCCAGTCCACCAGAAACTTTTACGGAAGATGCACATTATGATGGTTTTGGTAGTTCACATAATATAGCTATAAATGAAGAATCTGGTTATGCATATAGTGTTGGTGACAACACTTTTTCTGGAGGCGCTCACTTTATAGATATTTCTGATCCAATAAATCCTACTGCTGCAGGCGGTTATTCTGGCGATGGTTATACTCACGATGCACATATTGTAATTTACAATGGCCCAGATACAGACTACATTGGCAAAGAAATTTATGTTGGGAGTAATGAAGATAGGGTTGTAATTGTTGATGTTACCGATAAAAATAACCCTCAACACATCGCTTCTGTTTCATACCCTAATTTTTCTTATACCCATCAAGGATGGCTTACTGAAGATTTTAGCTATTATATTTTAGGTGATGAAGCAGATGAAATAGATTTTGGTTTTAATACAAAAACCATCATCTTAGACTTAACAGATTTAGATAACCCAATTCATTCTTTCGATTATAATGGCCCAACACTTGCAACCGATCATAATGGATATGTAAAAGGAGATCTTTTTTACTTAGCAAATAATGCTGCTGGTCTAAGAGTAATTGACATATCAGACATTTCTAATGGAAATATGACTGAAATCGGTTATTTTGATAGTCATCCTATAAACGATTTTGCTGGCTATGAAGGCATTTGGAGTACGTATCCCTATTTTGAAAGTGGAAACATTGTGATAAGTGATAGAGAAGGGTTTTTAGTTGTTAAATCATCAACATTAGCAATAGAAGAAAATTCAATTTCTAATTTTAAAATTCACCCGAATCCTGCCTCGAATACGATCAATATTAATTCTATTAATTTCCCTATTTCAGATATTAAAATTTATGATTTAAGTGGTAAATTATTACTTTCTAATAAATACAATTCATTAATAAATACTACGGTAAACATCTCAAACTATTCTAATGGTATTTATATTTTAAAACTAAATAATGAGTTTACAACAAAAATTATAAAACAGTAATTTATATTTTTATCAGTAATTCATTGATTAATTTAACAATACTGTTTATTAACTGTTAAAGTTTATATAAAGCAACATATAATACCTATTTTTGAAACTCATTAAAAAAATTACTATGAAAAAGAAAATTTTACCTTTAATGGCGTTCTTTGCTACGCTTTTTACTTTTGCCCAAACACCATGTGAAAATGGTTTTGCCCTTAATTATCCTTGTGATGGATTCGACTTACAATCTCATATTTCATTAGCTGAAATGGGAGCTAGTGGTGGAAATGACTCTTGGGGCTGGACAGATCCAGATGATGGAACCGAGTACGCATTAATTGGTTTAAATAACGGAACTGCATTTATAGATATTTCAGACCCGATAAATCCAATTTATCTTGGAAAATTACCTACACATACATCATCTTCAACTTGGAGAGATATAAAAGTTTATCAAGACCACGCATTTATTGTTAGTGAAGCTGGAGGTCACGGAATGCAAGTATTTGACTTAACTAGATTAAGAGATGTTGCATCACCACCAGAAACTTTTACAGAAGATGCACATTATGCAGGTTTTGGAGGCTCTCATAACATCGTAATAAATGAAGAGTCTGGATATGCTTATAGTGTTGGTGACAACACTTTTAGTGGAGGAGCTCATATTGTAAACATACAGGACCCAGTTAATCCAATAACGGCAGGTGGTTATGCAGCTGGAGGTTACACTCATGATGCTCAAGTAATTATTTATGACGGTCCTGACACAGATTATACAGGAAAAGAAATATTTTTTGGATCTAATGCAGATCACGTTGAAATAGTGGATATGACAGACAAAACTAATCCTGTTCAAATTGCATCTTTTACTTATCCTACTACAGGTTACACACACCAAAACTGGTTAACTGAAGATCGTAACTATATGTTATTAGGTGATGAAGGAGATGAGTTTGATTTTGGATTTAACACTCGTACTGTTGTATTTGATATATCAGATTTAGATAACATTCAACTACATATGGAATATTTTAGTGAAACTGAGTCTGTAGATCACAACGGTTACATTATTGGTGACACCTACTACTTAGCAAATTATTCTTCTGGATTCCGAACTGTTGATATTAGTGATATCGAAAATGGGACTATGACTCCAAGTGGATATTTTGATACGTATCCTTCAAATAATAGTGCAAATTATTCTGGTTCTTGGAATGTATATCCGTTTTTTGAAAGTAACAATATCGTTATATCTGGTCAAAATGGATTTACATTGGTTAAGGATAGTTCTTTATTAGGTTCTTCTGATTTTGAAAATGACAATTTTAGTTTATACCCAAATCCTGCTAAAAACAATTTAGCAATAAGCTCTAAAATTGACCCAATAAAAAATATTGAAATATTTAATGTTTTAGGACAAAGAATAATCAACCTTAATTTTACTAGTTCATTATCTGAAAACATAGATATTTCTAGTTTAAATACTGGTATGTATTTAGTGAAAATTAACAACCTTACTACAAAAAGACTAATAGTAAAATAACACTATTTAAAGATAAATTTATAATTAGGCGAAACTAAAAACTTCGCCTAATTTTAATAAAATTAAATTTGATATGTATTTTTTAAGAAAGAGAGTAAATTATCTTATTATTGTTTTTGCATCCATTTCGTTACTTTATTCTTGTAAAAATGATGATGATGGAGGCACTACTCCTATAGAAACCGATTTTAACGGAGAACTAGTTTGGGTAAAAACCTTTGGCGGAAGTAATGAAGATGATGCCATAGATATGGTACAAGCTAATGACGGAAATTATGTTGTCTTAGGCTTCACCAATAGTAATGATGGAGATATAACCGGAAAAACTACCACTGACCAAGATTATTGGTTATTAAAGATAAATCAGGACGGTGAAAAATTATGGGATAAAACCTATGGTGGAAGTGGAGATGACCAAGCTACTGGAATTTCTAAAACTAATGATGGAGGCTATATAATCTCCGGCTTTACTGCTAGTTCAGACGGTGATGTTTCAGAAAATGCTGGTTTCCATGATTATTGGATCGTAAAAGTTAATAGTACCGGAGATATTCAATGGGAAAAATCATTTGGTTTTATTGGACAAGACCAAGCATATCAAGTAATACAAACTTTTGATGGCGGCTATTTTGCTACAGGTTTTTTAGATGTTGGTTTAAGCGAAGGTGAAGGAAATGACGTTAACAACGATCCATCTAATAACTCAAGAGAATCACTACATAGTTTAGGTGATTATTGGGGCATTAAAATGGACGCAAATGGTAATAAAATTTGGCGTCGATATTTTGGAGGTACTCACGTAGACCAAAGTAAAGATGTATTGCAAACCGATGATGGAGGATTTTTATTGGCAGGAATTTCTGAAAGCTCCGATTTTGATATCACGAACGCACATGGTGCAAATGACTTTTGGGTTATAAAGATAAGTGCTGATGGAGATAAAGTTTGGGAAAACTCCTATGGAGGTGCAGAAACTGATAGAGCATTTTCTTTCGTTAAAGCAACCGATGGAAATTACATTTTAACAGGAGAATCAAGAAGTATAGATGCAGATGTTTCTAACTCTAAAGGAGGGGGAGATATTTGGGTTGTAAAGTTTAACGCTTCAAATGGCGCTATCATTTGGGAAAAATCTTATGGAGGAACAGAGTTTGATACATCAAGAGGTATTGCAAACTTAGACAATGGTTATTATGCTATTGCTGGAAGCTCTAGAAGTTCTAATGTAGATGTTTCTGTTAATTATGGGGCTAATGATGCTTGGTTTATTTTAATTGATGAAAACGGAAATTTAGAATTTGAAAAAAATATTGGAGGATCTAATATAGATTTTGCAAATAAAACTAAAGGAACTACTGAAAATGAAATAATCGTTGTAGGTAGTTCATTAAGTAATGATGAGGATATCCTTATCAATAAAGGAAATAAAGATTTACTAATATTTAAAATGAAATAAAAATGAAAAATATCGCCCTTTTACTAACTGTTATGATTGTTTTATTGAGCTGTAGTAGTGATGACGATAAAGCTTCAGAGTTTTTAATCTCTGTAACCAACTCACAACACTGGGATGAACAAGATTATGATGTAACTATCGACGATTTTGGCACCACTGAATACATCAATGCAAATGGAGAAGTTCTTAAAATTCAAAAATTAAGATATTTAATTTCTAAAGTAATTTTAACTAATTCATTTGGTGATGAAATTGAAATTGGAGATTATAGATTAGTAGATTTAACAGACGTAAATTCGCTTAGTTATGCTCAAAACATAGTAGTTCCACCAGGAACCTATACTAGTATTTCATTTGTATATGGTTTTAATGAAGAAGATAATCTTGATCAAGAATATGCAGATTTAAATACAGCAAGTTGGAATTGGCCTGGAATGTTAGGTGGTGGTTATCACTTTATGCAATTTGAAGGAACATTTACAAATTCTGCAACAATAAACCCACTTCCATTTGCTTACCATAATGGTACAGCTCGTTTAAGTGATGGTGTTTTTGAACAAAACTTTATTACGGTTAATGTAGGTGGATTATCAATAGACAGCAATGCTACCATCGACATAAAGATGAATCTAGCAGAATGGTTTAAAAACCCAAATACTTGGGATTTAAATGCAATGGGGACTAACTTAATGGGTAATTATGACGCTCAAATAATGATGAACCAAAACGGACAATCTGTATTTACTGTTTCGGTTGAAGAATAATAATTAAAATAAAACAATGAGGTACTTTTCGATTTTACTAGTAACTAGTTTTTTGATATCATGTTCGAGTTCAGATAATGATCCTGGATATCAAGCAACACCAATAGATTTAGAAGTACCTCAACTATTTAGCAACTTACTTTTACCGCCTTTGATTCCTTCAGATAATCCGCAAACGGTAGAAGGTATTACATTAGGTAGAAAACTTTTTTACGAACCATTACTTTCTGGTGATGGAACTCAAGCATGTGCAGATTGTCATTTATCAGAAAATTCTTTTACAGATCCAGATCGTTTTAGTACTGGAATTACTGGAGCAATAGGTAATAGAAATGCAATGCCAATTTACAATGTAGCCTGGAATTTTGAGAAAAAATTCTTTTGGGACGGTAGAGCAATAACTTTAGAAGCTCAAGCCTTAGGGCCTGTCGAAAATGTTATCGAAATGAACAATACCTGGCCAAACGCAGTAGCTACGTTACAAGCCACTAGTACGTATCCAGATTTGTTTTCTCAAGCATTTGGAACCACAACTATTACAAAAGAATTAGTAGCCAAAGCAATTGCTCAATTTGAGCGTACTATGATTTCAGGAAATTCTAGATTTGATCAATATCTTTTAGGTGATCAAAATGCAGTTACTGCTTCTGAAATAAACGGTTTTAATATTTTTATGGATGAAGAAAGAGGAGATTGTTTCCATTGTCATGGAAGTGATTCGAATCCAATATGGGCGGACAATATTTTCCATAATAATGGATTAGACAGCTCTTTTGATGACATGGGACTTGGTATTGTTACTGGAGATCCATTAGATAATGGGAAATTTAAATCTCCCTCATTACGTAATTTAGCCTATACTGCTCCTTATATGCATGATGGCCGATTTGAGACTTTAGATGAAGTGATTAATCATTATAGTGAAGGATTAGTCTACTCTGAAACCATAGATCCTTTAATGAAAAATATAGCTGAAGGTGGCGCTCAATTAACAGAAGCGGACAAGGCAGACTTAAAAGCCTTTTTACTTTCTTTATCTGAACCAGGATTTACCACCAATCCAGATTTTCAGAATCCAAATTAGTAGTACTCACTTATTCAAATTTACTTTTTATTTTCTTGATTTAGGTATTTACCAACTGTAATCACAGTAAGGATTACTAGGTAAAACCGTCCTGTTAATCCTATAAAAATAGTTGCTTTCTGAGCAACTTGAGTAACAGGTGATATATCACCATATCCAATGGTTAGAAGTATAATATAAAAAAACCGCCAACTTTTAAGGATTGGCGGTTAATGAAAATTTAATATTTATTTTTTATCAAAACTATTAAACACTAATTTTGAGTAATCTTTAGCAGTTTTAGTAACACTACTTGGATCAATTATTTGTGAAGTAACTACTCCAATTAATTGTTTTCCTTCTGGTTCATCTAAATTATAAACCAACGTTTCTACAATATAAGATTTTGAAACTCTTGTTGTAGAAGAAGCAGGTACATAATTTCCATAAGTAGAGTAAGAACGAGGACTATTATAATAACCGTAAAAACCACCGTAATACCCAGGATAACCACCATAATAAGTAGTACCTCCTGCATAATAACCACCAGACTCTTCAGTTACTAAAGATTCATTATAGTCTTTAAGAACACTCATTACTACACCTTGAAAACCTTCTTTTTCAATTAAAGCTTTCATGGTACCTTCTGATGTTTTTTCATCTGGATTGTGATTGCTAAATTTTAAATAACTTTCGGTAGCTTTCATTCCAGCTTTTCTTAAGTCATTTGCCATTGCTTCTTCAAAAGCAATTCTAGCTTGTTGGTTGTCTGTTCTTGCAATTACTAAAATCTCTTTTCCTTCTATACTAGAAAGGTTATCGCCTTGCCAAGAATCTAAAACTTTAACAGCAGAGCAACTGATCAATAATAATGCAAATCCAAAAAGAATAAATGAATACAATGTTTTTTTCATAATAATTTTTTTTTATTTTTTTAATTAATTCAATAAATAGAATATAATGTACTATCTAATATTTTTATGATTCTCCAAGTCTAAAAATTAGACCTCCTGTAAAGTTTAGTTGTAATAAAGAACCTCCAGAAGTAATTGCTCCACCATTACCAGTATAATATACACCTCCCCATTCAATTGGGATTAATAGTTGAGCTTGCATTCTAATACCTAATCTTTCAGTAAAGAAATATTTAACTCCACCTGTTAAACCAAAAGCAAATTTAGTTCTACTTTCAAATAAAGAATCTTGTGGCTCAAAAATAGTAAGCCCACCAGATATTCCTGCAAATGGTGTGAAATCTTCATCATAGTTAAAATTCTGAATAAATCCTGCTTGAATATGGTGAACATTAAAAGTAGCTATATACGTTTCGAAAGGGTAATAAAAATAATCTTTAACATTTAAATCTGGATTTTGAAAAGCATACATTACTTCTATTTGAGTACCAGTAGGATTAATATCAAAATCTACTGTTACTCCATAATGTCCGGAAGCTTTTAATTTCATATACCCATCATAGTAGCTATATTTTGAACCTATTTGGTAACCAGCTTGAGGTGTAATCTCTATTTGAGCAAACGTTGAAGCTGCCATAAATAGACCCAAAACTGTTAGAAGGAGGTTTTTTTTAATTGTTTTCATTGATTGTTAGTTTAAATAGTTAGTTTTTTAGTAAAATATAATGAGGTCAAAGATATTGTTTTTTAGATATATATGTATAAAGTCTTTTAAAATTCAATAGAAAAATAATTTATAATCTTAACCAAAATGCTCAAATTTTTTTTGGACATAAAAAAGATTCTATTTTAAATGACTTTCTTATTTTTGAAATATTCTATTTTTAAATTGAGAAAACAACCTATTAATATCAATGCACAAGGTTATTATAACGCTGTAAAACCTGATGGTTGGGGAGAATGATAAGCTAGATTACAAGTGCAATTATTATTCCCAATTAAGCCTAAAAGAAAATATAAAAGCTAATTAATTAACTTTTATATTTTCTTTTACCCAAGTCATACAGCTGTTAAAATCATCAAAAAGGTGTTCTTTTGGTATTAAATCTGGTATGATATCTATTCGTTCCATCATATATTTTGGTTGCTCTAAAGTATCAACGAACAATACTTTTTTTCCTTCATTTACCAAATCTATTAATACCTCTTCCATCGCATAAAGACCCGATTGATCCATATATTGTGTTCGATCCATCCTAATAATAACTGTGGTAGCATGTTGAGGAATCTGTTTTGCTAACGCTTGAAAATCACTTGTAGTACCAAAAAATAGAGGTCCTTTATTATGTTTAATAAATATTTGTTCTTTAAGTTCCTCAGGTATTCCAATTTCGTCAGCCCAAGCTTCTTCTTTTAAAGATTTCACATCAGATCGTTCAGCAGAGATATCTCCAATTCTTTTCATAAACATTAAGGAAGATATAACCAGTCCAATTCCAACTGCATATACTAAATTCCAAGTAGCAGATAATACTAATACTACTAACATTATAATAACTTCAGATTTTGGAATGTATGGTATGGCTTTTAAGCCTTTATAATCCATTACTCCAATACCTACAGTAATTAATATTCCAGCTAAAACTGCTGCTGGAATTTGAGATGCAATAGGACCAAGTGCTAATAAAACTACTAATAAAAACAAACCAGCCACCATTCCTGAAAGTCTTGTTTTACCACCTGCGTTAATATTAACCACGGTTCTAATAGTTGCTCCAGCTCCTGGTATTCCTCCAAAAATAGCAGCAACGCTATTTCCAATTCCTTGACCAATTAACTCCTTATTAGGCCTGTGT
>TARA_R110000787_G_scaffold286408_1_pt1 | contig 11468 bp, 2 predicted proteins | sample TARA_R110000787 | Tara Oceans TARA_R110000787 (sample SAMEA4397920) | marine metagenome | biome: Polar Biome; feature: [DCM] deep chlorophyll maximum layer (ENVO:01000326); material: water (ENVO:00002006), including particulate matter (ENVO:01000060) such as... | depth 35 m
CGGTGCGGATGATCCGGGCAGCATTGTGTCGATCCAGTTTGGTGATCAGTCCGTCAGCTTCGACAATCCGGCTGATGTGAAGACGGATGGCGAAGGCAACAGCTATATCGAGCTGCAGGGCGAAAACGGCACGATCCATATGTATGCGGACGGCAGTTACGAATACACCGTCACTGACTCGTCCGATGGTTCGGGCGAGAGCGGCTGGATGCTGGGTGCTGATGACCTGACGGGTGACAGCTATGATTTCGCTGGTCTCTGGGAACAGGAAATCGGCGGTCAGCAGGTAACGATTACGGCACGGGATGCCTATGGCAACGACCGTGACGTCTCCTACGGTGAGCGGACCCCGGGCAGCGGCGACGCAAGTGGCCAGTTCCGCGGCATCGGCATTGCTGGTGGCGGTGATACGGAAATCGACGGTCCTGAAATCCTTGAAATCGATTTTGGCGGCAACACCGTCAATAACGTTGAAGTTGGTGTCCGGGCGCTGTTTGAAGGTGAAAGCAGCGGCACGGAAACCGGTGTCTGGATTGCCTATCGCGATGGCCAGGAAGTTGGCCGGGCCGACTTTGCCGCTGAACATGATGTCTCGGATCGTCCGAATACGGATGGTCAGCTGACACTCGATATCAGCATTGATGGCGGCTTCGACAACATCGTCTTCTGTGTGACGACAGGCACCTCCGACTTCTTCATCGAATATATGAAGACCGAGGAAGAGCCGGTCGGCTTCAGTGAAGAGTTCACCTATGTTCTGGAAGACAGTGATGGCGACCAGTCCAGTGCCATCCTGAAATTCCAGGGCGAAGATGACGGCGTGACCTCGACAGTCAGCTTCGGCGATCTGGAACGTTATGAGGATGCGCAGGCAACGGAAGCTGCTCAGACCAATGTTAATGGTGACGGTACAGCCGGTGATCTGGCTGGCCCGCTGACAGTTGAGATCGGCAGCCAGATCAACGTCTCGACGGTTGAAGGTGATGACGAGGTAACCGAGGTTACGATTGGTAACCTGCCGGGTGATGCGACCTTCAACCTTGGGGGTGCTGAACTGACGGCGAATGGTGACGGCGAGATCGTCCTGTCCGGTGATGATCTGGAAAGCTTCCTGGCTGACCAGACACAGCTGACAATGACACTGCCGCAGCATTCTGACGCTGATGTCAGCCTCGAAGCATCGGTAACGGTGAGCGACCCGGGTGGCGACAGCCAGGTCTTCACTGGTGCAATTGATGTCGTGATTGATGCGGTTGCCGACCAACCTTACGAAGTGTCTGCATCAATTGAAGTCCATGATAGTGATGGCTTCGATATTCCGACCTTCCCGCACGATATTTCGAACGTGGTGCTTTATCTGCAGGACGATGCAGGTGATTTCCTGAAAGTGAAAATTGATGACTTCCCGGGACAGGGACTCCGTGACCCGAATGACATCGATTTTGGTTCATTCGTAGAAGACAACTATCCGAATATGGAACTGATTGCCGGCATCACGGTTAAGGCTGGTAACAACCATCCGTCGGGGTATGGACCGGGTGAGGGAGAACTGTTCATCCTTAAGGATGGCATGACGGAAGGCGATTTCCCGACCGGCGACAAGGCAGATGTCACCTGGCAATATAATCAGGCCAACCTGACGATCAGTGATGATGTCTGGGGCGGAAGTGGTGATGAAACCTACGTTAATGTCACCGCGAACGTTACATTTGCTGATTTTGAGGATGGGTCAGAGACACATTATGTACTGATCGAAGTGCCGGACGGACTGGTTGCACCGTCAGATGCCAACATCGTCACGCAGGACAATAAGTCCTATGTCAGAATTGAGGCAGATAACGCAGACCTGGTGAATACGGACGGTCAGTTCACTACGACAGTCATGTTTGTTGTGGCCGATGAAACGGTTGGTTTCGACGGTGACGTCACAATACTGGCTTACGCAGTTGAAGATAATGTCAGCGATACTGAACTGACCCTCGACAATAATTCTGCGGTCAGCAGCACGACGGTAAGCGTTCATGCTGATCCGGTTGACGACGGCATCAACAGCACTGTCAGCTTCACTGACAGTGCGGTTTATGAAGATGGTCAGTCGGCCATGGCCGGACAGACCGATGCTAATAATGACAGCACGTTCGGCGATCTGTCTGGTGCGGTTTCTCAGGAAATTGGTTCACAGATTGACCTTTCCGGGATCGAAGGTGACGACAGTGTCAGTGAGATCACACTTTCTGACCTGCCGGCTGGTGCAGTCATTATGCTGGATGGCAACCCGATGCTTGTCGGCGAAGGTGGTACAGTCACCATTGCCGGGGACGATCTGGATACCTTTATGGCGGATCAGTCGGCGCTGGTTATTGAACTGCCGCAGCATAGCGATGTTGATGCTGACCTGAGCGTTGGTGTGACGGTGTCTGATCCGGATGGCAGCAGTCAGACCTTTGATGGTGTGATTTCGGTCGATGTCGATGCGGTTGCCGACAAGCCATTTGACGTAAGCGCGGAAGTAACGGTCAGCACGACATCGACGTCTTCCGGTGGCGAGACGACAACTGTCTTCAACACAACCTTTGAAGACGTCAATCAGGGCTTCCAGTGTGAGGCAGATGGGTGGAGTACTGAGAGTCACCGCATCGAAGTCTGGAACGAGTCCGGGTCGAACCCGAACACACCTGATGGTGAGCAGTATATCGAGCTGAACACGGATCCGGGTAACAGCAACTATGATGCTGCCAGCATCTATCGGGATATTCCGACAGAAGAAGGCGTTACCTACACGCTGACATTCCAGGCGGCGGGTCGTCCCTGCTATGACGCGAATGTCAATTCGATGCAGGTGAGTGTCGGTGGCGAAGTGGTTGAGACCTTCTCGCAGGATGCGTCGAATCACACCGAACATCAGTGGGAAACGGTTACTGTTACCTTCGTTGGTGATGGCACCGGCATGCGGGTCGAACTGGCTGAGAACGGCTATGATGTGAATGGTGGTCGCGGCGTACGTGTCGATGACATCACGCTGACAGCTGAAACGCCGGGTATTGAGACAGAGACGGTAGATTCTGTGACCGTTAATGTCAGCGCGACCTTCTCTGATTTCACGGATGGTTCGGAATCGCACTTTGTTCTGGTCGAACTGCCCGATGGCTGGTCAGCACCGGAAGGCGCGGAAGTGGTTGATGGTGGTTCCATCAGCGGCTTGCCGGATGCCAGCTTTGTGCGGATCGAAGTCAGCAATACCCAGATCGCCAACAGCGGCGGTACGGTCACCATTCCGGTTGTGCTTGGTGCGCCGGAAGGTGCGGAAGGCGAGAGCCTGACATTCCGTACATTCGCGGAAGCCTTCGAGAACAATGTCAGCGACAGCGAACTGTCGACCGACAACAACCGTGCCTTCACCGGCTCGGAAGTCTCTGTAACTCTGCCGGGTGGTCCGGATGACGGGGTTACCTCGACGGTTACCTTCGGTGATACGGCTGTCTATGAAGACGGGCAGGCTGTTTCCGAACAGCAGACTGACGAGAATGACAACGGCACGTTCGGTGATATCGCTGACGGCGTCAGTGCCGACATCGGCAGCCAGATCAACCTGTCACAGCTCGACAATGACGACACTGTCAGCGGCATCGTCATTATCGGGGTTCCGGCAGGTGCTCTGATCACCATTGGTGGCGAGACGCTGAGTGCCAGCGGAAGCGGTGAGGTTGTGCTGGATGGCGCAGACCTGGATACGTTCCTGGCCGATCAGTCGAGCCTGCAGATCGAGCTCCCTCAGCATTCCGATGCTGATGTGGAACTCGGTGTCAGCGTTACGGTTTCTGACCCGGATGGCGGGGACAGCCAGACTTTCGACGGTACGATTTCCGTTGAAGTCGATGCTGTTGCCGATCAGCCGTTCGATGTCAGCACGACAGTGACGGTCAACCTTTCGGAAGCTGACACGGGCAGCACGGGCATCAGCCCGGTGGCCTACTGGAAGCTGGATGAGACCGGCGGCTGTGTTGTTGAAGACTCTGCCGGTGACGCAGATGGCGTTACCGACCGGGGAACGGGACAGGGCTATTCCGGTTATGATGATGGCAAGGCTGCCCGCTTCGACGGGTATAATGACCATATCGATATCCCGCATGACTCATCGATGGAACTCGCCAACGGTACGGTGCAGTTCTGGTTCAAGCCGGACAGCGTGAACTGTGACTATGGCTTGGTGTCGAAAGACTCCAGTGGCTACGACACGGGCGGTCATATGACCATTCGCCAGATTGACGACGGCATCGAAGTCCGGTTGCAGAGCGGCAGCCAGTCCTACACGGTCAGCGTCGGGAATGGCGTTGAATGTGGCGAATGGAACCATGTCGCCTTCTCCTTCGGCGACGAAGGCATGAAGCTCTTCCTGAATGGTGAACTGGTGGACAGCGACAGCTATACCGGTGGCCTTCAGGGTAACTACGAACCGCTGGTTCTCGGAGCGAATGCCTGGAATACCGGCAATCAGTCTGCGTCGGACAGCGATCTCAGCCAGCATTTTGATGGCAAGATGGACGATGTCGCATTCTTTGACGGTCAGCTGAGCTCAGCACAGGTTCAGGCACTGGCAAATGGTGACGGCGTGCCGTCACTTGCGGAAGGCGGCAGCGAAGAGGTCGTCTCGATTGATGTCACCACGCCTGACTCGAATGTTAATATCTCTTCGGTTCTGGCCGATTGGGCAGACTCCGGAGTGACGGTTGAGGCCCTGACCTACAACGCAAATACCGACAGTTACGGGGACGCAGACTTCGGTTCGAAGAATGTTTCCTTCTCGCTGAATGCGACCAATACCCTCGATACAAGCCTGCATGGTAACTACGCCTACTCAGGCATAGCGGTCGGCGGTGGCATCGACGGCGGCGAACTGGATACCCTCGACGGCGATGACGATAACGGCGTCGAAATGCTCCGGGTGTCCTTCGACAATCCGATGAACAGTGTCACGGTTGAACTGTCTGCCCTGTTTGATGGCGAAGTGATCGAGAGCCTGGATCGCGGACCGTATGATTTGGGTTACATGGAACATGCGGAATGGACGGCCTTTGGTCCTGACGGTCAGGAAATCAGCGGTATCGTTGACGGTACAGTGAACGGTCTGGTTGAGTTCACGATTGATGCCGATTTCCCGATCACGCATATCGAACTGGCTCCGGTCGATGATGGTGCCGGCAACAGCGTCCATAATTCGGACTTCCTGCTGCGTTCGATCTCCGGCGAGACGGAAGTTGTCGATGCCGGTGTGGTTGAATCGGTTACGGTCTCGGTTACGGCCACCTTCTCCGACTTCACAGACGGTTCGGAAACGCACTTCATCCTTGTTGAACTGCCGGATGGCTGGTCGGCACCGGAAGGCGCTGAGGTGGTCGATGGCGGCTCGATCAACGGACTGCCGGATGCAAGCTTCGTGCGGATTGAAGTCAGCAGTGAAGATATTCAGGCTGGATCCGGCACGATCACGATGCCGGTAACTCTAGGGGCTCCGGAAGGTGCCGGTGGAACGGATGTTTCCTTCCGTACCTTCGCCGAAGCCTGGGAAACCAACGTTTCCGATGACGAGACGACGACTGATAACAACCGGGTCTTTGCCGGTGGTGAAACGACCGTTGTCTCCCTGCCGGAAGGCCCGGATACGGCGGATGCACCGGAACTCTCGGTTCAGGCAACTGCCACGGCGGAAGATTGCCCGATCGGTCTGTCAATTGATGCGAGCCTTACCGATGATGGTGAGACCCTGTCCGTTGTCATCAGCGATGTGCCGGAAGGTGCAACACTGGCGATTGGCGGTCAGCCCCTCACGGATGATGGTAATGGGAACTATGTGATCTCGGGTACGGATCTCGATAATATCGGTAACCTGGTGTTCACCCCGGCTGATGATGCCAGCGAAGATGTTGACCTGACTGTCACGGCAGTCTCGACAACCTCGGACGGTGAGACTGCTACGACAACGGCAACGCTGACGGTAGAGGTCACCGCGGATGCGGATGCACCGACACTGACCATCGTTGATACGACGGTTGAAGCCACGACCTCCGGTGCCGGTGAAACCATCACAGGCTCCGGCTCAGGTGAAACCCTGACCGGTGGCGAGGGTGCAGATGTCATCTCCGGTGGCGGCGGTAACGACAAGATTTATGGTGGCGATGAAACCGGTGTAACCGGTGACCCGACTGCTGAAATCGACCTGTCGGCATCGCTGAATGATCTGGATAATTCTGAAACCCTGTCGGTGACGATCAGCGACCTGCCGGAAGGTGCGACCTTCTATCTGGCGGGTGGCGATATCAACGGTCAGCGTGAACTGACGATCAGCAATGGACAGCTGGTCATCGAAGGTGATGACCTTGAAGATCTGAACACGGCTGATGTGAAGCTTTATGTCACGGCACCGAGCGGATCGGATGACTTTGATCTGACGGTAACAGCGACGGCACTTGATACAGACCCGGATACCAATGCGACTGATTTCGCGACGGCGACGGGGACCATTCAGGTGACCATCTCTGATGATGGCGGCGCGACCGGTGATACGCTCAGTGGCGGCAGCGGTAATGACGACATCTACGGTCAGGGCGGTGACGACACGATTGATGGCGGCTCCGGCTGGTATGATGATCTGTATGGCGGTGATGGCGATGACGTAATCACGGATGCCGACGGGGCTGATGAAGTCTCCGGTGGTGCCGGCGATGACAGCATCAGCATCTCCTTCGATACGGACTTTGTTGATAACCAGTACGGCTACAACAAGTCCTACCAGGAAATTTCGGGTGGTGCGGGTGACGACAATATCCTGATCCACATGGAGAACAGCTCCTTCTATCTGAATATGGATGCGGATGAATCCGGCACCGGTATTTCGGACAACCAGTCCGACGGTAACGACACGGTGACGGTCACCGGTGAGTATGGCTGGGCTGTGGTTGATATGGGGGCTGGTGACGACCTGTTCTTTGGCGGCGAAGGCTACGACGTAGCTTACGGTGCTGCAGGCAGTGACACGCTCTACGGCGGCGGTGGCAGCGATTACCTCTATGGTGGTGATGGTGCTGACACCCTGGTCGGTGGCACTGGTACCGATACGATTGACGGCGGCATTGGCGATGACCTTGGTGTCTTTGATGCCGAGGACGGTGCAACAGGTGGCCTGTATGACGGCGGGGCTGGTTCGGATACGTTCCGGATCGAACTGTCGGGTGATCAGGCCGATGATGATGCCGTCCTGACCGAACTCCGGTCGTTCCGGGAGTTCATGGAAGCGAATGACGACGAGAACCGGGATACTGGTCAGGGCAGCCTGTTCACCTTCTCAACACTTGGCGTCTCGGTCCGGAACTGGGAAGAGCTGGAAGTCTATGTCGACGGTCAGGCTCAGGATCTGGATGATCTGCTCGGCAGCGGTACACCGGGCGATACCATTACGGGGACGCACGGCAAGGATACACTTGTCGGCGGTATTGCTGATGACACCCTTGACGGTCTCGGTAACAAGGACACGATCTACGGTGGCGACGGCGATGACTCGATTGATGGCGGAACCGGCAACGACAAGCTTTATGGTGGTGACGGAAACGACAACATCTACGGCAACCATGGGTCTGACAGGCTGTATGGCGAAGCGGGTGATGACACGCTTGATGGCGGTACATCGAACGACAAGCTTTATGGCGGTGATGGTGATGACACCCTGCTGGGCGGCCATGGCTCGGATACGCTTGAAGGCGATGCCGGAAATGACCTCATGTACGGCGGTACGTCGAATGACACGCTGGATGGTGGTGCAGGAAGCGATACCCTGTTCGGTGAACATGGCTCTGACACGCTTTATGGCGGTGACGGCGATGATACGCTTGATGGTGGTACGGCCAACGACAAGCTTTATGGCGGTGATGGCGACGATCTGCTGATCGGTGGCCATGGCAGCGATACGCTTGATGGTGGTGACGGTAATGACACGCTGGAAGGCGGCTCAGGTAACGACAAACTGTACGGCGACTCCGGGGATGATCTGTTCATCTTCAGCTCTGATGGTGGTACGGATACCGCCTACGGTGGTCAGGGCTGGGATGCGATCGAAGTCGATGGTGCCGATGGTGGTCCGAACAACTGGCTGCAGGTCGATGGTAATGTCGGCTACACCATGGATGGCAACTCGCTCGAGTTCGACGAGTCGGCATCCGGTTCGGTCAATCTGCAGGATGGCAGCACGATGTACTTCGAAGATATCGAGGAAATCCGCTGGTAATAAGCAGGGCGGCGTCGAAAGGCGCCGCCTGTTCGCTTGATGTTCTTCAGAAAGTTTTGCGCGATAAGTGCATGTGAGGGCTTTGTTAACCGAGCAGGGTGGATATAATCTGCACGGGAAGCGGGTCGATTAAGGGGAAGGAGGCGCTCGCCGCGCAATGTCCGATATTATCGACGCAAATATTGAAAGTGGATGGCGCTTCGTTGCCGACGGAAAATTCTCCGAGGCCGTAGGTGTTTTTCAGCGTCTTGTTGACGCTGATCCCAATAATCATGCCGCCATTCATGGAATGGGGTTGTGCCAGCAAAGACTTGGCAGTCCGGATGCTGCATTGAAGCATCTGCGGAAGGCTGTCCGTCTGGGGCCAGAGGTGGCCGTGTATCATAACAGCCTGGGGGCTGTGCTGAGCCATCAGGGTAATCATTACAAGGCTGCAACCTCGTTCCGAAAGGCGATCAAGCTGGATCCGGATTCTGCCGAATCACATCAGAATCTTGGCCGGTCTCTGCAAAGTCAGGGGCGCCTTCAGGCTGCATCACAATCCTATCGTGAAGCATTACGGCTGGACCCTGACAATCAGGGATGCCGTCTCCGGCTGGCGGGCCTGCTGCTGATGACCCGCGAAATCCGCGAGGCACAGAAAGAGTTTCGCGAGATTCTGCATGCAGAGCGTGAAAATCTGCGCGCTGTTTACGGTCTGGCGCAATGTTATCAGGCGACAGGTGATCTGCGGCGTGCCGAAGGTTGCTATCGGATTGTCATCGGCAAGGATCCTGAAGATCCTCAGGCCTATAACAGTCTGGGCACCCTTTTCCGGACGCAGGGGCGCCTGCCGGAAGCCGAGGAACTGTTCCGTAAAGCCATCGAGATTGCACCGCGTTATGGCCGTGCTCATGCCAATCTGGGCAGCATTCAGGAATTGCAGGGTCGTCTGACGGAAGCTGAAATCAGTTTGCGCACAGCCATCGACCTGGAACCGGAACTGGATATCGCACATAACAATCTGGGACTGGTTCTCCAGAAGCTCGGCCGTCATGCAGATGCCCGTGACAGTTATGACAGAGCCTTGCGGATCAATCCGGACTACAGCCTTGCACATAACAACCTCGCGAATATCGAGCTTCAGGCTGGCGAGGTTGAGGATGCGATCAGGCATTACCGTGAAGCGATCCGGCTGAAACCGGATTATGCGATGGCCTATAACAATCTTGGCCGCGCGCTGCAGCAGACAGCAAATCTTGCTGAGGCTGAATCTACCTATCGCAAGGCAATTGAACTGTCGCCACAGCTAGATCTGGCCTGGACCAATCTGGGTAATCTGTTGCTTGGCGGAAACCGGGTTGATGAAGCGTCTGTCTGCTATCTGAATGCGATCAAACTGCGGCCCAGCTATGCGATGGCGCATAACAATCTTGGCCTTGTGATGATGCGCAAACGTCAGTACGGCAAGGCAGAGATGTCGCTCAAACGTGCTCTTGCAATCGATCCACAGCTGCATCTGGCACATCATAATCTTGGCAGGGTTCATCAGGCCCGGCGCCAGTATGCCGAGGCGGAAGCCTGTTATCGTCGGGCGATTGATATATCGCCGGATTATGCGGTTGCCATGAACAGCCTTGGTGAAGTCTCTCACCTGCAGGGGCATCGCGAACAGGCTGCGCAATGGTTCAAGAAAGCCTCTGATGCGAACCCGCGTAATGGTGCGGCGCTGACCAATCTTGGCCGGATGTATCAGGATCTTGGCCGCCATGAAGATGCGCTGGCTGCTTTTGACCGGGCAATCAAACTGATGCCCAGGCATCCTGTGGCCCCGACAAGCAAGGCCCGTCTGCTGCGTGAAACCGGTCAGACAGACAAGGCGATCGGGGTGTTGCGCGCCGTGATCTCCGATATGCCGAAATTTGCTCCGGCACATGTCGATCTCGGTCTGATCTATCGTGATCAGGGGAAATATGACGATGCGATTGGCTGTTTCGAGCAGGCAACCCGTATCGACCCGTCGATCGCCAGCGCCTGGGTTAATCTGGCTGACCAGCTTGGCCAGGTAGACCGGCTGGAGGAAGCAACTGCTGCCATTAGCCGGGCACTCCAGATTGATGACAAATTTGCAGCGGCTCACGCGGTTGAGGCTGAACTTCTTGCCCGTGCAGGCAAGTCTGAATCTGCAGCTGCAGCGCTCAGCAAGGCGAAGGAACTGGCACCGGATGGTGAGCGGGTCGTTCGTGCCGTTGCCTTTGTAAAGTCGGTCGCCGCCTGACATCTATGTCTAGCGACAAACAAAACCCGGACGTGGCCTCGGGGAAAGATGAGGCTTACGAGAATTTCCCCGTTGGCTCCTTTCTGCTTCCGGCTGAATTGCGTCCGGCGATTGCTGCCTATTATGCCTTCGCCCGAGAAACCGATGATATTGCTGACAGCCCGGCATTGTCTGCCGATGAAAAGGTTGATTGGCTGGCGCGGTTTGATGCTGCTGTCTCTGGTGCATCCGATGATCCGGCCTGTGCCAGTGCTCTTGCCCTGCGGGGAAAGCTGGCAGAACACGGCGTCAATGATCGACATGCCCGGGATCTGCTGATTGCCTTTACCCGGGATGCCAGGAAAACCCGGTATGCCGACTGGGATGCTGTCATTGATTACTGTCTGCATTCCGCCTCACCGGTCGGACGGTTTCTGCTGGATCTGCATGGTGAAGACCCGGCGGGTTATGTGGCTTCCGACGCTTTGTGCAATGCGTTGCAGGTGATCAATCACCTGCAGGACTGCAAGGCGGATTATCTGGATCTTGATCGCGTTTATCTGCCGGAAAGCTGGCTGAAAGCGGAAGAAGGGACAATAGAGTCGCTTGCCGCTGATCAGGCTGGTCCGGCCTTGCGTCATGTTATTGATCGTACTCTCGACCATACCGAGGAACTGATGACGGTTGCCCGCACTCTTCCGGGACGACTGAAAAGCCGGCGGCTGGCAATGGAATCTGCGGCCATCATCAGGATTGCAGATCGTCTGATTGGCCATTTGCGTCGTCGTGATCCGCTGAGTGAGCGGGTGAAGCTGTCAAAACCGGAATATCTTTATTGTATGGTCTGCGGGGTTTTTGCGGTTCTGTTCAAAAAAGGCTAACCTCCGCCGATTCGCATACCGGAGTAACATGATGAACACGTCGAAGCCCGTTCTTGACCGCGCAGGTCTTCCGTCA
>TARA_R110000787_G_scaffold137132_1_pt1 | contig 11465 bp, 14 predicted proteins | sample TARA_R110000787 | Tara Oceans TARA_R110000787 (sample SAMEA4397920) | marine metagenome | biome: Polar Biome; feature: [DCM] deep chlorophyll maximum layer (ENVO:01000326); material: water (ENVO:00002006), including particulate matter (ENVO:01000060) such as... | depth 35 m
TAGGGCCAATAGCTAAACTCAACAAAATACAGTTTACAACAGGGTTACCTAAAACACGTTCTGGGAAAATTATGAGACGTATTTTGCGCAAAATAGCTTGTAATGAAACCGATAATTTAGGTGATACTTCTACCTTATTAAATCCGGAAATTGTTCAAGAAATTATTGATAATGCTCTTTAAAAAGTGTGGTGTATCGAAATATTTTAAAATATACCCTAAAATACGTTTGATGTTTTTTAGCTTAGCATAAAAAAATGTCATCTCAGAAAAGAATAACAAGAGCCTACCAAACGGCAAGAAAAATTAGTTATAATGATGACTCTAAGTTTATAATATTTAGTGATGTTCATCGTGGAGATAATAGTTTTGCTGACGATTTTGCTAGTAATAGAAATATTTATTTTCATGCATTAAATCATTACTACAAAAATGATTTTACGTATTGTGAATTAGGAGATGGTGATGAATTATGGGAAAACTTAGATTTTAAATCTATTTTTTATACCCATACCAATATCTTTTATTTATTAAAAAAGTTTTATGCTGAAGGAAGGTTATTTCGGTTAATTGGAAATCACGATATGGTATATCGTAAACAAAAATATGTTGAAAAATATCTTTATACCTATTTTGATAAAGTAACTGGTAAAAACGAACCCTTATTTCCAGGAATTATTTTTACGGAAGGACTTATTTTAGAACACGAATCTTCAAAACAAGAAATTTTTATGCTTCATGGCCATCAAGCAGATTGGTGGAATTATAAAGCTTGGAAATTCAATAGGTTTATGGTTCGAGCCGTATGGAGACAATTACAAGTCTTTGGAATTGGAGATCCCACAAGTCCTGCTAAAAACTTTAAGGAACTTATTAAAGTAGAACGTCGAACCAAAAAATGGATTATTGAAAACAATAATCTCTTAACCATAATTGGTCATACCCATCGCCCACGTTTTCCTAAACCAGGAGAAATTGCTTTTTTTAACGATGGCAGCTGTGTTCACCCCAGAAGTATTACCGGATTAGAAATTGAAAACGGAAATATAACGTTGATAAAATGGAATATTTCAACAACAGAAGACGGCACCTTAAAAGTGGTTAGGTTAGTTTTAGAAGGTCCACAAAAAATTAATGATTATAAAACCGAATAATATTTACCCTACGTTGATTACTTTTTCAATTTGAGGAGCATATTTTTTAATCGTCATTTCAACTCCACTTTTCAATGTCATTTGATTAACAGTACAATCCACACAAGCTCCCTCTAATTGCACTCGGACAATCTTTCCATTTTCAATAGATAGTAAAGTTATATCACCTCCATCGTTTTGTAAAAAAGGACGGATTTCATCCAAAGCTTTTTCTACATTATTTTTTAATTCTTCAGACATAAATTAATTTTTAGATGTAGAGCAACCAACAGAGTTAGTCATTTGAATAACTTCAGTAGGAGGTAATATTTCATTCCTATTTTCTAGTTCTTTAATTACTCCTTTTGTTAATTTTTCAAAGGCTTCAGACAAAGGAGTGTTTTCTTGTAAAGCAGCAGGTCTTCCATTATCTCCCGCTTCTCTAATACTTTGCACCAATGGTATTTCTCCCAAAAATGGAATTTTTAAATCATTAGAAAGGTTTTTAGCGCCTTCTTTTCCGAATATGTAATATTTATTATCAGGCAACTCTTCAGGAGTGAAATAAGCCATATTCTCAATAATTCCTAACACAGGAACTTGTATGTTATCTTGTTGGAACATCGCCACACCTCTACGAGCATCTGCTAAAGCAACAGGTTGAGGAGTACTTACTACAACTGCTCCTGTAATTGGCATAGACTGCATAATGCTTAAATGAATATCTCCAGTTCCCGGTGGAAGATCGATTAACATATAATCAAGATCACCCCAAGCTGCGTCAAAAATAAGTTGATTTAAAGCTTTGGACGCCATAGGGCCTCTCCAAATTACCGCTTGTTCTGGAGTTGTAAAAAATCCAATAGACAATACTTTAACTCCATAGTTCTCGACAGGTTTCATTTTACTTTTACCATCAATAGTAGTTGAAAGGGGGCGTTCATTTACTACATCAAACATCATTGGAATAGAAGGTCCGTAAACATCGGCATCTAACACTCCAACTTTATAACCCATTTTGGATAAAGTAACTGCAAGATTTGCAGTTATGGTTGATTTCCCAACTCCTCCCTTACCAGAAGCTACTGCTATAATATTTTTAATCCCTGGTATATTTTTTCCTTTAATTAGATTTGGATTGGCAGGCTGAACAGGTGCTTCAATTTTAATATTAACGATTACCTTAGCATCTTCTGACACTTTTTCCTTTATAGTTTTAATAATATCAGATTCAGCTCTCTTTTTAATATGAAGAGCAGGAGTTGATAATTCTAAATCTACAATAACTTCATCTGCGAAAGTCATAATGTTTTTAACCGCACCACTTTCTACCATGTTTTTACCTTCACCAGCAACTGTAATAGTTTCAAGTGCTTTTAAAATATCTTCTTTGTTAAATTTCATAGCTATAGTTTTCTATAATTATCTTAATAAAAGGAATTATCAAGAGTTGGATTTCACAATTAATTTAGATTAATTCTAAAGTACAAATATACAAGGAAATGAGTTTTTATTAATACTAATTAAATAAAAATATACTCCATTTAATTACAATTCCTTTTGTGGATCCCAAAAAAGTTTTTCAAAATTTTGAATTTGGTTTTCCACCACCTCTACCCCTTCACTTTCCAATAATTGTTGCATCAAATTAGTACCTTCAAAATGATGTTTTCCGCTTAACAAACCAATTCGATTAACAACACGATGTGCAGAAACATCTGGGTTATTATGAGAGGCATTCATTGCCCAACCAACCATACGAGCACTTTTTGGGGTCCCTAAATATTTAGCTATCGCACCATAAGAAGTAACTCTACCGTAAGGAATTTGCGCGGCTATTTGATATACTTTTTCAAAAAAACCAGTATCCTTTGTCTTTGCCATTACATTGTTCTAATAATTTTAATAAGAGTAAATACTGAAATAATAGCAGTAACGGTTCCAATAAGATAGTTCATATTTAAAACCATTTTTCGTTGATTTTCTTTTGGTCTAAAAAACCATATATATACAGCCATTACAATAAAAGCTCCTATTGCAGAACCTAAAACGGTTGCAAATACGCTTAAATGTGAAAAGGAAAACCACTTAAAAGAAGAAAATGTAATACTAATATATACCCAATATGGTATGGGTAATAAATTAATAGCACTTAAAATAAAACCTCTAAAAAAAAGATTCCTTTTTGAATCTAATTTTTTATTAACAGATTTTTCACTCACATCTTTCGCTATAAAAAAGAAATAAATGGTCGTACTAATAAATACCCCTAAGACTACCTTTTGAAGTATGGTAATTATATCCGGGTTTTTATCTAAAAAACGAGCAAAAATCAATGCTATTAAGGTTTCAATTAAAATAGCGAGGGATACTCCAGTTGCAAAAAGAAAGGCGTTTTTTTTGCCTTGATTCATACTTATTTTTGCCGAATACATATTCAACAAACCTGGTAAGGAAGTTGAAATAAGAGTGCCAAATATTCCAAAAAATAAGTAATAAATAAAAGCCATAGGAAGCTAATTAAGGTTGTAATATACCAAATTTCAAATTAAGAAAAATTAAAACGCAAATAGGTAATCTTTTTATTAATAGCTAGGTATTGACTTTCATAATAAGTTTGAATGTCTGTCACTTCTTTTGGAGCATTTGTAGTTCCATATACATCGTGGTGGGCATATTCAATATCTAAACCAAGACCTTGTAAAAGTCCCAAAGTATAGCCGTGCATATATTCACTATCTGTTTTAAGATGTACCACTCCGTTTGGTTTCAGGATTTTTTTATACTTATTTAAAAAATCTGGATTGGTCATACGATGCTTAGTACGCGTATATTTAATTTGAGGATCTGGAAACGTAATCCATATTTCATCAATTTCATTTTCATCAAAAATAAGATCAACTAATTCTATTTGAGTTCTTAAAAAACCAACATTATTAATTTTTTGCTCTAACGCTGTTTTTGCTCCTCTCCAAAATCTAGCTCCTTTTATATCAATTCCTAAAAAATTCTTTTCAGGAAACATCTTAGCAAGGTTCACAGAATATTCTCCTTTTCCACAACCCAATTCTAAAACAATAGGGTTTTCATTTTTGAAAAAATCTCGATTCCAATTCCCTTTTAATTCTAAGGTATTATTTAGAACTTCTTCTCTTGTTGGCTGAATTACGTTAGAAAAAGTTTCATTTTCTTGAAAACGCTTTAGTTTATTTTTACTTCCCAAAATTGTATATTTTAATTATGCGAAATTAAGGAAATATTATTGAGCTAATATTATCCTACCTTTGTTTTATGGGTAATAAGAAAACAATTTTAGTCGCCCCTCTTAATTGGGGTTTAGGTCATGCGACAAGATGTATTCCTATAATCCAAGAACTTATTTTAAACAATTTTAATGTTGTTATTGCTTCCGACGGAAATGCACTGCGATTGCTTCAAAAGGAATTTCCAACCCTAGAAAACATAACACTTCCTTCTTATGATATATCTTATCCTAAAAACGGAAGCTTTTTAAAGTGGAAATTATTGCTGAAATTACCTCATATTAAAAAAGCGATTGCTGGTGAAAAAAAAATAATTCAAAAATTAGTTGCTGAAAAAAAAATCCAAGGCATCATTAGCGATAATCGTTTTGGAGTGAGAAATTCGAAAATTCCATCCGTTTATTTAACTCACCAGATAAATGTATTGTCTGGAAATACTACTTTTTTAAGCAGTAAAATACACCAAAATATCATCCATAAATTTAACGAATGTTGGGTCCCAGACACAAAAGGGGACGCTAATTTAAGCGGAATTTTAAGTCAAGTAACCAATTCTAAGATTCCAATTAAATACCTTGGACCATTAAGCAGAATGAAAAAAGAAAATCATACCATTAAATATGATATTTTGATTCTTTTATCGGGTCCAGAACCTCAACGTTCTATTTTAGAAACTATTCTTCTTAAAGACTTTAAAGATGATTCCAGAAACATTTTATTGATTCAAGGCATTGTAGAAAAACAACAAAAGATCTTCCAATTTGGAAACATAACAAGTATTAATTATATGCTGGCAAACGACCTACAAGATGCTATTAACCAAAGTGAATTAGTTATATGTAGAGCGGGATATACTACAATTATGGACTTAGCTATTTTAGAAAAAAAAGTATTTTTCATTCCAACTCCGGGTCAATTTGAACAAGAATATCTAGCACAAAACTTGAAAGAAAAAAACGTAGCTCCTTTTTGTAATCAAGAAGATTTTACAAAAGAAAAATTAAAGGAAGTCATCAATTATTCGAAATTAACCATAAATAATACACCGGTAAATTATACGAATTTATTCTGCCTTTTCTAGGGTGAAAGAAAACTCTGAACCAATTTCAATCTGACTTTCAACATATATTTTTTCATTATGAGCATCCAATATATGTTTAACAATGGAAAGTCCTAAACCACTCCCTCCTTGTTCACGCGAACCACTTTTATCAACTCTATAGAATCGCTCAAATAATCTAGGAATTTTATTGTTTTCAATCCCTTCTCCGTTATCTGTAACTCGAATCAATATTTTATTCATGATTAAGTTTTCGATACTAATTTCAGTAGTTCCTTTATTTCTACCGTACTTAATAGAATTTACGATAAGGTTGGAAAGTACTTGCTGAATTCGATCTTTATCGGCTTTAACCATTAATGGTTGTGGATATTTTTTATCGAAGGTAAGAGAAACGAGGTTTTTTGAAGCTTTCATTTCAAGCAATTCGAAAACGTTTTTAATAAGCTCCACAATATCAAAAGTTTCTTTTTTTAGATTAAGTTCACCAACTTCTAATTTGGTAATCATATCTAAATCTTTAACTATATATATTAATCGTTCTACTCCTTTATTGGCTCTTTCTAAATATTTATCTCTTATTTTTTTGTTATTTAAAGCCCCATCAAGTAACGTTTCAATATATCCTTGAACTGTAAAAAGAGGTGTTTTTAATTCGTGAGATACATTACCAATAAATTCTCTTCGGTAATTTTCTCGAATTTTCAAAGCTTCTATTTCTAATTTTTTATTTCTAGCAAAAAGCTCCACTTCCTTGGTAAGAGTTTCCATATTAGTGGTGATTTTTTGGCTTCCTAATGTTGAAACATCTAACAAACTTACATCATCATATATTTTTTTCATTCGCTTATAAATGAAATTTTCAACTCTGTATTGTATAATGAAAAATGAAACTAAAAAAACCACAATTACTTCACCTATATAAAACCATATATAAAATGAGTCGATTACAAAAAAATAGATTCCGTTGATTAACGATAAAATAATCGTTATCGAAATCGATGTGAAAAATGCAAATTTGTATGTTTTTTTAAAAATTCTTCCCATTAAGCCTTAAACTTATATCCTACACCTTTCACTGTCTTAAAGCTATCGTCTCCAATTTTTTCTCGTAATTTTCTAATATGAACATCAATAGTTCTTCCACCAACAACCACATCATTTCCCCAAACATGATTTAAAATATCTTCTCTTTTAAATACTTTTCCAGGTTTTGAGGCCAAAAGTGCTAATAATTCAAATTCTTTACGAGGTAAATTAATGTCCGTTCCGTCTTTAATTATTTTATATTCTTCCCGGTTAATCGTTAAATTGCCGATCGTAATTCCTGAGGTTTCGTTTTTGGTTTCTTTAAACCTTCTTAATAATGCTTTAACCTTACTAACCAACAACTTTGGTTTTATAGGCTTTGTAATATAATCGTCTGCTCCTGCTTCAAATCCTGCAACTTGTGAGTAATCCTCGCCTCTAGCTGTTAAAAAAGTAATGACTGTTTCGGTCAACTTTGGGTTTCCTCTTAACTTTTCACAAGCTTCAACACCATCCATCACCGGCATCATAACATCTAAAATTATTAAATGAGGAATGTGTTTTTCAGCTTGAGATAATGCCTCTTTTCCATTTTTAGCAGTAAAAATTTGATAACCGGCATTTTTAAGATTATAGCCAACAATTTCTAAGATATCTGGCTCATCGTCCACTAATAATATTTTAGTGTCTTTTTTCTTCATTTTTTCTTCATTTTTTTAACGCCATAAATATAATGTATTATAGTACTAAAAATTGATTCGGTTCAATTGTTAACAATTAGGTAACATTTTAGTTTAATAAAAACTACCCTTTTCATTAACTTTGTAACTCAATTATAAAACCAATTTTTATGAAAAAAATTACTTTTTTAGCAGCTATTTTAATTAGTGCTGCTTCTTTTGCACAAGTTGCATCTACTAGTTTTGAAGAGCCAGAAGCAATTGGCGGTAAATACACTGATTTAGATGACCCAACCACTTCACATCCTTTAGCAGATAATGTAGCTGAACCAATCGTTAACTTTACTTCTACTGGTGGTGAAATGGGTTTTAGTGCCTCTTATGTCCCTTACGATGAACCTGGAGAAGGTTTAATGGATGGGGATTTTGTAGGTGTTACTACTTTTACTCCAACTGGATCTGATCCTTTTCCTGATGGTGAACAAGGATACCAAATTAGTGATGTAGATGGAAATTACATTTTAGAATTTGACGAAATTGTATCTACTTCTACAGGACCCAGTTTTTCTTTAAACTATTATATAGCAGATGAAGGATTTGAAGGTGACGGTACTGAAAACTCAAGTGGTTCTGACAGAATTAGAATTTATGTAAAAGATCTTACAAACGATACGGAACATGATATTTTAAATTCCACAGGAACCAACATAAACGATCTTGGACTTCAAGGAGCATGGCAGACAGGTGCTACCACAGACCTTAGTGGTGACGGATCTACATTTCAATTAGTTATTGAAGTACGATGTAATGCAAGTGCTGAAGCTTTCTTTTTTGATAATGTTCAATTTGAGGGAAGTCTAGGTTTAGGAAACAATGCACAAGAAATATTTTCTATCTATCCTAACCCAGCATCTAATGGATATGTGAATATAACTTCTACTACCAGTGGAGTCAAAACTGTTTTAGTTTATGATGTATTAGGAAAACAAGTTATCAACACTGTTATTTCTGCAGATAGATTAAATGTTTCTGCACTTACAAGTGGAGTTTACATCATGAAAATAACTCAAAATGGAATTTCAAGCACTAAAAAATTAGTGATTAGATAATTACCTATTTTGACAATAATTTAAAGCTTCTGTTTCGGCAGAAGCTTTTTTATTTTCCATACTTTTATAAGGTGAATTTAGAGAATCGAATTTTTAATATTTCTTCTGATAAAGATTTTGAAAATCTAGCTTTAGATACTTTTCAATATCAATACCATCATGTAACTGTTTATAAGGAGTTCTGTGACCTACTAAAGGTAAGTCCTTCCAATGTAAAAACAGTTAATGACATTCCTTTTCTTCCCATACAGTTTTTTAAAAGCCATCAAGTATTAACTAAAAAATGCTCTTATAAAACCATTTTCACTAGTAGTGGAACCACAGGTAGTATTAACAGCAAACATTATGTAAGTGATCTAGATATTTATTATAAAAGTTTTACAAAAGCATTTGAGTTGTTTTTTGGGTCACCTGAAGACACGACTATCTTAGCATTATTACCAAATTATTTAGAGCGAAATGGTTCCTCATTAATTTATATGGTTGATGCGCTTATACAACAAAGTAAAAACAGTAATAGTGGGTTTTACTTGAATGATATTTCTTCACTAATTAAAAAGCTAGAACACCTGGAGAAAACCAATCAAAAAACAATATTGCTTGGAGTTTCTTATGCCTTATTAGATCTAATTGAAACGAAACAATTTCAATTAAAAAATACCATAATCATGGAAACTGGAGGAATGAAAGGTCGCCGGAAAGAAATGGTAAAAGAAGAGCTTCATGAAGTATTAAAAAAAGGATTTGGAGTTGCTTCTATTTATAGTGAATACGGTATGACCGAATTATTATCGCAAGCCTATTCTAAAGGAAACGGAATTTTTAATTGCCCTCCTTGGATGAAAATCCTCACTAGAGACCCAGAGGATGCTCAAACTTTAGTGGTTAATAAAACTGGTGGTATCAATGTCATTGATCTTGCTAACATTAATTCATGTTCTTTTATTGCCACTCAAGATTTAGGAAAAGTAAAAGAGGATGGTAGTTTTGAGATTTTAGGTAGATTTGATGATAGTGATATTCGTGGATGTAATTTAATGGTATTATAATGACTCCAACTAATAAAAATAATGGCTGCCTTTGGTTTTTTGTTTTAGGCTTACTATCTCTTTTTAGTTTTGTATTATTACTTGCACTTTCACCACTTTCGACAAACTTAGCTTTAATAATCGCCATTGCAGGATCTGTATTTTTCTTAAATTTAATACTTGGAAAACCTTCAACAAAACAATTAATACGATCTGGTATTAGTATTTATTTACTCTTATTTGGACTAAAATTTATAGCCGTTTTTTTTATAAACACGTTAAATGAAAATAAGAATAGTGATTTTAAAAAGGATGAAAAATCAAATAAAACCATCGTAATCAAAGAAAGTGATACTACCGTTTTATATAGTAGCAATCGAAATTGGACAGACAATTATGGTAATAATTTTAATGGCACTTTAAGTGTAAGAGAAGTTGATTATCAACGATTAAAAAATCATATAAATAACTTTAAAGCTCCTATTAACAAACACTTTTGGGGAAGTCTTTATCAATATCTAGAACAAAAAGATGCACCGAGTTTAGATCTGGTGATGCAGACCTTTACACAAATTAATAAGGAAAAGAAATTAAATAAAATGGAGTTTGCCGAAATGATAGTAAGCTGCATTCAAGACATTCCTTACTCCTTTGTATTGCAAGGTGAATGTCCCATAGATAATTACGATGACAGCAATCGGAGGATTTTAGAAAAATGCCCTGAATGTTGTATTGGCAATATTGCTTATGGAATTCAGAATCCAGTTTCATTTTTAAAAAATTTAAAAGGTGATTGCGATACTCGAACGGTTTTAATATATAGTATTTTAAAACATTTTAAATACGATGTAGCCATTGTAAATAGTGATTTCTATCGCCATTCTATTATTGGGATTAACCTTCCAGCAAGTGGCGACTATAAAGTCTTTAAAGGTAAAAAATACGTCCTTTGGGAAACTACTGCTAAATATTACAAAGCTGGAGAACTTCCTATAAATTTTAATAATATTACGCATTGGAATGTAGTACTAACAAGTAAATAATAAGATTATGAACACTCAACTTTTCACCTTATCAATTATTGAACTTATAATGTCAATAATAGTTTCTGTAGGCATCATTTTAGTAACTTATAAAATGCTAAAATGGATGTTTTTTAGAGATTGTGATTTACGCGGAGATAATCTTGCATTTACAGTTTTTACCTCTGGAATTATCCTTTCAATAGGAATTATACTAAGTGAAATCCTACCATCAATCACTAATGTCATTCGGCTTTCAACAACACAAGCAGAAACAACCGAAATCTCAACCATTATTCTTTACTCTGGTTTGTATTTATTAATAGGATTTATGATTGCTGTCATCATTAACCTTTCGGTTTTTTTATCGTTCTCTGTATTAACTAGAGGAGTACACGAGTTTAAAGAAATTCAAAACAATAATGTATCGGTGGCTATTTTAGTGGTTGCTATTTTAATAAGCATCACCATTATATCAAAAGACAGTATCGCACTCTTGATTAGCTCTTTAATTCCTTATCCAGAAGTTTCAAATTTTTTATAAATTAATGTAAGTAACCTTCTTTATTTACGACTTTCTTAAAGAATTGATAATTACATATATGAAATATTTTATTACACTTTTTTCTGTTTTAGTTTTTAATTCGTTACTAGCTCAAGACAATTACAATCTTAAAAATGGTTTTATAGCTGAAGGATATGATGTGGTTGCCTATTTTAGTAATGAAGCAATTAAAGGTGAAGATAATTTTGTAAGTGAACACAACCAAGTGAATTACAAATTTTCAACTGCTGAAAATTTAAAAATATTTAATAGTAATCCTGAAAAGTACGTGCCTCAATATGGTGGTTATTGTGCCTATGCAGTGGCTATAAAAGGAGAAAAAATAGGGGTTAACCCTAAAACATTTCAGATTATAGATGATAAATTATATTTGTTTTATAATAAATGGGGCGTTAATACCTTAGAAAACTGGAATGACGAAGGGGTTGAAAAACTTCAAGTACAAGCAAATGAAAACTGGGAAAAAATAGTAAAAAAGAAAAGTTAGTTTTTAGTATCTATTAATAAGATACTTACAAATTTTGGTTGGTTAGTTAGTTAATCCCGATTTTTCGGGAGGAAATATTCTCCAAATCGT
>TARA_R110000787_G_scaffold12074_48_pt1 | contig 11453 bp, 9 predicted proteins | sample TARA_R110000787 | Tara Oceans TARA_R110000787 (sample SAMEA4397920) | marine metagenome | biome: Polar Biome; feature: [DCM] deep chlorophyll maximum layer (ENVO:01000326); material: water (ENVO:00002006), including particulate matter (ENVO:01000060) such as... | depth 35 m
GTTCAAGCAAGCCCAGCGACAGGCCTGGGCCTCGTTCTCTCCCTTGGCAACATTCACCACGCCCTGCGCCGCAAGCTTGGTCGCATTCGCCGGGGTTAATGCCAGTCACAAGGTCCTGGATGTGGCCTGCGGTACCGGTGTTGTAGCGGTCACGGCCGCTCGGCTCGGAGCAAACGTCTGTGGCCTGGACCTTTCTCCTGTCCTGCTTGAAGACGCAGTGAAACATGCGAAAGTCCTGGATCTGGACATCGACTTCAGCGAAGGCGATGCAGAGCAACTGCCCTACCCCGACGCGCATTTCGATGTTGTGCTCAGTCAGTTCGGTCACATGTTTGCGCCGCGCCCACCGATGGCCGTCAGCGAAATGCTGCGCGTCCTCAAGCCCGGCGGCCGCATCGCGTTTTCAACCTGGCCACCAGAACTGATGATTGGCCTGATGTTTTCGCTCACCGCCGAGTATCTGCCCGCTCCGGAAGGCGCAGCGCCACCTCCCGCCTGGGGCGACCCCAACATCGTTCGCCAACGACTTGGAGATTCGGTCACTGATCTGGAGTTCCAATATGGCGAAATGACCATTCCCGCCCTCAGCCCGCAGCATTACCGCAATGGCATGGAGAATGGGGCCGGCCCTGTTCTCAAGGTCGCACAGGCACTTCAGGACAAGCCAGAGGAACTCGCAAGGTTTCGCCAACGACTTGATGCCATCGTCGGCAGGTTCTTCTCCGGCAATCTGATTCGGCAGACCTTTCTGATGTCGCGGGCAGTTCGTAGAGCCTGATGGCTCCGCCGCACTTGCGGCGCGAAGGGCTACTTCTTGAAGAGTTGCCCCGCGACGTCTGTAAAGCCCTTGAATTCCAGTGCATTGCCCGAGGGATCGTGGAGAAAGAAAGTACCCTGTTCCCCCGGCTCTCCCCTGAAACGGATGTGAGGGGCAATGACAAATGTCTGCCCGCGTTTTGTCAGCCTTTGCGCTAGGGCGCGCCATTCAGACAGATTCAGTACCACGCCGAAGTGCGGCACGGGCACCGTCTCGCCATCCACTGGGTTGGAGCCGGCAACTGCAGGCGCGCCCGAATCCACTTCGTGAATCACCAACTGATGTCCGAAGAAGTTGAAATCAACCCAGCGCTCACTGCTGCGCCCTTCAGCGCAGCCCAGCGCCTCCCGATAGAACAGCCGTGCCTCGGCAAGATTTTGTACCGGAATAGCCAAGTGAAACGGTGAGAGCATTGAAGGGGACATTTGGCGAAGAGGCTCCTGTTCATCATCCGCAGCGTAGCCAATGATAAGCGCCTGCAGCACAGTGATGTCGGGGCAGGCAGGCAAAGCGTTGTGAGAGATAATCATGCACCGTAAGCTGCATTCGCTGCAGATCCTGCGAGAAGACACCAGACAGATGAAGCCCGAATCAACCGAACCCGCAGTTCCGCCGAAACGCCTCAACTCTTTTCAGATTCTGGGCGCCGTTCTTTCCGGCGCCAGCGGCGTACGCGGTGTCAGCAAGCGTGACGTCAAGGTCAGCAATGCCAGTACCGGTGCGATTCTGGGCGCCATCCTGATTTTCTGCGCCTTCCTTGGGCTCGGGCTTTATCTGTTCGTGAACGCGGTTCAGAACACCTTGTCCAATTAGGGCCTGGATCCAACGCCAGACAATCCGCTAACTAGAGCAAGCTCTGTGCTCACTGCCCTGTGAAGACCGCTGCACGCCGCTCGACAAAGGAGCGAACACCTTCCTTGGCGTCGTCACTGGCCATGACCGCACTCATGTCATCAAAGATGTGCCGAGCCGCCTCGGCTTCGCCTTTCAGATGCGCGAGACGAGATGACTTGAGAATGGCCTGCACCCCAAGCGGCGCCGCTGCTGCAATCTGCTCCGCAATGTTGCGTGCCGCTTGCTCCTGTTCTCCGGCGGGGACCACCTCCTGTACCAAGCCAGTACGCAAGGCTTCTGCGGCGTCCCAGGGTGCTCCGCTCAGCAGGTATCGCTGGGCGTTGGCCCAACCCATCTGCTCAGGCAATCGCAACGTTGCACCGCCACAAGGATAGATGCCGCGCTTGACTTCAAGCATGGCAAAGCGTGTGTCGTCTGCTGCAACACGCACATCCGTGTTGAGCATCATTTCAACACCCCATGTATAGCAATAACCCTGTGTGGCCATCACCAGCGGCTTGCGGCAACGCGGACCCGACAGCGCAAAAATATCGATGCCATCCGCAGGCAAGGGAAACGCTCCGCCATCGGCAAAAATAGGCGCCCACAAATCCAGTTCGATACCAGCCGTGAAATGTTTGCCCTGCGCAATGATCAATCCCACACGCAAGGACGGGTCGCGGTCGAGCATGCCAAGCGCCAGACACAGGTCACGATACATGTCGGGAGACAGGGCATTGAGCTTGTCCTGTCGCTCAACGCGAATTTCAAGAATGCCGTTGGTTGAAAGCGTGCGAATGTAAGACATATGGGTTCCGGAAAAGATAGAGACTGAAGTGAATGTAAGTCTTCTTCTGCATCAGAACAGGATTTTCGCGTTTGCTTGCCAGCCATGCGTCATGGCATGCCAAGGCTAAGCAAGCACGGGGACATCCCCAGTGACAAAGGGGCGCATCTGAACCGCATTTGATCTGGCCAGGGTGCCACGCAACACCTCGCGGGCTACAATTCGCTGATGACATCTCAAAAAGACATTCACGAATCCTTCTGCAACACCTACGCTGACGCGGTGGTGCGCTTCATTGTCACCGGTGTCAATGAAGACGTTTCATTTGATGCAGAGCAGCAGAAATTTGTTTCCAAAGCAGTTGAAGACGATACCCCGCCATCGTACTGCGATTGGTGGGTGGGCAAGGACTGGACCTCTTTCGTTGGCCCGCTGGCCTGCCCTACCGATCTTGCGCATCCGAAGTTCTCGGAAGAGCCTCTGAAAGAAGCCATTGTCCACGCGCTGAAAAAATCCAAGACCGGCAAGCGCATGAGCCAGATTCTCGCGGATCAGGATTAGGCTTTTCGCTTCTCCTGCACAGCCCTGACGAGCAGGGTATCTGGCGCCCAAACGCGTGCTGGTAACGCAATAACAAACCGACACTCGCTGCAGCAAACTTCAAAGTGCGCTGCTGAATGACGCCATGTCAGATCCGCGCCAGCCGGCGGTGGGAACGTGGCATGACGTCGATTTTGCGCAATGCTTCCATGTGAAAGACCCGTCATGGCGAGAGTGCGAGACCGCTTGTTTCATTCGACAGGTCATATTCCAGAGCGATGGCCTGACCAGTCATCCGCTATGTGATGAGGTGAACCGGCAGTCGAGTCAGCGTCGGCCAGAATGCGCCACACGGCGGCTGCAGCTCCGGCGCGGAATCAGCCTAAACAGCGGCCCATCCATGGCCTGAGGACCGTTCTCGGGCCATTTTGAATACTGTATATTTATACAGTTATGATTCCGGCCGATTCAATACCCCCCGCCTGCGTCGAGCATCCGGCTGTCACCAGGCCAGATGGCGCTTACGCTGAGCTGCACTGCCTGTCGTGTTTCTCGTTCCAGCGCGCGGCATCGCACGCTGAAGATTTGTTTGAACAGGCCAAAGTCCTGGGCTATTCCGCTCTGGCCATCACGGACCAATGTTCACTGGCAGGCATGGTGCGCGCACTGGAAGCCTCTGAGAAAAGTGGCGTCAAGCTGATTGTTGGTAGCGAGTTCCAGATTGAAGATGGCCCCAAGCTGGTGCTGCTGGTCACCGATAAACAGGCTTATGAAGCCTTGTCCGGCCTGATTACGCATGCACGACGGCGCAGCGAGAAAGGCGAATACCAACTGCTGCGCAAGGATTTCTCGCACATCAGGCAGACCGGACTGGCCATCTGGATTCCCGATGACAAGATCAATGCGGAGCATGCCGCATGGGTGCGCGACAACTTTCAGGGCCGCGCGTGGATCGGTGTCGAGCTGCATCGCGGCAGCGGCGATGCCCGGCGCCTGAAGCAACTTGAGCGTTATGCAAAAAGATTCAAGCTGCCACTGCTGGCTTGTGGTGATGTGCGCTACCACGTCCGTGAGCAACGCGACCTGCACGATGTGATGACGTCCATCCGGCACGGCCTTCCGGTGTCAGATTGTGGATACCACTTGCTGCCCAATGGCGAGTATCACCTGCGCGCTCGGGAAGAACTGCAGGAGCTGTATCCACAGGCGCTTCTGGACGAAACCGTGCATGTCGCACAGCGTTGCCACTTTTCCATGCGCGAAGTTCAGTACGAATATCCGCGCGAACTGACACGCCCCGACCACACGCCGTCGAGCTGGCTACGCAAACTCACCGAGGACGGCATGCGCCGGCGCTGGCCCCAGGGCCCTGAAACCGCAGTTGTGCAGCAGATCGAGAAGGAACTGAAGCTGATCGGCGAGATGAAAGTGGAAGCGTTCTTTCTCACCGTGTGGGACATCGTGCGTGAAGCGCGTGCACGCGGCATTCTCTGCCAGGGCCGTGGCAGCGCTGCAAATTCTGCTGTCTGCTATGCGCTTAACATCACGGAGGTGCCGCCGGAGAAAGGCAATCTGCTGTTTGAACGCTTCATTTCAAAGGAGCGCAACGAGCCGCCGGACATTGATGTGGACTTTGAACATCAGCGGCGCGAAGAAATCATCCAGTACGTGTTCAACAAGTACGGACGTGGTCGCGCTGCGATTGCCGCTACCGTAATCCACTACCGCCGCAAGATGGCAATTCGCGACGTGGGCAAGGCGCTCGGCGCCGCGCCGGACCAGATCGATGCCTTCGCCGGATCTCTGGCCTGGTGGGACAAGGGCGAAGCATTGCCAGACCGCCTCAAAGAAGTGGGACTAAGCCCCGATGCGCCGCTGACCCGGAAGTGGCTGGAACTGGTGCCCCGGCTGGTGGGGATGCCGCGCCATCTGTCGCAGCACGTTGGCGGCTTCATTATTTCGGATGCGCCGGTATCCAGACTGGTGCCGATCGAGAACGCTGCAATGAAGGACCGCACCATCATCCAGTGGGACAAGGACGACCTGGAAACACTGGGGCTTCTCAAGGTGGATGTGCTGGCGCTGGGCATGCTCAGCGCACTGCGGCGATCACTGCGCATGGTCGAGACGCTGCGCGGCGCGGCGTTTGGCCTGAAGGATATTCCGCAAGAAGATGACGCCACCTACGACATGATCTGTGAAGGCAGAACCGTGGGGGTCTTCCAGATTGAATCACGCGCACAGATGTCGATGCTGCCGCGCCTGAAACCACGCTGTTTTTACGATCTGGTGATTGAGGTGGCCATTGTCCGTCCCGGGCCGATTCAGGGCGGCATGGTGCATCCCTACCTGAAGCGCAGACAAGCGCTGGCCAAAAACCCGGACACCACCATCGAGATTCCCGATCGTTTGCGAAAAGCGCTGGGTCGCACCCTGGGCGTTCCGCTGTTTCAGGAACAGGTGATGCAGATCGCAATCGATGGCGCTGACTTTTCAGCAGGTGAGGCAGATCAGGTGCGTCGCTCCATGGCCGCGTGGAAGCGTCACGGCGGCCTCACCCACTTTCGCGAAAAACTGCTCAGCGGGATGGCGAAGAATGGTTTTGATGATGACTTTGCCGAAAGCATCTACCAGATGGTGCTCGGCTTCGGCTCCTATGGTTTTCCGGAATCACATGCCGCGAGTTTCGCCCTGCTGGCGTATGCCTCGGCGTGGATGAAACGCCATGAACCCGCGGCATTCACCGCCGGCCTGCTCAATTCACAACCGATGGGCTTTTACGGGCCGGCGCAACTGGTGACCGAAGCCAGACGTCAGGGCGTCACGGTGCTGCCTGCAGACGTGAGCCAGAGCGATTGGGATTGCACGCTTGAGCCGTCCGCAAAGATGGATATGGGCGCACAGCCTGCGTTGCGACTCGGCCTGCGGATGGTCAACGGGCTTTCACAGGACACCGCGCGACGCATCGAGCATGCGCGGGCACAGGCAGCGCTGACAGACCTGGAGGATCTGGTTCATCGTGCGCAACTGGACGCGCGTGATCGCAATGTACTGGCTGATGCGGATGCCCTGCGCTCGCTCAGTGGCCATCGCCATCGTGCCCGCTGGGCCGCACTGGGCAGCGAACGGCTTCCGGGCATGCTGGCGGGGCACGCGGCCAAGGAACCTCAACTCAAGTTGATCCCCGCACCGGAGGAAGGGCAGGACATTCTTGACGATTACGCCGCCACTGGCCTGAGCCTGCGCCGGCACCCGGTTGCCCTGCTGCGTAAACGGCTGGACAAGCTCAAAATCAAACGCGCCTCGGATATCGAACAACTTCCCGGCGGCAGGCGCGTGAGAATCTGCGGTCTGGTGATCAACCGTCAGCGGCCACAGACGGCCAACGGCACGGTATTCATGACGCTGGAGGATGAAACCGGCTCGCATAATCTCATTGTCTGGAAAGACGTGATGGATGCCCATCGGCTTGCCGCTCTGCGCGCTCGCTTCCTGATCGTCAGCGGCGAATTGCAGAAATCCCAGGGCGTGACGCATATCGTGGCGCAAAAGTTTTTTGACGCCAGTGACTGGGTCGGCAGCCTGGCAACGCGCTCGCGTGACTTCCACTGATGCTTTTCACTGAGGCTCCGCCCTGATTCGCTCGAACAGGCAAACACGTAAAGTTTTCACCCGGCCACGGCCATGCCACCATGAAATGTGCCGCGAACATTTCATCACGCTTCTTTCTGGACAGGTTTGTTGCTGATGGCAGCAAGCAGCAGCGCGCATGCACTGTCATTCACTCTGCAGGCTGGCTCCATTACGCATCCTGATCTGCCGGCAGACATCAGGAATGTCCGGGTCCACTGCAGCACGCAAGCAGCGCAGGACAAGATTTCCTGCAGCAATGGACACCTTGAAACGACATGGGAGCAACAAAAGCTCGCTGCGGACTTCAAGGCCGAGCTCCACGCTGACGGCCAGTGGTCGGCGCAAGGCAGTACCGGCCTTGATGCCCTGAGCTGGAGCGATGCCAGTGGCCGCTACGCCACGGATAAGCTGCAGGCCCGCATCCGTTTCAGGATCACGCAGCAGGACGAGAGCCTGCTCGCTTCCGTTCAGGCACAGGCGCCGAGCGGACAGGCCTATGTGGAACCGGTGTTCGTGGACTTTGCACTGGCGCCGGCACAGCTCCGGGCCGATCTGCATTACCAGCCCAGCAGCGGACATCTCACGGTGACGCATTTCGATTTCGAACAGACCGGCGTCCTGCAAGCCAGCGGCAAACTCCAGGGCCGCTCCATCTCTAGCGTTAATGCCAGCATCCAGATTCAGGAGATGCGTCTGGGAGCGGCCTTCGACACGTTTGTACAACCGTTCATGATCGGCACGCAGCTAGAACACCTGAAACTCTCGGGACAGGCATCGGCCAGCTTCGAAATTCAGCAAGGTCTGCCCACCGCAGTGGACATCGAGTTATTGCCCACGCGCATCAGCTCCAAGCCAGCCGACGCAGAGGTGGAAGGCTTGCGCGGCGAGCTGCACTGGCGAGCGAACACACCATCCGATGCATCGAGCATGCAGTGGGATGCATCGCGAATCTCCAAACTGAAGATGGCGGGCGCGGATGCTCAGTTTCAAGTGTGGTCACGCAATCTGAAGCTGCTTGCCCCGCTGCGCATACCCGTCGCGGGTGGCGCCATTTCCGTACGCAGGTTCTCGGCTGGCAACATTGCACAGGAGGGCATGAGCGCCAGTCTGGATGCGCAGATTGAACCCATTGATCTTGCCCAGCTTTGCCGTGCGCTGGGCTGGCCGGAGTTCAGTGGCAGCTTGTCGGGCTCCCTGCCCGGCCTGTCCTTGCAGGACCGGGAACTCAAGCTCGACGGCGTCCTGACTGCAAATGCATTCGACGGTCACGCCTCGGTGGATCGCCTGCGCGTGCTCGATCCCTTTGGGCGCGTTCCCAGAATTTCCTCCAATATTCATCTGCGCGATCTGGATCTCGCTGCGCTGACCGGCGCGTTTTCTTTCGGCCGTATTGAAGGGCGCCTGGATGCCGACATAGAAGACCTGCGCCTGCTGAAATGGCGGCCTGTGGCCTTTCGCGCACGGATCATGACGCCGCCCGATGACCGCTCCAGGCATCGTATTTCGCAACGCGCCATCGACAACATTTCCTCCATCGGTGGCGGCCCGACCGGAATCCTGTCGCGTGGCTTTCTGCGCTTCTTTGATGACTTTGCCTACGATCGCATCGGCTGGAGTTGCGTGCTCAACAATGGCGTCTGCCGCATGGGCGGCATCGAACCCACGGCCGATGGCGGCTACGTGTTGGTCAAGGGCCGGTTGCTTCCGCGTATTGATGTTGTGGGCTATAGCCGCAACGTGGACTGGAACACCTTTGTCAGCCAGCTCTCGAGCATCCGCGAAGGCGGGCCGCCAGAACTGAGATAAACGCGCTTGTTCAGGATTTCTTGCGGAGCAGTTTGAACAACAGGCCCGCCAGCGCTAATACGCCGATGATGATGAACTTCTTGCCGGCAATCAGCACCGCCGCAAGCTTGGCGAACAAGCCTGACTTCGCCGCCAGCCCGCCTGCAACGAGCGCCGCCAGCCCATAGCCCGCGACCTTGTCGGTGTCCTTGTTGAAGTCGGCATAACGATGACCCTCGACAAAATCCGTCATCGCCATGACGTCCTTCATGTCATGGCGGATTTGCGACAGCTGGTTCATCCCCGCCACCGCGTTCAGCTCCAGAACGCCTTCACGACCGAGCACGCGGACAAAATAATTCAGGGTGTTGTCGGGCGTGTTCTCGAACGACAGATTCTTGGCCCAGAACATTTTGTGGCCAAGTGCGTCGTAATGAGGCGGCTCGGCCCACCCCACCAGTTGGACGGTTTCGTAACCCTGCGCTTTTCGTTGCTCGTTCTCTGCTTCTGCAAGCGCTTTCATGGACTGCAGGAGTTCGTCGTAGTCCACGCTACCAGCATCTTCATCGGAGACATGACCGTCATCGACATAGCCAATGATCACGCCCCAGCCAAACTCATCCAGCGGGCTGGTTTGAGCAGGCAGCACCATACCCAGAACCCCTTCTGCCGAACCCGGCGGGTTTCCCCAGGCGTCTTCCAGCAGACGCCGCGTATTTTCAGGATTGAGATAGTGAAATTTTTCGCTGAGATCGAGGGTTGCAATGCCGCCTGGTAGCGTGATCAGGCCAGATTGCGGATTCAGCGAGGCGAGAAAGGCTTCGATCAGCGCAGCTTCGTCGGCCTGTTCTGATGCTTCGGGCACGGCCTGCGCCAAAGTGGAACAGCTCAGGCCCAAAACAGCAGCGGCGCACAGGGCTCGGAAAATTCTCACCAAGATCTCCTCGGACAGTGCGCCCTCGAAAGACGCCAATATTTCCATCGCATTATAGGCAGCGGCGGGCCATGCAATCGGCCACTGTCCTGGCCACGACCCAGCGCAGATGCATTGCGGGCTTGACCCCAGTCCTGTCGCTGCTCGATGCGAGCTAGAATCAGCGCATGTCCAATACTCTGACCCAAGGCGTTCGCGTCATCGCCCAGCCACGGTACGTGGTAGAGCAATCCGATGCGGAGAACGGCCAGTATTTTTTCTCCTACCACATCACCGTGCGGAACGAGGGAGACGCCGCCGTCAAGCTGGTCTCACGCCATTGGGTCATCACCAATGGTGAAGGCACAACCGAGGATGTGCGCGGCCCCGGCGTCGTGGGGCATCAGCCGGAACTGTCTCCCGGCGAATCCTTTGAGTACACCAGCGCCTGCCCGCTCAATACGCCCGTGGGCACCATGCACGGCGAATTCAACATGGTGCATATGGCCAGCGGCGAAAAATTTGATGCCGTCATCGCGCCTTTCAGACTGGCAGTTCCCACCGTCCTGAACTGAGTTCCGCAGTTGCGGGCACAAGCCTGCATCCGCGACCCGACGTTCCCCACCCCGATCACATTGTTGCCGCCCAGCATCGTTTCATTAAACTTTGACGTTGTTTATTAAACGTCGTTTAATTAACTCATGCCACGACCCCAGCTCTCCGATGATGAACTGCTCCAGATGCGCCGGCGCATGGCCCGTGCAGGCCTGGACATGGTGCGCAAACAGGGAGAGGACAAGGTCAGCTTCCGCAGCCTGGCTGCGGCGCTGGGCATCAGCCATACACTTCCCTATCGGTATTTTGAAAACAAAGAAGCGCTGCTTGCGGCCATCCGCTGCGAATCTCTACGCGCCTTTGACCAGCACATCCGGTCCCGCATCGACCCGGCGACTGCCTATTCGCGCCTGGAGTCACTGTTCATTGCCTATATCGATTTTGCACGCAGCTACCCGGCAGACTACCAACTGCTCTTCTCTGGCAATCAGCCACCACCCAACACCTATCCTGATCTGCTAGCTGCGCGGCGTGACTTTTTCGACTTCAGCCTGGACATCGTCCAGGCCTGCATCGATGAAGGCCTTATTACTGGCGAGGCACGCGAGGTTGCCCATGCCTACTGGGTTTCCCTGCACGGCATGATGACCCTGCACGCAGCCAATCAACTGGTGCATGGCAAGACCCTCGAACAACTGGCTCCCGGCATGCTGCAGCGCCTGATGGGCACTGTGAGCAAACCTCGAATTCGCAAGAAGCCCACCGGGAAAGGCCGCTTGGAAACACGCTCGTCCGTACGCCGAAAAGGAGCTCAGGCATGAGTCGCAATCCAGTCACGCTGGATCATCTGGACGCTGGCGAGAAAGCTCGCTTCCGGTCGCTGACCCAGGCGCCGAGGCTGGCCTGGCCGACCACCATCATGTGGATACTGCTGGTGGCGAGCTATCTGGCGAGTTACTGGTTCTGCGGAACCGGCCGCGTCCCGCTGTGGATCGGCACCATCACCAACACCGTGGTTGGCTACATGGCCTTCAGTGTCGCACACGATGCCATTCACCGTTCCATTTCTTCCAATGCGCGACTCAATGATGCAATTGGCCAGATCGGCATCCTGATGGTTGAACCCTTCGTGGACATCCGGCTGTTTCGCTGGGCACACATTCTTCACCACCGGTTCACCAGCGCAGAGAAAGATCCGGACGTGATGTTTCGCGGTGCCTGGTGGAGCTTGCCGATTCGCTGGATGCTGATCGACTTCGCCTACTTCGTGCACGCCCTGAACAGCGGCGATCGTGTGTCAGCGCCCTACTTCCGCAGCTCGCTTCGCCTCGCCGCTGCAACGATTGTATTGATCGCCGCGCTGATCTGGGCAGGTTATGGCATGGAAGTGCTGATGCTGTGGTTTGTACCGTCTCGCCTGATCCTGCTGATTCTGGGCTTCAGTTTTTTCTGGCTGCCGCACGTGCCGCACGATGTGACGCAGGAAGAAAACTTCACTCGCGCAACGACCGTCCGCAAAGGTCACGAATGGTTGCTGGGGCCGCTACTGCAATACCAGCACTACCACCTGATTCATCACATGTACCCGA
>TARA_R110000787_G_scaffold114837_4_pt1 | contig 11448 bp, 15 predicted proteins | sample TARA_R110000787 | Tara Oceans TARA_R110000787 (sample SAMEA4397920) | marine metagenome | biome: Polar Biome; feature: [DCM] deep chlorophyll maximum layer (ENVO:01000326); material: water (ENVO:00002006), including particulate matter (ENVO:01000060) such as... | depth 35 m
CCAGCAACGCCAGCCTCGCGCCGATCATCGACTTGGTGGAGCCACCCTTGCCGTAGAACATCGTGCTGACGCCAGACCGAAGGTATGGACTGCAGAGGAACCCGGACTCACGGGGCGGTAGTTGAAGGCCGTTGCCTATGGTGTGAACCGGCTCCCCTTGCCAGTATGTGTCTTGCACCAACGAACACATTTGCTCAACGATCTGCCCCCATGTGTAACCGGGCAGATTGTCGTCAGGAATCTTCTCTTGCAACTCTTTAATTAGCTGACGGCGGGTCACCGTGCTGCTCATGTTCTGGTCAACCCCGGACACGATGCGCCGCCTGTCGATGATGTCGGAACCCTCCGCCCCGTGGCGCATGGTCAGCCGACCCTTGAGGTGCCCGTCCCTCGTTTCCCGTAGGCGCATGACTTCAGCGGTTACCCCCTGTGGCCATGTCACGATATAAACGCCGCCCCTATGGTCAACTGAGGGGCCAAGAACAGCATCCTCCCGGTCTTGGTCGAAGGGGTTATCAGTCAATGTAACCCTCCCCGCCTGCCTGCCTGCGCCGTGGCTGCGTGAAGGGTTGTGGCACCGGGGGCCGCACGGGGTTGTTGAGCCTGCCGGTCAAGCGGTCGGTCGCCGCCTTCAGTTCCTCAACGGTGTCGTTGAGATCGTCTAGCGTCAGCGGGGTGATGCTACGCTCAGAAACCGTCCCGAAGTGTGCCCGCCATCGAGCAGGGGACATCACTCGCCTTTTCTGGTATGGGGGACACGGGCCAAGACGTTCGTTGAGATCGTCCCGTACTGCCTGCACCCTTGCCCGGTACTTGTCAATTCCTTCTAATCGAGGGCCGTGTTGTAGCCCTGTATCTGTTGGCTGTTGTCCAGCCATCGCGCACCTCCTAGAATTTTGTCGTAACCGTACACCACTATGTTGTCGGCGTGAATAACTTTTTTGACCTCAATGCCCAAAACGCCCGGAGCGCCCCAGTGAAGCCGGGGAAGGCTGCCTCAACATTGACTTCGTTGTGCGCCCAAAACTCCTTTCCCGCTTCGGGTCCGAGCGATATAATCACCGCCTTGCACGGTTCCCCAGTCATCTCCGCGATGGCCTTCGCATACGCGGACGCCTGCACCGCCATGTCGGGATAGAGTCCCTTGCCGGTCTTCCAGTCCCCGACGTAAAGAACCCCGTTCAAACGGAACACCACGTCAGCACGCCCGGCATATCCGTACTGGTCGGAGTACACCACCGTCTCTGTCGCCACGACCTCCGGCTTGAACCGAGTCTGCCAAGACTTGAAGCCTTCAATGTAGGGTGATAAATCATCGTCGTGAAGCGGCTCAGCGTCCCCTAACAACGATTCAATTACCTCATGGGCACGGGTGCCCCGGTCGGCGGATTTCATGGCGTAGTTTTTGGCCGCGTGCTTGGTCCGGTCGAGAATCAAATTCAACGACGTGGGGGTCAACACCCGGCCATGCTCAGCGTAGACACCGAACTCTGCGGCGTTCGCTTCTCGAATCATCTTTGAAGTCCAAGGCAGCAGGAAGCCTTTTTCCAATGAGCCGGTCACCATCGTCACAGACGGGTACGGCTCCCCATCCACTCCGGTGATCTGATACCACCGTGCCCTCCCCCTGCCGGAAGGCGCGGTCACATGCCGCGCCTCCCTTCCGTTGAGGGTGTGCTGTAGTTCGCCCTTCTGTTTGGCTACCACGGCAAATCCTCAATCGCATCACCCTTGCCAGTGTTGGCGGGCGGGGATGTGAGCGTGCCGTCAACCAGATTCCAAGCGTCCTCATAGGTCCGGGCGTCGTCGCCGTTGACCCATACCTTCGCGCTACCGTGCAGGACGCTGGCGATGTCGTCCCTCCCATACCCGGTGTCTACGCAGTTCTGGATGAACTGATCTTCCGTGAGGTACGGGGCGTTCTCATTGCCGGATGCGTTGCCCTGCGGGGCCGCCACGGGCTTTGAGACGGGCGCGGGGGCTGGTGCGGGGGACGCCGCTGCCAGTCCGGTGTAAACGTCCAGCACATACTTCACAAAAGTCGGCGCGTCCGGTAGCTGTCCACCGCTCTGTGCAACACCCGCGAACATCGTCGCCACCGCTGACTTGATGTTGGACAACTCAATGGACCGCTGAGTCGTCGGGTCTTCCGCCTGCCGGGTGCCGCCGTCACCGGAGCCTGCTGCCGCTGGTGCCGCATCCCAATCCACAACTTTCCAGTTGTAGCGCCAGTCAGCCTCACCGGGTTCGTCGGTCCACATCTCCCCGCGTTCCACTTCCACCCACCGGGTGCCGGTGAAGTTCAACTCCATCGTCCCGACCGGAGCGTGGAACCTCGTCTGCCGGGGGTTCCCGTTGTTGTCGGTCTTGCCTTTCTGCCAAGGCGTCTGCGCCATGACCTTGAGGTATTCACCCCCACGTTCCGATGCCGCCGCCTCGACGGCGACCACTTTGATCTGCACCACTTTGTTCAACGCGCACCTCCCGGTGAGTCTTCGTGCTTCTCCAAGCACTCCAAGGCAAACCCCACCACAGGGACGGGCGTAACGGTGCCAGTGTGCCACCGGCTGACGGTCGTGAAATGGACCCCCAAACGGTCGGCTATGGCCTGCTGCGTCCAACCTCTGCGGCGTAGGCGTGCCAGCCTTTCCTTGATTTCCATGTCTGCTCCTTTCGTCCTTGTAGTATATGCGCCGCGCTAAGACACGTCAACATTGGCGCCTCAGTGGCCAGTTCCCTATAAGGTGCAGAACGGGGGTTGACAGGTACTTAGCATGATGCTAACGTGTAGGTAATCCAAGTGAGGTGCGACAACATGACCAACTTCAACAACAGCAGGAAATTCGGGGTAGAGATTGAGTTCCCAACACAGGGCGCTGGCCTATACCCCACCGCAGCCGAGACTAATCGGGTAGTCAACAATCTGCTTGACGCGGGCGTTCCTGCACATTCCGCTTCCTACGGACAGCACCTTCGGACGGTTGCCCCGGTAGGTTGGGAAGTCACGATGGACGGCACCGTCGGCTTTGAGATCGTCAGCCCCCCCATTAAGGGGCAGGCCGCCAAAGAGCAGATCGAAGCTGTCTGCCGGGTACTGAATGAGATGGGCTACAAGCCTTCCCTAGCGGGCGGTCTTCATGTCCATCACGGCGCTGAGGACTTGAACGCTAAACAGTTGAAGAGCGTTGCGATGACCTACGCAAACCACCAGACCCTCATCAACCAGTTCGTTGCGAAGTCCCGGAGGACCGGGAACCAGTGGTGCAAGCTAATCAACTACACCTCAACGGCGAACTACAACGAGGCGGAACTTGACTGCGAACCCCGGAGCAACGGCTACACATCGTGGGATAAGTACCAGACGGTCAACTTGAACGCCTACGTCCTGCACGGGACCATTGAGTTCCGGCAGCATCAGGGGACGATCAACGCGGCGAAGATATGGAATTGGGTTGTCTTCACACAGATGTTCGTTGAGCGGGCCTTGAGCGCCCGCCAGATGCCTGCCCCGGTAGGCTCCAAGCCCATCACGCCGATCAAGTTCTTGACACAGGCATTGGGCGGAGCCAGCGACGACATCACCAAAGAGGCCATCCGATTCCAGCAGACCCGGAGGAACGCCTTCATCAAGGCCGCTGGTGGGGCGATGGCCAAAGAGAACGGCGTCATCATGCGCCAGCGTCGGGTGGCCGGTTCGGAAAACTACCAGAGCGTTCGGGACGGCTACCAGTCGGTACTGTAGACGGCGAAAAAATAAGGAGCGGGTGCGACAAAAATGTGCGGAATTAACGCGGTCATCATAGGCAACAAAAAGCGGAGGCCAGCCGCCTACCGGAAAATCACTGAGCGGTTCACCGACCTGATGGTGGCCACTGAGGTCCGGGGGCGGCACGCGGCGGGGGCGTTCGTGGTCAACAAGTCGGGGACGTATATGTACAAGGCTCCCGGCCCGGCGTCCACAGTAACCCGGACGGCTCAGTGGGCGGCACTGATGGAGCAGGTGGGGCGCGACACGGTGGCCATCATCGGGCATACGAGGTTCGCCACACAGGGGCGGCCAGAGGTGAACGGGAATAACCACCCGCTGAGGGACGAACACATCACGGGCGTCCACAACGGCACGATCTACAACGACCGGGAACTTGGTGAGCGGTACGGGTCAACGGCGGAAGTTGATTCCGCTGCCATCATGGCCTCACTGCGGCATCGGTCGCAGAGCGAAGTCCTGACCAAAAAGACAATCGCTGAGGCGGCGGGGGAATTGGACGGCGGCTTCGCGGTCCTAGTCTCTGACAGCCGTAAGCCAGAGGCCGTCTACTTGGCGCGGAATAGTGCGCGGCCCGCAGTCATAGCGAGGGACCGTCACAAAGACCTGCTGTGGGTAGCGTCAACGAGGGCCATCTTGATGGACGCCGGTATCCGTTGGAGGGTCACCCTGCCAATGGCCTTCACCGTTACACGGCTAACGTCAGCAGAGGCACACGGCAAACCCTTCAAGCCGACGTACATACCGGGCGGGGCCAAAACTTCGCTGAGCGCGGACCTCAGCACGGGTGCCGGGGTAACACGGGACCGTCCGCAGGTCCGGGTGTCCGGTATCACTGACTGGCTCACCGACAATCCAGAGCGGGGACCGGGGAGCGCGTGGCTACCGGGGCAGCAGGCGCGGCTCGATCAAGAGGCACGGGGCGCCGCAGACTTGGCTTTGACCTACACCGACGTCGAGGGCTTCGATGACACCTACGTTGATACTGAGCAGTATGTTGAGGACATGATGACGGACGACGAATTTGAGACGTGGGTACTAGCGAAGCGGGCAGAGCGTAAGCGGGAAGGGGTGCTGAGTTGATTCGAATACAAGACAGTTCAGGGCAGGAATACATGGCTCCGACGTGGGAAGGGGTCGTCAGACTGATGAAGCTGGACAGCCGCTCAATCAACAACGGGGAGGACATCTACATGAAGCGGGTGGCCTACCGATTCAAGCTGCTCACCGGGCGGCCCCTGTTCTACGACTCCCCGGAGGGGCTGCTGCGGGGACTGGCCAAAGAGGGGATCGTGAAGATACTGGCCGTGCCATCGGCAGAAACGGGGGTTGACAGATAGTCAGCAGGATGCTAAGGTTTTGATAATCTATGAAAGGCGTGACGCCATGAGAACCCTTACAGACCGAGTTCGCTGGCCCTACGACATCAACGATGCGGCCATCATCACAGGGGCATCTCCGCCCACCGTCCGCAGTGCGGTCAGGTCCAATCCTCAGATCGAAGTCGGGTCATCGGGGAGAAAGCAACCTTACTTCTACTTCGATGCTCTGGCACTGATCGCATTGAGCGAACACGTCAAGCCCAACCGAAAGCGCCCCGGCGTTGTCGCCCCCCTTGACGCCATGAAAGCCCTCGGCGTGGGGTACGCCGATGTCAGTGTCTACGCGAGGCTGGCGAAGGTTCCGCGATGGACGCCCAAGACTCTGCGGGAGTACCTGCGGGTCAACGGGGCACCGAGGCCGGAAGTGGCAGCGCGGTATGGGAAGCTGCCGACCGTCCAGCAGTTGCGCGACCGGGCCGCCGTCTCCGAACAGCAGGCCGAACAGACCAGTGAGGACGCTAGGGTTCAGGTCAGGGTGAGAGCCGTCGAAGAGCAGACCGCTGCCGACGATGCCAAGTTCACGGCGGCTCTGGAAGATGCGGCCAAGAGCATCTACGCGGCAGGGGACAGGGAGAAGCGCCTGCACCAGCACGTCAACATGCTCCGGTGGAAGCTGGCGCGGGCGCTGGACATCGAGGGCTTACTGCGCCGGACGGTCTGCCCCGGCGCGGAACACAACCCGGACAGGGAGACGCTGACTGAGTGGCAGCACCGCCCGCACATGTTGGTCAGCACCACAGGCATGAGGCCGGGTGGGAAAAAGCTGGCCATCCAATACACCCCGGACACGGCACGCGGCGCTCACTGGGCGGTGGACATCGGGACATCTTCCGCCGATGGAGTGACGGTCTTCAGTACCCATGACGAAGTGTTCATTGAGAACGCAGAGCCGTGGTGGGAATTTTTAACCCGGTTGACCTTCAAAGACCTACACGCCCCGGAACTGGTCGCCAATGCGGCTGAGTCCCCCGTACAGCAACGCGAAACTGAGGAAGCACCGGCAAGGCCGGTTACCCGCGCAAGAAGCCTCAAGGCGCTTGACGCCCTGCGCGGATTGCTAGGAGGAAAAGAGTGACTACAGCAACGAAGCGCAGGACATTGAGCCATGTGGTGCAGGCGGCCAAAGTGAGGGCCGACCAGCAGCAGGTGGTGGACTTCCGCAGTCCTCTCCAACGGTGGGGGTTCTTGGCGGAAGAGAGCGACGGGGGGAAGGTCACCCCGTACTTGGTGCCGCTCAAGCCCGACGGCGGGCAGGCCGTGGCATTGATGCCGGAGCGGGCCGCCCTTACGGACTACGCCTTCGGGCAGTTGGCCGACCGGGTGGGCTATTCCCGCAAACTGCTCAGCCGGTTGCCGGGGAAGAACGTGATGCTCGACCTTAACTGGCTGATGCAAAACGACGTTGAGTCTGCCCGGATGATTCGCACGGTGGCCGGGCTTGAGCCGGGCGACCGGACAATCCGGGCGGTCATGGGCAGGCGGTTCACCCCCCTCGATGACACCGACCTACTGACCCTCCTTGGAGAAGTCGTGGACGATCAGGCCACGGTTCGGTTTGAGTCTATGGGGGAACTGTCCACCCACCTCACCGTGACGTGGCCAGCCGAAACGGACATCGAGAAAGACCAAGGGTTGGAGCGCGGGCTGCACATCGCCAACAGCGAAATCGGCCAACGCTCAATCACCATCGGGGCGGTGGTCTATCGAGAGGCGTGCAAGAACGTCGTCCCCTCACTGGGAGACGGGGAGTCCCGTGGGTCCATCGTCAACGGGAACTTCTACATACGCCGGGGGCGCAGGGCGTTCAAGGGTGAGCGAAGCAATACCGCCTTCCGCTACGTCCATCAGGGCGACGGCGATATGCTCCGGGGTTTCGTGCGGGATGCGGTGGAGTCTTCGTTCTACCGCTACGAAGAGACTATTGCCCATTGGCAGGCCGGGCTTCAGGAGACGGTGGCCGACCCCATCGGTGTCATCACTGACGCCATCGAAGGCAACGGCCTCTCCCAAGAAAAACTGAGAGCCGTGCTGGACGCATGGACTGAGGAAGGCGCGGCGTCTGGTATGGGCTTCGCCCGGTCGGTCACCGGGGTGGCCAACGGCTTCACCCGCGCCGCTCAGAAATACGACGCCGAAGGCCGGTGGGAGTTGAACGCGATTGGAGGGTCGTTGCTGGCGTCGATGAAATAATTGCAAGCCCCATCAAGGGGCGATACAATACAGGCAACCCCAGTGGCGTCGCACCTTCTAGGGTTGAGACTAAGACCCCCGGCAACGGGGGTCTTTTTTTTGTTACCCGCCCAAGCGTTCCCACACAGCCCACGCCATCGCCATGATGGCCGCAGACACCCCGCCAGTGGCGGCGAGTTCTTTTTTCTTAGCCTTAGATATGCCTGCCTCAGTAAGCCCCTGAGCAATCCCTTCCTTCACGCCTTCCTTGACCGATGTGCGGACCGACTCCCGAAGAGCGCGGGTCTGGTACGACACCACTGCCAGCACAACCTCATTGGGGTCCGCGTGCTTGTCACCTTCGGTCAACACTGTGTCCTCTGCCCTTGCGAGGCGGCGTTCCCACATGCTGTCTCGCTGGCCGTTGTGAGGCACTACGCTTTCCCCTGATCTTGCACCCCCCTGCACAGGGGTCGCGCCTGAGGTTATTCCAGTTCATTGGCATGGCATTTCTCCTTCGCAGAGAAGCCTACCAATCGGTAATCACGAAACTCTTACGAGGGCAAGGTTCGCAGTTGAGCCAATGACAGTATTGGGGGGGCGACGATCTCCAAAGAGTTTGAAGTGACCGTGCCCAGCAAAGTCCCGTTCACGGTGTACACGCGGGCCGTAGCGGCGGTAAACATATCAATGTATGACCACGCAGTCCCGTAACTGTTCGTTTCCGTGCCCGTGGTCGCATAAGGAATGTCTAGCGTGTAGAGGCTGGTGCCGTCTCTGGACAGAGTGAAGTGGGCCGTGGCGGTTTGCTGCCCGGACCTCATCATAAAAGCGTGACTAACAACGATGGCCCTCTGGGTTCCTCCGGGGGTCATGGAGCCAGTCGCCACTATCGTCCCAGTAGCCACGACGATTCTAGCGCCCTGACCCATAGCAACAGTGAGCGAACCCACGGTGTGCACCGCTGGGCTATTGGTCCCCACCGCAGTCGGAGTGTGGACGTGGGTGCCGTTGGCAGCATCTAGCCCGCCAGTGCCAACGGCACGCTGTGAGGGCGTGCCAGACCCCGCCACGCCTGCCGCGAGGACGACCAGCGTGTCGTTGTGCCACTTCAGGCTGGTCCCGTTCCTCATCAACGTCCCGGCTGCGGTAGGGTCAGCGGTGCCGTCGGAGAAGACGATGGTGTTGAGCGACCCAAGGATTGAAGCGCCGTCACCTGCAGAGCCAGAATGGGCGTGCGTGCCCATCTGGTCAAAGTTGTCCTTGAGTTCTTCGTTGAAGATGGTGTCGGTAATAACCTCACCATCCGTATACGACCGAGGTACATGCCAGCCCATCAGTGAGTATGTGTCCCCGACGTTCCCCCGGTTGGAGTCCCGTCTAAGTTGAGCAACCCTGAAGTAGTCCCTCCGGGGTTGACTAGAGTTATAAGCACCGTGGTCCCGTTGTCATAGCCGAGGTGCGTGCCTATCCGGGCCAGCCCACCCGTGCCTCCAATCGGGGAACTGATGGAGTTCATCGTCACCCGCAGCAGGGGGCCAAGGTCAAGGCTCCCCGACCCCGCGCCAGACCCGTGGCCATGAGTGCCAAGCACGTCCATGTTGCCCTTGAGTTGGGCGTCCAGCAGCGTGCCGTCCACCATCTCCCCGACCGCCCACCACATCGGCTCACCCCACGCCATGAACCACGTTCTCCGCCAGCAGGCTGGCCGCTGTCTCTGTCGGCCCCCAGTTCATCACTTCAGGAATCGGACGTTGGAGCAACGCTGCCTCGATCGCTTCCCGGTCATCGGGCAGAGCGACTGCGTAAAAGTCCCCGCCGTTCGACCAGTTGGCACAGTGCCCGCAGTAGAAAACAAGGACGTCGAGATTAACAATCTGCTTCGACGGACAGGGGGCGTATGGACATTCAACCATCCAACGCCCGTGGTTGATGTGGGCAGCCACCTCTCCGGTGACCAGAGTGCCGTCCACGGGCATCATGTGACCAGAGGCATATAGCTTCTTGGCCAAGACTACCGGGTAACTTTCCTCATAGCAGTCTGAGTGCCCTTTAATTTTCCGCTCTTGTATCACCATCAATATGCCAGCCTTGTAGTGGTTCCCAGTTTGGAGATGCCTAGCACCCAATACGACGCGAATGACGCCACCGGAGACAGTTTAAGGGTTACAAGATGCTTCCGCCTCGCGGTCACAACGTCCTTCTTTCCCTCTACAAAGAAGTCCTCTTGGGCGGCCACACCAGAGCGCCCCGTGAAATTGACTGCCACTCGGTCGGAGATGTCCACGGTGTTGGCGAAGGCGAAGTGAGCGTTGTCCCGGTGCGCCGGGATGGTGACCTCCATGATCGGACGAGGAACGGCGGTCAACCCCAGTTGAAAGCGCGTCCTGTCTTCAACATCTTCAAACGAACTAGAGAACTTGGTTTGATTAACCATCGTCCTTGTGCCGTACAGGGTGCCAGCCGTAGCGTCCTCTGACTTCAATGTCACGGGGTCGTCTGCCAAGATGGGCACCCCCCGCGCTTGGAAGTGGGTCGAGTACGCCTTGGCTGTGCCGGTGTTCTGAACTTCCAACACCATCGACTCAGCGAACTTTGAGTTGGTCACCTTCATCGCGTCGGTCAACGTGGCCCCGCTGGTGGCTGTTGCAAGGAACACATAGTCGAGCGTGGCCGACGGGGTGACCCACAACTGGACCGCCTCAGCGTTCGCAGTCGAGGCGGGGTTCGGGTACTGCGCGAAGAACGTCCTCGTCTGCCCCGGATTCCAAACGGGGGACGCGGTGCCGGTCGCCCCAAGAGTCCACAGCACAGCGGTCGCTCCGGTAGCAAACCCGTAGTGAGTGCCGTGAACCTCCGTGAACACAGACTTCAGGGGGTCTTCGGGCTTCACCTCACTGGGGTACACAGTGCCCGCAGCAGCCGCATCCACAAGAGTTCCGACGGCGGTGGTGTGTGGGGCCGTCAGTCGAGTATGCCTGCCCTCAAAACGGATTTTGCCATCAGCGTCTTCAGCAACGAAGCCGATCTCAGCATCCTCAATCTGCTGAAGGGCGAACAATCCTCCCACCCTGTCGAACCGCACTCGCTTAAGAGAAGACTGCGTGGTCCCGATGTTCCGGTCGGCAGACGCCCACCCGGCAGCGTCGAGGATGGTGCCCACCAGATCGGTCACAGAGCCGTCCTGCGGGGCTAGACTGATCTGCGCGTCAATGAAGCGGGAGAACGGGCCGTGCCCGGTCAGTATGGCGGTGTTGACGCCACGCAGAGACGGGTGCGGACTGACCCCGGTGAGGTAGCCAGTCCAGCGTGGGGCAGAGAATGTGATGGGGAAGGTGTATTTGAACGCACCTGAGTCGGTGCTGACCTGTATCTTCCTGCCGGGTATGACGGTCCCGCCTGCGGTGGTGATGACGGACGTGGTGGCCGCGAAGGTGTAACGCCCGTCAGAGTTGTCCACCTCAATGCGAATCGCGCCCGCGATGGAGCGCCCTGCCAGCGGGGACGCGAAGTCCCTGCCCCGCTCAGTGGCATACCCCCGGACGTGTTGGCTTACATTCTCCGTAGTGCCGGAGAATGTGCCGTCCCCATCCCAGTCAACTTTGACCGTGTAACCGCCCTGCAAATCACCCGCCTATTTCTTTTTTGGCTATTTAACGAACCGCTTATAGAGAGCCAGTTGGTTCGGGGTCAGTTCTCCGCTCGTACTCATCAGCCGCAGGCACTTCTCGATGACTTCGAGTTCGGCCTGCTCTAGATTGATCCGCTTGATGCCCGGTGCCTCTGCCGTTGCGGGCCACCCGATGCCACCATTGTTGGTGGTGACAATGCCCAACTTGGTCATGTCCGATGCCGTTATAGATAACTTCAACTTGAGAGCGGTGCCAACATCGACGGTCAGCACATCGCCCTTGAGCCAGTTGGCCAGAATCATCTGCAACTGAAATCGCTCGACAAGGCTGAACGCCGTCCGCCCGTCTCGTTTCTGTGGCTTATCTTTCGTTGTATTGCTCATGCTCTCCTCCAGCGTGGTTAAGGGTTATCCGGTCGCGGTCAATGTCTCTATCTATTCCGGCGTCGGGTCCGGGTTGGCGTTCAAGTCGGTTGACCCAGACACCGCTGCTTTAATCA
>TARA_R110000787_G_scaffold36860_5_pt1 | contig 11430 bp, 11 predicted proteins | sample TARA_R110000787 | Tara Oceans TARA_R110000787 (sample SAMEA4397920) | marine metagenome | biome: Polar Biome; feature: [DCM] deep chlorophyll maximum layer (ENVO:01000326); material: water (ENVO:00002006), including particulate matter (ENVO:01000060) such as... | depth 35 m
CCAAAGATTTCAATGTCGGCAAGTCATTTTGTTTGCAAATGGTGCGATTTTAAAAATATCTGCCATTACGAAGATGAAGTTGCTGTGAATTGCCGGTCGTGCAAGCATTCTAAGCCAGTCGAGAATAGTCAATGGAAATGCACAATTGCTGATCAGGTAATTCCTGCTGATGTGGTAAAATTAGGTTGTGAATTACACGAGGGGGTTTAATGTTTATTGCAAGACCATATCAAATTGAAGCTGTCCAATCAATTTTTGATTACTTCGAGACAAAATCGGGCAACCCTCTTATTGGATTGCCCACAGGAACTGGCAAGTCTGTCATTCCTCCGATGTTTATGTCGAAAGCATTTAGTCAGTTTCCGCAAAGCAAATTTCTTCTTTGCACTCATGTCAAAGAACTGATCGCTCAAAACGAACGAGCAATGAAAAAAATCTGGCCGACTGCTCCGTTGGGAATTTGTTCATCAGGATTAAATCGGTGGGAACCTTACGCGCCAATTGTCTATGCCGGTGTAGCTTCCGTCTACAAGAAATATCAACAGCTTGGTCACGTTGATTTGATGTTTATCGACGAAGCTCATCTACTTGCCCCGAACGATAATACCATGTATCAAAAGTTGATAAATGGATTGCGACAAACAAATCCGAACATGAAAATCATAGGGCTTTCAGCTACTCTGTTCAGAATGGGTCAGGGTATGTTGACTGATGGTGACGATTCAATGTTTACCGATGTTTGTTACGACAAAACATCAATGGAGCATTTTGTCAGTTTCATCGATGACCATTACCTTTCAAACCTTATTACTCCGATGACCAAGAATATCATCGACGTAACGGACGTAAGACAACTGGCAAACGACTTTAATCAAAAAGACTTACAGATTGCCGTTGATAAAGAATCAGTCATTAAAGAGTCTCTCACAGAGGCTTGTGAGGTTGCCAAGGATCGCAAGTCATGGATGGTTTTTGGTGCAGGAGTTGATAACTGCGAACGCATCAACACGATGCTCAACAAGATGGGAGTACCGTCCACGGTAGTCCACAGTAAGATGGATGACGAAGAAAGAGACAGGCGATTGGCTATGTTTCAGGATGGTATTTATCGAGCAGTTGTTAGCTACGGAATTTTGACAACTGGTTTTGATCACCCACAAGTAGATTGCATTGTCGATCTTCGACCAACCACATCGGTCGTCCTGCATATTCAAAAGTATGGCAGAGGAACTCGCCCTTACTATCATCCCGATTGGTCGTTTGATCAATTACGAGAGAAAGAAGAACGCAAGAAGGCTATGATTGCGGGAGGCAAAAAGAATTGTCTGATCTTAGACTTTGCTGGCAACACTGCCAGGCTTGGACCGATTAACGATCCAAGGGTTCCAAAGAAGAAAGGCAAAGGGACTGGCGAAGTTCCGGTGAAACTTTGTCCAGAGTGCGATGGTTACAATCACACTACCGCAAGGTTTTGCGATATCTGTGGGTTCGAGTTTATTTTTCGAGTCAAAATTAAACCAAATGCCAGTGAAGAACTTGTGATCAAGAGAGACTCTCCTGATTTGCATTTGTTCCCCGTCGAGCATGTCACTTACCAAATACATCGCAAGAAAACGATACCGTCTTTGAAGGTCACTTACTTCACTCCAGAGATGCGAGGTTTCCCTGTTTGGCTTTGTTTTGAACATAGGGGTTTAGCTCGGCACAAGGCTCATGAATGGTGGAGACAGCATCACGGCGATGAAATTCCAGAGTCTGTGGATAAAGCAGCAGAGATGTTTGACCAATGCCGTCGAGCATCTAGGATTAAAGTTAAGATTCCAACTAAAGGTTACCCTGAAATAATGGAGTATTTGTTTTGAGTATGGAAGAAGAAAATAAAAAGTGGTTGCATCATAAATGCCAAATGGAAGCGGAACTTAAAGAGTACGCTGAAAACGTAGCTAATTTTTACAATTGTTTGATTCATGCAGGACTTAGTCCAGATCATGCTTGTCGCATTACCTCTGCCAAAGTTCATGGTGAAGCAGAATTCGAAGGAGATATTTGATGTTATACAATTTTACAATCGCAGTTTTGATAGTTTTCTTTATCAGTTTTACGATCTATTTTATTAGATTCCAAAGGACGAGATGCCGTTATTCCGAGTCAGGTTCTGAACCCCATGATTGGGATTTATGGCAGTGGGACTGGGATAAAATGGTTCAATACCGAGAATGCCAATGTTGCCATTTACTTGAGGCAAGGAGTCTTGATGGAAAAAAGAAATGATGATTTGACTCGCGAAGATTTATTTAAAAAACGAAGAACATTTATCTTTGATATTGAATGTTACTCAAACTTTTTTCTTGCGTCTTTCATGTGTTACGAGACAGGCAAGTTTATTTCTTTTGAAAGAAGTCCTGATTCGGAAATGAACCTTGCCGATCTCGACTGGATTCTAAATAACTTTTTAATCATCGGTTTTAATAGTCGGAATTACGACATTCCAATGCTGTGGGCAGCAAGGTCGGGTTTATACAATCAAGAGTTAAAAACTCTTAGCGATGAACTTATCCAAGATGGGTTCAGTCCAATAGAGGCCGAGAAGAAATGGAAGTTTAAAATTGGTTACTCAAATCACGTTGACGTTCAAGAGGTTGCACCAGGAGTCATGATTGGGCTAAAGCATTACGCTGGCAGAATGCATCTGGACAAGCTACAGGATTTGCCCATTCAACCAGACAAAGAACTGACATCAGTAGACGCACAGTTGATCAGGGACTACTGCAAGAATGATCTGGAAGCAACTGCGTACCTTTATTCAAAACTTTACCAATCAATTAAGTTGCGCGAGGAATTAGGCTTAGACTACGAACTTGATTTGAGATCAAAGTCGGACGCTCAAATTGCTGAGTCAGTGCTACGCAAAGAGATTGAGAGCATTAAAGGTTGCAGGGTTTTTAGGCCAAAGAAGGATCGAACTGCTGTTTTAAAATACCGGATTCCTTCTTTTATTAATCCTCAAAGTGAAGATTTAAAATCAATGCTTACGTTGATTGAAAATTCTGAATTTGAGTTGGACGAAGGCGGTAGACCTAAGATGCCGACAAAAATTAAAAAGGCGAAAATCAACATCGGCAACTCGACATACAACATGGGGATCGGTGGGTTGCATTCGACCGAGAAGTCGCAATGTTTTGCATCAGACGAAACCACTGTTCTGATTGATCGTGATGTAGCGAGTTATTACCCACAGATTATCCTGAACCAGAAACTCTTTCCTGATCATATCGGAAAGGAGTTTCTTCAGGTTTACAAATCAATTGTGGACAAGAGATTAGAAGCAAAGAGGATGCCTGGGAAGATTGCCAAAGGAATTGCTGACAGTTTAAAAATCACGATTAATGGAGCATTTGGGAAGCTGGGCAGTGAATACTCCTGCTTGTACGCTCCCAGACTGCTCTTACAGGTCACTTTGACGGGTCAGTTGTCGTTACTGCTTTTAATCGAGATGATCGAATCTGGTGGCATCTCGGTCATCTCAGCCAATACTGACGGAATAGTTATGAAATGCCCAGTCGATCTTCAGGGTGAATTACAAAAGATAATATTGAAATGGGAAAACACAACCCAGTTCACTACCGATGAAACACGGTATCGAGCAATTTATTCTCGTGACGTAAATAATTACATTGCCATCGGTGAGGATGGGACTTTCAAAGCGAAGGGTAGCTATGTTTGCGATCTTTCAATGAAAAACAAGGATCGCGAATCGCTAATGAAAAATCCAGAGTTTACAATTTGCAACGAAGCCGTAATGCTTTTCCTTCGGGACGGTGTTTCAATTGAAAACACAATTCGCAATTGTAAGAACATCTCAAAGTTTGTTGCAGTTCGTCGGGTTACTGGCGGTGCTATAAAGAATGGAAAGTATCTTGGAAAGGTTGTTAGGTGGTACATGCAGCAGGGCGAGTTTGGGATTATCGAGTATCTCAAAAATGGAAACAAAGTCCCAAACAGCGAGGGTGGGTTCCCTGTCATGAATTACGATGGTTTGCCCTCTGACATTAATTACCAATGGTATCATGAAAGGTGCTTAGGCATTCTTAAAGATTTAGGTTACGGACGTAAAATTGAAACCCAGTTAGGATTATTTTAATGGAAAGTAAGCGGCAGAAAAAACTCAGAGAAGATCGAGAAATTCTCATATCAGCACTCGATAAATATCGCTCCATAAACAAAGTCGCAAAGGCACTTAATAAATCTCGAAGTTCAGTCAAATCGGCAGCATATGCTCTTAGGAAGTTTGGACATGTATTAGAGTTCATCGAAGATGGCAATGATTACAACAAAGAAGTTTACGAACCAAGTCCAGAGGAAATCCATAAAGCTACTTTAGAAATTCAAAAAGGTTGGTCAAAGCATGACTTTTATGTAAAACTTCGGATCGACTGGAGATCAACAAAAGTAGAACTGGAAAGCGTAGATTTTATGGTTCACCAAAAACTTTCATCATCAAGAGGGAACGAGTGACAATGTGGGTACTTCCAAAAAACTTAAAAACGTCATTTCTTTTTGCACCGGATACGGTGGAATCGAAAGAGGACTTGCACTTGCTGGGGTCAAACATCGAGTCGTCGCTAATGTGGAAATCGAAGCCTACGTCATTGCCAACTTGGTATCGAAGATGGAGTCGAGTCAAATGGCTCCAGCACCTATTTGGACGAATGTTAAAACCTTTCCAGGAAAGCAATTTCGAGACAAAGTGGACATCATCACTGGAGGATATCCATGCCAACCATTTTCAGTTGCCGGTCACCAACTTGGAACAGAAGACCCAAGGCATCTCTGGCCTTTCATCTTGCAACAAATCCACTCAATTAGACCTGTTCAATGCTTCTTTGAAAACGTCGAAGGTCACATCAACAGAGGTCTTGAGCAAGTCATCGATGATATGGAAAGAGCAGGTTACAAAACAACGTGGGGAATATTCAGCGCGTCAGAAGTTGGCGCACCTCACCGAAGAAAAAGAGTTTTCATCTTGGGCAACTCCAAACACGATGGACTACCTTCCGCAGAAAAGTCCAGAAACGATTCATCGACAAGCAACAACCGTGAGAAAGGGAAGGAAGCGACCGTCAAATCTTCGAGAACAAGTAAACCCAGTTGCAGTAAAGATTTACCAAATTGCAAATCTTCCCACTCCATCAGCAAGGGATTACAAAGGTGCTGTAAAGCCAGAGACACTTGCCAAAAAGAAAAGGAATCCTTTGACCAACAGCTTGCCGGATTGCGTTCAGCATCTAAGCGGCAATGGCTATCTGAACCCAAATTGGATCGAGTGGTTGATGGGTGTACCCACAGGATTGACCGAACTCGACTCTTGGGAAACGGAGTAGTCCCACAGCAAGCAGCACTGGCTTATCTAATTCTAAACGAACGATTAACGGAGAAAAACTAAGCCGGTTGACGATAAATATCAACTCCACCTGGACGGAAGATTCTATCTCCGGTTGATCTTAGGTAAGTCGGTTTCAATCCGATTTGAGTGACTTTTATGTCGTCAAGCAATCCACCTACACCAGCACCTTGAATTGATTTAAATTTCAATCTGGTTGTTGTTGTCTCTGGAGCATCAAGTGCCAATTCAATTGTTTCCCAAACAGTTTCTGTGTTGCTAGTCCCGTCAGTTGCCATTGTGTGAACAAGTAATCCGTCCCAATAAATGTCTATTTGGTTGTCGAGTTGACTTACAGCAGGTCGTGGAGAATAAAACAAACTTAACTTGTAAGTGTCGGTATCGTTTGTTGTCAAATCGACCCATATTGCATTTGTACCATCAAGCTCGCCATGTTTGACTCCCTGTGCTGCCGGACCGATGCCGACAATGTTATTTTGAATCTCAAAGGCAACGGTTGACATGAACCCACCAGGATTCATGTACAATCGCCATTGACCCGATGGGCAATCCAAATCTTCCCAAGTCTCTTGGAAGATGACACTATCTGCGGAAAAGTCGTCAAAGAAACCAGTTATAAAATCTGTGTCATGAAGGTAGAAAGCATCGCTGTAGTTTGTAGCTTGCATCGAAACAACATAGCTATCTTTTGGATCAATCTCTCTAACTAGGAATGCAGTTGGTCGCACTCTTGAGTTTTTAATGATTTGATAGGTCGTCCGAGCATAACGATCAACATCAAGGACAAGCGGTAATCTCGGAGGTGATCCCAAAGTGACATGAGTGCTGTCATTTACAGCAAGTACGTCTAAACTCTCTACGCTGCCGTCAAAGTGCTGAATGAAGATTGTGTACTCTTCACCGGATTCAGGTGTGAAAGGCTGTGACAGTTCAAGTGTGACGGCATCCTGAGACACTATGTTTCCATCGTTGGTATCAGGTCGAGTGTTGTCAGCAATTAAGATTCTGTCGTTAAGAGTTAGTATTGCTGCTTCGGCAGTTGAATCAAACTCGACGGCAACATTTTGAAATTGAAGTTTTTGCCATTCCCGCCAAGCATGCATGTGCGATTGAACCTTGTTGGTGATCCCAACCATCTCAATCTTCTTCGGATTACTAGCCGAACCGTCATAAGGAATTTGATACGTTTCAGTTGCACCATCTGAGATATCAACCCAGTCAAACTCAACACCATCGTGATCGTCACTTGTTCCAAACCGGACATTGCGAACCTCTGATCCTGGTATTTTATTTCTGTGGTTAAATAGCAATTTCGACATGTCAGTCTTTTGCTCAAAATTTAATTTGAGTTTGCTTCCTTGCCGGTATGGAACAGAAAACATTGCATTTGCAACAGAGATAAGCATTTCTTCAGCAGACAAATCTTTGTTATCAAATGTATGATTAAAGAAAACGCAATCAGTAGTCCCGAAATAAGTTCTGTTCCTGCTGGATGCTGTAAACATACTGTCGTAATCAAGATCGCTTTCTTGCATGTTTCCAAGCGTTGGATCAAGAGCAATGTGCCGGATGATTAAAGTTGCATCGCTATTGGTTTCATTGTAATTTGTAAAAGTGTTCGTGTTTGGAATACGACTTGGTATTTTTCGCCAAGCTAAACAGTTGAGTTTTCGTTGCTTGATCGATAATGCACCGGCAGTTGCAGGAGTCCTCACCATGATAGTTGTGACATCACCAAACGCATCTTTGTCCACATACTCAATACTATACAAATCTCTCCATTGAACCTCATCAACAAACCTTGTGTCTTTTTCATCAAAGGTTGGGGTGATTCTTCTCGCCCTTACTTCCCACAGTTTTTCTTTGGCAATAGCCGGAGTTGCGTTTCCAGTTAGCTCGTACCAAGAAGACTCTGATCGAGAGTTCTGAAGAACGTCTGAGCCTTCAACGAACCTTCGAGTGGTTTGCTTTGTTCCTGCAATTTGCTCACCTAGTGAGTTAACTTGAACCATCTCAGTTTCAATCTCAACTGTGATTGCATTCTGATCTTCGCCATCGTCTTTATACATTCCGTTACTTGCAATGTAATTTGCAAGAATGATCCAAGGACTTTTTACCGTAAACGGACCGACCCATTTTTCATCTGGAGAACTCAAAGTCGCATCGGTGTAGTTTGTAAGTACATTAGGCTGATTCCAATTGCTATTAATTAAGCCTGGGTTTATTAAAACAATGGCATTATTGGAAACTTGAAAAATTTCATAAGTCCCATTTAAATCAATATCATTTACAGGCTTGCCAGTCAAAGAATTTGCAATTGTAATTGTGTCACCAACAGCAAAGAAACTTTCAAAGTTAATGTCTTGATTAATACTGACAATTTGATCAGGAGTGTTAAAAGCAATGTCATTATCGCCTTCAATCAAAGTTGCATCTGGCGCACGCAAAAGCTGACCAGTGACGGCATTCGATTTAACAGCACCCCAAACTCGTTCGTCAATTGCCCTACCAATTGATTGCTGGATTATCTTGCCTGTTTTATTTGGCGATTGATAAGGACCGTAGACTTCAACCGCAACGGCAGCAATGTCTTCGATGGGAGTCTGGTCATCCTTGATGTCCTGAATCCTGAACTCTCCCCTGCCAACGCAAAGGTAACTGTACTCAACTTCTTGGTTGGCCTCGAATCTAAAGTAAGGCTTTGCAATCAAATCTGGAACTGCTCGAACCTCGCCGTAAATGTCAGGAACTCGCTCATTCGGCCTTGCCGTGTTGACTCGCTCAGAGAGTCCGTTGTTTGGCGATTGCTCGCCCACATTTCGCTCTACAGGCGGTTTTGGACGCAAGAGGTAACTAAGCAACCCCAACAGAAGAACTTTAAGCAGAGAGCCGAATATGCCCGTCAGACCGAACAGGAAGAACTGTGGGTAAACAACGCAGAAAATGTCCCCGTCAAGATTCCTGAGACTCTCCATCGATTCAACGATGTTGCTTTCGTTAGGAGTGATGTCAGTCCTGGACGAAACACTGCCGTGATAAAGTCGAGAGTTATCAGGAAACTGACCCTCGAAATAATCGTACAGCGAATCGATCACATTGTCAGTTTCAATGTGAACATTTTCTTCGCGGTCTAAAACATTAGGTATTACTGTGAGTTGTACTTTGTGTTGCATAGGTAATACTTCACGCTTTCAAAGGTTGATAAAACATACGACAGGTTCTGCAATTCTGGACCCGTCTCAGTCATGTGAAAAATCATTCCTCGCATGAAAACTCCAACATGCGGAGGATCGCCTTTTCTTGCAAAAAGAGCAATACAAGGTTCCAACGGTTTCTCCAGTTTCCACAGACCTTTCCTGCTTGTCATGGCATTTGAAAGACTGCTTGAATTCCAAGCTGACACCATATCACAAATGTCTTGTCCTTCCAAAAACATCCACAAGTCACGAACAAAATGCGAACAGTTGTAATTCAGCCTGTCGTATTTTTTAAAATGAAAATCATCTAAGCAAGTTTCGTCTGCCATTAGAGGAAACCCCTCAACATCGGAAACTGGTTCAAAGTGTAAACTCGCCCAGTTGAACTTTGGTTTTGGTAGGGAGCAACGGCATCAAACTGTGCGCCGTCTTTATTGAAAGCCAGTTCGTTGATCTCTAATGTCAAAGGGCCGTGTATTGGTTTGCTTAGATCGTCTGATCTATAACCTCGCATGACGCAGACAGGCTTAGTGCTAAACCCACTGTTGGCAGCAACTAGGTCTAACTCCAATTGTAAGTTTCCACCAAGATCGCCAAACTCAACCTGCAACCCATAATCCAAATCGCCAATGCTCCCGTTTTTGGTTATCTTCAATGGGTAATAAACATAAGTGTAGGCGATTGAATTTTCATGAGTCACCGTTACTCCCGCAGTGACATTCCTTACGACTCGGTGAGTCTGTGAGAAATCAGGATGCGATAGTTCAATGCACTCGATCAAGACAATGCTTGACTTTGAGTTTAAAAAGAATTTTGTGTAATCTCTGCTCATTATGGAGGCGGCGCGTTATTGACTTGAACTGACCATGTAAACTCTTGTGTCGCAAATCCGGTAGGACCGGTCGCAATAATTGTTGTAAACAACGATGTGGGCGTTTGAGTTATCGTACCTGTAATTAAACCAGTCGATGAATTAATTGTTAGACCGGCAGGCAAGTTAGTTGCTGAGTAGACAATCCCTGCTGAATCAGGATCGCTAAAGTAGCTTGCCGTTGCAAAACTCACCACATCATCTTGAATGTTGCTTTGAGAGGCAATGCTGCTAACACCTTGCGGTGGGGAGTCGGATGACACAGTGACCTTTGAAAGATCGGTGTACGGGTCAGCTTGGTAAGCAGCAACCCTTGCCGCATTCAGTACATCGTCAATTGGAACTGGGATCGCTTCTAACTGTGCGGAGACTCGATAAGAATGACCAGTTTGACTTGAAAGTTTCTTTGTATCAGAAACAAAATGCACTTGATGCAAGACAGGGATTGGGTCATCCAGAATCAAGTAGATGTTAAATGACAACGAACCTTCGTCGATGGTAGTGTTGTAAAACGAAGTGAAATAAAGATACTCATTTCGATCAAATGACCATTGAACGTCAACTATCCTTGCACTTCCGATTTTATCTTTTCGGAAACGACTTTGCCCACCGTCAAGCTGCACCCCAACGAAACTCATTCCATCTTTAACAGAGTAAGAAGCACTCTCAGGATTAATTTTAAATGTTGACAGTGACATTCTACAATTCCATTGGCTCAAACAAAGGAAACTTACCGTCGATTACAATACCACAACCAAGCACAGGGCGTTTGCTAAATTTTTTGCCATAATCCATCGCGCTTTTCTTTATATTTATTCCACAACCTACCTGGAGGCCGAAATATCGCCTGTTCTTGTTTGCCCCGTACATTACGCCTGCTGAAGCATGCCAGTGACCCTGAACAAGACCTTTGGCAAACTCTGATTGAGCATTTGAAAAAGCAGGCATTGCCCCTCCCCGTCCTCTGTCTCCATGACGGTAGATTATACCATCAATCATTAGATCAGCGAATCGAGGATGTACCGTCCATTTATCTACTCTCCACAGCTTTGCGTAATCTTTGAGAACCAACGTAGGCAACCCACAATCTAAAGCCTGTCGCTCGCTCAGAGCGTCATGATTGCCAATTAGCCAATCAACCCGTGGGAATAGCTTGTAAAGCGTCTGAACCTGCTCCATAGCTTGCTCAAACTCAATCTCGGAGTTTTTTAAACTCGGTGCTTTAGGATGATAAGAAATACTTGCCCAGTCTACCAAATCCCCGATATGAACAACTCGATCACAAGACCATTGTTCGTAAATCGTTTTTAGCCAATACGGATACCTCTCAAGCATGCAAGGTGCATGAGTATCTGCGATTATCAAAACTCTTGACATTTACCACCTAACGCTTCCTTCTCGTGTAAGTCGATTGTCCAAGTGCTTTAGATTCACGACTGTTAGAGTTTCTAAGATTTGTAGCGATTAACTTAGGAGTCTGCTCTGCAATTTGCTGTCGAGCAATTTCTCTAATTGTTAGTTCAAGTTCGCCGTTTTGATTTTTCTTAACTGCAACATTTGAATCTGTGTAGTTGTTGACATTTACTTTTATCCCACTGCCTGCGGTCGTCCCGCTTTTGAGTGTCCCACTTCTCATGGCATCTAATGTTGATCTGTATTTAGTTGTTTGCGATGCAGGCATAACGTACTCTTGCCCGTGGACAAAACCTGCGAATGAGTTCCTTGCTACACCACCTGTGTAGCCACCATTGGCATAAGTTCCAAAGCTACCATAACCGCCGCCACCAGGAAGAAAACGTGGACCGAAACCCCCACTAAACCCGCTTCCACCACCTCCTGTAACCGCAGGCACTACACCTCCTCCTGAAAACCCACCACCAAACAAGCCACCAAGGAATCCACCTCCACCCCCTCCTCCCATCATGCCAGAAAACAATTGCTTGAACAGGTTATTCATAAAC
>TARA_R110000787_G_scaffold113385_1_pt1 | contig 11418 bp, 13 predicted proteins | sample TARA_R110000787 | Tara Oceans TARA_R110000787 (sample SAMEA4397920) | marine metagenome | biome: Polar Biome; feature: [DCM] deep chlorophyll maximum layer (ENVO:01000326); material: water (ENVO:00002006), including particulate matter (ENVO:01000060) such as... | depth 35 m
CTTTTTGCTTTGGCGTTAACTCAGTCACCACCCAATCAGGTAGAATGTCAAAAGGATTTATGTTTTTGATTGTGAAATCTGTTTGTTCAGTAACTCCGTTAAATCCGTCAAAAATTTCTGAATAAATTCTGCTTAAAGATTGGCGCATTCTACGAGTTCGCCCTTGCATTACCTTAATAGCATTTAAAACTTCCTGTGTATCTCCTAGTTTTCCGCTTGTTGCTATTCCTATTAGCACTCTTGGCGTTTTAGTTCCTATTGCTATTTGATCGCTTACCAATGTTTGCAGCGTGTTAAATAAATTATCATTTGTGTTACTTGGGAAGGCTGTAATATCTGCTTTCTCTTCATCTCTGTCTATCCAATTGACACAGACAGAACCAGCATTTTCAGCTCCTGCCATTGTTCGCATTTGCTTGTCAAACTCTTCGCCAACCGTAGACACAAAATCACCGTCAGAGTTTTTTTCCCCTGCTGGCGTTTCTGGATCACCAAACTTGTTTATTAGAACCGACAAGAGAAAGTTATTATCAATGTTCCGAGCGTGAAATTTTTGGATCGAAGCATCAACTTGAAACCAACTGATAGCCGAATAATAAAAAGGCTGTGGGTAAATCCTTGCTAATGGTCTTTCTATTGAAAACCAATAGACTTGTCCTGGATATGGGAAGTTAACTTTTTTTAACTCTAATAATTCATTGTGTGCTAATATCTGAGCCTGTACAACTTCAGGGTTAGGATTATAGGCGTAATACCATTTAGTAAATTTTTCGTCAAAATCAGAAGTGCCGTAGTATGGGTTATAATATACTCTATCAGTTACCCCTTGATCATCTAACGCCCCTAATCTTGAGCCTTCAAAAGGCATATGCTTGTAAGACACTCTTTTGCCTTCTATGTTATATCCAACATGTACAGAACAACCCCACATTGAAGCAAAATCTGCACTTATTAAAGTGTGTAAATCTTCTAAATTTTGTTTTTTATTAACTTTTAATTCTCCTGTTAATGGCTCAACAAATCCATCTCCTTCAATAAACTCTTGCCATAGCTCTATTGCTGCTGATCCAGCTGGTGAATTATAAACGTTTTGAAGTAATTGTTGCGGAAAATCGTTGTTCCCTTGTAATGACTCCCAAACAGTAATTCCTTCTGAAGTGTCAATTTTTGTGTCAGGTACAGGATTCTTTTGAATAAAATTAAATACTTTGAAAATGCCCATAATGTAAATTTACAAATAAAATACATTATATAGATAATATCTATAAGATTAGGGTTTTCAATAGGGTTTGTCTATCACCAAAAAGAGATTGGACACTCTTCTTTTTTAACCCTTGCTTTTAACTCAACAGCACAATCACAAAGGGCGCAATAAAACATATTGTCATAGCTGAGTTGTGGACACTTAACGCACTTTTGAAGCCTCTTATCTTTTAACTCTTCGTTATTGCCTCTAAACTTATTCCAAATTCCTATAAGTATTGAAATGAACTGCCTTACTAAGTGAATTATACCAGTTTTTTTGTCTTTCATCATCATCTTCTAAATAGTGAATGCCTAAGCCTAATTTTTTATTGTGATCTGATAATCTTTCTCGATATTGTTTGTGCCTGTTTTTAAGCCTTTCTAAGCCTCCAATGTTCCTATAATGGAAAAGGTTAAGCCGTTCACTAGAAAACCGCACACCGCCCACAGGATCAGCTACATGGCAACCGTAGACATAATTAATACTTTTGATAGTAGGAGAAAAGACCGCAATTTTAGAATAGTTCAAAGAAGGTACGCCAGTTTGAATTTCTAAGAAGTCATCTTTAGGCATTTCTTCGCTAAATATATCAAAGCCTATCGTTTTAAATACCGTTGCCTTTTCATAAGATAGAATCTCTTTTAAATTCTTATGCCATATAATTTCGTCACAGTCGCAAACAATTACCCAGTCAGCTTTTGAGTCTTTCCAACAGTTATTTTTAATTTTAATATATTCACGATCTTCTAACTTTCCCTTTGTTCCGAAAAATTCAATGTTACAATCATTTAACCTTATTAATTCTGCTGTTCCGTCGTTAGAATGGTTGTCATAAAAAGTAATCCTTTCGCAAAACTTCTTATAGTGGTCTATTGTGAGTTGAATTGTGTCAATCTCATTCCAGCAAATAATATAGGCTTCAATCATTTTCTAATATAAAAAGCATCGCCCCACGTACAGCGCCCAGGCCATAAGGTTTCCACTCTATGAAAGTCTTTTAAAAACTCATCCATTTCAGGCAATTGCATGCAGCCCTTATAAACCTCGGTTTTGTTGACTTCTAAATATAGATAATCGAATTGGTCTAACAGTTTCCCCATGCCCTTAAGCGCTAACCCTTCAGCGCCTTGCAAATCCATATTCAAAAAATTATAATCAGAATCTAACCCTTCTAGAAGAGTGTCTAAACGAACCGTTTTAAGCTTCAAGTCTTTAATATAGTGAACGTCTGGATGCTGTTCTTTGTGAGTGCCTAAATCTAAAAAGGATGAACTTTGACCGGCGTTGTTCGAAATATGGAAAGTAACTTCCTGACCGTCTACATCACCGACGCATTCATTAAAACAAATTATGTTTTCATCTGCTGCTGTTTTCTTTTCAAGTACTTGGAATATCTTAGGGTTTGCCTCTATAAATATCATTTTGTTTACACCGATCTTATGATATTCGGGTATTTCTTCGCCTACGTTTGCGCCTACATGAAGCACTCCTTTTGGTGCTATCTTGTATTTTCTTTGAAGGTTTGTAAATGGGATTAGCATATCATTTCTTTATAAAGTAAAATCCTGCGTCTTCTTCCTTATTTTCTGGTATTGTTATCGCCTTATATTTTCCTTTAGTAAAATCTTTTACAGCCTTGTTCACATAATAGACTGGATTCAAATAATCATGTCCCGCTATTACACCGCCTTTCTTAACTTTCGGAGTCCATGATTCAAGGTCTTTCATTACTCCTTCATAAGAATGATCGCAATCAATGTAAACAAAATCTAATGATTCATCTATTACATTTTTTGCCATTGCCGTTGATAAGCCTCTAAGGATTTTAAACTTCCCTTTGTGCATTTCCATTAATCGCAAAACGTTTTTATGGTTTAAGTCATGCCATTTTTGATCGCTTGCCGCATCTCCTGTGTGTGTCGGCATACACTCCCAAGCATCAACTAAATAGAGTTTTTTAAGATTCCAATTAGTTAACATATCATTAGCATTAAGCCCTTCGGCAACGCCTACTTCTGCGCCAATTAGCTTTCTTTTTGGCATGAGCTTGTTTAGCTCGGTTCTGTGTTTTATTTCCATTACTGATTAAAGTTAAAAGTTTTAGGGTCAAAATCTGTCATTAGGTTTTGATACCAATATCTACTATTTTCTGTTGTGCCGTTTAATTTACTGAAGCCGCTAAAGATTGTCATGCCGTCACCAATGTCTGATTGATTGTCTATTTGCTTAGTACAACCTGGAACGAACGCAAAGCATTTCAATTGAGGCTGTAATTTAATAAACAGCCAATCTATCCCTATAGACGTCTTCAAATGTTGATCAAACAAATCAAATATCTTTAATATGCTTTTATTGTTTACAATGTAGGCATAAGTACTAAATGCTCCGTAAGTTCTTATTATCCTTTCATTATCGGTTGTCTCGCAATCATGCCCTAACTGAGCCGAGCAATTAGGCATCATTCCGCTTTGTCCTTTCTTATGCCAGAAAGCGGGAACATGGAAAGTACCACCTAACCATAATATATCCCATTCGTTCCCGCTTAGATACTCACCAGCTATAGCAAGTCTCTTGTTAAAGTCTTCACAAAACACTATGTCATCTTCCATAACAAAGGCGTGTTGATCGTTTTCTAAAGCCTTCTCCATAATACCGACTTGTCCAAAGTGACAGCCAACAGCTCCAGGAGTTCGGTTCTTCATCACCTGAATATTTGGATCTTTTGGATTATAGGCTTTTATATTCTTGCCTTCATGCCTTACAGCTTCTAAATTGATCCGGCTCAATTGCTTTGTCATATGCTGAAGCCTGTCCGTTCTGTGAGGCATATTTAAAAACCCCTTGTAACAATCATCTAAAATCATTCCTTTATTTTTTTAATAAGAACTTGATAACCTTTTGATATTATTTTATACCGGCTTTGAAACTGATTTAAAAATCGGTTTATTCCTTCTTGTGTTTCCGGCCTCCATTCGTAATCATCAAAAAGTAAATGACCGCCAACCTTTAAGAGTTTGAAACACTCAAAGCCATCATTGTAAACCTCGTCTATTCTATGATCGCCGTCTATGTAAATAAAGTCAAATTTAAAAGCCTGAAAGTCTGGGAACGCTTCGCGGCTTGTCATTCTTTTAAGCTCAATAGGATAGCCCTTTGTATTGCGCATAAATCGCCCGTACTGCCCTTTGAACATCGACGTTAGCTCTTTGTTCGTCTTCTTATCTTCATCGCTTAAATCAGTAGTTAGGTACTTATCCTTTAAAGGGTCAACGGCTATCATTCGACCTCCTTCGTTTAAAAGATTGTCACAAATGTATGTGCTTGTCAATCCCTCGAAAGCTCCTATCTCTAAAGCAAAATCAAACTTTAACCCTTGCGTGTTTTTCTTAAATTCGCTGTTCCAATCTTCAGTAATTTCCATGTTTTTTATAATGAAGTTTTCAAGTCTGTAATCTTCCACGAAATTGTCAACGGTCATTTCTAACCCTTCTACATCGGTTGAAAATACCTTGTACCCAAATTGATTCACAAAATCAATTAAATCTTTAAACTTATAATCATTTAGCTTGTAGTGCGGGCTGTATTCTATCTGAATGTACTTAACCATTTTCTCTTTTAAGATTTGCCAAGCACCTTGGATAACATCCCACTCAGCCCCCTCTACATCTATTTTTATAAAGTCTATTTGCTTAACAAAATTGAAAGCAGCGTATTCATCAAGAGAACAAGATAAAACCGTTTTCTTTTTCTTCGGTAGATAATCCCATTCTGGGTTATCATAGATAGAAGATAAACCGTTGTTTTCATTCTCGAAATAATAAAAGTCTACATCTTTAGATTCTTTGTTGCAAACGGCTCTATTATTATAAACAACATTTGCCCTATCACAGAACTTAACCTTTGTATAAGCTAGAAGTAATTCATTAGGCTCAAATAAATGAATCTCTGAAACGTTGTCAATTAACAAATCTGAAAATTCTCCCTTGTTCGATCCAACATCAAAAACTACCGCTTCTTTTGAAAAGTACGGGACGCAATTTAATACGCTTCTTTGTTCACTTGGGGATAGACTCATTGTTAATTTTTACATTAGTTCCACTTATTGTTTTATAGCTTGATCCTACTTTTACATTAATTCGTAGATTATTTAAGTCTATTGATGAACTTTTTCTTTTCCATTTAACTTCGCCACTAACTACATAATCTTTTCCACGAACTAAACCATGACCAAAATATAATTCGTTTTCTGCTTGATATTTAATCACATCACCTCTTTTTAAAGATGCTATTTTTCTTTTTGTTTCATCAGCTTCTTGAAAAGCATAATCAAGTATTAGTCTTTCCGCTTCTCTTATTTCGTTCCTTGCTGAAATTAATTGTTCTTTAGTTATCATTTGTCTATTTGTTTGTTTATCCATTTATAAGTTTTTAACATTCCATTAATTAAGGGCTGTGAAGGCTTCCAACCTAATACTTCTTTGATCTTAGTATTGTCTGAGTTTCTACCGTTCACACCTATTGCATCAGATTTAACATTTTTAATTTTTAAGTCCTTGCCCGATATTTTGATTGCCATTTCAGCCAAACCGTTAATGCTAATGCTTTCGTCTGATCCTATATTGATAGGCTCTTTGTGGTCTGATTCCATCAATCGTCTAACCGCCTCTATGCACTCGTCAATATAAAGAAAAGACCTAGTTTGTTGCCCTGTTCCCCACACTTCAATCTCACCGTTAGATTGTGCAACCTTGCGACACATTGCCGCCGGTGCTTTCTCTTTACCTCCGTCAAACGTTCCTTCGGTTCCAAATATGTTGTGAAATCTAGCTATTCTGACATCTATTCCGTGATTTCTTGCGAATGCTAAATATAGCCTTTCACTAAATAGCTTTTCCCATCCGTAATCAGAGTCGGGATTAGCAGGATAAGCGTTAGATTCTTTTAAACTTACTGAATCGTTTTGCTCTTGTATCTCTTGTGGGTACATGCAAGCCGAAGAAGAGTAGAATATCTTCTCAGAACTAGCATTTGAAAGGACGTTTAAATTGATTACAGCGGAATTTTGCATGATATTAGCGTCATTCTCACCGCTAAACACATAACCCGCGCCACCCATGTCTGCCGCAAACTGATAGATTTCATCAAATGGCTTTGAATCTTCAAATGGAGCTGGAAAATAAGAATATTTATTATCGCTTGATAACTTCATTACCGCTGTGACAAGATCGTTTAATCTTAAATCAGCTTCAATAAATTCATTCGCTTCGGTAGGTGAAAAATCAGGGTGCTTTATGTCAACACCGCGCACCCAATAGCCTTCACGCTTTAACCGTTTAACCATATGCGAGCCTATAAATCCACCGGCGCCAAATACTAATGCCGTTTTCATAATCTTCTAAGTTTGTTCATGTAGTCTTTGCTTAAATTCCCTGTTTTGTTTACGTGTTCTTTATAGTGACTCCCGTCATGTACTAGATGATCGTATTGCATACCCTTAACCACTTCGATAGAATTACCATCAGACAACCAATTGTAATTCATAAATAAAGTGTCTGCTGTCCACGGCTCAGGATGATCAACCCATGATCTTAAATAAGATTCTTTATGAACTAAGAAATTGCAAGTGTTAATTAAACAATCAAACCCTTGTACATTTACATAATTTCTGATATTTTCTTTTGTCATCAACTCATTTGCAAAGCCTCTATAATCAAAGTGAGGTCTAGCAAATTCAGGAGCATAAATTGTGTCTTTTTTCAGGTCGTTAGGAAGAGCATCTAAGTAACTAGAATCTATCTTATTGTCTGAGTCAAACAATATAACCCAATCATTTGAAGCCTCTTTAACTGCTATTCTTTTGTTGTGATAACAGCCTACATTTTTTTTATTTCTAATCAGTTTAACTTTTGGCTCGCCTTCGCAAAGCTCTTGCAGTTTGATATAGTTAAACCATTCAGAATGATCGTCAACAATTAAGATTTCGCTTACCCTGTCATCGTTCTTTATTTTATTGAAAGCATCAACAGTCATTTCCGGCCTATTGTAAGTTGTCAAAGATAATGTTATCATATTTTTTTATTAAAAAAATTTAAAAATCTATTTGCTCCCATCCTTCAGGGATTATATCTTTTGGGTACCCGATTGCCATTATTACTCCATTTTGTTTCCCAAACCAAGACTTGTGCGAGGGGCTAATTATGTGCTTGTCTATATTCGTTCCAAGATAAGCAGCCCACCAACTAAACGTGGAATTTGCTATGATATGATTTCCACAACTTGCCATTGCTCCCATGTCTTCAAAAGGGTTTCTTCCAGTAGAATAGTAATATCCTGGAATGTATCTTTTACACCAAGGTATATCATCAGAGAAGATGGTAAACTTTTTATGTCCTCGCTCCTTCATCCGTTCGATAGCCTTAAAAATATAATTCAGCGTAACAGGCGGGAAGTCGTTTTTATATTTCACATAATCGCCTCGCCTCACGTGAAGGCTAACGTGATCTTCTAACCCCTCAACTAACGGTAGTTTAAATACATTTTTAATTTCATCCTTACAATGTTTAAAATATTTCTCAGACTGAAAGAAGCCCATTAAATTACAGCTTCCCTTATTAGGAATAGGTTTAAAATTAAAAGTATTAGGATCGTGACATTGATAAGTTGTACCTCTTGCGTTTGATCTTGGCAAGTGCGGAAAGTAATCAAAAAACTCTGGCACTTCTTCATTATAACTTAAACTGCTCCATTCATAACCATATCGCCGAGCGTAACCAATCGCCGCCGCTAATTGGAACATATTATTTCCAAGCCTTCCAATATATCTAGCCGTTGCGATTCTCATTAGAATATGTGTTTAAAGTTGTAGTTATATTTTTGCATAAATAGAGAAGGCAAGCGCTCCAAAATAAAAGGATGATAAGGGTAATGAGGCTTGCCAAATGCTTCTGTAAATCTTCCGATTGTTGCCGTGTTTAGTTTCTTATATCCTGCGTTCAGATATGCTTCAGGCATTCCTTCTAGTATTTTCATTGCTGGACGTAGTAATTCATTCACATAACGCTCATAAACCGCCCCCTTAGCAACGAAGTAATTAAATAGTATGATGTTATCAATCCTTTCGGGCACATCGCTTAGAAAGCCTGTTTTGATTAGTATGTTTTTGACCATTTTCAAGAATCCAGGGTGATAATGTTCTGCCTGTTTTACTATATTCTTGTTTTGTCTCCGCTTTTGGAAAGCAAAAACGTCTATATCTAGGTTTTCTCCTATGACTTTTTCGAGGTTTTGCGGTGTAAATGGAAGTCCGTTCTCTCTAAATGGCAAATCTTTTAGAATATCGTGACTAAACACACCGAAGTAATCAGCTTTTTCATGTTCTTTACATTCAATTAAGTCCACGATTACTGAGTTTTCAAAGTGTTCAGTTAATTTTTTACTATTATCATAGTGATTCCATTCAGGAGAACAGTTCTTTTTGCTGTTTTCATCAAAATAAACTTGCCATATATTAGTCTGCATCTGTTCTAAGCCAGTTATAAACCGTTTTTCTACACGACTCACAGCCTGAGCGCATTAAATTTCTTGGGTGTTCTCTTCTATAAAGAACAAAAGCTGCATTCCAAACAGCTTTTATCTTGGTGTTACTTCTAAAATTGTTTAAAGCGTCTAGCTCCTCAATAGTATTTAACAGCTTTCTTGCTCTGTTCATAATGTAAATGTAATTTAAAAAAAGGGTAAAAAAAAAGACCCCTTAAAAAGGAGTCTTTTAAAATATGCTTTAAGAATTTAAATTACTAGACTTTCAATATACGCTTTTGTTGTCGCATAATCTGTGTCAAGTATTCTCTTTGGCAAATCTTGTTCTTCGCCTTGAAAAATTAGAGTGTCAGCAATGTCTGAAGCAGCCGCCTGCCCAGTACTTTGTGATCCTCCTGTTTGATCCATTCCGTTAAAACCACCAAACAATTTAAACTCTTGGTTATTTGTTTCCAAAATAATCCCAACGTTTGAAACTAACAAGTCTTCAATGACTTGATCGTCAACACAATTATCAGAAAACAATTTTAATTGTACGTCATGCTGGAAGAATTTGTTTCCACCCTCACCTCCTATTACTGGCACATAGCCGCCTGAATGAGCTTGTTTCCTACTGTCAAACTCATATAGCCCAGCGTATGCGTCGAAATTAATTTGATTGATGCAACCATCAGCACCGGTAGTGTAATTAAATAAATCGTCAATATTAAAAACCCACGCTTTTTTATTCACACCGCCGACTCTTTTAAGAGCAGCGCAATCAATACTAATTCCTGAACTTATTCCGCAAGCCATAACTTAATAAGCTATAGTTTGAAGATCACAGCATAGGTAGTTATAACCAAGTCTTTGAAAACCTTCGATATAATATCTTCGATCTTTTCTTTCATACCATCCGCTAATCTTAGTAGCGTCACCTTCAACATCAACGCCTACAGCATGATTGTCTTTGGTTGTATAAAGTATCAAATTAGTTCTTCCAAATAAAGGATTGTCTGGATCAGCCAAAGCACTATCCCAAGCATAAACAGCTATAACTGGAATGCCTCTATAAGTTAGTGAATCTTGCCCCATTACTAAATTGGTAAACTGTCTTTCTGTTCCGTTAGCATTTGATTCATAAGAAGCCATTAGGTTCTCATAAACTGAACCAGTTACAGCAAAATATTTCATACTAGCAGGCAATTGTTTTAAAACTATTGCAGAATTAGTATAAGCCTCTTGTAAAGCTGTTAAAGCCGCACCTTCTGCTAATACACCCGCTATATCCGATGTTCTTCTAACGCAATAAGCTGAACCAGTTCCGCTATTAGCTATTAGTTTTGTCCACATTCCATCTAGTTGATTATAATCAGCATTTGGGTCTGAGGTGTCACCAAAGGAAAAGATTCTAAAAGTATCTCTTCTTGCAGCATCGCTAACGTGCTGATCAATTATTCTTTGAATTTGTGTGCCTTCTGGGTTGAACTCATCAACGCCACTCCTTAACCATTCTTCGCTAAGTACATTTCCTACCAATCCTTCAAAATCATCCTTGCACCATTCCATGTTGATTTCCAATTCGGAAAGCTCTAATGTGGTGTTAGTAATATCAATTCCATCTGTGAAGGTTCTTGCACAACTTGTGTAAGCCTTTACGATTTTACTCAAAGGAAGCAACAAAGGTATCTGTACCTTGTACTTATTTTGAGGGAATATTTTGAAAAAGTCACTTATTGCCGGAGTGTCTATGCTCGGGCAAAATAATACGTCACTCGATAACTTGCCGTTATAGGTGTAATCGAAATCAACGCCTACTTCTGATGCTGCCATTGTTTTTAAAATTTATTATTTAATTAACGTTTTACCCCAAGCGCCAAGAGAAGAACTTGCTTCTTTTGAAAGCTCTGTTTTGTTTGTGGGCTTAATATTTCCTTTCGGAATATCTATATCGCCGCCTACAGTCATCGCCTTGATGCTTTTTAAATCTGTAATAACTGACTTAAACTCATTTTCTAGTTCAGTTACTTTAGCGGTCAATTCTTTTTCTTCTGAATTTTTTACTTCTAATTCAGAATTTTTATTTGATATTTCATCCTTTAAGGTTGAAATTTCCTTTTTAAGAGCTTCTACATCGTCCTCTTCTGCTGATCCTTCTTGAACGCTTTCCACAATTCCATCAGCATTTATTGTAACACTTCTGCCGTCAACTAATGTATGGTTTCCTTCTGGCGCTGGTGTGTCTGTTTGATTCCCCTCTTCGTCTACAGTATATGCTTGTTTTCCTTCAAGTTCTCCATCATCAGATTCGACCCAAATAAAAGAACCATCTTCTAGTTCTACACTAACGTTCTTTATTTTTTCATCTTTCCCTACAGATATAGAGTTAATTAAATTATCAATTGATGACAACAATTTGTTTGCAACCTCGTCTAGTCGACTTGGCGCTTCTTTTAATTTTTCCATTTTTGAAATACTTTTATGATTAATTTTTGCTACTGCTTTTGAATGCGTTACTATTGAATCTACAAAACCTAACTCTTTCGCCTCGTTTGCCGTCAACCACGTTTCCTTGTCCATCATGTCTGATATTTCAGACTCTTCTATGTTAGTTTTTGATCGATAGGTTTTAATTAAATCACTTTTGATACTTGCTA
>TARA_R110000787_G_scaffold19751_11_pt1 | contig 11408 bp, 8 predicted proteins | sample TARA_R110000787 | Tara Oceans TARA_R110000787 (sample SAMEA4397920) | marine metagenome | biome: Polar Biome; feature: [DCM] deep chlorophyll maximum layer (ENVO:01000326); material: water (ENVO:00002006), including particulate matter (ENVO:01000060) such as... | depth 35 m
TGATGCAAATCTAGATGCAGATACTTGTACTGCTGTTTGTCCACTATAAGGTGCACCTGAGTAACTTACAGGAGCATTATTTATGTTATTAAACTCATCAAATACTCCTCCTGTTCCTCCTTCATACAAATAAATAGAAGAACCACTTATTGTAGAATATTGAGGATATGAACTTGATGAGTTTGGTAGTTGAAAATCTCTTGGTAAAGATCTTACTGTTCCTGATAATGATAAATCTTTTTGTACTTGAGGTACTACAGTTGAATAAGGATCAGCAGGTGAACCTGTATAATATACAGACATAGTTGTAGCTATCTTCATTTCTGGAGGAGCTTGTCTGTTTCTTTCTAATAAGTTTTGTTTTATTACTACACCTGATGTTAAAGTTGTATTAGCAGGTGTAAAATCCTTAATCATTTTAAATAATGAGTTATCAAAGAACTTTATTAACCTAATAAAATCATTTATATCATAACTTGATATATATTTTTTAAAGTATTCATCTCTTAAAGCATCTAAATCAGGGTAAGTATAACTAGATTCTGATACTTGTCTAGGATCTCCTATATAATCTCCTACATTAAATGCACCTATTTGAGCTATAATATCATCATTTACTTGATCCGTAGGTGAAAAAGCTACTTCTAAATAATCTATACTATGTTCACTACTACTTACAAATACATTTTGTTGAATAGATCTAAAAGCAGATAAAGTATCTCCCTCAGGAACTACTTCATTTGTTATTTGTATTTTATCTGTAATCTTATTTTTTATTCCTCCTGGTTGTTGGTTAAAGTATACTACTTCTTTATTTTCTACCCAACTATCACTGCTAGTATAAAAAGTACTTATAGTAGCAAAAGATTGAGTTATTTCCCAACTTCCAGTTACTTTAGGATGAATAGAAGTAGAACTACCAGTATCTAATGTAGTACCTAAATCTGCTCTAAATGCTAACTTATCAGGGGTAGAATTTATTGTATTACCTTGGGCAGAACTTGGATTCATTGTATAATCCAAAAATACACTTTCACTTAAGGCAGTATCCCAATATCTTATTTCTTGTAAAGAACCTGTAATAGGTTCGTAAAATTTACCATCTAAATTAATACCCCCAATAAGAGGAAAAGAAGATTTTTGAACTGTAGACCAAAACTGAGTGTTAGTTGTTATAGAAGAAGAGGTAAAAAATCCTATTTCTCCATTTATTATATTAGCGGCATATAAAGTAATATTAGGTGAAACACCATTTTCATCAGCATTTACCTGTATTGACCACCACCCTTCATCAAAGAAAGGTAAAGATACACTAGCTGTATTTTCTACATCAGTTGATCCTAAGGGGTAAAATGTTAGTGTTCCATAATCTTTATTTAAAGCAGGAACTGATCCTGAATAAGTACCACTATCTAAACCTGTACCTTGATAATCTAAAGTTATTGCTGATCTGTCTACATCTCCTACCCAAATATTATAATAAGTAGGGGATGAAGGAATACCAGCAGATTTAAATCTAAGTTGTAATGCTTTAGGGTGATTATTAAATGAGTTAAAATCAGAGTTTAACTCAAATGATGAAGTTATATTATTTGTACCATCTAAATGATAAGCATAGTTAAATTCATCTTGTGCATAATCCCAATCTTGGTTATTTTGTCTATCTTGACCACCATATTCATTTATTCTTAATATTGTATCAGGAACACCATATGAGGTTATTAAAGCTCTTAAACCAGCTATTGTACCTTTAGTTTTTAATAAATAAGGTATGTTATGGTAGATTCGTTTATATAATCGCTTGTTTACATCATCCAGTGGGACTATGTCGTTCGATGCCGATATTTGATTATCTACCAGTTCTAACCCAGAAGCTGCGGGGTAACTGGTGGTCATGTCCGGAAATGGAAATGCACTACCAGAAGGTGTAAGTCCTAAAAATGCTGTAAATAAATCATTTGAGTTAAAGTTATTAGAATATAGTTTTATTCCAAAGTTTCTAATAGCATCTGCTACTAAATCTTTTGAAATACCATAATCTAATCTGTTATCAGCATTAAATCTATTAGTTAAATCCTTAGTGTATAACCAAATATTGTCATATTGTTGAGCGACCATATCAACAAATAACTCATAGTTTCTATTTGCTGAATCGTCTCTTAAATATTCTGGTATTGTATTATATAGATAGTTATCATTATTTTCATCATAGTTAGATGCTGATAATGCTTGACCACCATATTCTACATTGTTAGGATCAGCACTACCAATCCAAGTTAATACTTCTGTACTTCCTGTTGGAAATAAAACATAAGGAGGTTCTGTATTAGATTTTGGGTAAGAATATATTGAACCACTATTATAGTAAAGAAAATATTCATAACCATCAAAGTTATTTTTAATATAATCAATCTTAGATATGAAAGTAGCTTTACTTTCACTATAAGCAGGAGATGAAGGTGTACCACCTCCTATTGTACCTAAGGCTTCTATAGAGTTATTATAGGACTCTATTAATCCTGCTTTGTAATAAAAGTTTTCTAATCTTGTATTAGCTGAAGAAAAATATATAAAGTTATTATAATCACTATAATCAACACTAATATTTATTTCTTTTCTTTTTAATAAGTTATTTAACTGAGAGAATGAACTAGTTAAATCAGTATTTACTAAATCATTATAGTTAAAAGTTTGAGTACTTTCTCCTGTTTCTTGAGTTACCTCTATACTATAGTTAGGTCCTTTAATAAATTGAAAATCATTAGGTACAAACTCAACCTCAGGGAATTCTACATTATATGCTTGTGAAACAGATACTTCCTCTACAACCCATAAAGTTGATTTTAAACTAAACTGTGGTGGTAGGGGTTCATATAGTTTAACTAATAATGAAGGTTCAACTTCAGTTTCAGTGTCTAATCTTAAGTTATTAGATATAACTTGTTGATCATTACCAAAGTTAAGAAGAAAATCTACAAAATAATCAGCCTCTTCTCTATATTGAATAAAATCATTACTTGAAGATACTATTAACTCATCTGATATTGTATTACTTTTTAATCTTACTTCTGTTCTATCAGAACTTATCTCACTAATATAATAGTTTAAAGTGATATCAGAAGCTAATCTTTTTCTATAAAAGTTATAAGTTGAAAAATATGAACCATAATCATATCCTATTTCTTCTAAATCTTTAGATGGGTAGAGAACAGTATCTCCTTCTAACACACTAAAAGTAGTTACAGAAACCGCTTTTGTAGGAGGTAAAGGAAATATTAAATTTTTATTTTCATCATAAGCATAATACTCTATGTAATCAGTAGATGAGGAAAACGCAGTATCTAACCTAGATGAAGAGATTAAAACATTATCTTGTTCAGTATATTGTTGAAACTCAAAAGTAGTTGGATCAACTTGATTTATTTGTGTTTTATCTGTCATTATACTACTGATGTATTAGTTGTGTTTACAGCTGGTGAGGAAACTTCTTGAGATATTTTAGCAAAATCATCTCCTGCTATAGAGGAATCTTCTATTGCATTTATATCTAAATCTATTTTTTCTCCACTTAATGCTTCAGCTCTTTCTATTTGAGCTTGTAATAAATCTCTTCTTAAAGAAGTTATTTCAGCTCTTAAAGCTTCTATTTCTTGACTATCTTGATCAAAGTTAATATATTCTCCACTTGTTTTTATTAAATATTCATGTGAGTTAGTTTCACCTAAAGCAGGTATATCATAAAATAAGTTATTATAAGATTCAAAAAACTGATTTACTGTAACTGTATTTTCAATCTGTTCATTTAAAGAAACTACACCCAGTTGACTAAACTTAGTGTCTATTACTTTAGAATACTCTGTTTTAGAATATGTTTTTTTAATAAGGTCTACTTTCTGATCTCCCATTTATCCATTAATCACTTTGAAGTAATATTTTTCATCCATAACAATCACATTATTATCTATAGCTGTTTGAATTAATATTTGATAATTTCTTTCTGGTTGTAAACCATTCATATAAACAGTAAAGAAACTACCTGTTGGATCACAACTTATTTGTGTATTTTGTGTATCAAAATCTACGACAAACTCGTTGGTTTCCAAATCTTTTATAGCATAATATGAAGCAGATGGAAGTGCTTGATTCTGTGTATACATAGATTCAGTTGTATAAACTCTTACAGGAAACTGTGGTCTACAATTTAATCTAAATTGATTAATACTTTCACTATAAAATACACCCTGATTATCATCTAGAGCAACAAATAGATCTGGGGTAGAAACTGTTTCTAGTTGTGTAATATCAAATGTGGATAAAGTTACTTCAGCAGGAGTTAAAGCTCCTTCTATATTAGGTAAAGCATTTAGTTGCTCTATTGACCAAGTTAAAGTTTCACCTGCTATATATCCTAATCCTATTTCTTTTACATATACATCTAACATAGAAGCACTATTAAAAGTAGCTCCAAAAGTAGCTCCACTACCAACACCTGCGTAAGTAGGATCATTAGGTAAGGATTGTGTAAATGAACAAGATATAGAACTGGTTAGTTCATTTATTGGATAAGATCCCGTTAATATTCTTCCATGTTTTAAATCACCACTACTAGTACTATAGGTAAAATCTCTCCATTTTATGTCTAACTCAGGAGGATATATAGTATTTGTATCTACTGAATAAAAACTTAGTTGTGGTGTTACAGCACTTGAAGTAGTAAACTCTGTTGAATCTTCCCATTTGATTATAAATCCTTCATTTGCTATAGGAAACAAACTACCAATAAGATTATTAGATGAAGAATACCATACTTTAACAATATCAGTTACCTCTGTATTTAAATCTTTATCACTTCTAAGATTAAATATTTGTGATGATTCTAAACTTCCTATACCATCATACCCACCTGATCCTGTCCACCAGTTACACCCTCCTTCATTATTACTTCCAGAATAAGAACCAGTAGTAAGATCTGAATAAAATCCTTCTATAGGCCATTTATTTGATCCTGAATAATCACTATATACCCAACTTACACCCGTTGTGTTTTGTCTTTGATCTAAATATTGACCTGATCCATTATTCCAAGAACCGGAAATAGGATAAACATTAACTTCAGATTCTAAAATAACATTATCTGCCTTAGCAATGAATAGCTTTAGACTAGCTGTAAAGTCAAGAGAACTAGTTACAGATGCTACATTTTGTATTACATCATTTATTTGTGATTGGTCAAACTTAACTAATGATCTAGCTACATTAGATATAGGATTGTTGTTAGTTACAAAATTTGATACATCTAGTATAGGATCCAACCCTGTATTCATAGCAGGTTGTGCACTATAAATAGATGCATCCTGTGTTGGAAATAATTTATATACTGCCATAGTTTTAAAATATTCTATTTAAAATAATGTAACAACCCTTCCTTTGATATCATTATCTGGGTATTTTAGTTCAAATATACTTGGATCTAATGATGGAAATATTGTTCCATTTTGTAAAGCTCCATTCATATCATAAGCATATTTTGAATAACCTTGAGAAGTACCTGCTACATTATTTAGATTTACTTGTTTAACAGTTTGTACTCCCTCTACTTGGTCTAATAATACAAAAAGATTTGATATAATAATTGGTTGATTGATTTGCCATTTATCTATAGAGAAATAATCTTTAAGTTCTAAAATACATTCTTCTACTACTTGATTACCATTGTAGTTAGGGAAAGTAATAATTTCAAAATTAACATTAAAGTTTATTACAAAAGCATTTTTGATACTAATAGTATCACTAATCATTCTGTATTCATTAATGTATGTTTTTACATTTTCTTTTAAGGCTTGTGATGCCGTTGTTAGTTTACCATTTAAATCTGATGATAATAGGTAAATGTCTAATGTAGCACTAGGACCATCATTTATATCTTCTACTAATGGTTTTTGTGCCCAAGCTTTAGAAATAACTCCAAATTTAGGAGGCATACTAAGTGCTCTAATTAGATAATCATTAGATGTTACATTTCTAAGTTGTGTTGGAAAGTTAGAAATAGAGTTTTGTCTTATTTCCTCTATTGTATCTCCATCTTGACCACCAGAGGCAGCTATTGGATTATTTGTAGCTATAGAATCAAATACATATTGAGCTGTTGTTGGATCTAATCCACCTTTTAAAAACTGAATAGTACTAGTAGTAGGATTAGTTAATGTATTAGATGGTATGTTTGATTGAACCCCACCTCCAGTATAATACCTAATAGTTAAAGTAGTATTACTAGGTGCAATACCATAAGTATTAGTAAATACAAAGTTAGTAGGGCTATAAGCAGTTGTTAACTTACTTTGTCCAAATGGTAAACCTAAACCTACATTATCGGGATTAGGTATTACATTCTCTGTAGTTTCTGTTGGTGAACCTGCTCCAAACTGTAACTGTAAAGTATTTGCATTTAAAAATCTTGTAGCAAATCTAGTTTGTACTCTTTTTGTTTGTAAGATGTAAGGTGTATCTGCATCTGTATAAGTATTAGGGTCATTGGTATTAACATTTTTTAATCCAGTATACACTGCATCTTGACCTAAATAATCTACTTCATACCATTGGTTACCATCTGAATCAAATACATCGATAATGTTTGAAAGATTAGTTCCATTTATTTCTGTGGTAGCAAACTCTTCAGGTGCACCAAATGTTACTGATGTATTATTAATAACACCACTAAACGCTCTTCTAGTTTTCTTTAGTAAGTAATAAGTAGGGTTACCAGCTGAAACTTGTGCTACTGATACTATTGTAGGATCTAAAGAGTTAGATACTGAAAAATCAATAGGTTCATCTGTTGTAAAAGATGTAGAACTTCCTGCTGTTGTACTTACAACTGTATTTTGATTTACATATAAAGCATAATCAAAATCAGGTACATAGGCACTTGCTGATAGTTTGGAAGGTACTTGTTGATAAAAATCTACTGAAGTAATGGCTAAACCTGTTGCTTTAGGTTTGTACCCGTACATATAAGCTAAATCATATAAGTTATCATCCTGTCTAGCATACTGAAGGTATGTTTCTTGAACTTGATTATCTAAATAAAAAGATAAAACATCACCTACATAAGCAGCTTGTTCAATAAACATCATACCTGGAGATGTTTCAGAAAAATCTGTATATGTTGTTGGAAAATATGTTTGTGAGTAGTTTATTAGTGTATTTCTATACTCAGCAAAATCTTTATTTATATAGTTTATGTCTCTTCTGATTGCCATTATGCGAAGTTTAATTCTAAATCATCATTAATTGTAGTGTTTATAACCGAGTAGAATACTTGTACTGTAATTGAATTATTATCTGGATTAGATAATACATTTAATTCTTGAACATTAACATTTGGAAAAAATGTACCTATTTTATCAGCAACATCTTCTTTTAAAAAATCTAAATTATTTTCTGTTATTTGGGTAAATATAAATTCTCTTAATCCACCACCAAACTCAGGATTACCTGGTCTTTCTCCTACGTTAGTAAGGAAAAAGTTTATTAAGTTATTCTTAATAGCTTCCTTAGTAGTATAATTAGGGGTAAATACATCACCAGAGTTAAAAGGGAGACTAACTCCAATACCAACTCTTGGTCTTGTATCATTAGGAAATTTTTGTACCGCTCCAAATGCCATTTTATTATACTTTACCTTTCATTAAATTCATAATTTGATCTGTTGATACTTCTCCTTGTGGTAGTTGGCCATCAGGAGATGCAGTATTAGTATTAGTTACTTGCATAGGTACATTTGCTGATGTAGCAGATATAGTACCATTTGCGTTAGGCATCATATTACCTAATACATTTTGAATATTTTCCCTCATAGCTAACCTATTATCTTCGGGCATAGGGACATTTTGTTGAGCAGGAGCTGTAGAAATCACGGGTTGAGGTGATCTTACTGCTTCTAGAAGGATGTCTTTCATCTCTTCTTGAATAGCTTCTTTAACTGCTTCTTTTACAACGGACTTTAATTCACTTAGTTTCATATCTTAATATATGTTTTGTTATAAATATTGATTTAATCTGCTTTTAAGTTATTTTGAACAATATAAAATGATAACTCATCAATTAATATTTGATCTTCCGCACTAAATGACCCATCTCCTTTTAAAATAGTTACCCCTGCGCTATTTTTTCCAATAGCTCTTCTTTTATATAATTCTCCTGTTTTACTTTGTTGATCTACTTCTACGGAAATTTCAAAACCATTTACATTGGTTACCACTGGGTTACCTTGTTCTACTGATTCTTTTCCAATAGCTAGTAGTTCATTATTAATTTCTGTCATTTCTAACCCTTCATTTTCACCAGCACACCTTTCTATTAATTCATCTATCTTTTTTAAATATCTTAATATTATAACTAAAGATGCTATTAGAAATACTAACGCAATAATTAATGCTTTTCTTAAATCTTTATTAGCTTTTTCAAACTTATCAAATAACTCTTTTATACCTTCTAAAGCTGCTACTATAGGATAAACAACTGTAGGAGCTGGAGTGGAAAATATTGATAATTTACCTGCTTTAAATGCAGCGCTAACAGCTAAAAATACAGCTACTAAAGCGGTATTAACAGCAATTACTTTATATATATTATTTAGTTGTTTTACTATAGAGTTTCTTCTTTGAATAGCTAATTTTAATAGGGCATTACTAGGACATTTTTCTTCACCAGATTGTGCTAATTTTGTAATACCAAAAATAACTAATAATCCTATTGCTAATGGAAAAAGTTTATTTTGAATTGAACTTGTAACAGTTAATACAGAATTTTTAACTACAACAATTGATCTTTCAATAGGATCTAAAACAAAACTAGATACTTTTTGTATAACTTTATTTGCCTCATTTTTTAACTCAGCTGCTGCTATCTCTGCTGCCAACTCAATATTAACTAAACCAATAGGAGGTAATTCAGATAAAACCTCACCATTACCAGTAACAATAGTTTGTTGTTGAGGAGCATAATTATCTATAGTATATGCTAATTTAGGTTGACCTAAAACTACATTGGGTAAACTAGGTAAAACAGGAACTCCAAATCTTATCTCAAATTCTCCATTTGAATCGGTTTTAACTTCTTTATTGCTATCTTCATCTAATTTATATTCTAATTCACCTTCATCATTTTTAAAAGATTTCATAGGATATAATAATTCTATAAACTTTATATCAACTCCTTGTAAAGGTTCATTAGTTTGTTGATCATATATTCTTCCTTTAGTAACAAAGGTAGTAATTATAGGTTCATTTTGAGGATCATTTGTTAATTTATCTTTAAGATTAGATAACACTTGTGAACCTCTTTGAGACTTCATAAAACCAACAGCTAATCCTAATAGTAATTTCTCATCCATACTTATGCTGTTTTAACTGATTTAGAGATAAGATTAGGTATTTGAGACTTAATATTAGATATACTACTTTTAATTAAGACAGAAGATGCAGCAGCAGCAGGTATTAGAGGTTCACCACTTAATGCGGTTAATAAAATATCTAAATTTTCTAATAAACTTGAAAACTGAGTTATAAAGGCATCTCCTAATACTAAAGATTCTGTAGCATTTTGTCTGCCTAAAGATACTATACCTTTTGGGGATAATAAGTTTACATTACCTTCTAATGATTTAATACCTAAACCTTCAACAGATTCCATTGCTATTGATTTTTGGGAAGACATTAGAATACTATCAACATTAGTATTAAATATTAATCTACCAGAATTTAAAATAATCTGTTGTTGATTATATGATTGTGGTGATTGTGGTGTTTCTTTTATTATATTTGAAAATGGAACTGAAGTACCTCCACCAGTTGTAGAACTTGCTACTGATACATCAATTGGAATTTGTTGGGTAGAAGTTAAATAAATAGAAGATAAATCCGTATTTATATTTTCAGTTACAGGTAACCAACCTGGTTCTCCTAAATCCTTAGGTTGTCCATTTCTTAATATTGTAATAGGACTACCAATTTCACCAGTTGTAGACCAGTTATTTGCTACTGAACCTTGTGAAGGTGAGGTACTACCTAATCTTAAACTATTAGAAAATCTACCTTCAAAAATTTGATCCCCAATAAAGGAAAGAATAGGTCTAATATTTCCCTTTTCTATGAATTTTCCTCCGCTATTACCATTTAAATCTAATTGAAATGGGGTACCACTAGGTTGTTGTATATTACCTAACTCAATAGAATCATTACTTTTATTTTGTGAGGGTGATTCAGTTGTATTAGTAGAATAAACATCAGGAATACCATTTTGTTCTGGGTGATTCCAGATACCTATTGAGTTTAAATAATAATAATTATATGTTCCTGTTGCTTGAGAATTACCTGTTGTAGGTAATCTAAATAATATTACTAACTCATTAACTAATGGATAGTTTTTGAATTGGGGGAATAATGGTTTTGCTAAGTTACTGGATAATGATTGGTTTGAAACTATTGGAGAGGTAGGTGTCGATACTAGTTGATATTGAATAGTTCCTATTCCTCCCCACTGTCCTGTTTGATTAAATAATTGAGAGTTACTATTAAGAGAGATATCCACTACTCTAGCGGTTACCATCTTATCATTTAAAGCACCTAACTCCTCAGTATTACCAACAGTGTTAGAATTCCTACTTAAATATGATATTCCAACCTTATCCATTATTAGTCCTTAGTTGATAGATTAGTATTCAACTTATCAAGTTCAGCTAATAGTTCTTCTTTTTCAGAATCGGTAATACCCATCGAATCTTCATTGCTACTATTATTAATCACACGCTGTACTATAGTAGCCATTTTAATGAGTTGTTCATCGTTCTTAACGCCAATTTCTAAATATTCTTTGATAAGCGGTACTATGAGGGTAGCGTCTCCAATATCTTGTACTAGAGGTTTAAGTTCTGATATTAGACCTGATATTTGGTCTTCTTTTTTCTTTTGATTATTGTAAATTTCATTTAATATATCAGAAAATTTCTTTTTCCCAAAAACGACACTGTTCAAACCACTCATAATATTGTTTTTAGTTATAAATATGGGAAAAGTGTAAGTTTAAAATTTACAATGTCCGTTTTCTAAATAAAAATAGTATTTACTTTTAAATATATTGTGTAGTTTATCTGCTACTTTAGTAATCTTAGGGGTTTTGACATCAACTATCTCACGGATGTAGATATAAAGTGCTTTTTTATTGAATACATCTATTGTATCTCTCTTTCTAAATAACTCTAAAACCGCATCAGCTATCTGAGCATCATTCTTTTTAGGAAATAACTCATAAATATTTTCAGTAACATGATTAACAAATATATCTATGTATTTACTTAAATCATCTACTGTTTCTCCACCTATATCATCCATGTCATATGAGTGAGGTGA
>TARA_R110000787_G_scaffold58117_16_pt1 | contig 11403 bp, 9 predicted proteins | sample TARA_R110000787 | Tara Oceans TARA_R110000787 (sample SAMEA4397920) | marine metagenome | biome: Polar Biome; feature: [DCM] deep chlorophyll maximum layer (ENVO:01000326); material: water (ENVO:00002006), including particulate matter (ENVO:01000060) such as... | depth 35 m
GTGTCGGATCGGGCTGGGTTTTTCGCATTAACGCCAACCGCGACACGCGCCTGTCGCGAATCTAGGATTGAGGAAGCCATATGAAGGTTCTGATCACCGAATATCTGCGTATCAACCTCGACACCGAGCAATGGGAATGCCGCGACTGCAGCAAACCTATCGGTACGGCAAGGAAAAATTACAAAGAAGGCCTGCTGGTTTATCACCGCGATCCGCGCGAGATTCATCGCCCGATGCTGGATCCGGAAAAGTACGCGAAGGGTTTCTCGCCTGACCCGAAGTGGTGCGCGATCCTCGAGTTCTACTGCCCGCACTGCGGCACCATGATCGAGGTCGAGTACACCGTGCCGGGTCACCCGCCGGTCAATGATCTTGAACTCGATATCGACGCGCTGCGCAAGCAGTGGTCGACGCGCAAGGAAGTCACCGAGCACGTCGCCGCCGGCGATCCGGCGCCGATCGTTGCGCATGGGCATGGACATTCTCACGGGCTCCGCGCATGAGAAGGGTCTCGGTCGACATTGGAGGCACGTTCACCGATTGCTTCGTGGCCTGGGACGGCCAGACGGTGCAGTCCAAGGCTCTCACCACCAAGCACAATCTCGCGCTGGGCTTCAACGAAGCGTTGGATTTGGCCTGTGAGCGCATCGGCTCGTCGCGTTCCGAAGTGCTGTGTGCGGTGGATTCGGTGCGCTACGCAACCACGTTGGGAACCAATGCGCTAATTGAATTCAAGGGGCCGCGGATCGGATTGTTGACCACCGCTGGCTATGACTCTGTGGTGCCGATCGGCCGTGGCCGCTCTTATGGCGAAGGTCACCCCATCAGCTACCAGCGTGATTTGCCCAATGCTCACAGACCGCAGCCTTTAGTGCCCATTGAGATGATCGAGGTTGTTCGCGAGCGCGTGGACTACAAGGGGGAAGTGCTGATCCCGCTGGATCGTCAGAACGTGCGCAAACAGATTCGCAAGCTGGTGGACAAGGGGGCACAGGCCATCGTCGTGTCATTGACCAACTCGGTTACTAATCCGGTTCATGAGCTGGGCATCCAGAAGATTTTCATCGAGGATTATCCGGAGCACATGCTGGGCGCGATGCCGATGCTGCTCAGTCATCAAGTGGCTGGTCGAAAGGGCGAGTACGTGCGGGCGATGTCCACGATCATGGATGCGTTCCTGCACAAGGTGATGTACTTCGGCATGACGGCGCTGGAGCAGAATCTGCGCTCATCCGGATATCGCAAGCCGATGCTGGTGGTACACAACTCCGCCGGCATGGCCCAGCTCAACTCCACTGACGCGCTGCAGACCGTTCATTCCGGCCCGGTGTCTGGTATTGCGGCGGCAGAACACCTCGCGCAGCAGGCTGGGCTTGGCAATGTCGTGGCCACGGACATGGGAGGCACCAGCTACGACATCGGTGTCATCGTGGAGGGCGGGCAGCGCTTCTACGACTTCATGCCGGTGATCGAGCATCGTCTGGTGACAGTGCCCATGATGCATCTGTCGACCTTAGGTTCCGGCGGCGGATCGATCGCAAGTTTTGACTCGCTTTATCGCACGGTGCGCTGCGGCCCACAGTCTGCTGGCTCCGATCCGGGGCCCGCTTGCTATGACCGCGGTGGCACGCAGCCGACAGTCACGGACGCCGATTTATTGCTGGGCTATCTGGATCCGGACAATTACGCCAACGGCTACATCAAACTCAATCCGCGGCGTGCGCGTCAGGCCATCGAGAATGAACTCTGCGAAGATCTCGACGTCGAGGTCATCGAGGCCTGCAAGCTCATCAAGCGCACCGTCGATGCTGACATGGCCAATGGTGTTGCTCTGGAACTACGTGCGTTTGGATATGACCCCCAGGAGTTCACCCTCCTGACCTATGGCGGCAATGGCCCCCTGCACGCCTGTGGCATCGCGGAAAAGCTCGGCATCCAACGCATCCTGGCGCCGCCCTTCGCGTCGGTGTTCTCGGCCACGGGTGCCGGCACTCTGAATCAGATGCACATTCACGAAATGTCCGTTTACCTGGTGCTATTTCACTCGGGCAGCAAGGCGATGTTTTCGGATTTCGAGCGATTCAACCAGATGGTGGAAGAGCTCGAACGACGCGGGCGCGAAGACCTGCTGCGTCAGGGCATGAACGAAGCTGACATTCGCTATCGACTGGAGCTCGAAATGCGCTACGGCAACCAGCGCGTGCAGACCACGGTCTCAACCGATCTGACGCGGATGTCCAGCCTGTCGGACGTGGTGATGTTGATGTCGCAGTTCCACAAGAGCTATGGCGAGCGCTTCGGGCAGGGTAGCCAGTCGCCGGCAGCCGGAGTGCGAATCAACACCGTGCGTGTTTGCTCGTACGTTGAACTCGAGTCGGTTGCATTTGGTGACCTGCGTCCTGGACTGAGGAACTGTCTGCCCCCCGAACCAGTCGCGGATCGCGACTGTCATTTTGTGGGTCAGGACAACGTGGTGAAGACGCCCATTTACGATGAGCGCGCGCTGGAACACGGGGTGCGGCTGTCCGGGCCGGCAATCGTAACCACGCCACAAACCACCTATTTGATTGAAATTGGTTGGCACATGGAGGCGGCCGCACAAGGGGCTGTGTGGTTTACCCGCGATAACCCCACCCGACACTGACCGATCCGAGCCCGGGAGGCACAAAATGAATGCTCCGCAAACAACCGACAACCTCAGTGCGGCTGACCAGCAGCTAATCAAGGCTTTCCTGGAGGAGAACCGTCTGTTCTACGGACCGGATCCGGAGATCATGCGCAACCACAAACTCGAACCCCGTACCGCTCGCGAAGAGCAGGCGATGTCGCGGGTCAGTGACCCTCACATCCTGCATCAGGTGCGCGGGCGGGTGCAGGCGGCGATGCTGGAAAGCTTCAACATGGTAGAACAAATGGGCACCGCGCCCGGTGCGAAGTGGGGCGATCTCTGTGCGGCTTGCTTCACGCTCTCGGGAGATCTTTCGGAAGTTTCGCCTCACGGAATCACAGCGTTTTCCGCGGTGTGCCAGTATCCGGTGAAGTTCATCAACAAGTACTGGACGAAGGACCCTTCCGTTGGGGTACGTGAAGGCGACGGATTCATCCACAACGACTCTCGTTACGGCGGAATCCACAACACGGACCAGTCGATGATCATGCCGCTGTTTCACGATGGCGAGCTGATCTGTTGGGTATCCGCCACCGTGCACGAGGGCGAGAACGGCGCCTGCGAGCCGGGCGGCATGCCGGCACGGGCTGAATCCAAGTACGACGAGGGGCTAAAGATGAGCCCATTCCGAATCGTCGAAAACTACAAGGTCAAACGCGACATCCTCACGTTTCTGCAGAACTCGGTTCGAGATCCGAAGCTTCAGTACGAAGATGTCTACGTCAAGCTGTACTCCGTGATGCGCACCCTTGATCGCATGCGCGCCGTCATCTCCGAGTTCGGTGTGGATGCCCTGATTGCATTTCTGCGCCGAAACCTGGAGGACACCGAGGCCGAGGTCCGCAGGCGCCTGTCCGAAATGCCTGACGGTGTGGTGCGCTTTCCGTCTTGGTCGGACAGCACCCTGCGTGAGCCGGCCTTGGTCAAGCACAACTGCGAGTTTCGCAAGAAGGGCGATGGGGCAACCTGGTCGGTGTGCGGCAGTTCGCCACAGATCAGCAACCGAACCATCAATAGCGTGGTGGCCACGACCAAGGCCATGCTGCTGACCGGCCTGACGACGCAGATCTGGCCGGATCTGCCGCGCAATCAAGCGATGTTCTCTGCCTTCGAGTTCGAATCGGACTTCCCTTCGCTGCTGGACAGCGATGACGAGGGCACGATGTCGATGAGCATTTCCAGCTCGTTCTACGGTCTCATTAAGCCGGGGCAGATCCTGAACAAGCTGCTCTACAGTGTCCCCCTGGAGTGCAAGGCAAGGGTCACGCCGGTAGTGGCTTCGATGTACAACCAGCCCGCCACATTTATTTATGGCGGTATGACGCAGCACATGGAGATTACCGGTAATTTCTGTGCCGACCTGAACGGTGCAGGGCAGGGCGGTCGCGAGCACAGCGACGGTTTGTCTGCCTTGTCGGGTTGTTTCGGCTTCATGTGCGACACCGGTGAGCAAGAAGTACTGGAAGAAGAGTTGCCGATGGTGCGTCTGGTCTCGCAGCGTTTTGCTCGTGACCGTTTCGGCTACGGCAAGTTTCGTGGCGGGCTTGGCTACGAACAGATGATCAGCGCGCGCGGCACTGCTGTCTGGGGTTTCATGAGTGGTCAAACGGGATCTTCGTTCTCGTGTTGCGCAGGGCTGTTCGGCGGATATGGTTCTCCGTCATATCCGATCTGCCGAATCAAGGGCGCTAACGTGTTCGAGTGGATTAACGAGCCCGGAAATGCTGAGCGTTTTGAGTACGGCATCATCGAATTGATGAATCGCCAGCCGGTGGATGGCGCGCAGTACAGCAGTAGCGATGCGGGCATTACCTTCGAGATGACTTCGGAAGGAGAGGTTTACGCAATGTGTCAGGGAGGTGGCGGTGGCTACGGCGACGTCTTGCATCGCGAACCTGCTCAAGTGATGCAAGACCTGCGAGAAGATCTGATTTCGGATGAGGTCGCCTCCGACATCTTCAAGGTGGTCTACGACCCAGTCACCAAGCTGCACGATGCGCGCGCGACTGATGCCGCCCGTCAGGAAGAGCGCAAGGCACGCCTTGCGCGCGGCAAGCCCTACCGGCAATTTGTGGCGGCATGGGTCACCCCGGAACCGCCGGTGGATATTCCCTACTTTGGCTCTTGGGGTGACAACTCGGTGATGTACGCCGGTGCCGGGCCAACACGTCAGAAGATGCGCAGCGATGCCATGGTTGCCGTGATGCAGCCGGATCCCAAAGATGTCTTGATCGAAGCATTGAAGGCGAAGCTTTCTGCCTGCGAGGGCTCCGCCACCAAGAATTCTTTGGCATGAAGCATTTCCCGCACTTCACGCCAACGCATCCGCGCGAGCGCTGGACCTTGCCGACCTTGCTGGCGCATCAGGCCCGAGTATTAGGAGATCGTGCGTTTCTGCAGTGGGACGACGACGGCCCTGTCTACAGCTTTGAGCAAGCGAATCGGCAGGGCAATCGATTGGCACACGGATTCGCCAGTCTGAGTGTCGGCAAAGGCGACCGGGTTGTGCTGTTCCTTCCCAACAGTCTTGATTACGTTCTCACCTGGTTCGCCCTGAATAAGCTTGGCGCCGTTGAAGTGCCGATCAACCTCGCTTACAAGGGGAGCTTTCTCGAACATCAGGTGAATATCAGCGGGGCGGAAACGCTCGTCGCGGACCGCGAACTGCTTGCGGTCGTCCGGCAAAGCCTGGACAAGATGCCGGGCCTGCGTCGACTGGTCCTGTGGTCGCGCGATGGTGCAGACACTGCGCCGCTACCCCAGATTCCGGGCCTGGAGGTGATCGCGTTTGAAGCCTTGATGAGCGACGATGACAGTAACCCGGACGTCAGTGTGCTTGCGCAAGACATCGCCGCCATCATGTTCACTTCGGGCACCACTGGCCTGTCCAAGGGCGTGTTGATGCCGCATGCACAGCACTACCTTTTTGCTGAAATTAATGTGCAGGGCATGGAGATGACGGCGGACGACGTCTACATGTCGGGTTTCCCGTTTTTCCATGCCAACGCGCAGCTGCTGACGATCTATCCTTGTCTGATCGTGGGTGCGCGGTGTGTGCTGTATGAGAAGTTCAGTGCCACCGCTTGGGTAGATCGGTTGCACAGTAGTGGCGCGACCATCACCAATCATTTGGGCGGGGTGCTGCCGTTTGTTTTCCAGCAGCCGCCCACCGATCGCGACGCGAGTCACCAACTACGGCGCATTGGCGGAGGGCCGACGCCTTACGCCATTCTCGATGCGTTCAAGCAGCGCTTCAGCGTGGAACGGTTCGTGGAATATTTCGGTCAGACCGAAGTCTGCCTGCCAATGATGACGCCCTTGTCCCTGAGCGAGGAGCGACCCAAGGGCGCGGCAGGCTTGTTGCTCGACCAATGGTTCGACGTGCGCGTTGTGGATCCAGAGACCGATGAGGAGGTGGACGTCGGCGAGTTGGGGGAATTGATTATTCGCCACCGCAGCCCCTGGACCTTGAACGCGGGCTATGTCGGCATGCCGGACAAGACGGCCGAAGCCTGGCGCAATCTATGGTTTCACACCGGAGACGCCGTGCGGCGCGATGAACAGGGATGGTTCTACTACGTTGACCGTATCAAGGACTCTCTTCGCCGGCGCGGCGAAAACATTTCCTCCTTCGAAGTCGAGCGACCGATCGCGCAGCATCCGGCAGTGGCGGACGTGGCCGTAGTGGCAGTGCCCGCAGACAATGAAGGGGGCGAGGACGAGGTCAAGGCCTGTGTGATCCTGCGTGAAGGACAGTCTGTCAGTCATGCCGCGCTGCACGACTGGTGCAGCGACAAGCTACCCGTGTTTGCGGTACCTCGCTATCTCGAATTCATGGGTGCCTTTCCCAGAACGCCGTCGGAGAAGGTGCAGAAAGCCAAGCTGCGCGCTGCCGGGGTGACATCCACTACCTGGGATCGAGAGAACCCCGATCAAATACTGGAGCCCCCCCGATGAAAGCTGCCGTCATTCGCCTGCCTGCAACACTCGAGTCGCTGGCGATCGAGGAGCGCCCTGATCCCACGCTCGCGCCCGGTCTGGTCAAGGTGGCCTGGCGTGCACTCTCGCTCAATTTTCACGATCTTGTGATCGCCACCGGCATGCTGCCAACGGTGGACGGCCGTATTCCGGTGTCCGATGGTGCTGGGGAGATTGTCGAGGTGGGGGAGGGCGTGGCCGAATACCAGATTGGCGACCGCGTCATGAGCACATTCTTTCCTGACTGGGCCGACGGTGATCCGGATGCGCAGAATACGGCGCGACTAGCGGGCGACTCGACGGATGGATGCGGCTGCGAGTTCTCTGTGGTGAGCCCTGAAACCCTGACCCGTGTTCCGCGCGGCTATAGCTTTGCCGAAGCCGCAACCTTGCCCTGTGCCGCGCTCACCGCATGGCGCGCATTGGTCGATGTCGCACAGCTCAAGTCTGGCCAGACGGTCCTGGTTCAGGGTAGCGGCGGCGTATCGGTCTTTGCATTGCAACTGGCCAAAGCGATGGGCGCGCGTGTGTTGGCCACTTCGTCCACCCCCGAGAAGTGCGAGCGCCTGCGGGCGCTCGGTGCGGATGCGGTGTGCAATTACCGAGAGACGCCGGACTGGGGTCAGTGGGCCGCGGACCAAAGCGGAGGCGGTGTCGATGTGTTGGTGGACGTTGGCGGGCCGGCTACCTTGCCGCAATCGCTGCTTGCTGCCAGGGTAAATGCACAAATCGTCTGTGTCGGCTTGCTGGGCGGCATGGATGTCAGCCTGTCGGTGCCCCTGATGCTGTTGAAGCAGCAGCAGATCCGACCCATCGCTGTGGGGAATCATGTTTCGCAGAAGGCCTTAGTCGCATTCTTGGATGACACGGAACTGCGTCCGATCATCGACCGCAGCTTTCGGCTTGATCAGATCGTTGACGCACTGCGTTACCAATCATCTGGGAAGCATTTCGGCAAGATCGTTATCAATCTGCAGGAATAAGTGTGAGGCGCAGCTATTGAGGCCAAACGCGTCGTCTAACCAGGCACCGCGGAGGATCAGGCAGTACCGCCGCTTGTCTAGAGCAGTGCAGACGCCGCGCGTGAGAATGCCGAGATTGAACCGCGAAAGCGTTCTTGCCCTGCAGCGAAAGATGAGTCTAGGCGAGCCTAGCCTTCGCTCGCGGCGACGTGCAACACCAGTCCGTCAAGCGCATTATTGATGCGAACTTGGCAAGCTAGACGCGACCCCGGCCGCCGTTCCAAACTGTACTCCAGCAGCGCTTGCTCGTCCGATTCGGGGGCGCCTACCTGGGTGAGCCAGCTTTCTTCTATGTGGACGTGACAAGTCGCACACGCGCAGCTGCCACCGCAAATCGCCTCGACGTCTCCGCGCTCACGCAGCACATCCATCAGCGACAGGCCGGTGTCAGCGTCGACGCTATACGAGTCACCTGCACGATTGGTCACATGGATCAGCGGCACCGGACGAGGCTCCTCAAAGTGTCTCTTCAGTCAAGATACGGACTGTGTCTGGCCAGGGGGCGTTTGGAACGCGAGCGCTCTCCTGAATCTCGACGGCCATCGACGCCTGTGCCAGCGAGAGCACCAATCTCATCAGACGGCCCTCGGGACCGGGGATGTCGCGCAACGGAAAGTCAGCTAGGTACTGCATGGCCTGGTCGGCGTGTGGAAGCATCGCATCGTAGAAGCGCTGGACTTCTTCCATGGTGGTGTCGCAGCGTTGGTACCTGCGCTCGTTTTGTCCTGCCACCGCCCAATAAGAGACGAACGGCTCCAAGGTCTCGAATCCGTGCGGCAGCGCACGCTCACCCTGCGGCACCGTTGCAACAATCCTCATGCGATGCCCTCCATGGCCGGTGCAGAGGCTGGATCAGCAGCGCACGGACTGTCTGCCCACGAGCAGCGCTTGAGTGCTTCTTCGAGCGTGCTGGAATGCTCGAACTCTTTATGGATGCGTAGCATCCGGCGGATCAGCACTTCATGTTCTTGCAGTACCATCTCGCTCTTTACGCGCGCCGCGACCCCCTTGTGTGTCCGCTCGACGTTGGCGAGATCCTCGAGGACGACGTCGGCGAGCCGCGCGATGTAGTGTTCCTGGTGGAAGGCTTCTCGTACTGTCGCTGGCTTCGGAACGAAGAAGCGCATCTCGTAACGCGACTCATTGAGCGCGATCGGCCAAATCTCGTGCGTCCAGAATCCGCCGCCCGCGACGTCGAGGTGGAAGTTGGGAAAGATCTCGTTGATATCCATAGACCAGGTCGACGACTTGGCCGGGTTGACGCTGCGGTGGGAGCGCAGGTCCACCGTATCCTGGCTCTGATTCGCCGCCAACACGTTTTCGGACACCATTCCCGCATACGCAAGCTTCTCGACCAACGCGGCCTCCTCGGGCTTGTATTCGGGATTGCCGTACAGCGAAATCGAATGGTGCGGCCCGAAGAACTCGGCGTTCTGCAGATGAGACATTGGGTTCGACTTTCCGGAGAAGGTGGGTCCGATTGTCTTCGAGTGCAGCACGGGGATGTGGTAGGACTCACTAAAAGCGTCAATAAGAAACTTCCAGTTGCACTTTAAGTGGGCCTGGATCTTTATCGAGCGTTGCGCGTTCGGATACGGAATTCCAGACAGGAACTCGCCCATCGATCCCAGGTAGTCGCGCAACGAAACTTGGTTGGTGGGATTTAGATTGATGAAGATCCAGCCGTCCCAAACGTCGCACTGGACCGCATCAAGTCCGCACTTCTTTTTGTCGACACCGAAGAACTGCTTCTCATCTCTGATAGCCAGTAGCCTGCCGTCATTGCCATAAGTCCAGTTGTGGTACGGGCACCGGAACATCGTCTTGCGCGAACCTTTGGTATCCCAAACGATCTGATTGCCGCGGTGTGAACAGATATTGTGGAAGGCGCGCACCGCGCCGCCGGCTTGGCGAGTGATCAAGATTGAGGCGTTACAGATCTCGACTTCCTTGACAATGTAGTCGCCCGCATTGGGAAGATCCTCGATCCGGCCCATGATTAGCCAGGTGCGACGGAAGATTTTTTCACGCTCAAGATCGAAGTAGTGCTGGGAGCGATATGGCTCAAGCGATTCAGGACCCGTTCCCAGGCCGGCGGCTTGGGTGAAGTTGTTGTGCATCGGCTCCTCCTTGCTAGCAGATGGCGAGAAACGTTCTCGTCGTCTTTTTAATTAGAATGGATTCTAAAGAGCATTATAAGGCACGGCAATTGTCGTCTGTCGACAGATCCCTTGCGGTATGCTTTATCTCAGGCCCCGGCCGAGTGATCGTTTTCTCGAGGATTGAGGTTGATGCAAAAGCCGATGAGTTGGCCGACGGTACGCGAGCAGCAGAAGGAGGGACGTCGCGATGCGATCCTGACGGCGGCTGAGGCGCTAGTTCGCGAGACGGGTTCGACCGACTTCTCGGTCGGGGCGCTGGCCTTGAGGGCCGAGGTCAGCGTGGCAACGCTGTACAACCTTATAGGTTCAAAGGGCACGATCCTTTACGCGCTGCTCAACCAGACTATGGACGAGCTAGACGCTGTCACGAGTAACGAGTTGGCTGCCAATCCTTTTGACCAGGCTCTCTTGGCAGCAGAGACGGTGGCGCGTGTTTACACGAAAGATTCTGCCTACCTTCGGCCTCTGTGGAGATTCGAACTCGGCGTGATCGAACCAGAGCATCGACCTGCGCTGATGAATCGTGCGCTGAAATTCTGGTCCAGCAGGCTTAAGGGATTGGAGAGTGAGAAGCGGCTACCCAAAGGTATCGCGCTCATCGATCTCGCCCGGGAGTACCAGATCTACTTCACTGGCGTGCTCGACCTCTGGGTGCAGAACGAACTGAGCGATGAGCGCCTCCCGATTCAGGTCCGCTACGGAATACTTCTCAGATTGCTCGCACTAAACGATGTGAAGGAACAAGATCGTCTAATGAGAGCCTTGCGCAAGGCGCATCGCCAACTCCTGGAAATAAACGGGTAGAGTCGTAAAAGTACAGGACATTGCGCCTCATCTAGGTCAGCGTTTGGCCATTCGAGACACCGAAGTGCCCCCACAATCGTTTCAAGCGTAGATGTGCCAATCAATAGCTCAGCGCGCGCTTGAGGGCAGTCCCTGCTCCTTTCCAAATTAATTGTGGCGTCACAGCGAATTTAATCGCGAGTATGTTTGCGCAGCCGATCCAACGACTATTGCTCAAGTGGATTGACCGGAGGCCACTCTCTTCAGTCGGTAGGTCCTAGACCAGGTGGACGCGACCCTACCGATACGCTGAACAAGGCATACAAAGGCCAATACGCGCCTCGGCAGCCTCGGTATGTGGAAGATATCGGTTGGTGTAATTCTGGCGGCGATTGTCGTTGGCGCAGTTATGTTGAACCGCTAACGGGGCCAAAAGTTAGACTGCTGTCTAACTTTTGGCACTTAGAGTTTGCCGATTTTTCTCTAAGTTGTTGAATAAAATGGCTCCGTGACCAGGGCTCGAACCTGGGACCCAGTGATTAACAGTCACTTGCTCTACCAACTGAGCTATCACGGAAGCGTTGGGGGCGCGATTCTAGTGGTGATGACGCAGACGTGCAACGCATGACGATGAAGATCGCGTCATCATTCCCTGTCTAGAGCCGCCTGATGCACCATAGGTGGGGGCCCAGCAACCGTTCTGCCTCCTCATAATCACCTCTCGGCGGATGCCACTGTGCCAATCGATAATTCAGTCTATATTCAAGCCCATGTCCGCATTCTTGAACCG
>TARA_R110000787_G_scaffold4185_9_pt1 | contig 11402 bp, 5 predicted proteins | sample TARA_R110000787 | Tara Oceans TARA_R110000787 (sample SAMEA4397920) | marine metagenome | biome: Polar Biome; feature: [DCM] deep chlorophyll maximum layer (ENVO:01000326); material: water (ENVO:00002006), including particulate matter (ENVO:01000060) such as... | depth 35 m
GATCGTCACCACAAGGAGCTCCCGCATAATGGCCGAAAATACACCATCAGGCAGAGGCTACGGCCAACGCCAAGAGTTCGACCAAAACGCGGAAGCAATCGCTGGCATGGGGGCCGCATCCCCCCATGCTGGCACCCCCACACCCAAACAAATGGCCGGGCTACAAAACGCCCCAACCGACGCCATTAACGCCCCAACGACCCGCCCCAACGAACCCGTAACCGCCGGGCTCGACACAGGCCCAGGGGCCAACTCGGCATCACTACCCCAACTAAACAAACCCGCCCAAACGAGCCCCAACGCCCACGCCATGACCAAATACATGCCCGCCCTCGAACTACTCGCATCACTACCCACCTCCACACCAGCGACACGCCAATTCGTCCGACAGTTACGATCCCAACAACCACCAGCGGCACAACTCAACCGGCCAGACTACAACACACCAGAAGGCCAATAATGGGCATCCTTGACCGGGCCGGGGACATCGCAGGCTCCATAGCCAAAGACGGAGGCGACATACTCTCGGGCGTCCTCGGCGGCGTTTGGGACTTCACCTCCATCCCCATCGACCTCACCCTCGAAACAATCCACTACCAAGACGAATACGAGGGGTTCTTCGGAACAATCAAAGGCGTCGGCATAGACAGGGTCGGATCGGCAGCAGGCAACCTATTCGGACCAGACGAAGGCCTCGGCGCTTTCTTCCGACTCCTACCAGAATGGGGACGCTCCCCCATAGGTGACGCCCTACAACAAACAATGGACGACGTCGAACTTTGGGGCGACAGGATCATCCGCAGACCCATCGCCACGGTCGCACTCGCAGGCTCACTATCAGACTCAACAATTTTTAACGACGGCCAAGAAGTAGGCGCAGGCGACGCTGTACTAAACCTGTTCGAACCCCGAACATGGCGCAAAGCCTACGACATGGCCGACGACACATCCCCCGGCGAAGCACTCTGGCTCATGGGAACCCGCGACATCCTCTCCACCGAAGAAATCGCATCATGGTACGCGTCCGACCTATTCCACTTCGCATCCGGGTCAACCGACCTCGCCATCCGCCTCTACTACGAACCAGACCTCATCTTGGGAAGGGCCATCGTAAACGCCCGCAGAGTCGCATCCGGAGCGGCCCTAGCACGCGTCCCACACAGGGGCGGCATCTTCGCCAAACTCCCGACCGGCAACCAAATGAACCTCGAAGAACGGATCGCAGCACAGTTCCACATCCTCGACGACGCCGGTTCCAAATACGCCCACCTGTTCGGCGGCAAACAATACCTCGACGCCGCAACCAACCAACGACTCCTACAAGGCGAAGCCGCAGCGTCACGCCTCCGAGGAAGACGGGCAGCCAAAGCAGGCGACCAAGAAGCCGCCGACGCATACTTCCGCCTCGCCGACCAACAATACAAACGCCCCACCAAACCCACCGCCGCCGAAAAAGTTGACGACCTCGCCGCCGAAACCCCAGACCAGTCCTTCGCCAACTCCGAAGAACTAAGGATCGCCGAACAACGACTCGAAGGTGCACTCACACGCGACCTCGCCGACATAGCCGCCAACGAAAAAGTTTTAATCCGCGGCCCCAAGTTTGAACAAGTCCTAAACAAAGGCCTCCCCGGCAAATCCCAGGTCACCCCCGAAAAAGCTGACGAAGTATGGCGCTTCCTCCGAGAGCAAGGAGTCATCGGCAACAACCCCGGCAAATCGAGCTATTACCGGGTTCTCCCCAAACCCAAAAACGGTTGGGTCATGCCCAAACAAGAAACATACATTGGTATAGAAGGGCTCACAGACCTCGCCGTACTCGAAACACACATATCCACCGGCACATTCCAACAAACCCTTTCAACCAGAGCAGGCCGGGCAGTAACCCCCGCCGAAGCCGACGCCGTATGGGCACGCCTAGAAGAACTCGGACGCCTAGTACCAGCAACACCCGGTTCCCCATCCCACCACTGGAGGACCATACGCCCAAGACTTCGCAACCCCAAAACAAACAAACTCGACCCCATCGACAACGTACCCAACGGAGGATTCGACAACGTAGACGACTTCAACGCAGACCAGGCAGCCAAAGAATCCGCACGCATCCAAGCCGACGATCTGGAACTCGAAAAAAGTATCGAAAACCTTTCCGACGAAGACTTCGGCATCCTCTACCCCGACGAAATTTTGGACCCCAACGTCAGACGCCCAACAGCACAATCGTTGATAGAAGGCAAAACGGTCCAATCCAAATACACCGAAGCAGTCCAAGCCGCAAGACAAGCAGCAATAGACAGAGCCGCCCGCCTCCCACACCGCCGATTCCAGGCAGCAGGGGCCCTAAGAACAACCCGCTTCAAAGACATATCCCACCAAATCTTCGAATGGAAAAAACGTGGATACTCCAACGAAGAAGTCGCCTCATTTATCAACACCGAACTTCTCAAAGGCCACCACCAGGGAGACCAACTCTCATACCTTCTAGCACACGCAGAAGACGCCGCAGAACAAGAACACATTTGGCGTGTCGCAATGGGCGACCTCACAGCCAACGAAGAACTACTCAAAACGAACAGTGTTCTCGCAGCACACGTAGAAGAAGTCGCACAAAAACGGGGAACAGCGCACGCCCAATCCCTCCTATATGAAGAAGAACTCGAAGAACTGTTAAGAATCAGAGGCCAATCAAGCCTCCTGCCCGACGTAAACGACCCATACGGGCTCAACCGGCCACTCGCCGCGGGTGCAGACAACGGCCCAATGTCAGCCAACGCCGTATTCGAAGGCAGAAGGTGGGGCACAGGGGCCATCTCCGACACCAAACATCAGATCGCCAACTCGCGTTCACGCCTCCAAGTTCTCGAAGAACAAGTAGAAGCCCTCGAACCGCTCATAGCCCGAGCGAAACACATGGAAGACACGTTCGCCAAGTTCAAACTCACAGACATAACACGACGCCCCATCCGTGGCGCATACAAACAAACAACGTTCTACCAGACAAGCCGGACATCCAAAGTCCTACGGACCACCGTCAACAACATCCCCCACGCCACAGTAAGCATGGCCGACACCGGGGCCGGAGAACAGTTCCGCCGATTCCTACGCACCGCCGGACACACCGACGAAACATGGCGCGCCCCACACGGCGAATTTTTGCGGGCCAGCTTCGACGAACGCAAAGCCATCTACTACCGCGAAGAACAAAACGCGATCACCAAACTGGGCAGAGACAACGGGCTCTCCCACCACGAAATAGAAGACATCATAAGCAGTTCAAAGAAAGGCCACGAAGACCTCGCCAAACTTTTGGCCGACCCCGACCTGCCCGTAAGATACGACTCCCAAGACCGGGCGATCATCACAATCAACGACGAAACGGGGATGACAATGGAAATCCCCCTAATGACATCGCAGCTCGAACACACCGTCGCAACAGCAGACTGGAAACTTCTCAAACGCGAAATACGGAACCTGTCAAGAATCAAATACGGTGACGACTTCGCAGCCCGAGTAGAAAAAGTTGGGTTCATCAAAGCCAAACAATTCTACAACGAAGGGTCCGTCCCATCATTCGCAGCGAAACGACGCGAAGCCGTCAGCAACATTGCCCGCACAGCCAAAAATACTGGGGCAGACAAAGCCGGTGCCATCACAGTACGCGGCATGGAACAAGTAATGAAAGTTTGGAAACCGATGGTCCTCCTGCGCCCCGCATGGACCGTCCGCGTTATCCTAATGGACGAACAGTTTCGCATGATCGCCAAGTTCGGTGCCCTCGAATCCATCCTCGGTCGGGGCAACGACTTCAGAAGCCTTTGGGTCGAAACGCTCACCAACAACCCGCGTCTCAAAAGGATGCTGGCAAGCAACCCCAGCACCAAAGGTGTCGGCGGCGCAATGATCGGCGGCCTAGTCGCAGGACCAGCCGGTGCTATGGGCGGCGCACTCGGCGGCTACTCCGCCGGAACACTACTATCCAAACTAGCCGCAATGGAAAAGTTGGGCTACCCCGGCCTATCCGTCAACGGATTCCGGTCCGCCCAGGCACTCGGAATGCCCGGCGAAACCGCCGCAATGTACGAAGAACTTGCATCCTCATCGTCAATGTTTCGCGAGTTCCTCGGAACAACCGAACAAAACATTCTCGAAGGCCTACGCCCAATAGACCAAAAATATCGGACCTACACATGGAACGCCAAACCCGGCAGAGGTAAGGCAGGCGAAATTAACAACGAGGCATACACCTCCGAATGGGTCAACCTGTTCCGCAAACAAGTAATGAACGACGACGTCGGAAAACAATTACTTGAAGGCAAAACGCGTGAAGAAGTATTGCATTGGTTGGAAAACACACCGGAAGGCATAAACCACGCCTCACGTATGCCATCAAGGGGACGCCACTCAGACGGGCGCGGCATCTGGATGGACAACCTCACCGACCAGATCGACGAATACACCGGCTTCGACCAGAACATCCGAACAGCGATACTTGAACTCCCACCAGGCGCAACGTTCGACGACTACGCAGAAATTTTGCAAAGCATCCCCAACGAATTCAAACCCGTCGTCCACGGCAGGGCATTCGAAGAAGTCCTCGGAATTAAAGACGGGGTCGGTGGAATGCTTGACCGTTTCGTCGAATCCGCATTCAAAACTTTGGCCGCAGGACCAACCGACAACCTCTCCCGTATGCCAGCCTTCCGCCGGTTCTACGAAGCCGAAATGCAACGCACCCTCGGGTCCATCCCCAAATCCGCTTTAGAAAACGGGCAAATCTCTTTACGGCAACTAGAAGGATTCGAAGAACAGTCCCGCCGTTTCGCTTTAAAGGAAATGCGTGAGCTCATGTACGACCTCGCCGAACAATCCGAGTTTGCCGAAATGACCCGCCTCATCATGCCATTCTTCCCCGCCTACCAAGAAGTCCTCACACGGTGGGCCGGACTCATTTACGAAAACCCCAACATCGCATTCATGGCCGACGAAATATGGCGCGGCCCATCCCGCATGGGAATCACATACGAAGACGAATCCGGCGAAGAATACATCCAATTCCGTATCCCCAACTTCGCCAAAGCACTACTATCCGAAAACGCTTTTTTTGCCAACGCACTCGACTCCCAAGATTCGGTCCGGTTCCGCAAAGACTCATTCAACATGGTCGCCCAAGGCACACCAGGATTCGGGCCGTGGGCCACAGCCCCCGTATCCATCATCGCCAAAGAACGACCCGAACTTGAAGATTCCCTAAAGTTCATTATCCCCTACGGGCCACAAGGATTCGTAGAATCATTCAAAGCACCCAACGTCGCCCGGCTCATATCATCCCGCAAAAAGGACGACGACAGGGCATACCTTTCAGCGAAACTTCGGATCATGCAAACCGAACTAACAAACATGCAAATAAACGACGAACAATTAAACTTCGAAGACCCCATAGTCCGGGGCGAGTTCATGGCCCGCATCGACAAACAGGCCGCAGCGTTCTCCAACCTCCGCCTAGTAGCAGGCCTTTTCTCACCAGTTACCCCAGTATTCGACTCCCCATACCAACTACATATCGACATCTACCGGGCCATCCGCAACCGCGACTTCGAACGGGCCCAACAGATATTAGGCAACGTCAGCCCAGAATCCACAGTCAACATCGAAGCCGTATTCAACGAATCCGGTGACTCCGCCGACGCAGTATTCCTCCAAGTGTTCGGCGAAGAATACTTCTCCCTCACCCAAGCATTCACACAAACAATGGACGGTGTACCACCAACCCTCCAAGGCGCACAATTACGCGACACATACAAAGGGCTCATCGAAACATACCCCGAATGGGGCGGTGTCATAGCAGGCTACGAAGGCGGCGAAGCCAACCAATTCGTTCGCTCCATGTACGAACGGCAACTAGAAACACCAATCACCGCCGGTTCCGACGTAATGCAACGCGAAGCCCTATCGCCCCTCCAAATCCTACAAGGCCCCGACATTCGCCTGGGTTGGGACAAGTTCACACGCGCAATGGACGGCCTAGAAGCGGTACGTATCGAACGGGGACTACCCAACTACTCCGTCAAAGGCGCAGCCGACCTAGCCGCATACAAAGCCATCATCGTCCAACAGCTAAAAGCCGAACACCCACAATGGGGTGTCGAATACTCCAACGTCAACCTTGCGTCAATGGCAACACGCCTCGAAGGGGCCAACGCCATCCTCCAATCCGGCGACAGCGCACTACTTGGACGGGCCGACATACAAGGCCTATCAGAATACATGGAACTGCGCGCCGGATTCATAACACTCCTAGAGCAACGCCAAGCGGCCGGTGGCGCACGAACACTTGACGCATCAGCAAACCAAGACGTACGTTACGCCTGGGAATCACAAGTACTTGAGCTAGTCGAACGCAACCTCGCTTTCGCAGACATCTACTACCGCCGGTTCCAACGTGACCTGCTAGACGTAGGGTAAGGTTCCCAACATGCCACACCAAGACGGACAACCACATTCCGCCGCAGAAGGTTTACTTGAAACTGCAACCGGCGGCGCTATCACCCCAGAGGTAGCCGCATCGTTAGTGAACGCACAAAATGAGCTCGGCCTAAACCCAGAAGACCAACCATTCATCTACGACGGCACAACCCCCACATACGTCATTGAAGGAACAGACCCATTTGAAGGTTTAGACGCATCAGGAATACTAGAAATGGTCGTCAACACCCTTCACCGGGAAATGGTCTACGGCCCATCAGCGACCACTTTAGGTGGAGACGCATTCGATTCCGTTCAAGGCGAACTCGACTGGGAAGCATTCCTGGACAGTGTCCCAAAGTTACGCACATACATTGACGAACACCTCGACCCCTCCGAGATAGCCGCCAACGCAGAAGAAAGCGCCACCCAAACACAAGGCGAAAGAACCCGAAAGCGTGCCGAAGAAGCACAACGGGCACTCGAAGACTTCCCCACGAGAGACAAATCTGACGGGGTTGACCCCTACGACCCCGACGACCCTTACCCCGACTTCGGACCCCAATTTAACGCTGGCCCACCGTCACTAGTCCCCCCGAGCATCGAAGACCTGGCCGCCGAATCAGCGCCCGCACGCAAAGCCCGAGAAGAAGCAGACAAACGCGAACAAGAAGCCGCCCACTCCCTCCTCACCCAAATCCTTTCCCAAACCGAAGCCGACCCCAACACCCCCGTAGACGACAACGGGGCACCCGACTTTGGTGAGTCATCATCAGATGAGCTTCCCGTACTCATCCAAAAAATTCTTGGAGCGCTCGAAAAACGTGACGGGGCCTACGGCAAAAAACGGTTCGCGTTCCCCGACTCCAGTGAAATGACACTCGATCAGCTTCACGAAAACTATGACCCATACGTCCTCAACATGCTCAACACCCGAGAAGGCGTTGGAACAGAAATTCTTGAAACAGTCCAAGGGCTAACAGACCGCTTCAAAACGCTTGACGTATATGCGCTCAAACAGTTACAGGAAGACATGTTCGTTGGCGGATTCTACGGGCCCAACGTACCACTCGACCAAATCAACTTCGGGATACGCGACTTCACAACAATCGCAGCGTACGAAAAACTTGTGGAACGGACCGTATTCTATTCGGAAGGGGACTCATCCAAACTTACCATCGACCAAATACTTGAAGAAGCCCGAGCCTTCCACGCCGAACGAGGCGTCGACCTCGACCCCTCAAACGACCCGCAGCCCCCAGTTGTTGTCGACTACACCAACCCCGGCGACGTAGCCCGCCTCGCAAACTCAAGGGCCCAAGACCTATTAGGTAGAGCCGCATCACCAGACGAACAACGCCTCATCCTTTCAATGATGAAAAATGATGAATACCAGCAAGCCACAGCCCAAGCAAAAGCGCTCCGAACACAAGAATCAGTCAGCGTCCAGACAGCATCAGCAGGCGGCATAGCAGACCAACAATTCCGTGGCACCCAAGAAGCCGCCGACTACTCTCTCAACAAAACGATGTCCAATTTTAGAAACCTACTCGACGGTAAAGGGGTGTCCGGCTAATGCCACTCGACGGATTACCAGACAATCTTCAACCACCAGCCCGACCAAACTCATCGGACCCCGGCAACACCGCAGGCCAAGACGGGTCCGGCCAAACACAACAAGTCGACGCCCAACAAAACATTCTCGACCCCGGACGCACATACCAAGACTTCAGCGGATTAGGTTTAGGCAACCAACTCAACCACACCTTCGGATACCGGCTCGAACGGCTAATCAAAGACGGTGAAGCAAAGTTCGGCATCCGCATCGGTGTCACATCAGCATTCCGAACCTACGACGAACAATCCGCCCTATTTGAGGACTATGACAACGGCCTCGGAGACGGGAACCTCGCAGCACCACCAGGCACATCCAACCACGAGTTCGGTTTCGCAGTCGACCTAACAATGGCCGGTGTGTCCACCGAAATAAAAGAATGGTTCCACGACCAGGCCCCCGCCTACGGGCTCGCGTTTCCCGTTGGTGGCGAAGACTGGCATATTGAACCCGCCGACATCTCCGAACTTCGTGCCGGAGGTGAAGGCAAATACTCTGGCACCCCAGGCACCTACGGGGGCGAAGGGACCGGCAGCACGCCACGTTCCGAAGCCGACTTCGGCATCGAAAACTTTGGTTACCTCTCAGCGTTCCTCGACCTCCCCATCGTAGGTGACCTGCTACGCAGGGCCGCCAACGAAGAATGGACAATGCTCAAACTTGAACACGAGCTAGCCCAAACCGAATGGTGGCGGACAACCAGCGCAACACAACGAACCTTCGACAGTGAAGGCGCATCAGACCCCGCAACACAACAAGCGGCCATAGAGCAACGGTCAGGGGAACTCACAGACCAAGCCGCCCTCCTAGGGTTCGAACTCGCCGAAGAAAAAGCCACCGAAATAGCAAGAATGTCTTTACGGAACGGGTGGAACACCGATCAGATAGCCGGGGTTTTGGTCGCCGAATCAAAGTTTGACCCCGACAAACCACTCGGAGAGCTCAACACATCACAAGACCAAATCCTTGCAGCCGCCAAAAACTATATGGTTACCATGACCAGCAAAGAAGCAACAGCGTTAGCCCTAGAAATAGTCAACGGCACAGCGTCAATGTCGTCAATCAAAGGAAACCTGGCATCGAGGGCAGAATCAAAGTTTGGTGGCAACGAACAGTTGGGCACATACATTCGCAACGGCGGGTCACCCTCACAGTTCTTCGCCGACCACCGCACAACGATCAGCGAAATGATCGGCGTCGAAGCCGACTCGATAGACCTAACTAGTGACCCCCGCTACTCCCAAGTCCTATCCCACGTTGGTGAAGACGGCAAAGAACGCCCAATGACAGTACACGAAACCAAAAAGTTGGCTCGGGGTGACGGCCGCTACCAAACATCAGAAACCGGCAGAAACGAAGCCGCCCAAATGGCAGCCCAATTCGCGCAAAGTATGGGCCTAGCAAAGTTCTAAGGAGAACACAATGGCAAAAATACCCAGGGCAGAAGACCCGGCAATCAAAAACTCTGTATCCGCAATCATCGAAGAAGTCCTAACCACCTACGGCATGTCCGACATGCTCGGCACCGTAATGGAATGGTACATCGAAGGCATGGGCTCAACAGAACTGGAACTAAAAGTTCGGGCAACAACCGAGTTCAAAAAACGGTTTCCTGCCATCGCTTTGTCCCAAAAAAATGGTCTCCCACCCATATCGCCCGACGACATTTTGGGCTACGAAAAGGGATTCAAACAGTTAGCCGTAAACGCAGGGCTTCTCAACGAGTTCCAAGACAACGACTACATCCAATCGCACATGGGGGCCGGAAGGTCTTTGACCGAAATAACGTCCAGGGTTAACGACGCCTACATGTTTGTTGCCAACGCCGACCGTTTCACCAAAAACTTTGCACGCGAAGCATACGGGGCCCACACCGACGCGGCCCTAGCGTCCATGTTCCTCGACCCCAAACTTTCAACCCAACCTCTACTTGACATCGCCGAGTCCATAGCGGTAGGCGGGTCCGCCTCCAGGTTCGGTTTCAACGTCGACAAAGAACGGTCCCTTGAAGTTGTCAAAGCCGGGGCCACAGCACAACAAGCCACCAAAGCGCTCGCCGACCTCGACGGCACCAGAGGCCTATTCAACGAATCGGTTTCCGAACGCGCAAACCTCACCGCAGAACGTGAAGGGCTCGACGCTTTACTTGGACAAGGATCGTCTGTGGAAGTAACCCGACGCCAACAGTCCCGCAAAAATGCGTTCGGTGGGTCCGGCGGAATCACCCGATCAAACGCAGGCCTAACAGGCCTCTAACCATAAACGTCAACGTGAGGGTTGGACTTTTGCCCCAACCCATGCCACACTACCATTAACCTAACTAGCCACAGGTGAACGGGCCAAGCTACAACCCCGCCGAAACTCGGTCATTCGGAACAACGGTCAGATCAGATTGCAACGCCAACGGAAATCGTGGAACCAGGCGTGAAGAAACCCACAGAGGCACCCGGCAATAGTCGGAAGCTGAGAATCCCAAAGGATTGTTTATGTCAGAAGAAACAAAAACGCAAGCAGAAAACCTTGGCCAACTTCGCGAAGATGCGAAGAACGGCAAAGACGCGATAGCGGAAATGGAAGGGATGAGACGACAAGTCGCCTTCTCCCAAGCCGGATTCGACATCAACGACGCAGGCGTACAAATGGCTATGCGAGGTTACTCCGGCGAAATGAACGCCGAAGCAATCAACGAGGCCGTAGCAACAATGACCTTAACGAAAGTAGGTGGGCAGCCACAGGCCAGCCCACAAACCGAGTTAAACGAAGACGGCACACCAATTTCTTCCACCCCAACACAGGGTGACCCCGAATACCCAAACCCAACCCAACACCTCGGTAACACCGTAGACGACGCACAAAGCCTCGCCTCCGGCACACCCGGCGATCAGCTTCAAACTAAAGGTGTCTACGCCTCGGCAATGGACATCGCCAAACAAGAAGCCGACACAGGTGGCGAAGATTCAGACGTCCTAGCAGTAGCTATAGCGTCAGCAATCTCCCAAACCGCACAAGGACGCCAAGACGCGGTCCTAGCAGCAGACGGAACAATTCGCGACGGGCAGATGGCGACACGGTAATGGCAAACAAAAACCGAACATATCATTACATGGGAAAACAGACCCGCAAACGCCACGGTTCGAACGTGGCACCCGCAGGTCCAGCAAACAACACCGACTCGCAAATAGTTCGCGATGAATACGGTGCCCCATACGTGAAAATCGGTTCCGACGGGCGTCCGGCTGTAATCCGCCAAAAAGACTTAAACGATGGCAAAGGCACGATCCGCAGTCAAATGCACAATGCGAAGTCCGGCAACCCCGTACCCAAA
>TARA_R110000787_G_scaffold40289_1_pt1 | contig 11399 bp, 16 predicted proteins | sample TARA_R110000787 | Tara Oceans TARA_R110000787 (sample SAMEA4397920) | marine metagenome | biome: Polar Biome; feature: [DCM] deep chlorophyll maximum layer (ENVO:01000326); material: water (ENVO:00002006), including particulate matter (ENVO:01000060) such as... | depth 35 m
GCTGCTCAAGGCGAACCGCTTTCTCTCGGCATGGGAAGGTAGACTCCTCATGGAGCACAACTTCAGCGCGGTCCCGCTCGATGTCCTTGATCTGATCGTTGAGCAACGCGAGCCGTTCGAAACAGCGCTCAATTTGTCGACGAAGGTTTGGTGGCAAAGGCCGCCCATCGCCGGTGCGCATGTCGTCGAGCTGTTTTGACCAGTCACCGCCCTTGATGGCTTTGACAGATCGTATGCCCTGTAATGCAAGTAGCCCCCTGATCCGAGAGATAATTCGGGTGCGCTCGTGCACGAGATCGCCGCGCTCCCGCATTACTCGGCGCGCGTCCTCTTCCTCGGGAGAGGGCACGTCCACGACACGGCACACGCTTTTGTCGCCAGCGAGATAGGCTTTGAGGATCCCGATCATTGCTTCGGCGTCGATCCGGTCGGTTTTTGCGCGCCTGCCTCGCCGCGACACGAGGAAGCTGGCGGGATCCAGCACATAGGTATCGATGTCGTTCGACCGCAGTAGCCTTGCGAGCCAGAAGCCATCATATCCAATCTCGAAGCACAGGCGAATGGCGGCAGGTTCACCGATACGATCAGCGGCCTTGCACTCAAGATTGCGAAGGTGACTGATCAGTGCCGCGCTGTTCCCGGCAGGAATTGTCCGCAGCGAAGGCTTCGCCGCTCCTGGCGAGAGCGAGGCAACAAGCCAGTTGCGCTTGCTGAGCTCAACGCTGACAATGACAGAAGTCTTGGGGCAGTAATCTGACGACGAGTTCTCCATGTAGCGTTCTCCGTGGGGTTTGACGGAACAACGGCATAGCCGATCCGGCCTGCATAGGATCTATTATGATCGCGAACTTGAATATGGCAGCGCCGAGCCGTGGAACCCCGATGCCACAACCCGCGTGCTGACCATTCTTCTCGCTAACGAATATTGAGGGAGGCAACCATGAGCAAAATGCCCCCGGTGATAGAACTTAGCTGGCGCGATGAAAACTATGGTGCCGTCTGCGCCGTCGCCGCCTTTCGCAACTATGCCGGATCGCTCGATTGGAGCGACCGAACCCAACAGCGTTTTCGCGGATGCCTGAAACGAGCGGGCTTCGCGTTCCACGATGGCCGGTGCAGCTATATCGCCAGCAGCGGCACCCGTGAGGATCGACAGCGCGCCCTTTGCGACGAGCTGGCCCGCGCGGGCTTCCAGATCGACAGCGGCGACGTGCGCGCCCTTCCCATCAGCGAACAGGAGTGATCCACCATGCAACCCATGCGACACCTTGACCGGGACACCCGCCGCGCGCGCCTTCTGGCGGCGCGGACGCGGCCCGTTGGCGGCATAAACCGGCGCGGCATCTTCACCGGCCATTGGGACGGCGGCGATGTGGTGCGCCAGTTTCGCGGCGACAATGGTTCGTGGATTGGCCTTGCCACCTACAGGCCAAAGGATGACCCGGAGCCGCAGCAATGAGAATTAGCAACACCGCGAGCGCAGTCCGCGTCACTCTCTCCCCTACCGAGATAGGCGAGTTGCAATTCGTGATCGAGGCGGCAGAGCGCGCAGGGCATTATATGCCCGCGCGCGTCCCCAACATCATAGCGGCGCTGGCGAGCAGCGCCGCCGATGTTCGGACGAAGCAGGCCGCGAAGCGTGTGGCGAAAGATAGAGCGGAACGGATCGAGCGCGTTCGCCGCGAGCGCGAACAGCAGTTCATGCTGGGCGACCGTTACAGTGTCATGGCGAGCCGCGCCGACTACGCCGACGCGGCTCGCGATCCTGACGCCCGCCGTTGGGTTGAACTTGTGTTTCATGAGATCATGGGAAGGCCCCTCCCCGACCAATGCGAAATTCGGCGCGATGTGTGGCTTGTTCGCGTGGTCCAATTGGAGGGCGGGACATTCGGTGCGGTTGTGGGTTGCGATTGCACCGAAACCTCCGACCTGGCTGAAATCACCTGCGTAGCGGAACGCATGATTTCTCGCTTTGAGGGCGAGGTTTGAGCAACATTTAAGGCGTGTGGGGTGGTGGCAGCTGCCACCGCTTGGATTGTGGCTTCACGAAATTGTGACGCGCAGAGCGCCCACATTTCTGCAAATCCGTTGTATAACCTCAATCGAGCGAGGGCGGGGCCTGTAGCAGCGGACCCCGCTAATCCTCTCGCTCAAAGGAGGTGATGTGATTTGACAGCATACGAAGCAGCACAATTGACGATTGCAGCCGTTGCGCTTGTGGTCGCGATTGTGAAGCTGGGGAGGTCCGATAAGGGCTAAGCCAGCGGGGCGGGTGGTCTAGCAGGGCTGCCCGCCCTAAAAGTTTGAACCCGCCGCGTAGCAGCGCGGCGGGTTCAGGTAGGTGTGTGACTGACGCCGCACACGAAGCAATCCCTATATAGCCTCTTTTCCCTGCCAATCCAATAACCGCCTTTTATAGCCCGATTTGCGGCTGACCCGGCAGATGCATCAAACTCCGATGGCCGATGGCAAAAGTATCAAACATGCAAGCTGGCCCGCCACATTTCCGGCCAATTGATAGCCACTGTCGGAAAACCCATCATCCCCGGCCATCCACGTCGCGATCAACCCAGCGGCCCAGCCAATTCCCGGCAAAAGCATGATTTTCATCACAGGTTGGGAGATCGCCAATAGCGCGGGCGTCTCAAAGACGCCGCTGAACCCCGCCAGTGATGAAACCGCATGGAGAACGACCGCCACGCCGACCAAGATCATTTGAGCCAGCATGATATACTGGACCGCTAAAAGTGACGTCTCGTTATAGGCGTATCGTGTTTCGCTCAGCATGATCTACTCCCTCTGAGCGCAGCATATCTTACTCACTTTTGAGAGCAAGCCATGAGCGGACAGGTCGCGGCGCTTCGCGCCGGTCACACGGGAGGGCTATAGCAAAGGCCCCGGTCGCGGTGCTTTTCGCTTCACCCAAGGAATATCAGTTCGCTCGACGGCCATCCTCTCAGCCGGATATGGCCGATCAAATTGATAAAGATCGGCAAGCGGCGCTGTTAGCCAGGTGCGCCAATGCTCTGGATCGAGGATAACCGGCGAGCGATCGTGAATGTCGGCAAACTCAATGCAATTGTCCGTCATGACGCCAGTGTATGAGAGGCCCCAATCCTCATTCGACCACAGCCCCGCCCACGCGAAAATCGGTTGATCGGGAACCGACAACCACGCTTCTGTCATCTTGCCCTTCGCACCGATGGCCTCTGCAAAGCGCGCCGTGGGAATGAGGCAGCGGTTGCCGGGGTCTATCGCCCAGCGCTTCCAAAATGCGCCCAGCTTGTCAAAGCGAGCATTATTGACTGGCTTCGGCGCGAGCGGCTGACCTTTGCGGCCCTTAAGCGTAACCGGGAAGCCCCAGGTCATCCGCTCTAGGACCATCTCACCGTCAACAAGCCGGACGACAGGGCCAAGCTCTTTCGGATGAACGCGATCGGGATTGGCGTTGTACTGCGCGCCATTTCCATTCGCAGGGATCACATCGAGAATTAGCTGGCGATCGCCGGGATTGTATCTGTTGCACATGAGAGGAAGCTGGTGGAGCAGCCTTTGGCTGTCAATCAGCCGGGTTAAGTGCCCGCGCGATTAGCAATGACTGTCTCCGAAAATGACCCCCCACAGGCCATCGACGTTTGAGCGGCGATCCTATGTTCCCTTTCCGTTCCCATATGCGTTAGAAGGGCAAAGAAGGGAATCACGATGTTGCTGCCACTCATGCAGCCGGTCCCGCTTGCCGAGGTGCCAGAGGGACTAATTCCCTTGCTCATCGGGGCGGCGGGAGCTGGCTTTCCCAGTCCCTCGCAGGACTGGGCTGAAGATCGCATTTGCCTGATCGAGTTGCTGCGGCTCGACCGCGCCGCCAGCTTTGTGTTCCGCATTAGCGGCACCAGCATGATCGACGCGGGTATCTACGATAACGATGTGGTGGTGGTCGATCGCGACACGCGCGCGGTCGAGGGCCATATCGTCATCGCCATAGTGGACGGCGGCTTTGTATGCCGTCAGCTCGCCCGCCGCCAGGGCGGCACTTTCCTAGAGGCGCGCAACAGTCGGCAGCACTCCGATCCGACCCCCGCCGAGGGTATCGAGATTTGGGGCGTGGTGCGAACCAGCGTCCGCGATTATCGGCTTTAGGTGGCCTCATGGCGCACGCGATTGCCGACATTTCAAATTTCTACGTCAGTGCAGAGCGGCTTTTCGACCCGAGTTTGCACGGTATTCCGGTCCTTGTTTTGAGCAACAACGACGGTTGCGCGGTCGCGCGCAGCGAGGAAGCCAAGGCCCTGCATATCCGCATGGGCGAGCCAGTTTTCAAAATCCGCGACCGCATCGAGCGGCACGGCATCCAGCTTCGATCGAGCAATTACGAACTCTATGCGGACCTCAATCGCCGTTTCAATGCGGTCATTGCTGAACATTCCGACACGGTGGAGATCTACTCCATAGACGAGAGTTTTTACCGGCTCCCCGCCCTACCCAATGGGCTAGGCGACGTGGCAGCGGCACATCGGTTGCGCGAGGACATATTGCAGCAAGTCGGGCTTCCGACCCGGATCGGCCTTGGACCAACGCGCACGCTATCGAAGGTTGCCAATGGTCTGGCGAAAGCCACCGAAAAAATATGGGGCGGCGTCGTCGATCTTCACGACACCGAATTGCGGCGGCGCCTATTCGAGAAATGGCCGGTTGGAGAGGTGTGGGGCGTAGGCAAGGCGCTTGAAGCGCGCCTTTTGCCCCTTGGCGTTCGCACCACCGCCGACCTGGCCGCGTTGCGGCCAGAGATCGCGCGCGACATTGGAACAGTCGTCCTCGAACGTCTCGTGCGCGAGCTGAACGGCATCGAGTGCATGGATTTTCAGGTCGAACCGGATGCGATGAAGGCTACCGCCGTAACCCGCCAATTCGGGGAGCCGGTCAAGACACTGGACGCGCTGCGCGAGGCCATGGCGCGCCGCGCGGCACGCGCGGCCGAGAAGATACGCGCCCAGGGCCTCGTCGCGAGCCGACTGATCGCCTTCGCGCATGGCTCACGCTATCGGCCTAATCCGCCATCCGCTTCGCGATCGGCGCGCCTGTCGCCGGCGACGAATGACCCCCGCGTGATTCTAGGCATTGTAGGTCAGATGACCGAGGCCATGTTTGAGCGGGGCGGGGTCTATACCAAATGCGGCGTGATGCTGGAGGATTTGACGCGGCAAGGCGAAGCGCAGGCTGACCTGTTCGCTACCGCCGACCCGCGCGGGCCTGCATTGCTGGCCGCAATGGACGGCCTCAATAGCCGGTTCGGGCGGGACACCATCAAGATTGCCGCGCAAGGTCACGGCGCGAAGGGCTTCGACACCAAACGCAGCCGAAAAAGCCCGTCATGGACAACACGGATCAGCGAAATACCCATCGCCAGATAGGCTAGGCAGATTGGCGGAAATGTGGCGGCAGAGCCGCCGCGTCGTTCGATAGTGTCGGGGCCTGTTCCGGCCCCCTGGCGCAAGGGCTGGACCGTCTCGACCGCTACGCGGCCTCGCTTGGCGATCATGGCGGTATCCCCGCCCTTCCTCCGCTGCGCTCCGTGCAGGACGGGCGATCCCCCTCCCCCATGACCGGCCCTCACTGCGCCATTCCCCGACCCAGCTCGCCACTTGGCAGAAGTCGATGGCCCATCGCCTTCGGCTTCGATTTTTAGGGAAAGGAACTGCATATGGGGCAAGAGCTTATGAACCCGCATCAGATCGCGGACATTTGCGAGGGGCGCGATAAAGCGATTTCCCTTTGGCTTGGTCTTTTCGATCAATACCACGCGACAACAGCCGAGGCGGGCAGCATCTGCATTGGTGGAAATCTTGGCCTGTCCGGTGCGCGCGATCATCATCGCGGAGAAGATACCTTAACCGCCGCATTCGTGCGCGCGCGCGCGCTGGACGAACGCGACCCCAAGACGGGCAAGATCACGACGATTGAGGCCCGCGACAATTTCGAGCGGATCGCGACCATGGAAATAGATCGGCGCTGCTGGTCGAACTTGATGGAGCGCCTTGGCTTCGATCAGTTGCTAGATGAAACGGCGCGCCGCGAGTTTTACGAGGGATTACGCGAGGCACCGGCACCATTCACGACCGACAATTGCGCTGCAACGTTCGGGCATATCTGGGAGAACCGGCGCGACCTCTATTTGCGCGGCATCGCCACCGTTTTTTCAAAGCTGGATCGTCGCTTTCGTTCGCATGACGGTTTCAAGATCGGCGCGCGTCTCATCATCGACGGCGCAATGAACGAATGGGGATCATGGGAGCGTTACGAGCGACGCGACAGCTTGCGGGACGTGGAGCGCGTTTTCCTTGAGCTGGATGACAAAGCGCCCCTGCCCGAAGGGTTGAGCATGGCGGCAATTGTTGGAGAGGCGGCGCGGGATCGCGTGAATCTCCCGACAGTCGTTCACGGTGATTATTTCCGCGTTCGCATCTTCAAAAACGGCAATCTGCATATCTGGTTTGAGCGCGCGGACCTCTTGCAACAGGTCAATTTGCTTCTCGCTGAGTATTACGGCGAGGCGATTGGCGATAGCTACGACACGACCGAGGCAGAGGATGCCCCCCTGTTCCATGTCACCCCTGCCAAGGACTTTGGTGCTTTCATGACCTCACCCACGGTTGCGGCGCAAGTCGTCGAGCTTGCACGGATCATGCAGGGCGACCGCGTGCTTGAACCCAGCGCTGGCAAGGCTGCGATTGCTGGTCGCGCTCGCGACGAAGGCGGCACCGTCACTTGCATCGAGATACAACCCGGCCTGGCACACGAATTGCGCGTGATCCACGGTTTTGCGGACGTGAGGCAGGCCGATTTCCTCACGCTGGAACCGCGTCACTTCGCACCTTTTGATAAAGTGGTGATGAATCCGCCGTTCGACCGTGGGCGCGACTGCGATCATGTGCGCCATGCCTATCAATTCTTGAAGCCGGGGGGAGTGCTCGTTGCGGTCATGAGCGCACGGGCCGAATGGTCGGAGGATAAGCGGCACAAGGCATTGCATCGCATCATCGACAAATGCACCGCGATCTATGGCAACCGCAAATGGATCGACCTTCCCGCTGGATCATTTGCCCATGCAGGGACCAACGTGAACACCGTTTTGCTTGCCATCCGTAAGCCCGATTGATCGGCGCAGGCGGTGGCAGCTGCCACCGCCTAATGACCGCCCGTTGGGCGGACGTTCATTTGTTATATCCCCCCGTCAGTGTCTTCCTAGCATGAGAGACGCGCCGGATCGCATCAAGGATCGTCGGTCCCCCCAATTTGCTGCGCAAATCGGCTCCCCCGTCGCCCGCTATCGCGGCCGCTTCGCGGTCCCTGACCCGACCCGGCGCGGCTCTCCCCCTTGGCCCTGCCAATTATGGCAATAAGGAGGTTGTTATGTCCCATCGTCTGTTCGCCCAGCTTGCATTCGAGCGTGCGCTTGGAAATGCAGCGATCGAGGCGTTGAGGAACGCCCTAAACGATAAGGACCACTTCGACGCTGAAAGCATGTGGCCGAAAGATCCGATGTTCATCGGCAAATCGAGCGCCGATATAGAAGCGGTTTCGACTGAGCTTGCGCAGGTCATTGAAGATCGGATCAGGGACGTTCTTGATGGACCCGGCATTCGGAACATCGAGCGAGGCGATTGCTTCGACGCGCACCTGGTCAACATGATCTTGGCGGCGAAAGCTAAGCGCGAGCAGTCCGGCTGACACCGGACGGGGCGGGCTTAGCCCGCCCCACTTCGCCCTATGGGCGAAAAACCGATGATCTCGGTTTCAACACGGAGCGAGGAAGGGGGCATCGAACCCCCTTCCTCGCAATCTCTTCTCTCTGTGTGTCGTGGCAGTTTGGCATGGGTGCGCGCCAACTTTCAAGGATCGGCGGTTCCCCCAATTTGCTACGCAAATCGGCTCCCCCACCGCCCGCTCTCGCGGCCGCTACGCGGTCCCTGACAGTCGGCGCCGGGGCCCATGCCGTGTTTCTCCCGTCAACAACGAGAAGGAGAACCGGATGCACATCAAATTGTTTAGAGCACTGAAAGCGGCTAATCTGTCAGACGACGCCGCAGCAGAAGTAGTTGAGGCTATCGAGGAGTATATCGCAGTGAAGGTACAGGAGGCGAACAAGGGCCTAGAAAGCAAGCTGACCGCCCAAACATGGGTAATCGGCTCTGTCGGGTTCGTCCTGGCCGTCATCGGCCTCGCGCCAGCATTCGTCAAAATGTTCAACTAAGACCAAGGGAGGCTTCGGCCTCCCTTTTTTTGCCCATCCGAGCGAGCTGCATACGCCCACTGTTCAATAGTATGTGTCGCCCAGCGAAGGTGGCTAGTCGTCTATCGCCTTGGCCCGTATCGCTTCGGCAATCTGCGCCAACAGTTCAGCCACCTCGTCAGACTCACCCGCCGAGAACGCTTCTACAATTCGGGCCGACTGTTCAAAGCCATCTGGCGCTTGATCCATTATAAATTGACCTTTTAGACATGGGTGGCATCAACGCAACCTGACCTATCCAAGCGATTGCTTTTAAGGCTCCTTACTAGGCGGAGGGAGCCATATCTTGTAGTTCCGCTATATCACGCAGCATTGCCGCCCAGCTTCCCAGGATCATTCCTTCCTCTTGGTCGACCTCCCCCGTGGTGACGGCATACATGCCGAGAATATTGGCGACCTCATCCGTTTCGATCAGCCCCTTGCGCGCGAGCAACGTGGCAAAGATCGACAAGGCTCCGCCCATTGCGCGCACAAGTGAAGCGTTCTCAGGGGCATCAAGGCTTTCGCGGTTGTCGTTGGACAATGCACTACTCCCTAATTGGAATGTGACGTGGTTTTGATCGAGCCAGCGCCTTTGGCACTATCTTTCGACGCCAGCAGTTGGACGACCGGCATTCCAAGAGCATCGGCAATGCGCTCCAAAGTGGAAACCGTCGGGTTGGCCTTGGCGCGAGCGATGAATGAAATGTGTGATGCAGCAACGCCGGATCGTTCTGCCAATTCTGATTGTGTAATCCGCAGCTTTTTGCATCTGGCGCGAATGTTCGCGGCAAGCTGGATCATGAGCGGCGACTCTAGATCGCTCAGATTCAGATACACGGGCATGACGATCCTTCCTTCCAACCTGGCGCAGAATGTCGGCCCCGGCAGCATGGCGCAATAGGGTTGCGACGAGAGGTTATTGCGCCTAGGCTTTCGCGCCTAGCGCACATGGTATAGGTTACGCGCCATATGCATTGAGCGAAGGCATTCGCGTATGAGGAAAAATCAAGGTGGTGCGGTGCAATCTCCGGTGGAGCTATTTGCCGCAAAAATTGCAAAGGCCGGTTGGGAAGGGTCGATCACAGACCGGCAAATCGTTGATCGCCTGATCGCGACCCTCACGCCTCAGGAGCAACAAGTCGTCGGATTGCGGATTGGGCTTGGCCAATCCCACGCCTTCACCCTCAAGGCGATCGGAGACATTATCGGTTTGTCAGATAGCCGGATTTCGCTGATTGAGGCGAAGGCTTATCGGAAAATGCGATGGGTGTGTAAAAATGTCGGTATCGACGATCATGCTGCCTTGGACCGCTTGGCGCAGCAGCGAGAAAAAACGGTCGCTGACGAAGATCAGGCTAGAGAGCGTCGGGAAATTCAGAAGGCGCTCGACCTAGCAACCAAAAGGCAACATCGCCTAGAGCGGGACGAAAGGCGGCGCGCGAATGCTCGCAAGAATGCTTGGGAACGCCGACTACGCAAGGCAGAGGAACGCCATCAGCAATTGAATGATGAAGCAGCTTATCTTGCGCAGCGCGTAAACGCGCTTGAAGGACGAGGATGGCTCGCGCGGACGATCATTCCGCGCAATACAGAGATCGACCGTTCGCGGGCAAGAGCGCAGCAGTGTGGAATTGAGATTGCAGAAGCGGCCGCAGAGATTGCGAAGCTTCACGCCACACGACCCGAGGGGCCTGACATTGCCGAGTGAGAACGCCCCTCCCCCGGCCCCGAAGATCGCGCGCGTCTATTTGCGCGTCAGCACCGACGCGCAGGACTTGCGCCGCCAGGACTCCATTGTGACCGACGCGAAGGCAGCGGGTTACTATGTCGCGGCTGTCTATCGAGAGAAGGCATCGGGTGCGCGAGCTGATCGCCCCGAGCTGCTGCGCATGATTGCCGATCTTCAACCCGGCGAAGTCGTCATTGCGGAGAAGATTGATCGGATCAGCCGCCTACCGCTGCCCGAGGCCGAGCAGCTGGTTGAGACAATCCGCGCGCGTGGCGCACGCATTGCTGTTCCCGGCGTGGTGGACCTATCCGATCTCGCGGCCGATGCCGAAGGCATCGCCCGCATCGTGCTCGAATCTGTTCAAGACATGCTATTGAAGATCGCTCTGCAGATGGCGCATGATGACTACACCGATCGCCGCGAACGCCAGCGCCAGGGGATTGCCTTGGCGAAAGTGGAGGGGCGCAGCGGAGGCCGTAAAGGCGATCATGCAAAGCACGCTCGCATTGTCGCATTGCGTGAGGCGGGAAAGAGCATCTCCCAAACAGCCGAACTTGCCGAATGCGACCGCAGCACCGTCAAAAGAGCGTGGGCCGCGCATCGAACATCCCAGGAGCCAAAGCAGGAACCCAGCGCCGCGAAAAAGCACCATGAGCGGAAACGCTGATCGCTCAAACTATCATGATCGCAGCCGGTGGCAGCTGCCACCGGCCACCCTTTTGCCGTGCAAGCGAAATGCCAACTCTCAAACGATCAACGGCCATACAGCTGTAGTTTCCATATTCAGCATTGCAGATCGAGGGCAGCGACGAGGGGAGGACCAAGGCCGGTGGCAGCTGCCACCACCGTCAGCACGAATTGCTGCATCTACTTGGCACGCTTCCTTTGGGCGTTACTGTCTGCCGGATACGAACTGCGCATCGCCACTAATGCGGGCAAGCAGAAAACCGGCCTTCGGCCTTGGGTTTCCACAAGTGGACCCTCCCATTTTCAACTTGCCCGCGTCGCTCAGCTTCGCCGCCAAAAATCCGTCAGCAACGCTTATCCAAAGGAGACTACCATGCAGAACATCGCTGAATTTCGGATCATCGGGCGCGTTGGCAGCGTCGATCAGACCGATAAGGTCACACACGTTTCCGTCGCTGCGAACTATAATCGCAAGGATGGCGATGAATGGAAAACCGACACGCTTTGGAACCGCGTGACGTTTTTCCGCCAGTTGGCGGAACGCGCTGGCGAGCTGGGCAAGGGCGACCTGGTGCATATCACCGGGCGGATGCGCCAGAGCAGTTACGAGAGCAACGGTGAAACCCGCTACACTGTGGACCTGATCGCGGAGGGCATGGGTATTCTGGCGCGGGGCGGGGCTGAATAGCCCAGCCCCATCGCCAAAAGACGGGC
>TARA_R110000787_G_scaffold26080_4_pt1 | contig 11387 bp, 11 predicted proteins | sample TARA_R110000787 | Tara Oceans TARA_R110000787 (sample SAMEA4397920) | marine metagenome | biome: Polar Biome; feature: [DCM] deep chlorophyll maximum layer (ENVO:01000326); material: water (ENVO:00002006), including particulate matter (ENVO:01000060) such as... | depth 35 m
TTTCCGACAGGGCGATCACATTCTTCGCCTTGGTGTTGAACAGACCGATGGTCTTGATATGCTCTTTCAGCCCGTCGAGCCCGAGATCGACCATCTGCTGCGGTGTTTTGACCTCGGCAAACAGCAGCCGAGTCGCCTTGTTGACGCCGATATCGGTCGACTGCGCCGACAGCGCCACCGCGACCACCAGCTGATAGGTGTTGTCATAGTTGAGCTCTGTCTCCGGCGACGGATTGTCGGCGGCAAGACGGGAGTAGAATTCGAAGATATCGGCTTTTTTCATGGCGCGTCAGTTTTCCGGAACCCGGTCCATCAAATCCATGAAGTCCCGCGCGCTATTGCGATCGGCCTCGTCTTTGAAGGCCTTGTCCAGATCCAGATGGGTGCCGAGCATATAGAGCACCGCCCACAAGGCAAAGCGCCGCCCGCGATCCTTCTCCAGACCGAAGTCTACCCGCATATGCTCGATGCCGGCGTTCATTGCCTCCGGCTGGATCGAGCCAAGATCGGCGGTGCCGAAATAGCGTTGCAACTGGTCATCAAAATCCATCCGGAAGACCTATTGCGTCCCCCCGACCTTGGCAAGCAGATTGGCTGAGGCGATTGCAGGCCTTCATCTGCCCGCAATCGCTTCTAACGGCCTATTTTACGCAATATTTGCCGGAGGTTTTCAATCCGCTCGAGCAGCTGCCGCTTCTGATTTCGGCATAGTCGCCTTTATCACCGACGCAATAATTGGCGGACGATTTGAAACCCGAGGGGCAGGAGCCGATTTTGGCAATGGCGACCTTGCCGGAGCTCGATTTGCACGAGCTTCCCGACGATTTGAATCCGGTCGGGCAACTGCCGTCCTTGGCTACGGTCGTGCCGCTCGACTGGGCGAAAGCCGCCGGAACGGCCAGACTGGAAATGATCAGTGATGATAAGGCGATTGCGTAACGCATATTGTGGTTCCTTCTGGAAATTTGATGAAGTGAAGCGGGTTCGAAACTATCGCGCCGGCGCGCTCAGATATTCGAAGGCGACCAGGCTCTTGCCGGTTCTCTTGTTATAATATTGGCAATAGAGCTTTTCCGTTTTCGCGCGGCTGTGCTCGTTAAGGCGGGCGAGAAAGCTGATGCCATATTTGCCGCGATTTTTCCGGTCGGCGGTATAGGCAGAGGCCCGGGACGAGTTAGAGCCGGTTGCGCAATCGCTGACACCCTGGTCATTGCCGCAATGCAATTTCATATGGGAGTCCCCAAGATATTGATCACTGTGCCACGTCCAGTAATCGACCGTACCGGCGCCCGGATCATCCGATTTCACGCACTGCCAGACAAAGTCATTGCCCTTGTCCATCGCCTTGTACTTTTTCTCGTCGACTTCAAAATAGAGAATTTCCTGCGGTTGCAGCGAGGGCGCGATGCAGGAGCCGCTGACTTTGCCCGGCTTGCGGTTGATGAAACCGGTGCGCTTCTCTTTGCTGAAGCCCTGCTGGAACGTGTAACTGCCAAGATTGCCGACGGTCACGTTGGAAAGGGCGATACCCGCGCATTGCGTTTGCGATGTGAGGTTCGCGGAGGGTGTGCCGAGGGTAGTTGATCCACCACCGCTGCTGCCGCCTTTTCCGATTTGTGCTCTTTTGCCTGTTTTACCGCGGATCGCATTGTCGATCGCATTTTCCGCGTCGTTTACGGCTTCGCGTTCAGCGTCGCGCTTGCTTTGCTTTGCTTCTTTCTTGATCGCCTTGCCCAGACCGCCAAATTGCGCGTGAGCAGTTCCGCTGCCGAGCATGGAAACGGTGAATAATGCCGCGATAGCCGGTTTCAATAATTTCATTGTTGATCTCCATTGCATTTACCGAGGCAAGTAATGAAGTCGCGGAGGCATTAGAATATACCATATAGTACATAGTGGCGGATTATCGCCGGAAAATGCTTGTGAAACAGCCCGGTGCGGATTGGCGCTATCAGTCGGCGGGGATGTCGAGCACTGGCTCAATCCCGGTGGATTTTCGCAGCTTCCCCGAATATCTGATGCGGGACTTGCTGAATCGCCAGACTGCCGACGTCCTGCAACGGCCCGATCAGGTTGAAGCCATAGCGATCACAGAATGTTGCGACCATATCGGGTGGCGCAAGCCGGTCTTCCGCTCCGCTAATAACCGTGACCGGCACCTCCAGATCGCGGCACCATTTCGACCAGTCACTCGCCGTCAGGATCGCCTGTTGGGCGGTGGATTCGTAGCCGTCTTCAAACGTACGCTTCATCGATCGCTGCATCAGGTCGGCGACGTCGGGCCGGTTGAGCGTTTTCATGTCGGCAGCGCTTTCGCCATAGATGCTGCGGAAATAGGCCATGCTCTTCCCGCGCCGGACCATCGTCGAGATGGCCGCAAAATATAGTCGCACGAACGACGGCGCGATACGGGCGAGCCGCAGAGGCGCGCGATAGCCCATGGCGAGATGCGAGAAATCATTGTCGTTGCCCGCCGGCAAAATTGCGCCAGCCATGACCAGTCCGCAAAAGCGGTCCGGGTGGCTGCGAATGGCGGCCATGCCATAAGGCGCGGCCACTCTGGCCGAAACGACGGAACAGCGCTTTATTTTCAGCTGGTCCAGCAAATGGACAAGCCGCCCGACAAATTCGTCAACCACCGCAAGGCCAGTGTTCGCCATCTTGCTGCCGGCGTAAAAGGGAAGCCAGGGGGCGATGACGCGCAGGCCCTGCTGCGCGGCGGCGTCCTGCTGGCGTGTGGTCAGATAGGCGCCATCGATCGTCGCGTGGAGATAGAGGACCGGCTTTCCGTCCGGATCGCCATAGACTTCAAAAGGCAGGTCGCTGCCATCCCGCAAGGTCAGTTTGTGGCTCGAACGGGAGGAGGGCAGGTTCTGTTCCTGCGATTCTGCGGTTGCAAAGGCGCTGCTAAAGCCCGCGTAAAGCGAGATAAGCTCGGTTTGCGAACCGATGCCCAGTTTGCGCAGAAGGGTTTTGAGCTGGTTTCTTGCTGTTCCCAAGGCCCGCTTTCGCAGCGCCGCAAATTCGATCACCGACAGGCCGTTGACCAGATGTTCCGCAAGCTGCTCTTCGGTTGCTGTCAGCTCCAGAGACCGTGCGAAGGCATTGCCGATAACGTCATTCCAGCGCAGCCGCATGACGCGGAAATCCAGTTCGGCATTGCTGGCGCCGGACAATTGGGCGGCAAACAGCACGCCCCTGTCATCGTCCCTGTCCGTGTATAGACGGACAATTGCGGGGCCGGAGCTCCTGCCTTTGAGCAGCTTTTCTACCTGTGCATAAGCCTCGCCATCGACGCCAAACAGCCAGTCGGGGACCGATCTCCCATCGTTCAGTTCGGAGCTTTTGAAGATCTGCTCGTCGACGTTTAGCACCGTCATCGAGGTGCTGAGCGACAGGTCCGGTTGCGCTAGCAGACCGTTGGGTCCCTCGAGATCGCGGGCATAAGTGGAAAAATCGTCGCCGACGCTGGGATCGATCTCGGTCAGCAACTCGGTAACATTGGCAAAATGCGGCTGAAGGTCGCCTTCATTCTCGGCCCCCGGCTTTTGCAGGAGCGTCAGTAATTTCATCAACCGTTCCGGCTGGGCCGCGATGGCATAGGCGTCGCGGATCAGCGGATCGAGAGAATCATTCGGCATAGATGCAGCCTATAGAAGCCGGTGACTCACGGGAAGCCTCTCGCGCTTTTTCTATCCATTTTTGAACCTATTGTGTTTGCCGGTTGTTCAAACTGCCCGGGCAGCGGCAAAGTCAGTATCGTCCGGCCCGGTCCGCCCATTTGTCTTCCCGGTTCCGGTTTCTGGCGGGAGCGGTTGACCGGTGATCGGGCGTCGGGGAAGGCTGTCAATGGGTTCAACCTTTTCCAGTCCGCTACGCTGTGCGTGGTTCAGCAGCAATTCGGTCGCCGGCGCAGGCGCAACGGCGGGCGAGTACAAATAGCCCTGTCCGAGTTTGCAACCGATCTGGCCGAGCAAATAGGCCTGATCTTCGGTCTCGATTCCTTCTGCGACAACCCGGATGTCGAGCTTCCGCGCGATGTCGAGAAGGCCTTCGATAATCGCGATGCTGCGGTTGTCGAGCCGCAACTGGCTGACAAAGGATTTGTCAATTTTGATGATGTCGACCGGCACCGTCAGCAAATGGGTGAGCGAGGCAAATCCGGTTCCGAAATCATCCAGTGCTATCCGCAGGCCATGGGCGCGAAGCGACTTGATTTCTTGCGCAACAACCGGGTCATTCTGCCCGAGATAGACCGATTCCGTCACTTCGAGCACGACATGTTTTAGCGGGACATTCTCGCGACCAAAGGCGGCTTCGATGCGGTCGTAGAGCGTGCCGCTATGAAAGTCGGCAGAAGAGATGTTGATGCCGACATGCTGGAACGGGATGCCGCGGTCCAGCCAGGACCGAAGGTCAGCAGCGACCAGAGCCAGCATGCCCTGGGTCAGTTTGGCGGCCACATCCACGTCTGTCGTGGCCTGATGAAAGGCGCCTGCCGAGACGATATTGCCTTCCGGCGTCCGCAGGCGGCAAAGCGCCTCCATTCCGGAGATTTCCCGCGTGTCGAGCCGGATGACCGGCTGGTAATAGGCCTCGATCCGTCCTTCCCGCAGCGCACAGTCGACGTCCTGGATCACTTCGATCCGCTTCTTGATCGCGGTGCCGATGCCCGGCCAGTAGCGGACGAAGCCGCCGCGACCGGTTTCCTTGGCGTGATAGAGCGCAAAATCGGCATGTCTGTGGACGGTTTCGGCATCCTCATCGCCCGGCGAAAGCGCGGCCCCGCCGATAGTCGCGCGCGGCTGGATCATATGACCGCTGCAACTGGTGACGCTGCCCACCGCATCGAGAATATGTGATGCGGTTCTGTCCAGATTGGCAACCGCGCCGGCCTCCTGCAGGATCACCGCAAATTCGTCGCCGCCGAGCCGGAACACGTGATCAGGCAGGACATTCACCCGTATCCGCTGCGCCACATTCTGCAGCAGTTCGTCGCCGGCCTGATGACCGAATGTGTCGTTGATTGTCTTGAGATTGTCGAGATCCACCACCATCAGCGCCCAGGTGCCCGGCTCGTCGCAGGACAGGCGGCTTAGCGCCGTATCAAAGCTGGACCGGTTCGGCAGGTCGGTCAGCGCATCGATCGAGGCCCGCCTTTCCCGCTCGAGCGCCCGGTCGTGCTGCTCGAGCGCGATCGCGCAAAGATGGATGCAGGCGCTGACCAGTTTCTCTTCGAGCGGGTTCGGCTTCCGCTTCTGCTTGAAATAGAGCGCAAAAGTACCGAAGACGACACCCGCCGCATTTTCGACCGGCACCGACCAGCAGGCCTTGAACCCGGCTGGCAGCAGATGTTCCTTGAATCCGGTCCAGCGCGGATCATTGTCGATGTCGGTCACAATCACGGGTTCGCCAAGATAGGCGGCGCTGCCGCAGGATCCGACATTGGGGCCGATCATCGTCCCGGCAACCAGTTCGGAAAATATCGCCGGCAGGCTCGGCGCGGCAAGCGGATAGAGCAAGCCGCTGCGCTCGACCCGGAGTACCGAACAGGCGACGTCTGGCAGCAGCAGTTCGATTTCGTGACATAATCGCTCCGCCGTGACATCCAGCGACACTCCGGTAGCGATCATCTCCAGGATGATGTTTTGAAAACGCAGCAACTAATAGAACCCTTTTCCACGCGGAAAGATACCGGCTGAATTTACGATATCGGGGTAAAGATAAGATGAAGCGGCGTGTCGGCGAAATTCTTGTCTGGGAAATCATGATCTTAGCCGGGTTGATCTGTAAAATTACTGACTCGATACTCGCTCGGTCCACAAATTGCGGCGTTGAATCGGGCAAGGGGGCTGCGTTCTTTCAACCCCGTCACCGGGTACGGCCGGCGATATTCCTGTTGCCCGGAACTTGACAGCGGTGGCTTGTTTTATTTTCTGTAAACTTTGCCCTGAAGCCTCAGATTTCCGGTATTTCCAGGTCGCGAACCGGTCACCCAGTGTAATCTTAGCGTGACCTTTGCATTTGCTTCGTCAACGGGGTGGCCAGAACCATGCGGACAGCCGTCAACGCCAATATTATATCCAGTTTGTCAAAGAGCCTGCCGCGATCTTACGCGATGGGCGTGGATGTAGGACAGGGCTTTTCCGGGGCTTTGATAGCTTCTTGCTCATTTCAGAAGGATGTTGACTGCGAAGGTCAGAGCGATGCTTACAACCCCAAAACACCATCCATCCCGTACCGTCCAGCACTCTGCCCGACCAGCCAGCCAGCCGCCTTCACCGCGCCGCGCGCGAAGATCATGCGGTTTTCCGCGCGGTGGGTCAGTTCGATGCGTTCTTCGTCGCTCGCCAATATCACCGTGTGATCGCCGGCGACCGATCCGCCGCGCAAGGCGGCAAAGCCTATCGCTCCCTTTTCGCGCGCGCCGGCGATGCCGTCCCGGCCGCTTTCGCTGTGGTTGGCGAGGTCGATACCGCGGCCGCGTGCGGCGGCTTCGCCCAATAGTTTCGCGGTTCCCGAAGGCGCATCGACCTTGTGGCGGTGGTGCATTTCGACGATTTCGATATCCCAGTCATCGCCCAGCTTGCTCGCCGCCTGCTCGACCAATGCGGCCAGCATATTGACGCCGAGCGAGGTGTTGCCGGTCTGCAGCACGGGGATTTTTGTTGCGGCCTGATCGATCGCGGCGTGATGTGCGGTCTCCATTCCGGTGGTGCCGATGACGATCGGTTTGTTTGCCGCGACGCAGGCATCGAGCGTCGCCTGCAGCGCTTTCGGGGAGGAGAAATCGACCAGCACATCGCTCGCCGCGACCAGCGCCGCGACATCATCGCCCTGATCCGCTCCGCCGGCGTGGCTGTGGCCCGCTTCCTCTATGGCCGCGACCAGCGCCTGTCCCATGCGGCCCTTGCTGCCGATTATTCCGATGGCTGTCATTCTGCTTGTTCCCGTTCGTCCTGAGCGCGATCTCGTCATCCTGAACTTGTTTCAGGATCCACTTATCCTCTAAGCAGTTTCTATGAGACGAAATGGATGCTGAAACAAGTTCAGCATGACGAAGAAAGGCAATATGCTAGATCCTATCAACAATATCGTCATCCTCACCGGCGCCGGCGTCAGCGCCGAAAGCGGGGTCGCCACGTTTCGCGGGCCGGATGGCCTGTGGGAGGGGCACCGGGTCGAGGATGTCGCGACGCCGGAAGCCTTTGTCCGCGATCCCGGTCTGGTCCAGAAATTCTACGACGAGCGCCGCGCCAAGCTCAAGACCGTCGAGCCCAACGCAGCGCATCAGGCGCTGGCAAGGCTCGACAAGACATGGGCGGGCGAGCTGCTGCTGGTTACGCAGAATGTCGATGACCTGCACGAGCGCGCCGGGTCGGAACGCCTGCTCCACATGCACGGCGAGTTGAACAGCGCCTGGTGTCGCGCCTGCGACGCGCATTTTCCCTTTGAGGGCGTAATGGCGAGTGGGCCTGTCTGTCCGCATTGCCATGTGCCCGGCTGCCTGCGCCCGGACATTGTCTGGTTCGGTGAAATGCCCTACAAGATGGAGCGGATCGAGCAGGCGCTGAGCCAGTGCGATCTGTTCGTGTCGATCGGCACATCGGGCGCGGTCTATCCGGCGGCCGGCTTTGTCCAGACCGCCCGCTATCATGGCGCCCGCACGCTGGAGATGAACCTCGATCCGTCGGAGGGCAGTTTCCATTTCCACGAAAGCCGGATGGGCAAGGCGGGTGAACTGGTGCCGGACTGGGTCGACCAGGTCCTGTCGCACGGGCTGTGTTGAGGAGGCTGCCGTGAAAGGCCAATGCCATTGCGGCGCGGTGCAGATCATGGTGGCGACAGCGCCAGCCGAAGTGCTGCGCTGCAATTGTTCACTGTGCCGCAAGACCGGCTGGCGCGGTGGTTACTGGCATCCGGATGCAGTGGCGGTCGAGGCGGAGCGGGATGCGCTGACCCCATATGTTCAGGGCGACAGGATGATCACATCGTGGATCTGCAAGACCTGCGGCTGCTTCACCCGCTGGACCCCGATCACCGCGTCGCCCGAGCGGATGGGCGTGAACATGCGGATGTTCGAGCCGGAAGAGTGGCAGCATCTGCCGGTCCGGGACGTGGATGGAGCGAGCTTTTAGTCTGTGCCAGGCAATATGCGAACCCCTGTGGGTGATGAGTGTCTGGTTTCGAAAGCCCCTATCCATTTCGAACGTAAAAGGTGATATTACACTTGGGGTAATATTAAAATATTCCAAAGCAGCATATTCGATAACAACTACGGGTTTAATTGATCGGTAAGTAAGGATGCGATATTCGCTTCTGATATAGAGGGAGAGTTGTGGTGATATTTCGTCCTATCAAATGGTATAAAATATCTCTGGCAATGTCCTTGTTCATTCCATTGCTTGCGCCAATGACCGCATCGGCATCGCCGAACCCTGGGCCGGCTCCGGTAATGAAGTTGCCTGTCATACCGCAGCCGGTGAGGTCTTCGGCGCATCGACTTTCACAAGATGCTGTTCTAAGCGATGCTTCGCTGCAATCGCGAACTTATAATATCGATATTAAAATCCCGGACGACGAACTGATCTCTCTGATAAGAAAGCATCGGATGGATTGCGAATCTTATGACAGCCAGTGCAGCATCATCCAGTCCAGCTCAGATTTCGAAGTAAACGGAAAAAAGCCGGTAGCGGCAAATTATCCAACCAGACAACCGGTTTTGAAATTGGCGGCTGACCCAAAAATTGCGTCCGAGATAGTTGATGGCCTTACCGGTTCACTAACGACGGAATCGGGAGGAAGGCTCTCGACCGAATATCAAACCGAAAATTTGAATGAGACGATTAGAGAGCTAGAGGCCGAAGTCGAAGTCTACGAAAACTTGCTTGGGGACGGTCGGACCGAGAGTTCTGATCTATACCAGCAAGCGGCAATAGCAAAATTAGGCGCACAACTGAGCCGTTCGAAGCAAGCACTTGAAAGATATATGGATCTATCCCGACGAACAATAATATCGATCAATTATAATCGATCCCAGTATCGAGGCGGGTTCAACAGCGGATGGACATGGAACAAGATGATGCCGCCATTCATAATTGGTTCCATCATTCTGCTTTTGTTGATGGTCGGATATATAGTTTTCGCTCACCGGTCCAAAATGAAACAGCATGAAGAGAATATCTGACAAATAATATCATCCAACGTCGCTTTAGAGATAAAGCGGAAGGGGGGAGATCATTTGTTCAGTCTTCATATGGAGTTCGAATTATACCCAGTAATTCGCTACACAAAGGGAGCCTGACTTTGCGAAACCTATCGATCTGTCTGCTGTCGACAATCTATGCATTTGCGTTTGCGCCAGCCGTTTATGCTAAAACAGTCAATGAAACGGGCGTGCAGACGACGGTCAGCAGTCTGGCTGGAAACTATCGCCTCGCCGGGGTGATGGAAACCGCGGCAGAGCTCCAGCTTGACGCCGATGGCAGCTATAAATGGATGCTGATCGTCGGCAGTCTCGACCTCTATAGCGAAGGTAAATGGACGCAAAGCGGCGGGCAGGTGATACTCGGGCCGCATCGGTTCGACAAAGACACGCCGGTATTTGCGCTGGCGGGTGGTTATCCGTGGGGGAGCGAAGAAAGAGACGCGGCTTTTGCCAGCGAAAATATCCGGCTGAAAAACCGGGCGAAGTGGCAATGCGCTTTTCTTGACACGGGCGGCTATTACCAGTCGTCGGATGATCATGCCGCTGCGGAAGGGCTGACGCCGCTGCAACGTTTCGACGCGGCTGTTGAAAGCGAACGCGAACTGCGGGACGCTTATGAAAAGGCGATTGCTGCCTATTTTGCCCGCGACCTGTCCGACCCGGATGACAATCTCGAGATTTCCGCACGAAGCGCGAGACGGGACTGGGGCCGCGCGGTCGCAATTCTGGCCAGCAGCGCCCGCGCCGCCGGCAAGACCGCCCGCTATCAGCCGCCCTCGCTGCCCGCCGACTGTTTTTTCCTGTCCGATTATACGTCCGAATATGCGGGCGATGGATCCGGACCCCGGATCGACTGGAACGAGGGCGTCGGCATCTGGGTCAACCGGCGCGAGCGGCCCAATCCGCGTCTGGACATCGAGGCCGAATTCTCCTTTGCCGATGGCAGCGTCGATACGGCGAACAGCCATGAGCTGGGCTTCGCCTTCGCGCCCGCCGCCGATGAACGGCAGCTAAAGGCGATCAAGCTGAGCTTGCGCCACGACGGTTCGGAATATGCTTCGAGCTTCGATGTTCCGCCCGACCGGGAAGCGCGGGTCTTCGAAGTGAAGCTGGACAACCGGGTGTTTGTAAAGCCGCCGTTCAAGGAACTGCGGCTGGATATCTCGGGCGACACCCTGGTGCCCGCAGACGGCAGCGGCGGAGCCTATCTCAAGCGTGATTGACCTGCCGGTCCGGGCAGGATTTACAGATGCATCGTCACAAACAGAAACACGATCCACAAGGCCAGCGCGACCGTGGTCAGCCAGGTGGCCAACACGCCCAGTTGGCGAAAACGCGGGGAGCCGCCTTTGTGATGCTGTTTCATGCCGACGATATGGGCGACGCGACCGATCAGGAAGATCGCTGCGATGATCGTGATGCCGATATGATTGGCATTGGCCAGCTCCAGTATCGCGAGCATGATCAGGAATAGCGGCGCATGTTCCGACAGATTGGCGTGGGTGCCGCGGGCCGCCAGCAGGTCAGGATTGCCGCCGTCGCCAAAGCCGATCTCGGTCGCAAGGCGAACCTTGACCGTGGCATAGGCGCAATAGATCAGCAGCAAAGCGCAAATCGCGGCGGCGAGGCCGGTTACCGGTAATGTCATGATGTTCCTCCTGCGTTTTTTCTTGTCCTAGCCGATTTTGGACAAAGCGCAAATTGCGAGGGAGGGGAGGTTGCGTTCAGATGGCGGCTGGTCCGCTTCTATTTCGATCCCATTAGTTCGAGCGGCAGCAATTGGGTGGGAAGCAGACATTGAGCTTTGTTGAAGATTATGTCCGCTAATTTCAGAACGCGGGCATTAGCGCACAAATAAAAAACCCTGCAAGATTGCTATAGCGAGGCTTTAGGAAAATTTTGTTGAATGGGCTTAGCCGGTGTATTTATTCGCACGTCAATGCGCTATGAATAGGTGATTGAAGAAGATGCGATGCAGAGAGTGCTCTGCGTCCCATGACATTGTGAATTTCGACAATAGCGCATGAGATCGATACCAAACCTCTGGACACGGATTTGGTGGATCAAATGCCGTTCATGTAATTCACTCAAAAAAATCAGCGTCAAAAGGTTGATAAGTTACTTACATTTTTTTTTACCAACCCACCCAATTGGGTGGTGCGCACTCGCCCCCCCCCCC
>TARA_R110000787_G_scaffold1815_1_pt1 | contig 11381 bp, 19 predicted proteins | sample TARA_R110000787 | Tara Oceans TARA_R110000787 (sample SAMEA4397920) | marine metagenome | biome: Polar Biome; feature: [DCM] deep chlorophyll maximum layer (ENVO:01000326); material: water (ENVO:00002006), including particulate matter (ENVO:01000060) such as... | depth 35 m
AATACATCTATTAGATTGTATTTAAGGATCTCTTTTTTTGTGTATTTGGTAATATCTGATATCTCGATAGCGTAGTTGCCTACATACTCTAGAGCTAGTTCTTTGAGACTAAGTCCTACCTGGGTAGTAGCGTTCTTAGCTAAGTACGCCAATATCATAGTGTCATCGAAGTCTCTGAAGTAACTGAGACCTTTCATCATGCCGGAGTGATCTGTGGAATGCTCCATCCATAAACTACGTATGAGCAATTTGGCATCAAATAGCCCACCATGAAATACTAACTTACCCTGATAAGTTTCTAGGAATTTCTTTAGATAATAGGGGCCATTAATAGATAAATCTATAGCTACGCCGTCATATCTAGTCCACCCAAAAGATACAGATACTATTTCACTATCTAACGCTAGCCCAGTGGTTTCTATATCTGCGGACAGTACCGGATACTGGTACAGAGAATCTAATATCTCTCTGTCAGATCCATGCTTGAATCCGTACTCGACTGATCTAATTACAACAGACTGGGAGTTTCCTGCAATAGCTTTAAGACCTAGCTCTATTACTTTATTATTTTCAGGTTGTTTAAATAGCGTCTTATAACTTGGTACATATACACAACTGTAATTTGTGTATCCCTCATAAGCTCCTTTAATAGCAGTTCCATGATAGGCAGTAACTTTCTGCATTTTAGTAATGTATTTAAAATAATGACTATCTGTAATAATTAATTTAGTTACTGTAGATGGAATTTTGGTGATTAGTTTATCCAAATATGCTTTAGCAGTTTTGGCTGATATCTTAATCGGAGTATTATATATTAGAGGGAAGACCTGCACGGTATTTGCAGCAATTCCTTCTTTAGCTAGAGGTATTAGATAATGAGTGCTAATTTCCGCTGCAGCCATGGCAGTTTCTTTAGCTAGTATTGCTACAGTAATGCTCATTCAATTTCCTTCAATTATTAACGTAAACTGTTTCCCCAATGTTCATGGGTTCGTGCTCTGAATTACAAATCCACAAGATAGGGTAATCCACTTCTTCTATATTAGATTCCCCATATAAATCTGTGAAATATACGAGAGCTTGAGTAGGATGTTCTGTTACATACTCTAGTACAGGTAGGAAGCTAGTGCCTCCTCCCCCATGGAACTTTAATGACATGATGTCTGTATTCTGAGTAACTTCATGTACTCCATGAATTTCTGAATCACAGTCAATAATAGTCATCTTTTCTGGGTTAAATACGTCACGAATACCTTTAATCTCACTGAGCATTGATATGAGCTCTTTTTCACTTACACTGCCACTGGTATCAATTGCAAATGTTAGATGCCCTAAACCGTAGCTGTGCATGCTCGGAAGGTAGGTAGACTGAAATCTTCTATTTCTTCTAGCCCAGGAGTATTCCTCCTGTACTCTTTGATCTAAAAATTTATTTAATATAATGGGCCAAGGCAATTTAGGATCTAATAGCTCATCAATTATACGTAGGATCTCTCCAGGAATATCTCCTATAGAATCTTTATCAGATATCTGTGCTTGTGTCTTAGCCCGTACTATTACATTAGTAACTTCAGAATCTAATTTAACTCCATTTTCTGCTCCATCTTCATCAAGAAGATCTCGCATAAGTTTAGTGGTATCAGGATTTGCTCCTTCTTTTACTAGGTCATCATAGACGTTATCAGTAGACCAATCTTCGTCATACTTAGCATCAATCAGCCCCTCTACAGGTATCTGGAATCCTCCTTTGATTAGCATATTGTTAATTACGTAATCACCAGCTACATTCCACAAAATAGGGTCCCTGCTACCTCTTCGAGGAGCATGTTGGAATGCCATATGCCAACACTCATGAGCTATTAGCCCAGCTAGCTGGGATATGGATTGATCCTGTATAAATTTAGGATTATATCTAATAGATATTCCACATACATCAGCAGTAGCTGTTTTCTCGGTAATTGTATGACGAGCACTTAAAGCAATAGTAGATATAAATGCTGACTTAGTCATCAGCTCTATCTTTGCTTTGATTAATTTCTTCTCTAGTTCTTCGAACATCACTTTCCCCAAGTTAGTGCTCTAAATCATCTTCATCACGCATTCCTAGAAATACTGGATGCCTTGGCGCATCTTTCACACCAATCTTAAATGACTTATATTTAACTAATCTATTTATATATTTCTTGGAATTGTCCCAGAATTCGTAACGTATTTTTTCAGTGAACCCTGTTCCAATATTGAACTGAATACCTGTTTCTATATCTCTGCAAATAAGAGCTCCCATAGTTCCCATAGGTATCTTATTCTCTTTGTGAGATGAACGCTGAGTTCTTCCTAATTCATTAGTAGCAGCTTCGTTACCGTTATGTAGCTTCTCTTCCATACCAATAATAGTAGCTTCTGCATCAGTAAATCTTTTTACTTTAATAAGCTGTCCTTGCTTAGCAGTAGATCTACCATTCTTGTATAGAGCACTAGGGTCTCGAAGAATTACTCCCTCGAATCCTGCTTCTAAACAGGCATTCTCATATGTATGTAGTTCTGCCATATTAGTAATGCGTATAGACTCTAGAATACATAACCCAGGATGCATCCATTCCATTCTTTGACGTAGTGCTAATCTCCTACTTGCATAGGAATGATTACAAAATATATTATCAAATATCCAGAACCTAACATCAGGTAGTCCTCCTACCCGCATTACAGCACCAGTAGTAGCTGTGTACACATCACTAGCATTAGGTTCCCCTACAATTAATTCTCCATCTAACCCATCGTATTTCTCGTGTCCTAATAATGTCTGTATGTATTTATTACGGATAGGTTTTAGTGAACGAGAATATGCTACTCCATTTTGAATAGTGCAGCGAATACCATCTAGCTTAGGAGATGCATTCATATAACCAAAATTAACTAAAAGCTGTCGTATCTCACTATCAGTAGCTGAGGCAGCTAACATAGGTTTTACTAATTCCACTCTATCCTCCTAGAAGATGGCTGATGCGTTATTTGAAATCCATTCTTTAATAGCAGTATGGCCTTTCAACGTAGGCATTCGTTTGTAAATATCTTTGAAAGTAATTACCTGAAAATCCATAGGTAGTCTTTCAATAGCAGTAATAATATCCTGTATATTTATCTCTGTTGTGTTATGAGATAGCATAGTAGTTACTGCGTAGAGCTCACTAGGTTCCTTAGGTACTTTCCATCCTGATTTAGGACCAGCAAGTATCTGCTCGATAGTAGGTAGGTTTTTGTAGATCTCTACATAGGTAGCTAGTTCTACTGCTGCTCCCTGCCCTACAGTTCCTGCTAATCTAGTTTTAGTAATAGCTGAAATTCCAGGATTACCTAGGATAATCTTAGATGCAAATTCCCATGTTCTTGGACAAGGAAAAGTTAGATCATTTGTATTAGGATCAAACTTATGTAGAATCTCTGGTTTGAATTTAACTAGAGAAATAATCCTATGATCAATCTCATGTGAGTTTGCCCAGTCAATCCATACTTTGTGATCTACTCGCATACGGTAGTGAGTCAATCGTGAAGTTGTAGCTGTGCTCTGAGCGTTTACGATAGCTCTATCTGTGAGTAGATTTCCTGCTGCAGCAATTCTGCATCGAGGATGTAATTTATGCTTATACACTTCTTTATCAAGAATTAGCTTATAAGCAGCAGCTTCTGTTTGTTTATTTCCTGAATTGAATTCATCTAAGAAAATTAACCAACCCTCATAACCTTCAGGGATAGGATCTCCTTCGATAGGGAAATACTCTGGGATATGAAAGGTCATTCTTCCATTTACTACTCCCGGGTATCCCTGCATATCTACAGGCTCGCATTGAGATACTCTAATATCGATAACTTTTAGATTAAACCTCTTAGCTACATCTCTAATAATATTAGATTTACCAATCCCAGGACTGGAAGCTACCATAGGTGTGAGACCTACTTTAAGATCTTCAATAAGACATTCTTCTAACTCAACTGCATTTACTTCGAACATTTAATTATCCTCTAACAAATTGGAGGTCATTCTACTTTTAATAGATAGCGGAGCAACCGGATCTGGAGAACCTATTTTCTCCTGCTTAGTTCTAGGTGCTCTAGTTCTTTTTACTTCTACTGGAAGGTACTTATGTAAAGACGGTGGCCATACTTTTCTTAATTGAATAGTTCCTTTATACCTATTAGTGGAATCAATTAGGAACTGGGACATTTCCTGTTCTTCTGTACGTAAGTCAATTATTTCCTCACATAGTACAGCAGTTACTTCTTCTAATCTGGTATCTAGATTACCTGTAGTAGGTCTGTTCGTATACCCATATGATAAAGTAGGATTAACTGCCTTGGCATCTTTGCACGTATGTTCCCATACATCATCTATCCCTGCATGAGCATTTGTAGGATCTACCTTGTATTTAATAAATAACTGATAGGTAGGATTGTTTTGTAGTAACTGTGAAGGTATTTCTGCTAATTTGTCTAATAGAGGTTCCATAAAGTATTCTCTATTTTGTTTAGCTATTTCTGCTTTGCGCTGGTTGTGCTGTTCTTTAGCTATATGATATAACTCTTTTAATATTTTATTTACTATCTGACGTAATTCTCCATTCCCTAATCTTGCCATATCATTTCTCCAATAATCTCTCAAGTTTGTAATTGTCCATTTGTCTCCGTACTTCGCAGATAGAAACAGGATGCGTAATAGCTATATTATATTTAAGAATAAATTCCATACTTGCACCATCTCTGACACATTGGTTCCCTATTCTCCAAAGTAAGCAGGCTTTTGTAGTACATTTTTTAACGACAAAAAACGACATTGTACTTCCTCTTGTTATTGACAGGGGTGAGTAGTTGGAGAGCCCAAATCTTAAGTATGGGGTTTTAATAAAAAAAAAAATAACCTCCCCGAAGGGAGGCTATTTCAAGAGAGAATAGTTTAGGCTCTTTACGGAGCATCCTCTCTTTTACCCCACCCAAGGGTTTAGGAAAGCATGTAACTACTCTTTAAGATATCTTGATCTAAATCATTACTGGCTTTAGTAATTATTAATGCATTATCACCAGTAATTTGCCTTAGGATATCTTGTAAGATATCTCCTTTAGCTATCTCTGCCATGATTACTCTATACATCTGAGATACTTCTTGTAGATGATCTGGGCTAAATACAAAACAATCATGTATATGACTGAGTTGGAAATCACATCTTCTAATCATCTCTCTAGCTATGTACCCATCAATAGAATGGATTACATTAGGACAGAGAGACCTATAGTTATCAGAGCTAGTTTGTCGGTAGTACCGTAAAGGTACATCTCCTAGCTCTTCATCTGAATACACTGCATTCGTTGCTTCTACTACAGGAACATAGACTACATGGCCATCTGGCATTGTCCATGTATGGGCTTCAGCTTCTGAATCCCAGCAGTTATTAATAGTTTCCATTACCTCATCAGCTCCTGGAAGTAACCCCTCTATTACATCATAGAAGGCCTTCAGTTGCTTATCTGAAAGCAATGCTTTAGGAGTTGCTTTAGAATTGTAGAAATGGGTCATTAAACTCTGCTTAGATATACCTCTAAGTACAGGTTTAGCTAAACTCTGATTCATTAGATTAGCTACCTCTGTATAGACATCTCGCCTAATATCCGGATTAATACAATTAACCATTGCAGCTGTTTTCTTACATCCTGATATAGCTGCCATGATCTGTAGCCCAGAAGAGGTAGCATCTAAGCTCATTACATACCCAGAAGGTTTATTGTTTATGGCATCTTCTAATGCACGTAGAGCTTTTCTACCAAGAATAGGTTCTTTCCATTCAATCTCTTCTACTACTTGATCAGCTACCCAGTCAATACGTTCCTTCCAAGTGAGCTTATCTTTACCTGCATGGTTAGCAATTGCTACATACAGGTTAGGAACATTAGTAATCTTCTCTTTATTCTTCAATGATATAAGAGCTTTACCGTACTCGTTAGATTGTAATGATAGATCATACCCAGAGCAGTAACTTCTTCCTCTAGAATCGTATCTCCATACAAAGTAGAACGATTTACCTAGATACTCGTTAACAACTCGTAAGAACTTCTTCTTATTAAGATCACGGTTAGTCTCCTTTTCAAATAGATATGTATCCGCATCAATCTTCCAGGGAATACTCTGTAATTTATTAATTACATCATATGCCTGAGGACGATCATGTTTTGTGAACTTACTGCCTAGAATCAAATGCTTACTCTCCCATAACCACCCTCCGTTCTTATTGGTTGACCACTTTAAAGGGACTACCTGCATAGGTGGGAGATATTGCAACCTGTCTATTTTATGCTTAGTTTTCTTATCTAAAGTGAAGTTAGGCTGTACATACCATTCATCTTCTACTTTCTGTAATTCATATAGACCTGCATCTTTGCATGATTTAACTAGGATAATTCCCCATTCAAATGCTTCTGCAGAGTCTCTAATACCGGCAATATGCCCTAGCTGAGTAGCGATAGCTTGTATTGGTCGACCAACCTTCTCTCTGAGTATTATTGAAAAGAACTTAATATAGATAACTTTATCAGTTACTTTACCTGAATTTATATTGCGAATACCTTCTAGAATGTTACTTTCCATTTCTGCTGGAACATGTCCTTGGATAGCTTCAAGTACGATATCATCAGTAATTCTAGTAGACCACGATGTTTCTATATCATATTGAGCAATTGCATCAGTCATAGGTATCTCCATTCCTAAGGTTGAATTATGATGGTAGGACTACTAAATCGTATCTAAATACTTAGCCATCGCTAGACTGATTCCTCGTTTTTGTGACTGAGAATCCTTTGGTATTACGTAACCATGAGGCACTAGCATTGCTTCAAATTTATCAACATATTTAGGAACCATTGATAACATTATTTTATCTTTATGAAATACTGTATTACTAGAACGAGAAGTACTTCCTTTACGATTACCGCTTATACGTATTGCATCAATTAATGCTATAAGTGCTTTAACGCTACGTTTTCTCTTTATATGCGGTAAAGCTAACAAAACTGCACTATATGTAGTTGATTGAGAAATAGTAATAATTTCAGTCCAATTATACCAAGTAATCATTTTTCTATATGCAGACATGGCAACATAAATGTTACTTATATGATTATCTGGCCATTGTTCTTTACAGAATTTACGAAATGATTTGTAAGGGGATTTTGCCCATACAATCATGCTGTTTATTTCATCAAATGCTTTAGCTTTTTCCCAGCGATGTAATGATATTGATTTATTTGCTATTGAGATAGTGGCAAGTTGTACAGAAAGATACTTCTTAATTTGGGCCTTAGTCATGACATTTCTCCAATTTGAATTAATTAGGGGGTTCCAATAGATGTGTAACCTTGAACAGGTTAAAGCAGGCGAAATTAGTAGCTGTTGGTGATTACTTTAAAAGGTAGGGGCATATCTAGTATTGCAGGTACTTCGAACTTGTATCTTCTACCGCATTGGTTACATAGTAAGAACTGTGTCTGTTCTATGAACCCGGTAGTTGTAACATCTCCTTCGTGGCAGGATGGGCAATACCCATCCTCTGATACATGCATATTATCTCCTTTTATGTCTTAGTACAAAAGCTGTGTATCTGGTACATGGGTTATTACAGTACTGAGTTTTACTTTCTACTTTAAACACTTTCTTACATTGCTTACATTTACGGGTCTTAGGTATTTTAAGTACACTAGGACGACTAACGCATGGGTTATTGCAGAATATTTGTCTAGATCTTACTGGGTTAAAAGTTTTCTTACACCTATAGTTTTCACAGATCCTAGGCTTCATTGGTATATCAGCTCTAACTCTACTCTCTTTAGGATCTGTACAGGGTGTATAGCAATACTTCCTTTCAGCTGTTGCTTTAAATGGCTTATTGCACTCTTTGCATGTGAGCTGAATAATTGTTTTGCTTGTTATTCTAAAATCACTATTCTCTTTTACGTAGGCTTCCCAATATATTTTGCTTCCTTCTTTAGAAGAGATGGTTCTTATTAGTTTGCCTTTAGCATCAAACACTCTGCACTCTTCAATTGGCATACAATCTCCTTTAATAAGTGGGGCTGACGACTATTCCCCCGCGCCCCAACGGGTATAGATGAACCCATCGCCTGGGTTAAAACATGGAACATTTGATTTTTAAGGTATTCAATTTACTGACCTATCATATTTGAAAGAAACGTCCTATGAACTATAGTTAAAGTGTCAATATGACATGGCATAATTGCCGGAGTTAGATATCGAACCCTGCCGCTCCAGGTGTTCATAGTTTATAGTCAGGCTCGATACTGCTGACTTCTTCTTGTTTTCGTTTCCACTTTTTAGTATACACACAAGGATTGTTACAATACACACTACGTTCATACCCTTGGAATGTTTTATTGCATTTAGGACATACCATTGCAGTCCTAGGCATAGCTCCTCGCTCTCTGTAATGCCTTTGTTTACATTTATTCTTAGGACATGTTATTGAGGTAGCAAACTTAGGAAAGAATAGTTCTGGGCAGTACTTACACTTCTTCCTATCCGAGTCTATTCTGACCTTCTTATCTTTCTTTAGTCTAGCTATTTCTAATAGCTCATCTACATGTTTAGTAGGGCATCCCTCTGCCTTCCATACCTGTTTTAGTAAAGTATCTGCTGTAATGGTTTGCTTGAGCTCCCCTTTAGAATTCAGTACCTTAACATCATAGATCATTTCTTTAGTTCCTGTAATTGGTTAAAGTAGGCATCAGACTGTCTCCTAGACTCGGTAAGAAATTTCTTTAGTATATCAATATGATCGAGTAATTCGACTATTATATAAGAATTGGTACCTTCAGGGTATTCATACCCTGACGTTGCATTGATCATGGATTCTCTTAACTTTTCTAGCTCTTCTTTCTTCATATTTTGATAGTCCTTTTAATTAAGTTCGGGGATGGTGGAGGTATTGCACCTACCAAACTGCCCTCTGATGCTTGATGAGAGGCCATCCCCTACACTGTCGCAACCCGCCCTCAACTATTCAAGATATGAAGTGACGGAAACAGTGCTATTTTCTGATGCATTTAGATGAAGTAAAAGTTACTACTCGTCTAGATCTAATACTACATGGCTCCCCAGTTTTAGGATTTCTCCCTTGTCTCTCTGTCTTATTTCTAGTAGAGAATCTACCAAACTTTCTAATATTCAATTTGCCCTGCTCATTGATAATTTTAGTCATATTATCGAGAATAGCACTTACGTACCCTAGTGCTACATCATGAGGTATGTCATGTTCTGTCGTTAGCTTATCAGCTAACTCTACCCTTCCCGTATTATTACCATTTTCCATTTTGAACCTACGCTCTTTAGCTGAGTATTTCTTCATGTCATCTCCTGTTCAGGTATTACCATAACTTCATCAGGGCGCCATTTGTTTTCCGATATAAAGGCGGTAGCAGCTCGTTTAGAGGTGAATACTTTGACTACCTTACCTAGAGTATCTGCTGTCTCTTCGTGCAAGTACGCAACCTCTTTGCACTCATCATCATAATCTTTATGTGAACATTCATGTGCTAGCACGTAATTCATTATATTCCTCCTTTATCGTGTACTGGTTTGATATTGCGTTCTCGTTTTAGTACTTTTATTACTTCTGCTTTAGCCTTTTCATCATTTCTTCTATTCTTATTCTCACAAGGCTTACTACAGAATTTTAATTTAGTAGGTTTCATAGCTTTTGCGCATATCTGGCAGTATCGAGTAGGTTTAGCATGCAATTCTGCTTTCTTGCGGGCCCTACGAGCTCTTGTTATTCTTGCTTTATTCTTAGCTGAACACTTACCATTAGAACAGAATTTTTGAGCTCCTAACATTTTAGATGTTTTACCGCATTCCTTACATGTTTTATTAGTGGAGGTCCCTAAACTAGCGCAGTCATCGTAATTAATTACGGGCATGACTATTTTCTTTAGTTTGCCTTTACCGTCAAACACCTTTACTTCGTACATGTGCCCTCCATTTGATTAGTTTTTGTTAGGTGTTCTATTTGCTCCCTTAAAGCAGTTATCTCTGCTTTCTTATCATGCAGAGCATTATTAAGTTGATCTATTTTATTTAATAAGTGCAGCTCTAATACTGCAACTGGTGCATCATTGTAATTTTCCATCTATATCTCCTTGATGATATTAGTTAATTAATAGATGTTGTATTAATATTCGTGTTACCTTAGATTTTAAGGGCGCATTAAGTGAAGTTAATAACTTAGGAGGTTTGTATGGCAGGTAACAACATAGAGAGACCGAAACCCACTGAGGAGCAGCTCAGAGCAGCTGGTGTTAATATCAGACCTTTAGAAAAAGCAGATAGGCAAGCAGCTAATCGCGAAAGAGCGCAACTACAAAATGATAGAGAGGATGCAGAACTTAGTCCTCTGAATCAAGAAGCTCGTGATGCAGAACGCAAGAAAGATATTCAACGTAGGTCTAAGAGCCTTTTTGATGAGTTTTAGCAGGGCCTAATGCAGTTCGCTACCTTAGGTTGAATTGGCTACTAGGATTAACTGTCTTAGTAGCCTTTTCTCTTTTGATGTACTCTTTCCTACCTACCTTACCTTTTAGAGCTAAACAAGCCTTACAGCTCACTCTCATCCATCTGAACGTACACCTATCAGCTAGTTCGTAAGTAGCTCCTTTAGGTGCTTTCTTTACTCCACATAACGGTAAGCTATTATTATTCCAATCTTCTTTATGAACGTCCATTCAATAAACTCCTTATATCGCATGCTTGACAAATGTATCTAATGTCCCTTCTATTGCTATAAGGGCTCCAATCATATTTACCTAATTGCCTCATACAAACCTCTAGGTACCAGGTAGAGCAGTAGGCACATGGCTGTTCATACATACACATTAGTTTATATGCTCCGGTTTATTTATTAAGAACTCCTCAAATATCATATCTATAGTAAGCCTATAGCCTTCCTGATCTGTAAATTGAGATACTTTCATAGATCCTATTATATCTTTAAGCTCCATAAACTCTGATACGGTCAGTATCCCTTCTACGTCTTCATCCATGGATTATTTTCTCATCTGCTTTATGTTTAACTTCAGCAGTAATAGCAGTTGCTCTCTGCTCGTCCTCAGCTTGCATCTGAGCTGCTATTTTCCTGGTGGTTATCTCGGCCCACAATTTACCTTTTGCAGTGTTACGGTGGACTCTAGCTCCTGAGGCGTGATTCTCTCGTATACGCCTACGCATTTTATTACGTTTAGTTCTGTTAGCTAATGCTTTCTTGCCCTTTCCTTTCGCTCCCACTCGATAGCTCATTTAGACACCGATCCTTTCGGGATTGCACATGGTGCTTTAT
>TARA_R110000787_G_scaffold59765_1_pt1 | contig 11342 bp, 8 predicted proteins | sample TARA_R110000787 | Tara Oceans TARA_R110000787 (sample SAMEA4397920) | marine metagenome | biome: Polar Biome; feature: [DCM] deep chlorophyll maximum layer (ENVO:01000326); material: water (ENVO:00002006), including particulate matter (ENVO:01000060) such as... | depth 35 m
GCTTTCTTCCATGGCGATGATCTGGGTGTTGCGCGCGATGCGGCGGCCCAGTTCTTCGGGGATGCCGAGCGCGGAATTGAACGGGCGGACGGTGACGATGTCGGCACCGCCAATGGCGCCAGCGAAGGCCGCTGTGGTGCAGCGGAGCATGTTGGTCCAGGCGTCATACCGGGTCAGCATGCGGGCTGATGTGGTGGCTTGAATGCGCATGGGCACCGGCGAAACCTCAAGCAATTGAAGGCAGCGGGCCCAGAGGCGACGCGCGGCGCGCAGCTTGGCGACGCCAAGGCCGTAATTGGCATCAAGGGCGAGCGCGAAGGTGATGCGCGGGGCGAGCGCGGCAATGTCGGCCTCCGGCAGGCGGCGCAATGTGTCGACGGCGCTGGCGATCAGGGCGCCAAGTTCCTGTGCGTCCGAACCACCGGCTTCGTGCACCATGCGGGCGTCTATGCGGATCAGACCGGCGCCAGTGAAGGGGCCGGAGAGGCGGGACAGCATATCAGCCAGCGTGGCGAACGTGTCGGCGAGGGGGGAGGTTAGTATGCCTGTGCGTGCAAGGGCGCCGAGCGGGTCGAGGTTGAAGTCGAGTTTCAGGGCGCCGGGGTCAGGTGCGCCTTCGGCCCATGTTGCGAGCAGGCCGGCGGCGATGAAGCCGGGCGCGTCGACAGGGTCAAGCGCGATCGTGGCAATGCTGGCATCGACGCCGTCGAGGACTGTCTGAAGGTCTGCCAGGCCGGTGACCTGAACGCCTGTTTCCCCGGACGCATCCAGGGTGAGTTCGATTGAAGAGACGCCGCGCTCAAGGTCGCGCAGGATTTCGGCATTGGTCGTGGCCGGGTCAGGGTGTGTGAAAGCCTGACGGATATCCCAGGGCAGGTAAGCGTCGGGCGCGGCGGTTGGTCCGCGCAGGTAGGGCGCGGCGCCGGGCGTTCCCAGCGGGTCGGTCGCCGAGGGAAAGTCGCTCTCGCGATAGAGCGGGCGCACGTCCAGCCCGTCAGCCGTATGGCGTGTGATCGAGTCGATGCCCTTGCCCTTGAGGGCCTTGTCGACGGCGGCCAGCCATTCGGCTTCGGTCGCGTCCGCGAACGCGCTGCTGAGGGGGAGGATGTCGTCTGCCATGATGTCAGGTGCCTGTATTCTCTTCGTGTGTGTTGGTAATGGAGTTGACGCCAACGTAAGGTCAAGGCCTAGCGCAGGGGCAGGGGTGCGGCCTGATGCCCGTCTCGGTGCTTGTGGCCCCGCTGTGAACCGTATTTACTACAGTCACAGGGATGAAACGGGCAGGCGCGCAGCGCCGCCAAGCAGGAAGGCAGAAGCAGATGAGACTGGAAAAAGCGCGGATCGCACCGTTGGCCGATGCGGACATGGATGCAGAGCAGAAAGAGACGCTGGAAAAGACGTTCAACGGCCGGCCGGTCTACAATATTTTCCGCACGCTGGGACGGGCGCCGAAGGCATTCAAGTCTTTCATGCGCTGGGGCGGCTATATCCTGTCGGATTATAACAGCCTTGCCCCACGCGAGCGCGAGATCGTGATCCTGCGCACGGGCTATAACTGGAAGTCCGGTTATGAATGGGCCCAGCATGTGCGCATCGGCAAGGAATGTGGACTGACCGATACCGAGATTCACCACATCAAGGACGGCCCGCTGGCGCCGAGCTGGTCGGCGCTGGAAAGCGCGATGATCCGGGCCGTGGACGAGCTGACAAGTGACGCCTTCATTTCCGACCAGACATGGGAGGAGTTGGCCGGGCTGACCGAAAAGCAGCGCATGGACCTGGTGATGACGGTTGGCCAGTACACACAGGTGTCGATGATGCTGAACTCGTTTGGCGTGCAACTGGACGACGACCTGGAGCTGGACCCGGACCTGAAGGGATGAGCCTGGGTGATGTCGCGGGCCGCCTGACTGACAAGGTGGCAATTGTCACGGGCGCCGGGCAGACGCCGGGCGAGACGATTGGCAATGGGAAGGCCATGGCCCTGTTATTCGCGCGGGCCGGTGCGCGTGTTCTGTGTGTCGATCGGGACGCGGCGCGCGCCGCCGACACGGTGTCTGAAATTGAAAGCGAGGGCGGCATCGCGGGCATCTGCGCGGCAGATGTCACCAAGGCGGATGATGCCGCGCGCATTGCGGCTGAGTGTGTATCAGCGTTTGGCCGGGTCGACATTCTGGTCAACAATGTGGGCATTGGCGGCCACGGCGACGGCCCGGCGCACAAGCTGAGCGAGGAAGCGTTTGACCGCATCATGCGGGTGAACCTGAAAGGCGCGTGGCTGGTGACGCAGGCTGTTTTGCCAGGCATGCTGGAACAGCGCAGCGGGGCCATCGTGAACATCTCGTCGCTTGCCGCGATCGCGGGTGGATTCCAGGTGGCCTATGAAATGTCGAAAGCGGGGATGAACCGGATGACGCGCAGTGTGGCAATGAGCGGCGCGTCGCGCGGCGTGCGCTGCAATGCCATCATGCCCGGCCTGATGGATACGCCGATGGCGATTGGTGGTATCGCGGCGGCGCGGGGAATTTCAGAGGAGGACCTGCGCGTCGAGCGGTCGAAGAATGTGCCGATGAAATTCATGGGCACCGGATGGGACACGGCCCATGCGGCGCTGTTCCTGGCGAGCGACGAGGCGCGATTCATCACGGGCGCGATCCTGCCGGTAGATGGCGGCGGCAGCGCACGGGTGGGTTAGCCGGATCTAGCTAGGCGCCCAGTTGCCGTGGAAGCCGGGCGGGATGCGGTGGGGTATGTGGACCAGTGCCAGCGGATCTGCAGTGAAGTTCATTGCATCGAGGATGGCGAGATCTGTCGTGTCGGTGTTCGTGTCAACGACATAGCCCATCAGCCAGCCATCGCCTTCCGGTGCATCATCGGCACGCGGAATGAAGACGAACTCGCCGGGCACGCGGCCCGCGCCGAAATCATGGGTTTCGCGGGTGCCGGCATCAAGGTCGTGCTTGTAGAGCTTGGTCTGGTCGAACACTTCGAACCCGTGATCTTCCGGCAGGGCCATTGTGTAGGCATAGCGGTATCTCTGGCCGGTATAGCGTTCGTCAGGCCGGGGGAATTCCTGCGGGGACTCGTCCAGCACGGTGCGAGTGACCTTGTGTGCCGCCGGGTCGATGATCCAGCGTTCGAACGTGACCTTGTCTGAATCCGGACCCTGCTTGCTATCGGCGAACATGGTGTTGTGGACGCTGACATCCATGATGACTGTGCCATCATCTGCCTCGTAGGCATTGCAGGGATGGAAGACGTAGCAGGGTTCGATATCGCACCAGATGACATCGTCATTCTTGCCATGGCGCGGCATCAGGCCGGTGCGGGCCTTGTGGGCCGGGTTCCAGCGATAGGGGAAGGACTGGCCATCGAGCAGGGTCTTCATCGAGAAAGTGACGGGCAAGTCCATGATGACGACATATTGCTTCGTCACGGCGCAATCATGGATTGACGGACCGTGTTCGACCTTGATCGGCTCTTCGCGGATCACCTTGCCACTGGCATCAACCACGGTGTGATGGATGGTCGTGGCATCAAGGGCGTAATAGGTGATGGCGTGCATTTCTCCGGTCTCGGGATCGAGATGGGGGTGGGCCGAGAAGGAGTTCTTCAGTGTGCCACCAAAGGGATCATGCGCGAGCGTGTCGAGTTCGTCGTTCAGGCGCACGGGCCAGGCGCCCGCCTCGACCAGGGCCCATGTATTGCCATTGTGGCCGATGACATTGGTGTTGGCATTGTCCTGTGTACCGCGGCGCGGGCCGGGCGCGGGTGCTTCGCCAAGCGCGGCAGACACCGCGTTGGAACGGACCCAGCGATTGCGATACCAGAGCGCCTTGCCGTCCCTAAGGCTTACCCCGTGGATCATGCCGTCGCCGGAAAACCAGTGATAGGTGGCCGGGTTGGGCTGGGTGACAGGGTTTGGGCCGATGCGCAGGTAGCGACCGTTGAGGGCGGCCGGGATTTCGCCGGTCACGGCCAAGTCTTTCAGCGTCATCTCTGCGTCGACTGGCATGTGGATTCCGGTGAGGAATGTGTTGTCTTTCTGGCCCATCCGGGGGCGGGCTCGATTGAACTCGACAACCTTCATGATGCCTTTGGTGACATTCTTCTTGATCAGGGCTTCGACGGGACTGGCCATTGGAAAACTCCGGGGTTGAAACACGGTGAGATAATGTTTACAGCATTAACATGAACGCGAATGATAACACTGTCAACATAAGATCGCCAAAGGGTGGATATCATCATGGCGACCTGCGGGTTGCGTTGATCGAGACCGGCCTGAGGAGCCTGGAGCAAGGCAGTGCGGAGACGTTGAGCCTGCGGGAGATCGCGCGGGAAATTGGTGTCAGCGCCACGGCGATCTATCGTCATTTCCCTGACAAGGATTCGCTACTGTCGGCGCTGGCAGCCGAAGGGCTGGCCAAGCTGGCGCGCGAACAGAAGGCGGCGGGTCTGGCAGGTGGCAAGCATGGCTTTGCCGAGATGGGCAGGGCCTATGTGCGGTTTGCCATGAACAATCCCGCCCTGTTTCGTCTGATCTTCTCTTCCCTACCAGCAGCAGCAGACCCGAATTGTGAGAACCCGGAAGACTCGCCGGGCTGGTTGCTGCGCCAGACCATCAACGCGCTTGCCGGACCAAAAGCCACTGACGCGCAACGCCGAGCCGCCGTTCTGCGCGCATGGGCGCTGGTGCATGGCCTGGCGATGCTCATGCTCAGCGGCCAGATCGCCGCCAAGGATGCCGACAAGATGATCGACGAGGTAATCAGCGTCGACAGTCTCAAACTGGGATAGGTGTGCGCTGCCTGTCCCAACGTTACCGCTTGTCCCGGCCCACGGGGCATCTAGTTTCAAACCCAAGACCATCAATCCTGTGAGGAATTTCCATGGCACTGCCACCCGTCCTGCAAAACCTTCGCGTGCCCGTCATCGGCTCGCCCCTGTTCATCATTTCCAATCCTGATCTGGTCATTGCCCAGTGCAAGGCGGGTGTGGTTGGCAGTTTTCCGGCGTTGAACGCGCGCCCAGGCCCGGTGCTGGACGAGTGGCTCGACAAGATCACGACCGAACTGGCCGAGTGGGACGAGAAAAACCCTGATCGCAAATCCGCGCCTTATGCCGTGAACCAGATCGTGCACAAGACGAACAATCGCCTCGATCATGATGTCGAGATGTGCGTGAAGTGGAAAGTGCCGGTTGTGATCACGTCGCTGGGCGCGCGTCAGGAAGTGAATGATGCGATCCATTCCTATGGCGGCATCGTGCTGCACGATATCATCAATATCGTGTTCGCCCACAAGGCACTGGAGAAGGGCGCCGACGGCCTGATCGCTGTGGCCAGTGGCGCGGGCGGCCATGCCGGCACGCTGTCACCCTTTGCCCTGATCCAGGAAATCCGTCAGTTCTTCGATGGACCGCTCGCCCTGTCCGGCTCGATTGCGACCGGGAATGCCGTGGCGGCTGCACAGGCCATGGGCGCTGACCTCGGCTATATCGGCTCGGCGTTTATTTCGTGCCACGAAGCCAATGCGGTTGATGGCTACAAGGACATGATCGTCGACTCCAAGGCGGGAGACATTGTCTATTCCAACCTGTTCACGGGCGTGCACGGCAACTACCTGGCACCGTCGATTGCGAAAGCAGGCATGGATGTGAACAATCTGCCGGAATCCGATCCGTCGGCGATGAATTTCGGGTCTGGCGGCAATCAGGAAGCCAAGGCCTGGAAAGACATCTGGGGCTGTGGCCAGGGCATTGGTGCGATCAAGACGCGCATGTCCACGGCGGAATATGTCGACCAGCTGGAGCGGGAATACAATGGCGCGCGCGATGCGCTGGCCAAGCGTCAGGCCTATACGGCGGCGGCGTCGCTCGCGACTGTCTGATACAAACGGGGCTTTCCCGCTGACTTCTTTGCCCGTTCGCCTTTAGTCCAAGGCGGACGGGCTTTGTTTTTCCGACCGTGGCGCGCACGGGCGCATCATGGCGTCCATGCTGATTGCTCATTTCCCCGACGTTGATATCGCTAGCTGGCGGTGGCCGCATTTCAGCCCGCGAGAGCTGACTTGCCGCTGCGGCGGTCATTTCTGTGCTGGGGAATACTGGCACGATGAAGGGTTCCTCAATGCGCTGGAAGCCCTGCGGACAGATGTCGGCAAGCCCCTTGTGGTGAATTCGGGCCATCGCTGTGACCAGTGGAACCTGTCGGTCGGTTGGGCGGAAAACTCCCGGCACAGGACAATTGCGGTCGACATTGCGCTCGCCGGGCATGACCGGTTCAGATTGCTGGCGGCGGCAGAGCGGCATGGTTTTACCGGCATTGGCCTCGCGCGGACATTCATTCACCTCGACCGGCGGCCTGTGCCTGCGCGCTGGTTTTACAAGCGGCGTGCATCCCTATGGCAGACATAGCAGGCTTGGCCGCCAGCGCCGCAGGCGGCGGGATCTTTGACCTGATTGGATCGGTGATCGGACCGTCAGCAAGCCTGGTCGAGCGGCGACAGGCCCAGACGCAGGAACGTGCCCGGTGGGCGCATGAGAGCCGGATGGCGGACCTTCAGATAAAGGCCGGACAATTGGCGAGCGAGCAGGCACTTCAGAATACCGAAGCCGCAGGCCGTTGGCAGGGCTGAATGCGTCGCTGGCGGCAGAGGCGGCCATCGAAGACAGTTATAGATGGGTGAACGCGGTGCGCGGGCTGACACGGCCTTTGCTGACGCGGCTATTATGGATCATCATAGGCTGGGGTTCCTTGGGTCTGGTGCGGCGGCCCGGGGCGAGATTGTCGAGACGGCGACCTTCGCGGCGACGGCTGCGACCCTCTGGTGGTTCGCAGATCGCGGCCCGAGGCGCGATCTGCGTTGATCCTTTTCTGTGGCGTGTTACCCTTTTTGCCTAAAAGGGAGAGTGATCATGGCACCACAGGAGATGGTGGATCTGGGTTCCGCGGGTGCGGCAGACACGGCGAAAGCAGTTCGTGCAGGGATAATAAGTGCGCAGGAGGCCTGTGAGGCCGCCATCGCGCGGATCGAGCACTTTGACGGAAAGCTGAATGCTGTTGTCGTGCGGGATTTTGACCGCGCGCTGGCAGCGGCCCGGCAGATCGACAAAACGCGTCAGCCCTTTGACGCGCGGCCCCTGCTGGGCGTTCCCATGACGGTGAAGGAATCCAATGATGTCGCGGGCTTGCCGACGACATGGGGGATGGAAGCGTTCAAGGATCTGGCGATTGGGGCAGATGCTGTTGTCGTGCAACGCCTCAAGGCCGCCGGCGCGATCATTCTTGGCAAGACAAACGCGCCGGTTGCGCTGGCAGATTGGCAAACCGAGAACCCGGTCTATGGGCGCACGTTGAACCCGTATGATCCGACACGATCACCCGGCGGCTCTTCTGGTGGAGCCGCCGTGGCGCTTGCAACCGGAATGGTGCCGCTGGAGATTGGCTCGGACATTGGCGGATCGATCCGCATTCCGGCCCATATGTGCGGTGTGTTCGGACATAAACCAACCTATGGCATCGTGCCGACGCGAGGACACGGCTTTCCGGGAACGGACGGTGTGGATGCCCCGCTGGCCGTTGTTGGCCCGATGGCGCGCAGTGCGGGCGATCTCGTTCTGGGCATGAATGTGATTGCGGGGCCCGAAGAGGGGGTAGGCTTCAGGCTGGACCTGCCGCCCGCGCGGCATAAATCGCTGACCGAATTTCGGGTTCTGGTGCTGGACACGCTGCCGGGCACTGTGGCTGATGCGGAGACGCGGGACGTTATTTCCAGCCTGGCCGACAGCCTTTCCGAGGCAGGTGTTGCGGTTTCTGACGATGTAAGTGTTCTGCCGCGTCTGGACACGATGCACACGACGTATGTGAAGATGCTGAACACTGTCATTACGCGGGGCACGCCGGGCGCAGAGCCGATGGATGCCCATGAATGGATGGAACTGGTGGATGAGCAGATGCGGGTGACCCGCGCCTGGCGCGCCATGTTCGACGACCATGACATTGTCATCGCGCCAGCGTTCGGCACGCCGGCCTTTCCTTATCAGACCGATCCGAATTGGGGGAACCGCACCTTGATGATTGATGGTCAGGCCCAGCCCTATGGGGCCCAGTTGGCCTGGGCAGGGCTAGCGACATTCCCGGGCCTGCCGTCAACCTGTGTGCCTGTGGCGAAAAGCACGACGGGCCTGCCAATCGGCCTGCAACTGATCGGAGCGCCCTATGGTGACTGGACGACGTTGGGCCTGGCGCAGCTGATGGAAACGGCGGGGCTGACGCGATAGGCTGCATCTCATTGCGCGGCCCGGCGGGCTGGGCCAAGATCAACCTCTTTGCGGGAGATGTGAGGCATGGCCAAGCCGGACAAGCTGTTGGTGATTGACGAGGGCACAACCTCGACCCGGGCAATTGTGTTTGATCGCGCGTTTGCCGAGGTTGCGCTTGCCCAGCAGGACCTGACGCTCGGCTTTCCCGAGGACGGCTGGGTGGAGCAGGACGGCGAGGAAATCTGGTCGCGGACGTTGGCTGTATGCCGCGAAGCAATTGTGGCGGCGGGCGGTGTCAGCGAGATTGCGGCGATCGGTATTACTAATCAGCGCGAGACGACGCTGGTGTGGGACCGTGCGACCGGCAAACCGATTGCACCGGCCATTGTCTGGCAGGACCGGCGCACGGCGCGGGTCTGCGAGGCGATGAAAGCGGAGGGCCATGAGCCAGCGGTGCAGGCCGAAACGGGCCTGCTGCTGGACCCTTATTTCTCCGGCACGAAGATCGGCTGGATTCTCGACTCAGTCGAGGGCGCACGCGCGCGGGCCGAGGCCGGCGAGCTGGCCTTTGGCACGGTCGAATGTTTTCTGATCTGGAAGCTGACGGGCGGGCAGGTGCACGCGACGGACGTGACCAATGCGTCGCGCACGCTGCTCTATCGTCTCGGGCTGGGCGATGACGGTGGCTGGAGCGACGCGATGACGTCGCTGTTCAATGTGCCACAAAGCCTGTTGCCAGATGTGAAGCCGAATGCGGCTGACTTCGGGATGAGCGATGAAAGCCTGCTCGGCGCCGCGCTGCCGATCCTGTCAGCGGCAGGCGACCAGCAATCGGCGCTTGTGGGGCAGGGATGCCTGGAGCCGGGCATGGCGAAGATTACTTATGGCACCGGGGCTTTCCTGGTGGCGAACACAGGCGGCGTACGACCGGATTCGCAGAACCGCTTGCTGGGTACGGTGGGATATGAACTGCCCGGAGGCGGCGCGATGGCGCTGGAAGGGTCAATCTTCAATGCCGGAACCGTGGTGAAATGGTTGCGGGATGATCTCGGCATCGTCGCCTCGGCGGAAGATACCGAGAGTGTGGCGGCTGGCCTGAAGGGAAATGGCGGGGTCTATATCGTGCCGGCCTTTACCGGGCTTGGCGCGCCGCACTGGAATGCGGATGTGCGCGGCACGATCAGCGGCATCACGCGGGCGACCTCGGCGGCGCATCTTGTGCGGGCGGGCCTGGAATCAGCTGCCTATCAGACACGGGACCTGCTCGACGCCTTTGCGGCGGATGGCGCGGAGATACGCGAGTTGCGCGTCGATGGCGGCATGGTGGCGAATGACTGGCTGATGCAGTTCCTGGCCGATATCTGCAACCGGCCTGTGCTGCGGCCTGACTATCGCGAGATGACCGCGCTTGGCGCAGCGGCGCTGGCGGCGATGCAGCTGGGCTGGCTGGACGCAAAGACGTGGACCGAGCGGCCTGTGCAAGGCACGCGCTTCGAGCCGAAAATGGCTGACGCGCAACGCGACGCGCTGATCAAGGGCTGGCAGGACGCGATGCGCAAGACGCTGGCCTGAGACCGCGTCGGGCTCGGCTTGAAGCCATTCTCGAATTTCAGCACAAAAAAAACCGGCGGAACAGTGTTCCGCCGGTCTCTGATTATTGGAGTTCTTTAGACTAGAACTTCTTGCTGATGTTCACGAAGGCACGGCGGCCACGAACGTCGTAACCGGTTGCGCTGAGTGGCGTGTTGCCGGCGCTGAGCTGAACGATGTCAGACACTTGCGGTGGGTGCTCGTCGAATACGTTACGGACACCGCCCGTAAGCGTCCACGTGTCACCCGTCCAACGAACGGAGAGGCCGTGTGTCCACTGGGCTTCGGTGTAGACCTTATAAAGGCCTGTCAGAGCGAAGTATGCCTGTGGATCGTTGTAGTCAGCGGTGAAGTAACGGTTGTCGTCCTGGCGACCGATGAAGTCGGTGAACCAGGTGTACGTCCAGTCACCACGGTCAAGACGCAGCGATGCATCACCAACAACGCTCGGGTAACCGATCGTGCCGTTGAAATCATTGTCCGAGATGCCGGACACGAAGTCGGAACCGAACACGTTGATGTAACGTTCGAAGGCCCAGTTGACGGAACCTTCAGCAATCAGCGTACCGAAGTTGAATTCCTTCGTGTAACGGACTTCGAGGTCGATGCCGTTCTGCGATTGGGAATCAACGTTCAGGGTTGGTGCCTGAATGTTGTCAACGTTGTATGCACCGATCGTTGCCGTGCCCGGATTACGTTCGAACAGGGCACAGAAATCGTTCGGGAAAGCTGTGGTTCCGTAGCAACCGCCAACAATCTGGGCAGCTGTGAGGCTGGTGATCTGGTCCTCGATTTCGATTTCGTAGTAATCGACAGCGATGTTCAGGTCAGCAAAGGTTGGCGTCCAGATGATACCAGCGGTGAACGTGTCACCTGTTTCTGGCTCAAGCAGTTGGCCACCACCGGACGTGATCACGAGCGCCGAAGAACCGGTACCTGTGTAATTGTCCGGAATGCCCGCAGCCGAGCAGTTTGCGCGGATGTTCGGGTTGGTCGCATCGGCCCAGTTGACGCAAGGGTCGATTGCCGTCTGGCTTTGGAAGCCCGTCTGGTCTTCGAGGAAGAGTTCGAACAGGGCTGGCGCTCGGTAAGATGTACCATAGCTTGAACGCGCGCGAAGGACCGGGTTGATCTGCCAGTTGAGGCCAACTTTGTAGATCGTACCGGAACCACCGATGTCGTAGTCGAATGCACGGACTGAGCCCGAGAATTCAACATCTTCAGCCAGTGGAGCGCCTTTGAGAAGTGGAACATTCACTTCGGCGAAGACTTCGGAAACACTGTTGGTGCCTTTCGTCGGGCCAGCTGTCGAAGACCCCCAGATGTCGCCACCCTGGGTCAGAACACCCGGTTGGTCGTCAATCGAGAATTCGCGGTATTCTGCACCGAAGCCGAGGCCAACTGGGCCAGCAGGCAGTTCGAACACTTCACCGGCAAGAACGGCTGTGAAGGTTGTTTGTTCGTAGACGGTGCTACCGGTCTGGTAGCCA
>TARA_R110000787_G_scaffold77572_1_pt1 | contig 11335 bp, 13 predicted proteins | sample TARA_R110000787 | Tara Oceans TARA_R110000787 (sample SAMEA4397920) | marine metagenome | biome: Polar Biome; feature: [DCM] deep chlorophyll maximum layer (ENVO:01000326); material: water (ENVO:00002006), including particulate matter (ENVO:01000060) such as... | depth 35 m
TACCGCACCATCAATATCGACTACATCTAAGTTTGTAGTGCCGTCTACATCTAAATCACCATTAAAGTCTACGTTACCCGTAACAAGCAAGGTAGTTGCCATGTTTACAGCACCATCTATGTCTACAACATCTAGGTTGGTTGTTCCGTCTACATCTACATTTCCTGATATATCTAATTCAGTGCCTACTAATTTTTGTGTAAGGGTTACTACGCCATCACTTGCGATTGCGATTGCATCCGTATCTCCAACTGAACCAATTTGTCCGGCATTTGCAATAGTGATACCCCCACTATGAACATCTCTACCAGTAAAGGTAGCGACCCCATCAACTTGAAGGGTAGTAGCCATATCCACAGCACCATCAATGTCAACGACATCTAAGTTTGTAGTGCCGTCTACGTCTATATTTCCAGATATGTCCAGAGAATCCGCAATGATCTCACCGCTTGCGTTGATAGCTCCGTTGATGTCAATAGTTGTAGCGGCTATTTGAATCTCTGTGTCAGCCACGATATCAAGCTGTCCATCAGTACTAGAATTAATGTAGATTGCTGCGTCTCTAAACTGAACTTTATCAGTTGTAGTTGTTTCTATGTTAGTCCCACCTGTAGAGTTGCTTAAAGCTAGTACTTCAGCTAAAGTGTCTACAGTATCTTGTTGAGCATCAACATAGGCTTTAATAGATTGCTGAGTTGCGCCTAAAGTAGCACTATTAGAAGCCATATTATCTTCGTCAGCAAAGCCTGTTAAGGTTGCGCCAGAAGCTCCTTTAAAAGAAGCACCTGTTACAGCACCAGTAGCCGTTAAAGCTCCTGTAGCTGTAAATAAAGAGCCAGAGGCATCAAAAGTAAATACAGCAGTAGCGTCATCTAGGAACTCAAAGTCACCTGCTTTAGTAGAATGAGTATCGCCATATAGAGTTAGTACACTACCAAGTATCTTAGTAGCACCTGCTGATATGTAGAAAGTACCATTAGTATCGCCACCCAATAGTTCTGGATTATCTGCATTAAAAGTCAAATCAGGAACAGTAACCATACCAGTAAAGGTTGGCCCGGCTTTGTTAGCTTTAGTAGCATTAGCTATGGCTATATTATTAAACTCTGTGTCGAACAAAGCTCCATTAATTTTCTTATTAACATTACCAGTAGGAAGTGAATCCTTTGCTGTAAAGTTGGTTGTCTTAGTATAATCTGTCATTATAGATTCCTATTACTGGTGAAGTTCTTAGCCTGTTCTGGTCTACAAAGTCTTATTACTTTATCAACACCAGTATCTTATTAATTCTATATCTTTTTCTTTTTTCTCTTTATGAATTATTATGTTTCATAAAGTCTTTAATTAGTGATAGAGCTGAGTAACTCGTTAAAGTTACCCAGTCTAATCAATCATCTTATATTAAGATTTTGGTAAGTTTACAACTAAACCTGCTTCAGAACGTAGAACTTTAACGCCATAAAGAGTGTCAGCAGTGTACATAGTAGCAAGCCATTCTTGCTTGTACTGTACTTGGTTTCTAATACCTTGTTGCTCAACTAATACGACAGCATCTTTGTGAGCAAACATAGCACCTAGAGTATCTACAGAAGATGCAGAGTTAGCCGAAGCCGCCTCAGTAACTGGTAAGTTAGTAGTAATGTAAATATCAACACCATACAAATTACCGATTTGACCGTTTCGAACTGATCCACTTGATACGAAATCAGAAGAAACATAGCGGTCAATACCCATAATATCTTTACGAGCTGTAGGTGGTAGACAGAAAAAACGATTATCCATAGGAGTATCATTTTCGTCTAGTTCTTTGATAGCATCACGGAAAGCGAGATCAGAGAAGTCATCACCTGCTGTTACTGTATCAGCAGCATAAGCAGCTAAACCTGCAGCAGCGTTGACATAGAAAGAGTTACTATGAACCCAATCAGAACCTGATCCGTTATCATCACCAAGGTAAGCCCCTAATGCTAGTAGATCAGAATCGACCTGCTTAGCTAAAGCGTAACCTGCATCTTCTGTGTAGAATTTACGTAAAGAGGCTTGAGCCTGAACTTCAGTAATATCTTCAATTAGATGAGAGTATTCATAGTGTTGATCTATTGCTATAGAAACTTCGGCTTCGGTGCTATTCTGAAGCGTTACTGCTGTTCCTTCAGCTTTAGCATAAGCTATTCCACGAGTAGGTTTAGGAACGTGAACAGTGTCACCTTTCTTACCATTCATCTTTAGTTTCTTTACGCTGTTTGCAACAACAAGATTGCTCTTGTAAGCTGCGATTATTTCATTTTCCCAAACTTCTGGGATAAAGGTAGCAGCAGATGTGTTATCTACTGTTCCTGTCATTGATGGAAATGCTGCATTAGCCATTTAAGACTCCTAATTATTTATAAAGTTAATATTTATTTAACCCGACCTTCCCTGTATGCTTGGTTAATCTCTGGAGATAACGCTTCATACCTGTCTGGATCAGTTTGAATAAGTTTAATAATGTCTGCCCTTCGATATATAGCCTTCCTTGCTCCACCACTAGAGGATTTAGTACTACCTGTAGAAGCATCTTTAACATCAGCTTTTCTTGCTTTAGTCTCAGTACTTACAGTCTTAGTAACAAAGCTTTTACGTTCAGCCCATCCAGTCATTAACTCATCTACTGCATCAAGGTCTAAATTAACCTCTCCTGCGATAAACTGTTTCTGTCTGTATTTGCTTGAACTGACCCATTCAGCGAACTTAGGGTCTTGTAAAGTTGCCTTAACATCAGGATGCTTTGCTAATAAATGATTACGTGCTGCTTCCATGTTCATTCCTTGGGTTGCTTCTTGAGCAGCCTTTATAGCAGGATGATTGGCTATTGCACTATCTATAGCTTCTTGTGGTTTTGAAAAGAAGTCTGCATCTTCTACAGGCTCTTTTGGTTTTTGTTGTGACTGTTGTGGGATTTGATTCTGGATATAATCATCTACCATCTTACGTAGCGCACCGACTTCACCACCTTGTTTACCTAATGCTTTCTCTGCATTCTGGTGCATCTCAACAAGTTCTGTTACGGACTTATCACGATACTTTTCAGGTACTTCTTCTTGGGCGTTCTCTACTACTTCTTCAGCAACTAACTCAGGTGTCTCAGTTTCTTGAGGTTGTTCAGTTACTGTATCAGGTAAATCCGAGGTTTCTACCTCACTATCTTCCAGACGATCTTCGTCTAATTCTATTAGTTCAGCCATTATTAAAGTTACTCCGTATTAGTTTATAATATTATGGAGAAATTTAGCGTGTTCTAGCGACATCCCAAGCGGCATCTGGGCCGTTGTTTCGTACAGCTTTACGCTCTCTTTCTATTCCTTTCTCACGACCGCGAAGCCATTTAGCAGTAGCACCCGGAAAGTCTCCAGATGTTACGTTAAGACAGCTCTTAACAGGTGAGATTATCTTTGAAGCAGTTTCATCACAATCAGGGCAATCAATAGCTTCACAAGTACTGTCAATAAACTTCTCAGTTGTATGACCGTTGCTACATGTAAAATCTCTAATTAATCTCATTATCATCTCCTGCATTCATTTGGTCTATTGCAAACCTAGTTGATTCTTCTAAATTAATAAGGTTATGTAAGATATTGAGTTGGCCTTTAACATAGTCAACATGTTCTACCTTTACATTAGTTACTTTATTTAGGTCTAAGAAGTTCTTAGTAAATTCTTCTTTAAGTTGTTTCCATCCATCAGTAAGAAATAAACTAAGTAGTACTTCATAGTATCTTTCGTCAGCTTGCTTTTCTTCCAAACTTCTTTCATCAGTCATTAAGCTTCTCCGTATAGGGACTTGACTTGTTATTATTTAGATGCTTTAACAGCCTTTACAGGTGTTAGAGCTTCTATATCATTCTGTGCTTTAATCAGCTTTTCTTCAAGCATCTCAATTCTTTTACTAGCTGTATCAAAAGCTGTGTTAACTTCTTTCATAGCGGTATCGAACTGTACAGGGCTTACAAACATAGTTGCCATAAGTTTTCCTCTCCTAGTTAGTTATACTTTAATTCGACCTGTTGAATCACCAATACTATCAAGGTTAAGCCCAACTACATCAGACATACCTAGTAATAGGTTAGCTATTGGAGTTGATTGTCCTGACTCGGTGATCATATCTACATGCCGACCTGATCTTAGTTTACCTGCACCACCACCAATTACTAATGCTGATACTGGATTCTTGCTGTGTACGTTACCATCGCCCATTCCTGCGCCATATAGTATCATACTGTTATCTAATAGTGATCCATCAATATCTTCAATAGAAGCTAGTCTTCCTACAAAGTATTCAGCAAATAGCTTAACGTGATACTGATTAATCAAAGAGTGCATACCTTGACGTTCTGGATTGTAACCGTGATGTGAGACACCGTGATGCTGTTCAGGTACGCCTATCTGTGGGTATGTTCTCTGGTTTAACTCTCTTGAAAGCATGAAAGAAGATACTCTACTTGTATCAGTCTGAAAAGCTAGTACTTGTAATTCAAACATCGCTCTTACATGCTCTTCATATAGTTCTGGTATCTCAGTAGGTGCTGTGGATAAATTAGCCCCACCTTCCATCATTCTCTTTTCTAAGTTGCTTATACGTACTTCTACTTCTCTTATGTTCTCTAGGAAGGTTGACATTCTTCTTTGGTCGACAGCTCCTAATCCTTTATTCATGTTCTCTGCTGCTGCACCAATAGAGTCTAATAAACTCTTATCTAATTGAGTTCTTGACAGTCTCATCTGGGTAGTTTCACCTACACCAAACATTCTCTCAAATACAGTACGTGGATTAATCTCCATAGGGTTAGGAATTGTCGGAGACTTCCAAGATATAGTATTAATATAGCTACAACTTGAAGTACCGTCACAAGCCCCTACCATCTGTCCTGCATCTTCAATAGCCATTTCCATGCTAGGTAGTGGTGTATCACCACGTACATGCTCTGATATAAGCTGATCTAAAGTAGTACCTGCTTCAACGTCACTACCTGATGTGTCTTTAGCGACTGCACCACTTAACCATGTTGTACTGGAAGTAGCATGCCCTGATCCTGCTGTGTTATTTGTATTAAGTTTTAAGTTACTAAATATCTGTACTTGGTCTCTAAAAGGTTCTAAAGATTTCAAGATAGGACTGTATTTAAAGTCAGTACCTGTCTCTGATGGAATCCAGTCATCTAATATGACACCGTGTGGCACATATACGAAAGATGACCTTAATTGCGCCTCATTTGCTCCCTGAGCCATTGTAGGTGGAATCATAGCCTCTAGTAAGGGTAAAGCTACCGTTGCTCCTACGCCTTTTAAAAGGGTACGTCTGTCGAGTATCTTTATCATTTAGCCTAATACCTCGCCTAGTATTTCACCGTATATAGTAAAGTTTAATGTAGATGCTACAGAAGATTGTACACCAATATTACCTGCTACTTGATAATCACCTATGCCAAGAGGAAGCTCAATAATAACAGTCCCTCCTACAGGTACGGCTGTGCCATACATTATAGCAGTTGTCTGATTATAAGTAGAACCGTTAGCATCGTGATATATAGAAGCATTAGAGGCTTCTGTCCCTACATTAGCTATGTGTATTGAATAAATACGATACTCTTTAGTCTCAGTAGGCGTAAATACCGAAGCAGCGTTAGTATTAGCAGGTCTTAGCTGCCCTAGTTGTCTACGCATTACCTATATTCTCTGCGGAAGCAATCTTTCGTTCACTTAATAAAGCATCAGCTATCTTAACTCGCTTCTGGAACTCTTGATCTTCTTGCTTACCTAGATTCTTAGTTACAGCTTCTACTGTGTCTAATTCAAACTTCTGTGGTAATAGCTCAGTCTCAACTGCTGACTTCTGCGCCCTAGCATTGGACTCATTAGCCTGGCCCATAAAGGCGGCTGTTTGAGCATCGAGCATAGCTTTCTTACCTTCTGCCTCAGCCTGTTGAGCTGCTACTGTTTCTTCACTAGGTTCTAATGACTGTTTAAAGCTTGCTACTAACTCTTCACCATTACTGATGTGCATGTTATCTATTATGCCTTGTACTAATACAGGATATAAAGGACTCTCAGCACCCATTGTCTGAAGTAGCTGTACCATCTGAGCTACTTCATGTTCTCTTGCAATAATACCTAGAGTACCTGTAACTACAAAGTTAAAGTCTCCTACTGGATACTTATCTGGATCAAACTGCATATAACGCCAAGCAGCCTTCTCAATAAATGGAGTTAAGAATGAATCTTGGAAGTTTACTAATGTTCTTCTGTGTCGTTTAACAATAGGTGCAATAGCCATTGAAGCTCCTGCACTGGTACGACCACCATCGACAGAACCTACTGCACTACTATCTATTGCTCCAGTAGCTGTTTGTAACATTCTATGGAACTCACTAGCCTGTGCAAACGTAGTCTGATCTACTTGTCCAAAGTTCATTGGATGTAATACTTCTCTAGGATCGCCATTGGTTAATAGCATCTTTCCAGGCCTTACAGAGAGCTGTGTGCCACGTGGTAGTTTAGTAGCATCAACACCCATCATAGGATGTACTGTTAAGCCTAAAGCATCTTGTCTAGCTCTTAGCTCAGCATCTAAACCTTTCTGAGAGTTATAGCCTTTATTGATAATACCACGACCTGCATTAGAACCCGGAACTGTATCCCAAGCAAACTCAAGGAAGTTTCTATCACCCATCATGTTAGGGTTTCTAATAGCTTTAACTAGAACACCATTAGCCATGATAACAACAGCTTCTATATACATGTCATCGTCATCTTCAGCATCAGCTACTAAAGCTACTTCTACTTCGTCATCTTGAAGCATAGCATCTTTTAGTAGGTCTGTAGGTACTAAGCCATTGTATTTAATTAGTCTTACTTTGTTTTCTTCGTACTGAGAAGAGATATCTAAGTCAGTCTCTATCTCTAACTCAGAAGAAGAACCCGGAATGTGTACATCTCTATATACGCCTTGTTCCTGTAACATCTCAACAGAGTGTCTTGGTACGAACCTATCAGAACCACAGCCTAGGCCTTCATCAATAGACGAAGCGTTAGGGTCTTTAAAGAAGTTCTTAGGCATTAAAGGAATAAGCTTACACTTAACCTTATCTTCAGAGTTAACACCTACAGCGTTTAGCTCACCGCCAAGTAGAGGCTGAGTTGCAGGAGTTTTAATTATAGACTCTTCTACTACTATCTCAGCATACGCTATATCTTGTATAGCTGCTGTTAATAGAACTTCACCTATAGCTTTTCTAACCTTATTCTTAGCGAAATCTTCGTGTAGGTAGTTACGTAGGTCTTGTATGTCTTGGTTATCTTCATCTCTAACATCATCTTTAATGTCAAAAAACTTCTGGTTATTAAATATAGCTTCTTCTACTTCAGCAACTGATGACTCTACAGCCTGTGCTGATGCAGGGCTTACGAAAGTACTACGCTCTGAATCTCTAGTGCTGTCTGCTTTAGCAAACTCACCTTTAAAGATACGCATATACTCTTCATGCTTATCAGCATAATTAGCTTGATAATGTCGTTGCCATTCATCTACATGAGATGTAACCCATGATTCTAATGTCTCTGCTGCGCTAAATTCGTTATCCTGTTCCATTTAGAATCCTATTGTATTGTCTAAGACCTGATAATCTTCTATCTCAATATGACTTATTGAATACGCTACACTAGCTATCTGGTCGATATATGCTAATGAATCTACTAAGTCATCATGTACTAATTTGTTGGGGAACTGAAATAACTGGTCTAAGAAAGGAATGTTCCATTCACCTTTGTTTATTGTAATAGACCCGTGTTCAAATCTTCCTTGTAAGCCCCAGACTACCCTGTCGGTCTTAGCTTTGTTTCCGTGTGATAGCTCTTCAACTCTGAAGAAGCGTTGTTTACTTTTCATTTGATCGTTTAAATAGGGATGTATTGCGTTCTTTAATGCTCCCTTCTCTATTCCTACAGCTATGGGTCTGTTCTGTGATACAGCATCAAATATCTTTCTAGCTGTCTCTTCAACTCCCCAACGCCCGTGTATAATACTTTTAACCCACCATCCATCTTCATTGACTTTAACAATACTAATAGCAGTCTCATCTAGTCTTACATTCTTAAGATTAGATTTACCTACTTCACCAAAGCCACCTAAGTCAACAGAGATATAGTAATCACCTGTGTCTGGTTCTTTATCTGAGTACTTAATCCATTCTTCTTTAAATATCTCACTACCTAATGCTTCAAAGGAAGCTAGGAATTCCTGCCTAAAAGAAAAAGATGACATTGATTTCTTTGCTGCTTCAATTTCTTTATCAGGTATTGTAGGATTATCATAAGTAGTAAATGTATAACCTACCCATTCTGAATCTTCTGATAGCATTGCGTACTGATATAACTCAAAGAAGTGATTGCGACCCATAGGAGTCCCTATAAAGATTGCATCACCTTGTAAGTCTGATAGTGCAGGTCGTAGTATCTGTTCCCACACTTCAGGCTTCATATCAGCATATTCATCCAAGACTAAGAACTTAACTTTAAGTCCACGCATAGTCTCAGGTCTGTCAGCACCCTTTAATGATATCTTAGTACCGTTAATGAGTAGTATCTGTAAGTTGTTAACGTGAGCCGACTTGATGACATCTCTGCCTAAATCAAGTAACATGTCCCACATAATCTCTCTAGCTTGTCCCTGCGTAGGAGCTACATATAATACTGAGGCATTCGTTACAGTATTAGCTAATCCTTCTAGTATAAGCTTCCATGCTGCAAACTGTGACTTACCTACACGTCTTCCTGCAGGTATAACTTTGAATCTTGTATTGTCATCGTAAACTTTCTGCTGCCATGGTAAAAAGCTAACATTAAGATCGGTCATATGTTAAAATACTTTCCAAGCCTCATCTGATCTGCTAAATGATTTGCTCTTCTCCCAACCTGTACAGCCCATTTGCTAGACAGCATCTCAGTAGCGGCTTTGTCATAGTCTTTAACAGTAATAGCTTTTATCATCTTCTGAAACGTGCTAAATCTAGGATAGCCTAAGTTAAAGACCATCTCAATTAGAACATTCTGCCTAGGATCAGTTAAGTCTTTCTTCCAATGAGACCAACTTCTATCTAATTCTTTTATTGCAATGTCTATATCATCTGAACATATCTGTTCTATTACAGCATTACTTAGTGGATTACTTTCAACATTATGACCAATACCAATAGTTAACACACCAACGGAGTCTTCGTAAACTAAGCTACGGATTCCTTCGTGTTCTGTTAATGATTTAACTAAGCGTTGTCTATTGATAACTGTTATTCCTGTTATAGCTGCGTTAGCTCTATTATATAGGTTATGCTATATTTGAGATTTGTTATCTTTAATTTATTGTTCACCATTTTTCTTTATCTGCCCAGTAAGCTGCGCTCATCTTGCCTTTGTCGATATTTTTGGCGTGTCTTGCTTTGAATGATGACCTACGAGCTGCATCAGCTTTTGATTCGCTTTTTCGTGGAGGTGAGCCAGATACGCCTTGCTGACCAAAGCGGATAGTTTTTACTTGATCGCCTTTTTTAGCTAAGACAACATGAGATTTCGTAGGGTGTTTTGGTGTGCGTTTAGGTTTATTATAGCCTTCAACGCCTAATCGTTTGATACGTGTGTCTTTTTCAGCCATCTGTACTCCCTGAGTTAGCTTTGTTGTTGGTTTAGCTTTATCACTGTTTTAGCTTATACGTTCTTATCTTACCGCCAGTACCTAAGTCTCGGTACGCAGCTTTCTTAACAGCCTCCTTAGCACTTAACCCACAATCCATAGCAGTTAAACCATGATCAGCACCAGAGCCTATACATAACATCATATCAGGCTTCTCAGGTGTCTTAGTTAATACTCCGTCAATAACCATACAAAGCCATATATGTGACTTCTTCTTTTCTACCGCTATGTATATAGCATCAATACCTTCTAGGTCGTAGGAGTCATCAAAGAAGGCTAGACAAGCTGTCTCTCTATGAGCTACACTACCTGCTACAAAGAAATCAACATCTTCGTAGGTAACTCTCTTATCAAAGTTATGATCTAAGATAGTGTTTCCTGCAGTACATCTACTATCGTATGCTATGATACCGTCTTTGAGTGCTATAGTAGTGATAAGGCTTACTCCAAGCTTAGTTAGTTATTATAGTACTAGCTTTCTTAGCTTTACTCAGTCACAGTTGTGTATTCAGCTTCAGTAGCTTCCTCGTTTAGATTAGTAACAGCACCATCTACGCCTGTTATAGTTATATTAATACTAGCCTTTCCAGAATTCTTAGCATCTTCGAAACTTGATATAGGTAACAAGCGATCAACTACTAACTTAGCACATGCTGTAAATGCTTTATGGTCTGGGTCTGAAGCTACATCAAGGATTGCTTCTAACACTTTAGCTGACTTAGGACTAGCTATCATCCTTCTTTTATATTCTTCTATTATTCCTTTATCTTCTCTAGGCCTTCCAACTGGTAACTTAGCTTTCTTTACAGCCTCTTTAGTAGGCCGCCCTAGTCGGACTCCATTCTTGCTGAAACCTTTCTTTCTTCTTGTTTTGATGACTCTATCTTCTAAGACGTTATTAAGAGCTTCTTTAGCACTATTAACATTAACAGAATCATTAGCTTCTTCTTTAGCTTTTAGCTTAGTAGTAAACTCTTCTTTAGATTCTTTCATTTGTTAATCCTTATCCATCTGTACTGTATAGTTCTCTCTAACCACCGACAGCAATTTAGAGGGATTAATACCAGAGTACAAAAGGGGGTTATTATTATGTTAATTCTACCTCACGAACGTAGTGAGTGTTATAGCGATATAACTGGTATATGATGGAATAGTCTTAATTCATACTTGTCTATATAGGGGCTGTTTACTTAATACAGAATATTATATCATACTTTTATAGATCTGTCAAGTCTTTTCTTTACTTATTTATTAACATCCTTATTTGCTGCACAATTACTACCTAATGGAGAGGAATGCTTAGCTTATGTTGTCTAGAGCTAAGCTATTACTAGCTTGGTACAGATTCCAGGTAAGCTTGCCCTATTATAGTGCAGGTATTAACGATATAGTCTTGGTGTAGTTTCTGTATAGTTATCATAGGCTTAGAGTTGCTACAGCTACTTAGCCTTTATTGCACTATTATAGGGCATTACTGCCTCTGTTTTCACATTTATCCTATATTGTGTCTATGCGGTATGTATGTAGTAAATCAAGCACAGCCCTGCCATGCCGCCCCTCTGTATAGACCTGCCCCATGACTGTATAGTATAGCATTAGCCTTGGCTGTGTTGGCTC
>TARA_R110000787_G_scaffold12074_52_pt1 | contig 11334 bp, 9 predicted proteins | sample TARA_R110000787 | Tara Oceans TARA_R110000787 (sample SAMEA4397920) | marine metagenome | biome: Polar Biome; feature: [DCM] deep chlorophyll maximum layer (ENVO:01000326); material: water (ENVO:00002006), including particulate matter (ENVO:01000060) such as... | depth 35 m
GTCGCTTCCTGCCGAAACCCCGCCGATGCATCTGAGCGAATCCACGCTACTCGAATGGCAGGGCCAGCAACGTTGGTTGTTCAGTGCGGAACCGGCAGAGAAAATCAGAACGGCAGCTGCATCAGCCGGCGGACATGCCACAGCGTTTCGAAATCCGCCCGAAGGACATGAGGTTTTTTCCGCACCTGGCCCGGTGCAACTGAATATTCAACGACGACTCAAACGCAGCTTCGACCCGAACGCGGTGTTTGATGGTAGTCGGCTCTATCGACAGCTCTGAGCCTTGCAGCCATGCACGCGAATCTGAAACCTGCTTTGCAAAATACTGTTTCGGGCACAACAGCGGCCCGCGAACTTGGCAAATGCGTGCACTGCGGATTCTGCAACGCAACCTGCCCCACCTATCAGATACTGGGCGATGAACTGGATGGACCACGCGGTCGCATCTATCTCATGAAGCAGTATCTGGAAGGCGAGTCGGATGCCGATGCAGTTTTTCCACATATCGATCGCTGTCTGACCTGCCGCGCCTGTGAAACAACCTGCCCGTCGGGCGTGACCTACTCCTCTTTACTGGATGTCACCAAAGCGCAACTTGCACAGGACAAGGTCGCGCCGTTTAAACAGCTGTGGCGGCACGTGCTCATCGGGTTCATGCAAAGCCGTGCCCTGTTTGGTCTGGCGATCGCCTGCGGGCGCTTGATGCGCCCCCTGTTACCTCGCAGCGTCCAGCAGCGGGTACCGTTGGCAAGAGCAACAGGCTCCGTGCCGGCCGTGCGACATCCGCAACAAGTTCTACTGCTCAAAGGCTGCGTACAGCCTGCACTCAACGGCGGCATTGATGCCGCCACGCTGCGCGTACTGGATTCGCTCCAGATTTCCTGTCTGGAAATCCAAGACTCAGGCTGCTGCGGCGCCATGCACTTGCATTACGGATCGCATGACAAGGGTCTGGCTCAGGTCCGCCGCAACATCGATGCCTGGGAGCCCCTTTTGGATCAAGTCACGGCCATTACCAATAATGCGTCTGGCTGCGGCATTACCGTCAAAGATTATGGTCGCCTGCTGGCACATGAGCCGGACTATGCCGTGCGTGCGGCCAGGATCAGCGAACTGTTCAGGGATGTCAGCGAACTTGTGAATGAGCAGCTTGCATTGCTCAAGAAGCAGATTCCGCCACTCAAGGCCCGCGCCAGTTTTCAGGCCCCGTGCACGCTGCAGCATGGTCTGAAATCGCGTCACACCGTGGTGCATTTGCTGCGGACTCTGGGTGCTGATGTCCTGGAGCCTCGCGACGCACATCTGTGCTGTGGGTCTGCCGGCATGTATTCGATTACGCAGCCCGAACTGTCTTCCACCTTGCGGGACCAGAAACTGGCAACGCTGAAAGAGACGGGAGGCCAGATCATTCTCACCGCCAATATCGGCTGCCAGATGCATCTGCAATCCGGCACAGAACAAATCGTATTGCACTGGATCGAATGGCTGGACCAGCACCTGCAGAAGTCTGGTCAGGCGCATTCGATGGAAGCTGGCTGAAGAACGATGCGTGCGCCGGCCATAAAATGTATTGAACTGGATAAAGCACTGAATACAGAGCGCATGCAGGAAGCACCATGCAATTACGAGTTCTGTCGTGCATATTCTCTGTCAACAAATTGAACCTTCACACTGGAGTTGCTCATGACCATCAAAATTACGGACCCGATCGACCTACCCTGCGGAACACAAATTCGAAATCGCCTGTGCAAGGCGGCCATGACCGAAGGCCTGGCTGACAGCCAGAATCGGGCTACTGAAAGACACCTCCGCTTGTACGAATTCTGGCAGCAGGCAGGCGTCGGCTTGTCGCTAACCGGCAATATCCTGATTGATCGGCGCAACATGGAACGCGCCGGCAACGTGGCTGTGGATGGAAATGGCGGCGACGAGGCCATGCAGAAATGGACGAAGCAGGTCACCGCCGACGGCACCCAGTTCTGGGCACAGATTGCGCACGCCGGGCGTCAGTCCCCTGCCGCCATCTGCGATGACCCGGTCGCCCCGTCGGCCATTGGCCTGCAAATGCCGGGAGCGGAATTCAATCAACCGCACGCCGCCAGTGAAGCGGAAATCAAGGACCTCATTCGCCGCTTCGCGCACACCGCAGAAACCTGCAAACGCAACGGCTTCACCGGCATTCAAATTCATGGCGCACACGGGTATCTGCTCAGCTCCTTCCTGTCGCCACTATCGAATCAACGGACAGATCAGTGGGGCGGGAGCCTGGAGAATCGCGCGCGGATTCATATCGAGGTGATACGCGCCTGCCGCGAAGCGGTCGGCCGCGACTTCCCGATAGCGCTCAAGCTCAATTCGGCGGACTTCCAGAAGGGAGGCTTTACCGAGGAGGAATCGCTGCAAGTGCTAAACCTGCTTGATGCCGAAGCCCTCGATCTGGTCGAGATCTCAGGTGGAAACTATGAATCGACAGCCGTCCTGTTCGGAGACAAGGACGCCAATGGCAATGTCATGCGCGAAAGCACCATCAAGCGCGAAGCCTACTTCATTGAATACGCCAAGAAGGCCCGGCAGGCCTGGCACAAGCCGCTGATGATCACGGGCGGGTTCCGAAGCCGCGAGGCCATGGAGCAGGCGCTCAACAATGGTGAGCTGGACCTTATTGGCATTGGCCGACCGATGGTCTGCAATCCAGAATCCGTCGGCGCGCTTCTGAGCGGCAGCGTTGAAGAACTGGTGAAAGTTGAAGACCGGCTTGTGCCTGTCACCGCCGAGCAACTGGAAGGCGCACCCGATGAAATTCGTTTGACCGCCAATACCTTCGGCCATCTCGGTTGGTTCTACATGAATCTGTTCCTCATGGGCGACGGCAAGGCGCCGATGCTGGATGCAAGCCTGGCCGACGCGCTGCACTTGTATCCACCCATGGAGGCGGAAAAAACGGCCAAATGGGATTCGCCCTGGAAATCATAATGACAGCAGCTGCTCGGGTATCAGCGAGCTGACGAACGCTCCAACACTGGAACGTCGTCAATCGCTTTTATCCGGCGGCCTTCATTCCCGGGCGTCCACTGCATCCTGAACACGCGCCAATGCCTTGTTCGCCGAAGGTTCGAGCGGAACGCCTGGCCCAAGGGCAGGCAATTCCAACAGCTCATTGAACACCCGCCCGGAGAGCAATCTCTCCGGGTCATCAATCAGCTTCCTGAATTTCTTGCGATGGTCACGGAACTTGTCGCGGCTGATGATAGCGCCGCCACAAGCGCGAGCCTGCTTGATGAGTTCGCGATCCGCGGGCTGGCCTGACGGCACCTCGATGGCCAGTTGCGAGCAGTTCAGCAGTTGCTCGTAACACCCCAACTCGGCGCGCAGCTGATACCGCGCGCTGGCATCAAAAATAGCCCGGGCGGCATGTCCTGCCTCCAGCAAACTGGCCAACAGACTCAGGGGAATTCGCAGTGCCGGCGGGCTCCCGCACCAGTAAGCCAGATTGAGGCCATCAATGATGAAAACGCGCTGGTCACTGGCTTCTAAATCTTCAGCCGGGCGCACGTCACTTTGATTTTGGTTGCACGGCCTCGGTGGAAGCGCCCGCCTCAAGCCAGGCGGTGTAGCCGCCTTCGATATGCGCAACGTTATCGAGTCCCATGTCCTTGAGCGCCGCGGTTGCCAGTGCGGAGCGCCATGCGGAACGGCAGTAGAGAATGAACTGCTTGCTCTCGTCGGCAAACATCGGCTTGTGATACGGGCTATCCGGGTCAAACCAGAACTCGAGCATGCCACGTGGCGCGTGGACGGCTCCAGTTACTTTTCCATCGCGCCAGAGTTCGCGTACATCCCGAATATCGACAAAGACCACATGCTCGTCGCCTAGTTTCTTGATGGCTTCATTGAGCGGCAGGGTCGTGATTCGGGCACTGGCCTCTGCAACCAGTTGTCTGACGCCTTTGGTGACCGGCATGAGTCTTCTCCACTGCGTTGAATGATTGGCTCGCTCGTGCCGATGGCCCGAAGCTGGAGATCAGCTCTGCCAGGCAGGCGCCACCACTTTAGAACTTGAGGGCGCTTTCAACAAAGGTCGCGGACCAAAGAAGACATAGAGGAGCAAGGAAGACAGCAGATACACCGAGGAGAACACGACAAACGTTGTCGTGCCACCCGAGTTCGGCGCCACCGGAAATATCAGAAGGGAATTATTCACACTGATCTGCAGCGCCAGGACCACGATGCCGCTCCTGGTGTGCGAGTAGATAAAGCCGCACATGAGCGCGATGCCAATCATGCTGATGAATAACCCAAACACTGGAATGCCTGGGACAACGCCAACCCCGATCAACACGATCGGAAGCCACCACGAAGACCAGAAGAAGCCTACGATCGCACTGGACATAAAAATGGTGGTGCGCTGGCTCAAACGAGACACCGCGTAGCCCACCCAGACAATTTCACCAATGAAAGCGCCGACCAGAACGGTGGGATAAACACCGGGATCCAGGGCGACAGACAAAGTTGGACGGATTTCATCAAATCCGGTCCCCAAGATCAGGCCTTTGCCAATCAGGGTCACAAGCCCGATGGTCGGCGGCCAAAGCACGGCCAGAAGCAGCCAGGCGGGATTGAAGCGCCAGACCGTCAACGGCGCGAGCAGGGCAAACGGTGCTTTCCATCCACGGAATAGAAAGACGACGGCTCCGAGCACCAGCCCAAGCAGAAGAAAGCGTCCGTAATTGTAATAGGCCATGCGCAGCCAACCCTGATCGATGGCATGGACAAAGACAACGTTCGCCAGAACAATCAGCAGGAGAAAGGTCCAGACCTCACGATCTTGAAGAACTGGCCATTGCAGCAGGCGGCGAATCATCATGAAAATTCATCTGTTTGAAAAGCCGCTGGCAATCATCATTGCCAGGACCGGCCGGGCCACGCCTGAGCGATGCTCAAACGTGTCTGGTCAAAGCAACTCGCATTGAGAATCTCGTTCTTCTCTACCCCTTCGCTCCCCGCTGATTCTCGCGCGCAGATCGCTGGGAAGCAGCTTAATTGATCTCACCTCAGACCACGGGGGCGCTGGCCCTAGGGCCAGCGATCTGCATTGCTTTCTGATAGGCGGGCCGCTCTTCGATGCGCTTCATGTAGGCCTGGATATTCGGCATGCCCTGGGTTCGGAAGCCGCCGAACAGGGGTAGCGATGCCACGTTGAACATCACCATGACATCCGCACAGGTGAACTCCGAGCCGGCGGCGAACGCCGACCGGGAAAGGCACTGGTCCAGATACCGGAAGTAGGATGCCTCCCTGCGCTCAATCACCTTGCGCATCATGTCGCACTGCGGACTTGAGCCTTCCGCACCAAGCGCGGTCCTGGCAAAGAACAGGCCCAGCACATTGTTGTTGAAGTGCATCCAGTACAGATAGTCGGTGTAGTTGGACTGGTCCGGGCCAACGGTGAACCTGCCACCGGCATGCCGATGGCAAATGTGCTCAACGATGACGCCGGACTCCACCAGGATCTGTCCGTCATCCTCAATCACCGGCGCCGTTGCAACCGGGTGCAGCGCCAGGAATTCCTTGGGGGCCAGCAGGTCCGGACCACGCTCGTACCACTTGAGCTTGTAGGGAAGGTTTAATTCTTCCATCAGCCAGACAACCCGGTCTGACTGCGACTTGCACAGATGGTGAATGGTGATCACGGCCTGCTCCTCAGGAAAGGGATGATGCGGCCTTAGCCGCTGGGGCTTGCGATAGATCAGGCGGCTTTCACGGACTCCAGGAAATCCTGCGCGAAGCGCTGCAGCACGCCGCCGGCTTCATAGATGGAAACCTCTTCCTTGGTATCCAGACGGCATGTCACAGGCACCTCGACCGTTTCACCATTCTTGCGATGAATAACCAGGGTCAGGGTTGCACGCGGCGAACGCTCACCGACCACGTCATAGGTTTCCGATCCTTCCAGAACCAGTGTCTTGCGCGTGGTGCCGGCCTCGAATTCCAGCGGCAGCACACCCATGCCGATCAGGTTGGTGCGATGAATGCGCTCGAAGCCTTCAGCGGCAATGGCCTCCACACCAGCCAGTCGCACGCCCTTGGCGGCCCAGTCGCGTGACGAGCCCTGACCGTAGTCGGCACCGGCAATGATGATCAGAGGCTGCTTGCGCTCCATGTAGGTTTCAATGGCTTCCCACATGCGCATGACCTTGCCTTCCGGCTCCAGTCGCGTCAGCGATCCCTGCTTCACATTGCCATCGACCACGGCCATTTCGTTGATCAGCTTGGGGTTGGCAAAGGTGGCACGCTGCGCGGTGAGATGGTCGCCGCGATGAGTTGCGTAAGAATTGAAATCTTCTTCCGGCAATCCCATCTTATGCAGGTATTCGCCTGCTGCGCTGTCCATCATGATGGCATTGGACGGCGACAGGTGATCCGTCGTGATGTTGTCCGGCAGCACCGCCAGCGGACGCATGCCCTTGAGCGTGCGCTCACCCGCCAGCGCACCTTCCCAGTACGGTGGACGACGGATGTAGGTGCTCTTTTCGCGCCAGTCGTAAAGCGGGCTAAGATCCGGGTCGTCGACAATCTTGAAATTGAACATCGGATCGTAGACCGAGCGGAACATCTCAGGACGTACGCTCTTGCCCACAACTTCATCAATCTCGGAGTCGTCCGGCCAGATGTCGGCCAGCCTGACTTCATTGCCGTCCTTGTCGATACCCAGCACGTCTTTTTCGATATCAAAGCGCACGGTTCCGGCGATGGCATAGGCCACCACCAGCGGCGGTGATGCCAGGAACGCTTGCTTGGCATAGGGATGGATGCGGCCATCAAAATTGCGGTTACCAGAGAGCACGGCGGTGGCATACAGATCGCGCTCTATCACTTCTTTCTGGATCGCCGGGTCCAACGCACCGCTCATGCCGTTACAGGTGGTACAGGCGAAGGCAACGATGCCAAAGCCCAGCTTGTCGAGTTCTGCCTGCAGACCGGAGTCTTCCATGTACAACTGCACGGTCTTGGAGCCGGGTGCAAACGAAGACTTCACCCAGGGTTTGCGGCCCAGCCCTCTGGCATTGGCGTTGCGCGCCAGCAATCCAGCCGCCACGACATTGCGTGGATTGGAGGTGTTGGTGCAGCTGGTGATGGCGGCAATGATCACTGCGCCGTCGGGCATGGTGCCCTCGCCTTCTGCCGGCATGGACCATTCAGAAGCAATGCTGCGCGATGCCAGGTCCGAAGTGTTCAGGCGCTTGTGCGGATTGGACGGCCCGGCCATGGTGCGGCCTACCGTTGAAAGGTCGAATTTCAGGACACGCTCGTACTCGGCGGTCTTGAGACTGTCCGACCAAAGGCCCGCAGTCTTGGCATAGGTTTCGACCAACTGGACCTGCGCTTCTTCGCGGCCGGTCAGGCGCAGATACTCGATGGTCTTGTCATCGATGGAGAACATGGCAGCAGTCGCACCATATTCAGGAGTCATGTTGGAGATGGTTGCGCGGTCGCCCAGCGTCAGGCTCGACGCGCCGTCACCATAGAATTCGAGATAGGCGCCAACCACTTTTTCCTTGCGCAGGAACTCGGTGATGGCGAGCACGATATCGGTCGCGGTGATGCCCGGCTGACGCGTACCGGTCAGCTCAACGCCGATGATGTCTGGCAGGCGCAGCCAAGAGGCGCGGCCCAGCATCACGGACTCGGCTTCAAGGCCGCCGACGCCAATGGCAATCACGCCCAGTGCATCGACATGCGGGGTATGACTGTCGGTTCCGACCAGAGTATCGGGGAAGGCCACGCCGTCTCGTGCGTGCACCACCGGCGACATCTTCTCCAGATTGATCTGATGCATGATGCCGTTACCCGGCGGCACCACATCCACATTCTTGAACGCCTTCTTGGTCCAGTTGATGAAGTGGAAACGATCTTCGTTCCGGCGATCTTCGATGGCGCGATTCTTTTCAAAGGCGTCCTTCTCAAACCCGCCATGTTCCACTGCCAGCGAGTGATCAACGATCAGCTGCGTGGGCACCACCGGATTGACCTTGGCCGGATCACCACCACCTTCGGCGATGGCATCACGCAATCCGGCCAGATCCACCAAAGCCGTCTGACCCAGGATGTCGTGGCATACCACGCGCGCCGGAAACCACGGGAAATCAACATCGCGCTTGCGCTCGATGTGTTGCTTGAGCGCCTCGGTCAGCATCTCTGGCTCGCAGCGCCGCACCAGATTCTCACAGTACACACGCGAGCTGTACGGCAGTTTTGCGTACGCCCCGGGCTCAATGGCATCGACCGCTTCCTGAGTGTCAAAGTAATCGAGTTGGGTGCCGGGGAGATTCTTGCGATGTGCAGTGTTCATGAGGTTTTCACTGAGAGCTGGAATGGACGGAGACGGGTCGGACGTTGCGCGGACTCACAACGCTGGCCCCTTCGCTTATGCGCCGGGGCCAGCGCCATGGGCAGTCTTACTTGCGCTTGTTGATAGGCACGAACTTCTGGTCTTCCGGTCCGTTGTAGTTCGCCGAAGGACGGATGATCTTGCCGTCGATACGCTGCTCGATGATGTGAGCGCTCCAGCCAGCGGTACGCGCAATCACGAACAGCGGGGTGAACATGTCGGTAGGCACGCCCATCATGTGATAGCTCACCGCGCTGAACCAGTCGAGATTGGGGAACATCTTCTTGGCATCCCACATCACCGTTTCCAGACGCTCGGCGATGTCGAACATCTTCATGTTCTCTTCTTCTTTGGACAGATCCTTGGCCACCTGCTTGATGACCTTGTTGCGTGGATCGCTCACGGTGTAGACCGGGTGGCCAAAGCCGATGACCACTTCTTTTCGCTCGACGCGCGCCTTGATGTCGGCCTCGGCTTCATCCGGGCTGTCGTAGCGCTTCTGGATTTCGAAAGCCACTTCGTTGGCACCGCCATGCTTGGGGCCACGCAGCGCGCCAATACCACCGCAGATGGCGGAATACATGTCCGAACCCGTACCGGCCACAACGCGGCTGGTGAAGGTGGAGGCGTTGAACTCGTGCTCTGCGTACAGGATCAGCGAGGTGTGCATGGCCTTGACCCAGGACTCGCGTGGCTTTTCACCGTGCAGCAAATGCAGGAAGTGCCCGCCGATGGAGTCATCATCGGTTTCAACGTCGATGATCTCGCCGTTGTAGGCATAGTGATACCAGTACAGCAGCATGGAACCCAGGCAAGCCATGAGCTTGTCTGCAATGTCACGCGCGCCCGGATGGTTGTGGTCGTCCTTCTCAGGCTTGACGCAGCCCAGCACCGAAACGCCGGTGCGCATCACGTCCATCGGATGCGCTGAAGGCGGAAGCTGCTCGAGCGCAGTCTTGACCGCAGCCGGCAGGCCGCGCAGCGCCTTGAGTTTTTTCTTGTAGAAATTCAGCTCGGGTTGCGTCGGCAATTTGCCGTGCACCAGCAGGTAGGCAATTTCCTCAAATTCACAGGTGTTGGCCACATCGAGAATGTCGAACCCGCGGTAATGCAGATCGTTGCCGGTCTTGCCCACGGTGCACAGTGCGGTGTTGCCCGCAGCAGTGCCGCTCAAGGCGACGGATTTCTTGGGCTTGAAACCGGGTTTTGCAGTTGCTTCGCTCATTATTTCTCCTGAACTTCTGTTTGCCTTCCGTCATGTCCTGCCGTGCAGGAATGAGGTTTTGAAAATGTCTTTATCTTTGCTCTGCTACTTCTTGGACGCCTCGAAAAGCGCATCCAGCTTTTGCTCGAAGCTGTGATAGTCAATCACGTCGTACAGCTCCATGCGGGTCTGCATGGTATCCACAACACTCTTTTGCGTGCCATCACGGCGCAGGGCGGAGTACACATTCTGAGCCGCCTTGTTCATGGCGCGGAACGCCGAAAGCGGATACAGCACCATGCTCACATCTGCGCCGCGCAGTTCGTCCACGGTGAACAGGGGGGTTGAGCCGAACTCAGTGATGTTGGCCAGCACCGGCACCTTTACCGCTGCGGCAAATTTCTTGTACATCGCAAGGTCAGTCATCGCCTCCGGGAAGATGGCATCAGCGCCGGCTTCCACGCAGGCCACGGCGCGTTCGATAGCCTTGTCCAGACCCTCAACAGCCAATGCATCGGTACGCGCCATCACCACGAAGTCGTCGTCGGTCCGGGCATCCACTGCCGCGCGGACACGATCCACCATTTCCGCCTGCGTGACGATCTCCTTGTTAGGACGATGACCGCAGCGCTTGGCGCCGACCTGATCTTCGATATGCATCGCACCGGCACCGGCCTTGATCAGGCTCTTGACCGTGCGCGCCACATTGAAGGCACTCGAACCAAAGCCGGTATCCACGTCTACCAGCAGCGGCAGATCGCACACATCGGTGATTCGGCGCACATCAATGAGAACGTCTTCGAGTCCGGAAATACCCAGATCCGGCAAACCCAGCGACCCAGCGGCAACACCACCACCAGAGAGGTAAATCGCCTTGAATCCTTCGCGCTTGGCAATCAGCGCGTGGTTGGCATTGATTGCCCCCACAATTTGAAGCGGCTTCTCTGCGGCCAAGGCGGCGCGAAATTGTGCGCCTGCGGATTTGCTCATGGGGTTCTCCTGTTGTGATGCCGGTTGGTAGGCAGCTCTGGGTACAAGGCCCATGCCAAGCGCCGCCGATCATAACGACGGCCGTGGCAGGCCGCGTAAATTACGGGATTTTCATGGTCTTTTCATGGCGTGCCACCCCTCAGGGGAGGGCCTGAGGATTGAACATGCAACGTTTCATATTGTTTCATTATGTTTCATACTGATACATATGAAACGCAACACGAACGCTGCGGATGGCAGTGATGACCGCCCCGTCATCTGGACGGTCAGCGTGTCGCGTCTTTCTCGCCTGCTGCGAGACGTAACGCCCGAGTTCGATGACCGTGCCCGTATCGAGAACATCCATCTCGGTTTTGAGCAGGCCGTCACGACCTTGCGCGGTCGCCTGCGCACGGAGCGCTGCGACGTCCTGATTGCCGCGGGATCAAACGGCGCCTATCTGAAAAACAGGATCGATCGCCCTGTCCTGCTGGTGCGGCCGGATGGCTTTGACCTGATGCAGGCCCTGTCCAAGGCGCATCGTCTGTCGTCGCAGATCGGCCTGCTGACACACGCCACTGAAGTGCCGGCCTTTGCCGAATTTCAGGAAAACTTTGGTCTCAAGATTGCCCAGCGCGCCTTCGTCACGGCCGAAGATGCACGCACCCAGGTTCGCGAACTGATCGCGGAAGGCTGCAAGGCCATCGTGGGCACGGGCATGGCGGCTGATCTTGCCGAGCGCGCCGGAGCCAGCGGCATTCTCCTGTACTCC
>TARA_R110000787_G_scaffold105652_2_pt1 | contig 11329 bp, 14 predicted proteins | sample TARA_R110000787 | Tara Oceans TARA_R110000787 (sample SAMEA4397920) | marine metagenome | biome: Polar Biome; feature: [DCM] deep chlorophyll maximum layer (ENVO:01000326); material: water (ENVO:00002006), including particulate matter (ENVO:01000060) such as... | depth 35 m
AGTCAGCTCGGTAACTGAAAATAATTGCATTTTAAAATTAGTCGTAGATAGGGCGGTATCACGGAACTTCCAACCTATAACGTGAACCGTATCAGTTGCTAAAAATGTATAAGGCGGTAAAGTAACTTGACCATTAATATCAGCATTTGGAACGTTGATAGTATGCACTAAAACACCAGTACTATCAAAAACCATTAAAGTCAATTCTCGAGTAGTTGATAATGAGAAGGTTGCTTGTACTATATTTATTTCATAATTTGTTCCAATTGACAAGCCAGTCATTTCAGTATAAGCACCACTATAAGCACCAACATCAACTTGACTATAAGTTGTAAAACTCAATAAACCGACAGCGGTCTGAGTAGGTGGGTTTGCAACTGGTTGGCCTAAACTTCCATTAGAATAAAACCCATACCACTCATTAGGAATTACTGGATACAAAGTTGAAACGGCCTCTTGTAATGGGTTTGCACTTATTGTCGGAACTATTAATCCAAATGCGGTTAGCCATAGTATACCATCGGGAACGTATTCAGTAGGATTAAGAGCCGTAGGGCTCCAAGTAGCATCATAAAATTGAGGATATATAAAAAGTTCAACTGAAGTTTTACTCATAATTAAGCGTTTTGAACGGCTTGGGTTTTACTCATTTCAATTTCAAAAGAGTATTGTATTAGGTTGTCATTTGCCTTAGTTTTTCTTGTGAAGCTACTTGTTTTTAGTTTAGCTGGATGAACGTATTTATTGTTCTTCCACATCGCGCTATCAAACTCAACCCACTCATTCAAAACATAAATTTCAGGACTATTCATTAACTCTTCAAATGCTTGGTTATAATCTTCTGAAATGTATGCGGTATTCATTTTGATTTTTGTAGTGGTATTAGATCTAAATGTTTTACTCCCACCTTTCCAGCCCTTACGCTGCCAGTATTCTCCATTCCAACTTCCAGCTAATTGAGTATAATCACTTTTTTTAGTGCTTAATGAGGTTGTTGATTTGCGATTGAAACTATAATAATCCCAAGCGCCTAATTGGTTTAACCAGCATATTCTGATAGGCTCATAATTATTAAAGGGTGCGCATTCAATATTGAAATAATATAATTGAGAAATACGGTCTTGGGGTTGGTTTGAAGTTCTTTGTTCAACTGTATAATAGCCAATCAAACCAGCGTCTAAATCATTCCTGAAATTGACATTTTGGTTTCTTAAATTTGCTGGACCGCACCCAACAGTAACGTATTTAGTATCAGTATCTCCGTCTGTAATTGTAGGGTATTCAGCACCATTTGAAGGGTCTAATTGAACGCCAACGCTATTGATTAAAACTCCATTAGGTTTATACCAATGAAAAAAAGTATACTTACTATCAGTTCCAAGATATGGTAGCCTACTATTTAAAAAGGACATAGTATGATAATCTTTTTGATTAACATTTTGATACAATGGCATATTAGTCAAGTAATATCCTTGCGTTGGTTCGTTGTCAAAATTCATATAATATTTTGTAGTATCAGCCCAAGAGTATCTCATACCACTTTGAAAGTAAGTTGCATCAACTGGAACGTAAGTATTAGTTACTGAAAATTGTATACTGTTTATAGCCGTTCCTGATATTATTGAAACGGGTCCGCCTAAAGCAGTAGCCCCTTCCAACTTAAATTGAATTTTAAGATACCTCAAACTGCTTGTATTAAGTGCAAACCTATCAATCACGTGTATTGAGTGCGGGGTTGCATCACTTATATAGGGGACTCCGTTATGCCTACTGGCTGGTAAAACATCAGTAGCTTCATATCCATCATTTTGAGCTATAACGTGGTTTTCAATAACTGACTTGAAGTTAAATATTCCTCGTCCTTTATTATTCGGTATTGCTTTGAAAGTTCCAATGAGTTGAGTGGCCAAAGCGGTATTAATAGTCGTGTTGCTAATGAATACTTCAGCTAGTATTTTAACATTGAAATATCCAGTAGGCACACCACTTACAACGGCATCATTTGAAACAGTACATAAGAAATCATCAGCTCCCATTTGCCACTTATACAGAGGTTGTTGTTCGATTATTGTAGGCATTATTTATTGAATTTTATATTGTCAAGGACATCTTGTATATCCTTATTAATTGCAACTTGTAAATCAGTTCCGAAAGTTTTAAGCGCCAAGCCTAAAGGCCTTTGAAAAAACATAAGCGCTTTTGCTCCTTTATTCTTAATTGAACGCCCTATAAGGAACGCAAATGACTTGTTAGTTATAAAGCGCCCAGTAGCCTTATCCCTTCCCTTCAGCCCCCTAATTTTAATCCATTTTTCAAGCGGTGCTGGTGGTGGTTGTTTTGTCCTTTTATAAGGGCTTGTCAAAGTTTCTCCTTGATAATTAGTAAACCCCCTTTTTACCTTAACTCCCGAAACCCCTTTGTCTACAAACTGTCCATAGTATTTCATCAAAAATTGAACATCAACTCCATCAGCACTTTTGATCACTTTATACGAAATGCTATCATACAATTCTTTTGTGGCATTTTTCTTGCCTTTAGTAAGTTTTGTTCGGGCTTGTTTTACTACATACTTCCCAAACTTAGTCAAGAATTTATCAACATTATTCATAGCTTAATAGTAATTTTAGGCGGCAATAATTGAAAGTGAAATATCCATAGTTTAAATTTATACATTATTCTCCTTGACCATTATAAGTTTCAATTGGTATATTGCAACTCTGAAAATCATTCATAACTTCAAGTGATACTTGAAACACCCAGCCAGTAAGTAGGTTGTCAAATCTTTCTGTGAACGGCTCAAAACTGGTTGTTGCTACATCAAAATATACTGGCATATTAATATCATTAACTCCTTGTTCAGATTGCGCTGAAGCATTAGTAAGCATAGCAACTAAATCAATACACACTTGAAGGTTAGTACTCAACACTTCTTGTTCGTTGCTTAGAAACGTTGCTGACTGGAAATTAGTAGCTTTCCAATTAGCGTCTTGGCTAACTAAGTCCATAACAAATATTTGAAAATTATACTTCAAGAAACTTTCCCCAGCATCAACGTTTATGGGGTTAATATGCATCAAAGGAAATAACGTATTTTTAGATAAATCAATGTCATAAATATCGCCAGTTGAAACAGTTGTTATTTGCTTATGAATTCTCCCTAAATTTTTGAGAGTATTTATTGCATTATTATAAGTCTTATTGTTTATCATTTATTCGCTTTCTAAATTAGTATTCACGTTTCTTGTTTCTTGTAAATCACTTTCATAACATAGCCAAGTTAAGCACTCCTTTAAATTGAGTTTTGTTATTGCTCTTAGCTTAACTATGTCGCCCCCCGTCAGTCTATACATTACACCGAACCAACCCCACTTCTCTTGAAATCCTGAGGTAGTGTCGAACGTACTTTGTTCCGTGCTAACTCCATCAAATATAATGGCATATTCACCAACAATTGTTTTCCTAAATTCCAAAAAAAAACCATTGAATGTTCCACCTCATCTGCTGACATTGATTTCATATCTTCAGCTCTAAGCGTTATATTGCCATCATACGGCTCAATAGTATAAGCATCATTTTTAAACTCCGTGACGGGGCGATAAAGTATTGCCATTAACAAGTGTAAGTTCTTTTCAAGCCCGTCTTTTATTAAGGTTTCAATATCTGCATATTCACCGAGTGTTATATCGTCAAGGTTTGGGTGGAAACCATAATCAGTTCCATTATGAGTAAAGCGCCTAACAAACTCACTTCTGTCGGTTTGCTGCATAAGTGCAATTTTAGACAATAGCTTTGAAACATCACTTAATGATAGTTCCCTTAATACTTGTTGCGGGATACTGGCTAGTATATCCATTGTTTCCATAGCTTCATCACACTTTGTTTCTGTTTTAATTGAAACAAGTTTAGCCCATTGTTCAAGAGTTACATCTTTCCAGCTATCAATAAGGTTATAAGTCAAACTATCTGACCCCTTTTTTATCTTGATTTTCATAATATGTAATAGAAATTTTGATTATTTAGTTTATTGGTGTATATTTGTCGATGTATTTGTAATTCAAAACGAGGGGAGAGGTTGTAGTAACTCCCCTTGTTTTTTTTACTGGACATAATACTTACCAAAGTTTTGGTCAATCTCATAATACATTCTCATAGCCATAGCATCCGAGTAATCGGGTGAACGCCCTATCATATCCTTGACTACTTCCTTTGGTATTATTTGAAGTTTATTATCCTTATCAGCGTCCTTAGTTTTTACTTGTTCAAGTTCTTCAATTATAGCTTGTTTATCAGCAACGTCAGGACAAGTGATACCTATCTGACCTTTATTGATTACATCAGCCAGTTTATAATAGCATTGAGTTTTCAAATTTGAGTAATTTTCTTTTTTAAGTGGGCGGCTATTATTCACGAAACCTTTGCAGCGTAAGTAATCTTTAGCCCCTCCACCGACACCATCCTCATCAATTATAATATTATGCAGCGGAACTGAATAGGTTTGTTGTAATTGCCTTACTTCAGCGACAACGTCATTTATAGCGCTTTTAAGCAACTTTCTAATCTTTTTGATATGTAACCCTTCCCAAACTATTATGACTGTTTTATCGCTACCAAAACGAGCTACATCACAACTTATGTAATTCTGACCTTTCACACCTTGTTGCTCAAATAGGTTTATGATTGCATCATATTTTATCAAGTCGTCCTTACTTGCATCATACTCCCAGTTTCCAAATAAGAGCCTTTGCTTACTAAGTTCATCAAGTGTTTCAAGTTGGCTTTTATAGTGCTTTGAAATATACTGGTTGTCATCAACTAGGCTTTGAATAAAGCGTCTATAAGGCTTTTGTTTCCCTTCCTTGGCGGGGCGATAGTATTGAGTATAAACCCAGTTTTTCGCTGGATTGCAAGTCATAAGCATTTTAGGGATAAGGCCATAAACATCCAACTTGTATCTTATTCTTGAACTAACTATGTTCTTCGCTTTTTCAGTTATTTGATTACACTCATCAATGAAAGCCCCAGTTAATTCAAGTGATCCTAAATTATCAAAGTTTCTATCTGAAGGGTAAAGGAATAAATCCTTCATCATAATTTCAGAGCCATTATAAAACTTAATTATATTTGAAGCTCCGTTGAGTGTATAATGCTTATTAGCAACTAAACCCCATTCACGGCAAACTTCAAGGAAGGTGTTCAGCGTGGTTGTTTTGAGTGAGTGTAATTTTGAACGCCCCATTAAATACCTTGTCTTGGGATACTTCAGACACATTAGCGCTAACCAACTACATCCAACCCAACTCTTTCCACCACCCGCAGCACCACCAAATAAGACCTCAGTTGTTTTGTCATCAAATAGGTATTCTATTGCTTGTTCTTGCGTATAAGTAAAGCTAGTTTCAATATTCAACTCCCTTGATATTTACGTTTATTTTAATAGGCTCATCACCGCTTTGTAAGTCAAGTTCTGAACGCTCTACATAGCCCCGCTTTTTACCCTTTGTCTTTAAAAAGAAAATAGTTGCTGAAGTATTGCCGTCACCTATTTGCTTATGCAGTTGGCTTTCCCCAAAGTCAAGAGCTATATTTTCAATATCCTTAACGGCCTTTGCAAACACCTCATCTGACTTCAGCCATTCATAATACATAGTTCTTCCGATACCTACATTTTTACAAGCCGTTGTTACAATACCGAGCGACTTTTCAAGTGCGTCAATCATACCTTTTTTATTATGTTCGGTTTTGTTCATTATTCAGGAGTCCAAGATTTGCTGAATTCCTTTTCTTCAAAGACATCACTTTTTGGTATACCAGCCCTAAATAGTAGTCTGACAACTTCTTCCTTTTCCATACCTAAACGCTTCATCATATCTTTTCCGCTTACACCTTGTTCCTTCATATCAATTATAATGCTGCTCATTTCTAAAACTCCGTGAGTTCCCCTTGCCCTATTATGCCTTATAGTGGCCATCTGTTGCTGACTTTTGTCTTTTGGGTGTACCATAACAACGGGAACCTTTCCGCCCGTGAGCGCAAATATTTCTTTATGTCCTGAAACTGTCCACCTATGAAACCCGTCTACAATTGTATAATCTGGATTTATAACAATAGGTTGCGTCCAGCCGTCCTCAATTATTGATACCTTTAATAGCTTTAATTCAGTTGGAGCTACTTTGTTAGGGTTGTAATTATTAGGGGTTAATTTTTCCCTATCTACCCATTCTATTTTGTCAAGTGGTTGTTTCATTATTTGTTAAATTTACGATTAATATATTCACGTTTCCCGAACTTAATAACGGCCTCATCAAACGTATGTATTCCTAATTTTTTTTGCTCTGTAATTGCGTTACCTTCAAGCGTTGGTCCCGTACGTCCTTTGAAATCTCCCTTGATAGCTAACTTACATATGAAAGCCCAAGAGGTTCCCGTTAGTGGGTGGTTAGCTTCATCGGGTATTTCATCATTTGTTTTCGCAAAGTGCCGCCTTATAATTGTATTGAGATTTGTCTTAACTGTATTAACCGCAACTTGATCATAACTTTCAAGGATTACTTCAGCCCATTTTTTGTAGCTTTCAATTTCTTCAGGCTTCACTTTTTTACCTACTCCATAGAGTTCACTATTTGCATAGCGCCAAGCGGTTGATACTCCTTTTACTCTGTTTAACATTTTGTGCCACATATCAGGAAAGCATTCAGAATACAACCACAAGCCTCGTAATGGCTCTTCTCCGAAAGGTGGACATACCCTTTGCTGGAGAAACTTATTATACATTCTGGTCTTATTCATAACGTCATACGTTTTATTATAATCCCAACCGAATTTAGTAACCGCCAACCATACATCTTCAGAACTCCAATCATAAATAGGGTGAGCGTGAGCAATATGTCCTTCCCTTGAAATATAATTATCATTTTTTTTCATTGACATAGCTTTCATTCTCCTGAAACTTTCCTGAGTTCTTACGCCCGTCATAATGCAAGTTAATCCATCTTCTTTATTTGGTAATAAAGTGCTGAATTCTTGAAAGCTCATTTCCTTTTTAAACTTAGGGTGTTCCCTTATAACATTTTTCGGGAGTGGGCGCACCCATTTATCTTCCTTATTTTTATCCCAGCAATACCAAAACGGCTCTTCATTTGAACAAGCGTTTCTATGTTTAAATTCTAAGCAATACCAGTTGAAAGTTATGTTACTATGCAAATCTCTTACTCTTTCCGCATATTCAATCGTGGGCGGGTGTATTACCTCTTCATCAAAAAAATTGATTGTGAGGGGTTTATTTAGCTTGTGAGCTACTTCAAGCGCTAAGTTTAATACGGCCGTACTATCCTTTCCCGCTGAAAAGTTTACAACTACATTATCAAAGGAAGTAAAAAGGTATTCAATCCTTGATAAACTCTCCTCATAAACATTTGTTTCATTGTATTGTTTTTTTCTAGTAGCCATTTTCAAGTAAGTATTTAGCGGCACGTTCATCAACTTTAGCGCCTTCAATTAAATAACTCAAGTGATCCTTTGCTAATATATCAAAACACTTGTTAATATCTCCTGAAGCCTTGAATTCAAATTGCATCATAGAAACAATATTAAACAAATGTTTTTGACCTTCTTCATAACATTTTGGGAAGGCCAATCCTTCCTTCACTTTGTATTCAAAAACTTCAGCCCGTGTCCAATTATATATAGGGTGTACTTGCAGAGCCTTTCCGTATTTTTTTGTATAATAAAAAGGTTTCGGAATAGTATTTTCTTCAAGCCTTCTACCAAATACCATCATAGTGATATTGTTTTTCTTAGCAAACTTAGGTATACTATCCCAGTGTCTTATTTTATCACAGTCTGAAGCTTTCCATTTTTTAGGCGGCACTTGATTAAACCAATTCTTGGCAAATTTAGTTTCAGATATATTGTTTTTATAAACTATATTTAACCCCATACTTTTCGCTATATCCCTAATCTCTAAATCCAATTCATTTGGTATTAAAGAACTTTCAGAAAAACCCCTTGTTACTCCTAAGACTTTTTTAAGTAAGTGGGCGGTTACAATACTATCCTTTCCACCCGAAAACAATACCATCGGGTTTTCCATAGTTCGGGGAGTTGCAACCTTAAGGAGTATACTGGTTGCTTCATCAATTTTATCTTGTAACATTATTTGGTTCTTATGTTTTCAATATTACTTGCAGAAACTCCCTCAACAATTGTTCTGTTTATCATTGGGTGGTTTTCATCTTCAGCACCAAAATCACTATCGGGGTGAAATGCTACAAGTTTAAGTTTAATAAAATCACTAAAATCAGTTCTGAATTTATGCTTTACATCTTTACCTAATATAAATATTTGACCTTCAATTAAATTATATACTTCTTTTTCTTGCTCACATTTAGCACCGCCCTTAATTATAAATCCACTCCTTAATGAAGGGTGAATATGCTCAGTTTGATTTACTCCTTTAGGCATAAACAAAGCATTTAAACAAGGGTTTCCTTTTTTGATAGGTTGTATTAACATACTATCTTTGCAGCCGTCAATGTAGTTTAAACGACCGTCATCTTCAACGTAACCAGTTTGTATTGAAGCTTCATAATTTGTATGAACCCATAAGCCAAATTGATATTTATCACTTATTTCAATTATTTCAAAACCAGTAGGGATACTAAAATAAAAGCCCTCATTGATAGTTAATATAATTCCATTGTATTTTAGTTTTAAAAAGCCTTTATTTAAGTAACCAAAGCAACCGCCCTTCTCTTCAATTTTAATTTTAGTATTTCTTTTTTGACTAATATTTTCAAACCCATAAATAATAGTTTCATCTTCACGCCCTAATTCTCCGTGATACTCGTTGTGAACTTCAAATTTCATAATTGTTTTTTTTAATTAAAATAGTTTTTCAATGTCATTAATACTTATTCCGTGTGAGGCTTGGTCAATTGGTTTTAATACAACCTCATCAAAATTCAAATAATCAGGAGCAGCTAATAAAAAAGCTACTGTTTCCCCCAAATCTTCAGGCTCAATCTGTCTAACTCCCGTTGTATGCTTTAAGGCTTTCACCTCATCTCCTTTGTATCTGTTTTCTTGAAACTTTGTATTGCCTAACCCAACTTCAAGTGAGCTTGTTTTAATACCAGTACCTAACCATTCTTTTCTTATTGTTTTCATAATAGTATTTGAAGCTGACTTTGAAGCGCAATAATCAGCACCACCTACATAGCTCAATTCGTGAGCAATACTGCCAATATGTATAAAGTGTCCTTTAGTCTTTTTGAGGTACTTAAAAGAGTGCTTAAGTGTACTCAATAGACCTAAAGTATTAACTTCAAATACTTGTTTAAAATCAGCTACATCTTTGTCAGCTACATAACTCTTCCCGATACCTAATCCCGCTGAATATATTACTACATCAATCTCTTCTATTTTTTTTAATACATCAATAATATCTTTCTCATTTCTCACATCAAGACTTTGCTCTGAAGTTCTGCCATAACAAAATACGTTATTTCCTTGATCAGTTAATTTTTTAGCAATACCCTTTCCATAGCCTGAAGTTCCACCAATTACAACTATCCTTTTATTTCTCATTTTCTATATGTTTATTAATTAATATCATAATTGCGTCCTCTAATTTTTCAACGTTATTTTCTTCTTTTATTTTAGCTAAAACTTCTATGAACTTTAATTTGTTTTCGTGCAACATAACAAGCTCAAAAGAGCTATAATCATTATCACTTAGCTTGGGCGGTGCTTTGTCATCAATTGCCGCTTCATCTAAATTGAAGAAATTGTCATCAGTATTTTTCCATACATCCATTCCCCAACTACCTAGCTCAACGCTATCCCATTCATTAGCCAGTATATCCCATTCCCAGTCACCGAAACTTACATTGTCTTTTATTATAAATTGTTTCTTTTGCTCATCAGTCCAGCCGAATACCAATTGACAAGGTATTTCAGTTAAACCAGCTTCAACACAAGCCTTGTATCTCATATTTCCGCCTAAGATAATATGATTATCGTCTAATATTAATGGCCTATAATCAAGCATTTCAGGGAATTCCTTAATACTTGCAACCAGTTTATTGAATTTATTATCCTTTATTATTCTAGGATTATCCTCGTTTGGAGTTATTTTGCTTAATGGTAGTTTTACAATCATATTCTTTAATAGAAAAAAAGGTTATTTGTTTTTTGAAGTAAGTTTTTCAGTTTGTGTTAATAAATCAAGTAATTGAACGGGAGTGTATATTGGTAAATCATCTCCGTAATCTTTGTATATCATAATAAATTCCTCATTTACACCCTTTTTCCAAGTCCATAAGGTGCGGGAGTTTGCTTTAATTTGACCTCTTAAAATTGATTTTATATTTTTATATTTCATCAGATTTATTTTCATTAAAAACTTTAGTTAATCCATCAAAGACTGATTGAAGGCACGAAGGACAATTACTATTTAAAGCAAAATGTCCGTTGAATAAAACATTATACAAAGTGATCATACGTTTTTTCGTTTCAATATCTTTTGCTCTTCCATTTTTAAAGTCAGGATACAATTCATTCAACTCATTTATGAGTGCTTTTGGTATTTTAGTTTTAGCATCAGATTTTTTATTGTCAAAATCCCAACAAGTCCAAAATTGTTTCGGACAATCCATCATTGAAATTCTTGCTTTTATTTTCATAAAACAACCGCACATCTTACAGTTCCCAGTTGGTTTAAAATAGAACTCACATTTCTTGCAAATTGCTATTCGCTTTTTATAAACTTTATCCGGAACAAAGAAATTACTCATCTTTTATTTTGTCTTTAATTATCCATCTGACCTTTTGCAGCGTTGTAAATATACTATTTCGACTAATACCAGTTTTCTTAGCTAAACTGTCAAGCGTTGTTTTCTCAGTATAATAAAGTTCAAAAAGTTTTTTATCGTACCAATGCAGAGTATCGAGTATCAAATCGATTTTTTCTAATTTCTCCCAAGTGCTATTATCTTCCACTTCATCAATTTGAGGTAGGTTGTAAATACTCTTATGAAAATCATTCTGAACTTTGTCATATGAGCTTGAAGTAGTGCTTAAAGTTTGGCCTACTAAGTTTTTATAATATTTGCGATACTTATAGTAGTAATTGCTTCGTACGGACGTTAAGCTCCTTTTTAATACTACCGCCCCATATTTCTTCAAGCCTAGCTCACCGTCCTTTAAATATATGTTCAGCAGCGTCTCAGGGTTCATACTTAAAAAATACACCATAAGTTCCTGAACAGCGTCATTGATTGCCTCCTCGTCTTTTGTGAGGCCAAAACATATCTTTTTATACCATTTTGAA
>TARA_R110000787_G_scaffold3540_5_pt1 | contig 11327 bp, 8 predicted proteins | sample TARA_R110000787 | Tara Oceans TARA_R110000787 (sample SAMEA4397920) | marine metagenome | biome: Polar Biome; feature: [DCM] deep chlorophyll maximum layer (ENVO:01000326); material: water (ENVO:00002006), including particulate matter (ENVO:01000060) such as... | depth 35 m
GTTCTAATATTCTCAAAATCATTCTCCCAATTATATTCATCATAGGTGCTTTGATGCAGTAAGAAATTAAAATTTGGAGATTTAGAGTTTAATAATAAACTAGCCTTTATAGTGTATAAACTATCTTTCTTAAAGGATAAATTACCGCTAAGATTTGTACCTGATAATCTGCCATTTCCTGGTGTAATTTCACCCGTGGCAACTAATTGAAACTGTTTTACTTTTGCCTTCCAATCTGCTCCAAAAGAAGCCGCGTTTCCTTCTAATTTTCGTTTATTAATCCCGCTATTTTGATTGATAATTTCACTATAACCATAGGAGTAACTCATCAAGCTAGATTTTACTCTAAAGGTTCCTAAAATATATTTCGAATTAAACTCTACAAAGAATTGATTCTTTAAAAAGGAGTTTTCAACTCTATCGGTAAAACTTCCAGAAAAACCAGTTGTTCCAAGAAAACCTGTTGGTGAAGTTTGCCTAAATTCATACGATTTTTGTTCACTTAAAAAAGTGTGACCAACTTTTAAGTTGGTAAAATCCTTTTTAGTTACAGAATCTTTAGATGAAAGTAACTTATAATCTTGTTCAAAAAAGAGTCGAGAGCCTTCAAATGAGTTTTCTGTATCATCAAGATTGACATCTAACCTCGCTCTGTCTGTAAAGTTTGGGTCATCATTAATAAAAGCTTCTAGTGATTCTGTTGTTAATCCTCCACTTTCTTCATTTAATAAATCATGAGTGGTTAAGTGCCCTCTAATCGTATATTGATTCTCTTTAGTTTCGTAATGAAAAGTTGTTCTAAAGTTCCCCTGACTTACCAAAGCTTGTCTAAAATTACCTAAAGACCGTAACCCGGTATATGCAAATGAAAGATTAAATCTTCTTGAAAAGTTTAAGGTAAAAAATGATTCTAAAAACTGACCTTGCTGCAAGGTGGTCATAAACATAATTTCTGAAGTTGGTGTAGGAACTTCATAATAAAGCATGTCTTCAACATCTTTATAAAAGAATTGTTTTGCTGTAAAACCAATATCTGGATTGCTGCTTATTTTGTCAAAACTATATCCCAATCTATTAAACGTCTGACCAATATTGTGAAAAGGCAACAATTCGAAATTGTCTTTTCTTAGAAAATTAAATTTATAATGTTTATTGATATTCAGCGTAGTATCAATATAAGTAGTGTCTTTTAAAAATGAAAAAATCTTATAATCTGTATACGTTGTTTTACCGTTTAAATTGATTTTCCTAGTACCATTGTTTCCATTTAAAATACTATCATTGTTTATATTATTTCCTTTTTGTTGACTTAATTTTAATTTGCTTATTGGTTTCTTGGCTTGGCTATAAGCATAAGTGCTTGATAAGCAAACTAGCAAAAGGAAAAAGATGATTTTTTTCATTAAAAATTCTTATACGAGCAAAAGTAAACTTTTAAACGGAAAAGAATTCAAATAAGTATCTTGAAAAAATGTTAATTTGGCTGTATGTTAAAAAATAATTATAGCGGACTTCAATTAGAAGTTGGAACAGATGAAGCGGGAAGAGGTTGCCTTTCTGGGCCAGTGGTTGCAGCTGCCGTTATTTTGCCAATTGATTTTTATCATGAATTATTAAACGATTCTAAACAAATCTCTGAAGCTAAACGAAAAATATTAAGACCTATTATTGAAAAAGAAGCACTATCATTTGGAGTATCATTTGTGCACCACGAAGAAGTTGATAAGTTAAATGTTTTGCAAGCGTCTATAACAGGAATGCAGCGTTCTATTTCAAAAATGCCTATTACACCAGAGTTTATTATTGTTGATGGAAATAAGTTTAGACCCTATAAAGATATTCCTTACGAAACCATTGTAAAAGGAGATGCAAAGTATATGAGTATAGCTGCTGCATCTGTTTTAGCAAAAACGTATAGAGATGACTTTATGGAGAAAATTCATTTGGAGTATCCGGAGTATAATTGGAAACAGAATAAAGGATATCCAACCAAAGAACATCGGAAAGCAATTCAAGAATTTGGAATAACAACGTATCACAGAAAAACGTTTAAACTCTTGCCTACTCAGTTAAAACTAGATATCTGATAAGAATTTTTCAACTTCAAAAAGTTCAGTAAAATGAATAAGAATTTTCTCTTTCACTTCTTTTAAAGGAACCTTTTTATTCAATTCAGATTCCATTGATGCTACTGCTTTACCCCGAATTCCACATGGAATAATATGATCAAAATATCCTAAATCAGTATTTACATTTAAAGCAAAGCCATGCATGGTTACCCAACGGCTGCTGCGAATACCCATCGCACAAATCTTTCTAGCAAATGGAGTTCCAACATCTAGCCAAACACCTGTTTCACCTGGACTTCTTTCTCCTTTTAAACCATATTCAGCAATGGTTTTGATAATGACTTCTTCTAAAAACCGAAGATATTTATGAATATCTGTAAAGAAATTTTCTAAATCTAAAATTGGATATCCTACAATTTGGCCAGGTCCATGGTAGGTAATATCTCCACCACGATTTATTTTATAGTATGTTGCTTCCTTTTCTTTTAACTGCTGTTCGTTAATTAAAAGATGACTCAAATCTCCACTTTTGCCAAGAGTATACACATGAGGGTGTTCTACAAATAGAAAGTAATTCGGAGTAACATCAGAAGCACTATTCGCTCTGTTACTTCGCTTAATATCTACAATTTGTTGGAGTAAATCTGATTGATAATCCCAAACCTCTTTGTAGTCTCTAAGTTCTAAATCTTGTAAGATTATTTTTTTATTCATATTAAATGCAAAGCTACGGATTTCAAGATATTATGTAGTTTTAATTGATGTAATAAAACAAAGACAACATCCATCAATAAACTAAACAACTTGTTTATTCGTTATAGGATGAATTTATTTACTTTTGCTATATGTGTATAGAAGTACAATCTGTTTCAAAATTTTACGGTAATCAGTTAGCACTGAATAAAATTAGTTTCACAGCTAAAAAAGGTGAAATTATAGGTTTTTTAGGTCCAAATGGAGCTGGAAAATCTACCATGATGAAGATTTTAACGGGTTTTATTCTTCCAAATAGCGGAACCGTTTCAGTAGCCGGAATCGATGTTTTAACAAATCCAATAAAAGCGAAAGCCACCATTGGGTATTTACCAGAACAGAATCCTTTGTACACAGAGATGTATGTGCGTGAATATTTACAATTTCAAGCCGATATTTTTAAAATTCAAAAAGAAAGGGTAGAAGAGGTGCTAGAGAAAGTAGGATTAACTCCCGAAGTTCATAAAAAAATAGGACAGCTTTCAAAAGGGTTTCAACAACGAGTTGGAATTGCAGCAGCTATTTTACACAATCCGGAAGTATTGATTTTAGATGAACCAACAACCGGTTTAGATCCAAATCAATTGCAAGAAATTAGAGGACTGATAAGAGAATTAGGGAAATCAACAACCATTCTGTTTTCTACACATATTATGCAAGAAGTTGAGGCTGTTTGCGATCGAGTAATTATTATAAATAAAGGAGAATTATTGTTAGATAAATCGATGAAAGATTTAAAAAGCAGCAATGAGCAAATGATAGAAGTGACGTTTGATTATAAACTTGAAGAACAGTTTATTCAAAAATTGCCCAATGTGAAATCATACAAGAATAATTTTGACAATACTTGGTATATCACCTTTGAGTCCGAAGAAGATATGCGTCCTGTTATTTTTGATTTTGCACAAGAAAATGGATTGAAAATTCTAGAGCTCAATTCTCAAAATCAGAGTTTAGAGACCTTGTTTAAAGAGATTACGTCGTCTTAGTTATACCTTTTTTATACTTTGGATCATAAATATAAAATTCAGGAACTCTACTTACAATAGTTTCGTTGTTTCTTTCTAAAGTATATTCTCCACTTTCTAAGTCGTAACACAAACTTCCATCTTCAGTTATTACACGATATTTAGATCCGTTTCCAGAGGCAGAAGTTTCTATGTATTTAGTAGTTTGTGGTTGGTAATTACTTGAGAAGTAGTTTAGTAAGTCATCTTCTATTGTGGAATAAATAGAAAGAACACCTTTAGTATCCCAGAAATGATATCTATGAAAGTCATCTGCTGCGCTATTGTAAATGTCTAAATGAATTTTCTCTATAGAAACATGAGCCTTATTGATGATTAAATAATCATTTTTAAAGGCTATCCGATAGGTATGTAATTCCCCTTTCTTTCTAAACACACCATATAAAAGACTTGACCCTACTCCTAAAACTATTAGTATGTGTAACCAATATTCTTTAAGATCTTCAATGTCTTCCATAAGAGTAAACATGAAAATAATGGCAACTAAGGCAATGATTAATAAACAGCCATTGGCGACATCATAACTTTTTGAAGGAGCTTTTTTTCCGTTGTAATAGAAAATCATTCTAATTCAGTTTAAAATTCACATCCTGATTTTCTAAAATTGATAATAATTCTGAAGAGATTCTAATCTTTGTATTCCTACTAGGCACTTCTAATTCTATTTCTTCTTCTGCATCATAAATAACAAAACGCAAAGATTGTTTTCCTTCATGATGTTTAAAGATACTTTCAAAGTTTTGAATAGATTCTTGATCAACTTGCTCAAGAGGAATTTTTACAGTAATTTTCTTACACAATTCATCCATCACATCATGCAATAGTTTAAATTCTGTAAACTTTAAGCGAGCATCTCCTTCAACACCTTCTTTATTTACCCATCCTTTTTGAATGGTAGACCTCACAAATAAGAATGAATTTGGAACAAAAAAGTGTTTGAATTTTAGATAGTCTTCACCAAAAATTCTGAACTCAAAACTATCAGAATAATCTTCAATAAAGAACGAAGCCCAGCCTTTCCCTGCTTTTGAAACTCTGTGCTGTACTTCAGTAATAATGCCTGCAAACACTAAATTGGCGCCCACGTATTTTTGTAAATCGCCTTTAAAATGAGCAACACTTGCATTACAAAACTTTAATTCATTTTTAAAATCATCTAAAGGATGTGCAGAAATATAGATTCCAACTACTTCTTTTTCTTTGGCAAGTTCTTCCATGTTTCCCCATGTTTCACATGCTGGAATTTCTGGTTCTGGAAACTGAACATCAGACGCCTCACCAAATAAAGAAACCTGCGCAGAATTTAAATTTTCTTGATATTTATGTCCATATCGAATTGCTTTTTCTATAAAAGTCAGACTTTTTTCATCTTCAGCAAAATATTGAGCTCTGTGAGTATTTGTAAAAGAATCAAATCCACCAGCTAAAATTAAACCATCAAATGCTTTTTTATTGGCAGCTCTTAAATCGACTCTTTTAGTCAAATCAAAAATTGAAGTGAAATGTCCGTTTTCTTTACGTTCTTTTATGATTGCATTTACTGCAGAACTTCCAACTCCTTTAATAGCGGCCATTCCAAAACGAACAGCACCTTCTTTGTTTACAGAGAATTTTAAATAAGATTCATTTACATCTGGACCCAAAACTTCTAAGCCCATCGATTTACATTCTTCCATAAAGAATGAAATAGATTTAATGTCATTCATGTTGTTTGATAACACAGATGCCATGTATTCTGCGGGATAATGCGCTTTTAAATAGGCCGTTTGATAGGCGATCCAAGCATAACAGGTAGAGTGAGATTTATTAAAGGCATACGATGCAAAGGCTTCCCAATCTTTCCATATTTTTTCTAATTTCTCAGCATCATGACCGTTTTCACCAGCTTGTACTATAAACTTAGGTTTCATTTTTGCCAAGACAGCCGCCTGCTTTTTACCCATTGCTTTACGCAGAACATCCGCTTCACCTTTTGTAAAGTTTGCTAGCTTTTGAGAAAGTAACATCACCTGCTCTTGGTAGACTGTAATTCCGTAGGTTTCAGCCAAATATTCTTCCATGGCTGGCAAGTCATATTCAATATCTTCTTTCCCGTGTTTTCTATTAATAAACGATGGAATATATTCCATTGGTCCTGGACGATACAATGCATTCATGGCAATTAAATCTCCAAAAACAGTTGGTTTTAAAGAACGCATGTGTTTTTGCATTCCTGGAGATTCATATTGAAAAATTCCAATGGTTTCTCCACGTTGGAATAATTCATAAGTTTTTTCATCATCTAACGGAAATGTTTCAGGATCGAGTTGAACTCCATGACGTGCTTTTACAATTTTTACGGTGTCTTTAATTAAAGTCAAGGTCTTTAATCCTAAGAAATCCATTTTTAATAATCCTGCACTTTCAACGACCGAGTTGTCAAACTGAGTCACATACATATCAGAATCTTTTGCCAATGCAACAGGTACAAAATTGGTAATATCTGATGGAGTAATGATGACACCACAGGCATGAATTCCTGTATTCCTAACAGAACCTTCTAGAATAGTAGCCTTATTAATGGTTTCAGATTCAATGCCATTTCCTTCAGACATCACTCTTAACTCGTTGACCATGTCCCGTTCCTCTGAACGTAAACTAGCAACTTTCCCTTTACTCTTATCATCCGTCCCGAAAATATTTTTCAGTTTGATGTTGGGAATCAACTTCGCAATTCTATCGGCTTCAAATAATGGTAAATCCAGTACTCTTGCAGTATCTCTAATGGAAGATTTTGCAGCCATTGTTCCGATAGTAATAATCTGTGCAACTTGATTAGATCCGTATTTCTTAATCACATAATCCATTACACGGCCTCTTCCCTCGTCATCAAAATCAATATCAATATCCGGCATGGATACACGTTCTGGATTTAAGAAACGCTCAAAAAGTAAATCGTACTTAATCGGGTCAATATTGGTAATCCACAAACAATAGGCAACCACAGATCCTGCGGCAGAACCACGTCCGGGGCCTACCGAAACATCCATGTTTCTGGCTTCTCTAATAAAATCTTCTACAATTAAGAAATATCCGGGATATCCTGTGTTTTCAATAACTCCTAATTCAAAATCTAATCGCTCTTTGATAGATTCTGTGATTTCTCCATACCTCTTTTTAGCACCAATAAAGGTGAGGTGCTTTAGGTAATCGTTTTCACCTCGTTTTCCACCATCTTCTTCATCTTCTTTCGATTGAAACTCTTCGGGAATATCAAAGGCAGGTAATAAGACATCACGTGCCAAAGAGAATACGTCAATTTTATCAACTATTTCCTGAATATTAGAAATGGCTTTCGGTAAATCAGCAAACAATTGCTTCATCTCCTCTGTTGTTTTGAAATAGTATTCGTCGTTGGGTAAACCATACCGATATCCTCTTCCTTTTCCTATCGGAGTCGCTTGCTTTTCACCATCTTTTACACATAATAAAATATCATGCGCGTTGGCATCTTCTTTATTGAGATAAAATGTATTATTGGAGGCGATAATCTTAATATCGTGCTTTTTGCCAAATTTCAAGAGCGTTTCATTCACAACACGTTCATCATCTTGATCGTGACGCATTAACTCAATGTAGAAATCATCAGCAAACTGTTCTTTCCACCAAACTAAGGCTTCTTCGGCTTGTTTTTCACCAAGATTCAGTATTTTATTCGGAACTTCCCCGTAGGTGTTTCCTGTCAATACAATGATGTCTTCTTTGTATTGTTCAATAACTTTTCTATCGATTCTTGGGATATAGTAAAATCCATTGACAAAGGCAATGGAAGACATTTTTGCTAAATTGTGATATCCTTTTTTAGTTTTTGCTAGTAAGACAATTTGATATCCATTGTCTTTTCTAGATTTGTCTAAATGATTTTCACAGACATTAAATTCGCAACCTAAAATAGGTTTTAAAATAGTTTCTGTTGGTTCTTCTCCGTTCTCTTCAGAGATTTCATTTGCAGCAGATGCTTGCTTGTTGTGATTTAAAATCGCACTAACAAAATGAAAAGATCCCATCATATTACCGGTATCGGTTAATGCAATGGCAGACATATTATCGTCAGCGGCAGCTTTTACAAGATTTCCAATTTGTATGGTCGATTGTAAGACTGAAAACTGTGTATGATTGTGCAAGTGAGCAAACCGAACATCTTCTAATTCTGAAAGTCCTTCTGAAGTAGAATGTGTACTTTGAGTTTCTTTTAGAGAAGCAATGCGCTTTCTGATTTTATCGCTCTCTTTTTTAAGGTTGATGTGTTTTAATCCAAGAACCTGAATAGGTTTAGGGTTGGTTTCTGAGAAGTTTTGAAAATAACTCTCGTCGACATCTAATTTCTCTTTGGTAAATTCACGAATACGAATCAGCTCAAAGAAACAACGTGTAGTTGCCTCAACATCGGCTGTTGCATTATGCGCATCACCAAAACCTGATCCGAATAAATGAGTATACAATTCTGTTAAGGTGGGAAGTTTAAACTTACCTCCACGACCACCAGGAATCTGACATAGTAGTGCGGTGCGTTCTGTACAGGTATCTAAAATAGGAAGTTTAGTCAATAGGTTTTCTACTCCCAATCGATGAAATTCACATCCCATAATATTGATATCAAAACCTAAATTCTGACCAACTATAAATGTTGTTTTCTGTAAAGCTTCATTAAACAACTTCAATCCATCACTTAAAGGAATTCCTTGTTCTTGCGCTAATTCTGTAGAAATACCGTGAATACGTTCTGCATCGTACGGAATATTATATCCGTCGGGTTGTACTAAGAAATCACTATGTTCTATGATGTTTCCCATTTCATCATGCAACTGCCAAGCAATCTGAACGCATCTTGGCCAGTTGTTTGTGTCAGTAATAGGAGCATTCCAACTCTTTGGTAACCCTGTGGTTTCCGTATCAAAAATCAAGTACATAGTTGCGGATTTCTCGTGTAGAAATTAGTAGTATAAAAGTAGGGAAAAAGAGAGAAAAGAGAAAAGAGAAAAGAGAAAGAGTTGTTGTGTTTTATTAACAATGTAAAACGGTCATTGAGGGGTCACACTTAGCTTGTCGAAATGTTATCGAAATGACACTTCATTATTGTGACTTCGAGAACTTCAGTCACCACAATGTGAGATTTCAGCCACCTTAACAATAATCATTTAGATTTAAATAAATGGTTATTTCAAAAACGCAATAGTTTTTTCCAAAACCAATCTAAAATCTTCTGGAAACTTTTCCTCAATCCAAGGTTGTTTTGCTCCAAAAACATGATTCGCATTCGGAATAATAACCAGCTCGCTTGCTTGATTCCATTGATGTAAATTCTTTCCATGCTGAACAGGAACAGCCAAATCTCCGTCGCCATGAATTATTAAATGGGGAATGGTGATTTTCTTTGCCGCTTCTTCAACATCTAGTCGTTCTTTGTTTTCGATGAAATTGGTATAGAACTGGATATAATGTGGCATTTCTTGTTTCGTTCGTCCATTGATAATATATAAAACACCATCTTTTTTCCATTGTTCTAATTCATCGCCTTCATGAAACATAGATCGGTCTAAGTCACAAACCCCAGCCCAAGTGATTAGCTTTTTTACTCGGGAGTCTTCAGCAGCTTTTAAAGTAACAATCGCGCCAGCTCTAGAATGACCAATTAATGTAATATTCTGAGTATCGATTTCATTTTTGATCTCCTGATTGGAAGTGACCCAATCTAAAACACTTTCCAAATCATCTAATTCCATCATATAGTTGTTGTTCCCAAAGGCATCCAAATCCGGAAAATCTATAGGTTGTTCGACTGTTCCACCATTGTGAGAAAAATTAAATTTTAACAACGCAAACCCTTCATCAACAAAACGTCTTGGCATTTTTCCGAAAACACCCCAATCTTTATAGCCTTTGTAGCCGTGACAGAAAATCACCAATGGCTTAGGTGACTTGGTTTCTTGGTAGTGTACATCGGTTATAATTGGTTTCTGATTGGTGCCTTTGATGAGGAAGTTTTCTTGTAGAATCATACTTCAAAAGTATTAGAAAAAAGGGAATATATTTAAGTATTTGTTTTTGTTTTAGTTTTGAAAGTATTTTGTACATTTGCGCCCACTTATCACGAGATGGTAAGATTATTAATAATCAAGGTCGAGAACCTTAAAAAATTAAAAGAATGTCAGTAAAAATTAGATTACAAAGACACGGTAAAAAAGGAAAACCATTTTATTGGATCGTTGCAGCAGATGCAAGAGCAAAAAGAGATGGTCGTTACTTAGAAAAAATAGGAACTTACAATCCTAACACAAATCCAGCAATTATTGATTTAGATGTTGATGGAGCTGTAAAATGGTTACAAGCTGGAGCTGAACCTACAGATACTGCAAAAGGAATTTTGTCTTATAAAGGTGCAATGTTGAAAAACCATTTAGTTGGTGGAGTAAGAAAAGGAGCTTTAACTGAAGAGCAAGCTGAAGAGAAATTCCAAGCTTGGTTAGATGATAAATCTGGAAAAGTTGCTTCTAAAGAAGAAAACTTAGCAAAAGCAAAAGCTGATGCAAAAGCAAAAGCATTAGAAGCTGAAAAAGCTGTTAATGATGCACGAATCGCTGCCGCTGTTGAAGAGGTTGTAGAGGAAGTTGCAGAAGAAGTAGAAGTTGTTGCAGAAGCTACTGAAGAAGTTGCTGAAGTTGCTCCTGAAGCTACAGAAGAAACTAAAAAAGAAGAGTCTGCTGAATAAGCAAAACTTTCAACGATATGCGTAAAGAAGATTGTTTTTATTTAGGCAAAATCGTTAAAAAACACAGTTTTAAAGGAGAGGTTGTTATCAAGTTAGATACAGACGAACCGGAACTGTATGGAAATATGGAATCAGTATTTGTCGACTTAGGAGGCAACCTGGTTCCATTTTTCATTAAAAAAAGTTCTTTAAGTAGAGGAACAATGCTTCGTGTTCATTTTGATGATGTAAACACCGAAGAAGAAGCAGACTTTTTAATGAAGTCTGGAATTTATCTTCCTATTGATTTGTTACCAAAACTAGAAGGAAATCAATTTTATTTTCATGAGATTATCGGTTTCAAAGTTATCGATACTGTACATGGAGATATAGGCGTGTTAGCTTATATTAATGATAAAGTTGCACAAACTATGTTTGAGATCGAAAAAGATGGTGTTGAGATTTTCATTCCAATGATTGACGATTTCATTAAAAAGATAGACAGAGAAAATAAAGAGTTACATGTTGAAACACCTGAAGGGTTAATTGATTTGTATTTAGAATAGAGAGAGGTGGCCGAGTGGTCGAAGGCGCACGCTTGGAAAGCGTGTATACCTCTCAAGGGTATCGAGGGTTCGAATCCCTTCCTCTCTGCAAAAGAAAACCACGACACTAGTCGTGGTTTTTTTATTTGAGAAATCGTCAAGAGTTTACTCTTGTAAGATTTTGAAAATGAAAAAACAACAAGCG
>TARA_R110000787_G_scaffold166039_1_pt1 | contig 11322 bp, 10 predicted proteins | sample TARA_R110000787 | Tara Oceans TARA_R110000787 (sample SAMEA4397920) | marine metagenome | biome: Polar Biome; feature: [DCM] deep chlorophyll maximum layer (ENVO:01000326); material: water (ENVO:00002006), including particulate matter (ENVO:01000060) such as... | depth 35 m
ATCTGATCATGTACAGAATACAAAGCTATTCTCTCAGGAGATAGCGTTGGACGAACTAAGAGATAGACTACGAGTATTAGAGGATCGCTTATATAATAGTAAGTTAGTTAAGAAGTAATGGTTATTAAAATGGAGTTAAGATGGCTATCACTTCAATCGTAAAATTAATTGAGACACTGGGCATTCCTTTAGCAGTAGCTTTTGCAGGTGGCTTGGCTTTATGGAAGTTAATAGCTTTTGTCTTAAAGGACTTAAAGAAAGATGTATCAGATAAGCAGGACGAGATAAGCCAGTTAATCAGAGGTCAGCATTCTATACTAGTTAAGCTTATTGACCGGGTAAGAACTCTGGAGATTAATCAGATGACAGCCTACACAGCCCTTCTAACAGCCTCACATGCGGATATGCCAGAGTGGCGGCGGACACGATCAGAACGTATTGCTGAATTAAAAGAACAGATAAAAGATGTATCTCACAACGGTGAGGCTGAGTAGTAGAGGAAATGTTTTAATTATGGAAATAACTGCAATGCTTTTTTGGAATGCCTTACTAACTCTTGTAATTGCTCCAGCGTTTTTTGCATTCCGGGTAATGCAGCAAGAAATTAAAAGAATAGATATTCTATTAGCTAGAACAAGAGAAGAGTATTCTACTAAAGAAGATATGAGAGATGCTCAAGATAGAATAATGACCTCTCTAAGACGCTTAGAAGATAAGCTTGATTTAATGTTAGGTGCTAGAGGAGCAGGTGAATAATGCAGAAGAAAAGAAAACTACAGTTTACTCCTGAAGCCAGTCAAAGGTTAGCTAAGTCTGTTGGTTATACTGGTCTTAATGATGGATCTCCAAAAGCAGCAGCAGAGTATGGGGAATTTTTACAGAAGAATCCAGATGCTGGTAGGTTGATGAACCACTATAAAACTAAAGCTTTACAGATGGCTAAGGGTGGTTTGGTTCAGACAAGAAAGAGTTATCAAACAGGTGGACTAGCCGATACAACAGCGCCAGCGGTGGCAGGAGTTGGTACTCCACAATTTATACCTGATCAAACTGCTGCAGGTAGATCAATTACAGATGAAAGTATCAGGCGTACCTTCCAACCTTCTACTCCTTTTGGGGGGACGGTAACACCTGTTGGCACAGAATTACAGCAAGGACAGTTCATTGATCCTACTTCTGGTCAGACAACAGGGGATAGGGCAGCGGCAGCTACAATAGCTCAATCAGCACTGGCTGGTCAAGCGCCACAATTTGATGCTACTAAAACTACCGCACAAACTGCTGCTGCTGGGATTGAGGGTGCCCTACAGCCCTTTAATGCTGCACAGGTAGGACAACAGGCAGCAATAGTAGGGCAAGAACAAAACACTTCTGCCGTATCTAATATTCAAGCGGCACAAGGCACCGCTGTAGCTACACAGAATACTGTACAAAGGCAGATACAAGCTGGAGAACTGGTAAGTCCTTCTGCTAATGCTGAAACAGCGGCTGCTTTTACTGAGCAGATACAGGCAGCAGAAGCTACTCCTAATGATAAGGCTACTGTTCAGGGTCAGCTTGCACTTTTAACTCAAGACTTTGATGCAGCTAATCCACCACAGTGGGCTGCTGGTGCGTTGCGCCTAGCTACACAGAAGATGGTTCAACGTGGGATTGGTGCTTCCAGTATTGCAGGACAGGCTATCGTGCAGGCTGCATTGGAAGCTGCTACTCCTATTGCACAGCAGGATGCCGCTATACAAGCAGAGTTTCAAAGACAGAACTTATCTAACAGACAACAGAGAGCAGTATTATCAGCACAACAGAGGGCGGCTTTCATTGGACAAGAGTTTGATCAAACCTTTCAGTCTCGTGTTCAGAACGCAGCTAGAGTTGGCGACATTGCTAATGCCAATTTTACGGCAGATCAACAGATAGTGCTTGAAAATTCTAGACAAGTACATACAATTAATTTAAGTAATCTTAGTAACAATCAGGCTAGGATTATGGCAGAGGCTGCTTCAGTATCCCAGCTAGAAGCTGGTAGTTTAAATAATAGGCAGCAAGCAGCAGTACAGAATGCTCAGAACTTTTTACAGGTGGATCTTACTGATGCTTCAATACAACAGCAAACAGATACGTTCAAGGCCCAGCAAAGGACCGCTGCTACTCTTACTGATGCGGCAGCAGAAAATGCATCAAGACAGTTTAATGCTTCTAGTGATAATCAAGTAGATCAATTCTTTGCTCAATTAGCTACACAAACAAATCAGTTTAATACATCGCAGACTAACGCTCAACAGCAATTTAATGCAGGACAGGTAAATACTATTAGCCGATTTAATCAGGAAGTGGCTAATCAAAGAGATCAGTTTAATGCAAAGAACCAAGTAGTAGTTGATCAGAGTAATGCTGTCTGGCGAAGAAGTGTTGCTACTGCTGCTACTGCACAGGTAAACCGTTCTAATGAGCTTAATGCAAAGGCTGTATTAGATATATCAAACTCTGCATACAATAATCTGTGGCAATATTTTTCAGATGTAATTGAGTTTGCACAAGATAGTGCTGAAAGTGATCTGGATAGAAATTCAAACTTAGCTATTGCTGAATTAACTGCTCAGTCTAGATCAGATGTCGCTGCAGAGGGGCGGTCATCCGCTGCTGGACAAGCTGTTGGTGGGCTGATTAGTACGTTAGCGTCTTCTGCATTCAGTGCAGGTATCCTTTCAGATAGTAGGTTAAAGGATAATATACAATTAATAAAACGGCTTGACTCTGGTGTTGGCTTATTCTCATGGGAATGGAATGACATTGCTGAAAAGCTAGGCGTAAAAAGCAAACGTACTAAAGGCGTTATCGCACAAGATGTAAAGAAATACTATCCTGACCTAGTATGGAAGGATAGGATAACTGGTTATTATAAAGTTAATACATGGAAGGCCATTCTTACATGATAAAAAATTATGCACCGCATCTATATAAAAACTATGAGGATAGCTATTATATGGATATGAATAAAGCTACACCTTCTAAAAGAAAGGGTTTAATTGAACGACCTATTGGGGCTTCTACGGTAAAGTCTGCTGATCCAAATAATTTAATGCAGGAATATTTTACTTCCGTTAGAAAGAAAAGAGAACAACTTAATGGTACAGCCTGATCCTAGTTTCCAAGCTGCCGTTCCCGGTAGTGGTCTAACTTCAGAACCGGGAAGTCGTGCGTACAAGAACCCTCCTCAATATTCAACTGTTGATGATGCTATGAATTATTATGTAACAAGACTAGCTTCAGATGAAGTAGCAGATCAAATAGTTAGTGTTCTGGACATGGGGGTTCCTGTAACTGAATTAGCTAACATTATGCAAATGCATGGCGTGATGGAAGGTAAGCATACATTAGATATGAGTATGCTTATGTTACCTGTTCTTATGGAAATCATTGCTCTTATAGGAGACACTGCCAACATTGATTATAACATGGGTACGCAAAAGGAAGATCCTGAAAGAGCAGAAGATCATATTGTGCAATCAGCAAAAATGAAAATGCAAAAGGAACTTAGGGATAAAACATTAGACGGCTTTAGTAAAGATAAAGAAACTGAAATGCCTGAAGAGGTAGAGGAAGAAGCAGAAGAATCTGAAGCTGCATCGACTGGGTTAATGGCAAGGAGAAGTTAAATGGGTTCCTTTGGATTAGGAGTTGTTCAAGGTTTTGCGACTAGCACAGACGCTGCATTAAAGAAACATATACAAGATAATAAAGATAGGTTTGATGAAAATCTAACGGCTGCTCTTACTCGTAATCTAGAAAGATCAACAAGGTATGATAAAAAATCTAGGGATGCTAATGACGCCCTTGAATTAATGTCAGGTCTTACAAATGGTAATTTAGATCAGGCTGCATCAATAATCGCAAGTATCGGTGGTGTGGGCCAAACGCAAGGTTTTGTAGATGCATTTAGAACGGGGCAGCAAACTAAACCTGACCTAACACTTGACTCGGTTGTTAACTATATTGGAGAAACGAAGGAGACAGACTTAACTAATAAACAAGCTATTAATCAACTTGTTCAGCCATTTGAATTTACAAAACCAGCCCAAGCTCCTAAACGAACAGGTCTTGCTGGAATGTTTGATGATCCTAGAGACATTACTACAGAATTATCTAAAACATTGTCAGCACGTGGTATTAAGCCAACGGAAATTAACAACCTAATAAAACTGCAAGGGGCAAAAGTTGATTGGAGTAAACTAGCTACACCCAAACAGAGGTTTGCTCACAAAACAGCAGAGTTAGATTTGAAAGGGAAAGAGGCGGGTCTAGTAGATAAAAGATCAGGTACGGATTATGAAGGTACTCTTGCTAAAATTGATACTCAATTAATGATATACTCAGAAGACTTAGCTACTATGGGTAGTAGAGGAATCGATAAAAATGACCCCGAATACAGAACCCTTTTAGCAAAACAAGATGCTACCTATGCCAGCCGTAGGGAGATGAGGAAAACTGCTAAAGCATATGGGACCGTTCCTCCTAGTCTGCATAGTAAGATAAACCCAGATTCACGGCATAACAGTACACTAAGAAACAATATGACTGCTAATGGAATTAACTTTGAATTAGGTATAAACAATACAATTGGAAAGATTATAAGTGGAGAAGCCTCTGCTCTCTATAAATCGTATCGGGATACATATCAACAACTATTAGCAGATGGAGAAAATACTCCAGCAATGCAAGGTAATATACTTAGTGCTTATGCACAACAAATTACTAGTGAAAACACTACTATGAATACCGCTTTTAGCCAGTATGAGGCTGCGACTGACAAGACTACGAAAGCAAAACTTGCACCTAAAATGTTATATTCAATGGTGAAAAAGGGCGGCAAGATGGTACATAGATTAAATAATAAAAATATGAAAGTTATTAATCCCAAAATTAAAGCGGGCGATCTTGTTATGATAAATTCTAACGCCCATGATATGCATAGAAAAAAATCTGGGTTCAATGACAGGCAACATATTGATGGGGGAGTTTCCTATAGTCTGGGTGTATATATAGACGATAGAAGCATTTTAGGGAATAGGAATTTAAAGGCCATTCCACGATACAACGAGCTTAAAAAACAGTTTGGAAGGTAGCATCTAATGGCGTCTAAAGGGTATGTTGATAAAGGAGAAGAAGATAGTCCTGTACTAAGTACTTCTAATTTTGACCCCGAAGTAAAAAAAGCTGAAGCTGCTCTTACTACAGGTAAGGCGGCAAGAGATGCTGCTTTACAAGAACGCGAACTAACTAATAGTACAATGGCTAGAATAAAAGATCAGCTAAGAGCATCCGGTATATCAGTACCGGGAATGACAAGTGCTCCTGTTAAAACTGATGCCGTCCCATCTTCCGAAGGCTATGTTGATAGGGGAGAAGAGGATAGTATTGATATTTCTGTAGAGCAGGCTCCTGCTGCCGACCGTGCTACTATAGTTGCACCTACTCCCCCACCTTCTTCGTCGGCTCAACTTACTCCCCCAATGGAACCAGAAAAAAGTAATGTCTCTTCCGAAGGCTATGTTGATACGGGAGAAGAGGATAGTATTGATACTTCTACTGTAAAAACAGCGGAACCTTCTGAACAGAGGGAAGATAAACTACAATACTTACACCCGAATGAAGTGGCAGTACATTTAAATAACCAAGATGATAAACAGATAGATATTTTATATGATAAGTTTAAAAAAGGTATCGTACCTACTGGTGGCACGTCTTCTGAGAAAACTTTTTATGAACAGCAAGATGTTGATGATATGCCTGTGCCTCTTACGGGACCAGAACCAGATTGGGATGATGTGCTTGACGGGACAACTCAAGAGGATAGGCAGCAGGTAAAGTTAGAACGTAAAAAAGCTTTTATTAGAAATGCATACGAAGAAGTATACAAACAAAATCTAAATCCAGAAGCTAGAAAAAAGTATGTTGCTGATCAAGTAAAGAATGGCCAGACGGTTACGGACTATGAACAAAAACTAATAGACTTTGGTGCAAAAAAGTACATTGAGGATATAGAGGCTGTTACCAATCCCGAATCTGAGTTACGATCAGGAAAGGAATTAGGTGACGGTAAAAAACTGTCTTCAAAAGAAGCCATATTATATATGTTAAAGTTAGACGGCTTGGATGAAGAGGATACTTTATATAAATACCATGAAATGACAGGAGGTCAGGACTGGCTTGCAATGCAGAAACTAATGGCAGCAGGACTAACAGCCGGTGCATTTTATACAGCCGTAACAGAAGATGCATTAAACACTGCGTATGAAAGTGGCATACCACAAAGGATAAATGAATTTTTAGGAGAAGGTAGAAAGTTATTTACGGGTAACGTACAAAAAGATATGAGTAACTTCCATGACTGGGCTTTCTTTATATTTTTAGAAGCTCCCGAGATGATAGCTCCTATGGTTGGGTCTTTAACGGGTCGATCAGTTAAAGCTGCGATATCTGGAGTTGCAAAGCGTATCGGCCTTGGAAAAAAAGTAAAGCTTGATCTAGCACCAAAGGTACTTAATGCTATTAACAAAGGAGAATTTAAGGAGAGAGATTACAAAGCATGGCTGCGTTGGGATGACGGCAAAGGCATGAAGAGTACCCCCGGATCAGCTAGGGTACAAACTTACTTTGCTAGGCTGGAAAAAAAGGAAGATACTAAAAGGGTAGCTAGAGCTAACGCTGAAATACAACAGGACTTATTAAAGGATACTAGTGATAGAATTTACGAGCAATTTAATGTTCGTATTACTGATGAGATAAAGGGTAGGCTTGTTATAAACCCAGAACGACTAAGAGAAGCTGGTACTTTATCTACTCGTAAGGCATTTGATGCCGGTGATAGAACAACAGGTGAGAAAATCTTGTCCGGGTTGGGGCATGATATTGTAAAAGCAGATGAGCTAGCGGCTCTCCGCACAGGTACATCAGAAATTATAGATGTAATGTTAAACCCCGAAATGTTTGATCAGATGATAGCTGTTACTGCTGATCTGCGGAAGGCATTTCCTGATGCATTAAAAACAACAGGGGACAAGAGACTTATAGATAAATTATTTGATCTTACAGTTGACAAAGATTTACTAGGGGAAAATGTACCTGAATTACAGAAGATACTAGATAAGTATAACATGTCATTTGAAAATTATTCTTTAGCCATTGTTGGTTCTGGATCTGAAGCAGGCAAGATACTTAACAAGTTATCACAACTCAAGCGTCTGCGTACAGGAGATGAGGTAAGTGAAGAAGCTAGAAAGGCTTCAGAAGAAGCACAGGGTGGTATACGTAGATGGGTAATGCGTACAGAGAACATACGTAGAGGTTTACTTGTTTCACAATTTGCAACTGCTATGCGTAACTTAAGTTCAGCAGGTATAAGAATGCCCTTGGAAGCGTTAGGTAACGTAATGGATACTGTGCTGTTAGAGATGTCTCAAAGTGGTATAAAGGCAGGGGCGAAGGCGGTATGGTCAGGAGATAATTGGAAGGGAAGTTTTCGTGGCCTGACTTATATGTTTTCAAATCCCAGAACAGCTAAGGAGTATACCGATTTAATTTTAGAACATCCTCAACTTGAGTCACAATATAAACAGTTATTCACCAACCTTAACGAAATACAAAAACTTACGGGCAGAGGAACAGGCAGTGTTGCGGATAAGCTTTATAGTATAGCGGAAGATGCTGTATCCCTATTGAATAAGCCTAACCAGATGCAGGAATATTTAGTACGTAGAAGTATGTTCATGGGGGAAATGGAGAGACTTGTAAAACGAGAATGGGGGGTTGATCTACTTGATGAAGTAGGTGCTGGTAAACTAGATGAGTTAATGAGTAAGGTTGATATACCTAAAGGTAAGATGTCTTTTGCTGAGATGGCTCAAGTAGCTACCAAAAGAGCACTTGATGTAACGTATGCCAAGCAACCAGACGTAGCAATGTTTAAAACCCTATCCACATTTATTACTCGTAATGGCTTGACTGTAGCCATGCCCTTTCCAAGGTTTATGTTCAATGGCATGGAATTGGTAGGGCAGTATGCAGGTGGTGCTTCTGTTCCCTTAACAAAATATGTAAGTCATCTGATTAGTAAGTCAATTAAACGCCCCTTTAAAAAAGCACTGACCCTTGATGAAATTAAGGGCGGTAAAACTGCTTACATGGATGACGCCTATGTATTAACAGCTAAAGATCGTGAGCGTATATCTAGGAATATACTAGGTGTTGGGGCTATAGCAGCAGCGTATGCGTATAGAACGGATGAGAGCGCACCTTCAGATTATAAGAAACTAAAGGCAGATGATGGCCATATCATTGATTCATCCCCTCAATTTCCCTTGAGACAGATGCTATTTTTAGGCGAGGCCATCAAACAATTAATAGATCCTCTAAAAGGACCAGAGGATAGAAGAAGTTTAGTGGAGAGAATCGACACTGAGAACCTAGCCAACTGGTTTACCGGAGATAAAGGAAATATAGGTAAGGAGTTTATGCAGACTTTTGTGGGGTCCAGCATACGTACAGGTGTAGGTAATGGTATTATCACCGAGATCATGGAGTTGTATAGCGGTGTAACTGGTAGTGAAACAGGGTTAATTGATTCGGAACGCTCTGCTAAAACCTTTGGTAGACTATTAGGAAACTACTTGTCAAGCTGGGCTGTACCTCTAGCACAAATTGTTGATGTACAAAGAGCATTAGGGTATAGAACAACTAAAAAGATGGATGCTGCCCGTGAGCCTGTGGTTGGTGATACTGGTAAGACCTTTATGAATAACCTTACACAGCCCTTCAGGTCACGTGTAGGGGAGGATATATCTGCTATTATGTACCCATCTAAAGCGGATAAGACGTTAGAACGTAGGCAAGAAATAGCAACAGATGATCCTGAAAGAAAGCGTCCCGGTGCTAAGATACTGACTGGTCTTAACTTCGGCCCAGAGGATGGTCCCGAGGTTCAGTATCTACAAAAGGTATTTAATTACGCCCCTTGGAAAATTGGAAGTAGAGATAAGCGACCTAGGCTAAGGGCATGGGAAAATGATAAGCTTAGATCAGCACTGCCCCATGTTGTACGTGAAGTTAAGAAACAGGTAGAGACATCAAGAGATGAGTGGGACTCTAGATCGGATAAATTTAAAGCTGAACATACAGAGAGAATGTTTGTAAAACAACGGGGTACTATATTTCTTGAAGCAGAGTTGAAAAAAGCTAGGGCTAGTATTAAATCAAAGCGACTTGCTTTTATGCGAGGTTCAAAAGAATCTATAAAGTGGCAGATGTATACTGAGAAGTTTAGAAAGCTACCCCCTGCTGTTAGAGACTTTGCTTGGACAGAATGGACAAAACGTAACCCGGATGAAAAAATTGATTATATGAATGCTGATCATATAACTAATCTGTTTGTCTATGGTGATACATACTGGAAAGAATACAGCGCCTTGCCTAAAAAAGGTAGGGGATTAGGGGTACGCCCCTAATATTATATAAATATTTCTAATAAAGCAATGGCCCCTAAAAAAATGAAGCTGGCACACCATTTGATGTACCAGCTTCTACCTTTATAAGGTATTATCTTTTTAACGAGTGTCTCCAAATCCACCTATCTTACCCCTTTCCTTGCGGGAGCTAAGTTTATTCTTATTGCTCATGGCTACCTGACCTAATGACATATTAAGATCCGTAGCTAGGGCCGCACAGTACCACAGTACATCCCCTATCTCCCCCGCTATCTGTTCCCTCCAATCAGGCGGCATGTTATCCACGCCATCCCTCACAATCTTCTTAACCTTATTCGCTACCTCCCCTGCCTCGCCTGTTAGACCAAGTGCAGGATAGAGTATCTTCATATTGTGGGGATAGATAGCTGTCGCCTTAGCCTCTGCCTGATAGGCATCAAATGTAAAGTCGCGTCCTTTTTCTTTCATAAATTCCTCCGCTGCATCCGCTAAGTTTTGCATTCCAATATCTCCACCTCCCAGAGCTTTTTAAAGTAAGCACTGTTGTAGCCCCTCTCCCACTCCTTAGCCTGCATGGTTTCTCTAGGGTAGGGATTAGAGGTAGTGATTACAGTAACGCCTGTAGTGACCTCCCTAGTCCACTGGGTAGGGTTATTAAAGGCTTCATACCCTGCCTTGTACTGTATCTTAAGGGGTGGCGTAGAGTATTTCTCATAATAGTATTTACTTCTAGCCATTGAGTCCCTCCTGCAATTCATTAATCTTTATATTATAACAGTCTGCCCTGACTGTGTAGTTATTACTGGGATCAACATCACCCTTCTTAAGGAAGGAAGCCTTCTTGAAATACTCATCCTTTCCTAGCATACCTAAATACCAGCCTTCTGTCAAGTCCTTCTTGACCCGCACAAAGGCGTAGACATCACAGTCCTGCTTGGTATTGTACTTCGCAATGCTACAATCGTAATGAGGTAGAGGCGCTACAGATGTCTGCTTAGTCTTGACATCCACCTTAGTACCATCCGGCATTACGAGGTCATACTCATATGTATTTTCCCATGAACCTCCCAGACAGGCAAGAGCAACCTGCTCTCCAATAAAACCTGCAAGATTCCCCTGACCAAACAGTATAGAATTATTTAGCCTGCCCATCTCGGCAGCTTTCTGTCTGGCATTGTCTATCATACTAAGTGTTATATCTACCTGTTTCATATGTACCTCCTTATAAATGTTCCCCGGTTTCAATAAGATTTACCCAACTGATAGGGAATAATTTAGAACATCTCTCTGCAATTTGCTGGGCAACCTCGCAAGTTTCTTTCTGTGCATCTTCGGCTGTGCGTTGTGTACATACCCTGTGAAAGGCTGACAGGCTTCCTGTCCAGTACCATTCAGTGTAGGTAGATTGTGGAAGCACCATACGTGCTTGTTCAGGTGCGATGCCTGTCTCTAACATATTCTGATAACATTGTAATGCAAACACATGAGCAGGGTGGATGCTATAATCCGTAGTCTCATCAGAGCTACCCTGCTTCTTATCTTCAGCAGCTAATCTCCACTCATCAGGGGTGTATAGCTCTGGTATATGATCGACATATCGCCTACTTATTTCATTCCATACCAAACCTACTTGATGCTTACCTAATTGTCGAGCAACGAATAGGGGTGCCTTGATATGGAAAGTCATTGCAGTATGTGCAAAGGGTGTCCAGTGGTTGTGTAATGCAAGATACCTAATCAAGTCTCTATCTTTGCTGCTCACGTGTGGGGTAGTGCGCTGATATCCATCGACATCTATTTGATCATAGCCTAACTCAACTGACCGTTTACCAAAGGATACACG